>Ga0302320_10023670_pt1 | contig 12038 bp, 9 predicted proteins | sample Bog_T0_3_FD_202130 | JGI IMG/M metagenome (GOLD analysis project Ga0302320, IMG submission 202130) | Peat permafrost microbial communities from Stordalen Mire near Abisko, Sweden - Bog_T0_3 | ecosystem: Environmental > Terrestrial > Soil > Wetlands > Peat | place: Sweden: Abisko, Stordalen Mire...
ACATCACGTGACCACGCAGGATGACGTGGATCAGATCTTTGCCAAGGGCGGCGCCCTGGAGGCGCTGGTACAGGCGCGGGAACAGAAGATGGTGCGCTTCCTGGGAGTGACCGGGCACGCCGATCCGAAGGTGCTGATGGAGTGCATCGAGCGCTTTCCGTTTGACCAGATATTGATGGCGGTCAACGCGGCCGATCCGCATCACTTGAGCTTCCAGGAAAAGCTGCTGCCGATGGCGGTGGAAAAGCAGATGGGAATTATCGGGATGAAGATACCGGCGCGGGGACGGATTCTGGCGTCGTGGGACCCGGGCAAGGGCGACGATCATAGCTGGGAAGGCGGCGCGCCGAAGGCGGGAACGCTGAACATGCAGGAAGCGATGTACTACACGCTGTCACTGCCGGTTTCGACGGTGATTATTGGCTGCGACACGGTGGCGCAACTGGAGGAGAACGTGAAGCTGGCGCGCGAGTTTACGCCGCTGAACCAGACCCAGATGGCGGGGCTGACGGCGAAGACGGAATCGTGCCACAAGCAGGCGCTGTTCTTCCGAACGTGGAGTTAGGGGCGGCGGGTTTCGAGGCTGAAAGACAAAGGGAAGGTCAAGGCAAGAGCAAGTGAAAGGTCAACTACCCCACTTCTGCCAAAGGAAGGCAGAAATGGGGCACCGGGCAACTTTGCATCCCGGGAACTGGGCTAGCGCTTGATGAACCACATGGCCCAGCCGGCGATGAGGACGCCGCCGATGAACCAGGCGAAGCAGTAGAGGCCGTAGCGGATCATCTGCTGCCGGGTGTCGCGCTGGGTAATGCCGAAGACGACCGAGGCGCAGAGCGAGAAGATGAGCGCGGCGGTGAAATGAGAAAAATTGAGCGTCATTGTTTCTTTCCGATGGCGATGTGGTGCGCGTCGATGGCGGCGATGACGTTGAGCAGGCCGCCGCAGACCAGGAACTTGGTGCCGTAATCGGCGGTAGCGCGGAAGATGGCGGTCTGGCCCCAGTCAAAGGCGAGGGCGAGGAAATAGAGCAGGCCGTTGCCCAGGTCACCGACGAAGCCGAGCATATCGAGCAGGTCTCCGAGGTTGAAGCCGTAGACTTTGCCGCGCATGCCGAGCCCGCAGAAAAACATCATGGTCACAGAGGCGAAGATGAGCCCGCCGCGCACGTAGCGCCGCTGGATGATGTGTCCGAGGCCGGGCACGAGCCATCCGGCCAGGGGCGCGACGACGGTCATCATGCCGGTTTGCGGCGGGGCCGCGGTTGCGATTGTTTTCTCGTTGGCCATTTAGAAAATCACTAACTCTTCCTGCTGCGGTCCGGTGACCTGCGCCTGCCCGTTGTGGACGAGGACATCGACCTCGCTGCGCACGCCGAACTCCGGCAGATAAATTCCCGGCTCTACTGAGAATAGCGTATTCGTGAGGATCTGTCGGGTATCACGGGTTTCGAGGTTGTCCATATTGGCGCCGTTGCCGTGCACGCTGGTGCCGATGGAGTGCCCGGTGCGATGCACGAACCACTCACCGTATCCGGCGCGGTCGATGACGGCGCGGGCGGCTTCGTCCACCTCCCAGCCCTCGATGCGGCGGCTGGCGGCGAAGGCGTCGATAACTTTTTGGGAGCCGGCCTTGCGGGCGTCGCGCACGATGGCGAAGATTTCCTGATGTTTGGCGGATGGCTGGCCGAGGACGCCATTCCAGGTGATGTCGTAATAGACGGAGCCGGGAGTGTCCTTGCGGGCCCACATGTCGAGGAGGACGAAGTCGCCGGGGTGAATGGGGCGGGTGCAATCGGCGGTGGGTTCGTAGTGCGGATTGCCGGCGTTTTCATTGGCTCCGACGATGGGCAGGTCGTCGGTGACGAGGTGCTCGCGCCGGAATGCTTCGCCGATCCACTGGCGCACGCCCCACTCATCCCATCCTCCGTTGCGGACGCGGTGGGCGATCTCCTGAAACGTCGCCTTCATGATCGGGTCCATGGCGTCGCGGGCGGCGAAGTGGGTGGCGATCTGCGCCTCGGAGAGCGAGGCTTCAAAGCGGGAGACCAGGTCGGCGGAGGTTCCGACCTCGACGCCGAAACTGCGGATGAGTTCGAGGGTGCCGCCATCGACCAGCGAGATCATCATGATGTCGTTGTTGGGCGAGTACTGCATGGCGATGCGCTTGTAGGGCTTGAGGATGGCGGCGAGCTTCTCGTGCAGCTCGCGCCATGCGCCGTAGAACTGCTGGGCGCCGGGGAGCGACTCGAGATGGCGTGGCTCGACGCGATGATTGAGCTTGATGGGGTCGCCAGTGGCAGGGATGAGATAGAACCAGCGCCGGGTGACGTGGGGCACGGCGAGTCCGAGGATGGAGTAGGCGATCTCGTCGCGGTGATGATGGTCGTAGAAGAGCCAGGCATCGAAACCCTGTTCGCGGAGAGCTTGCTGAATGGCAGTAAGGTCCATAGCCCAGTATTGTATCGCGCGATTGATTCGGCAACCCATGTTCGGTTGCAGAGTTGCCCGGAAGGCGAAAAATATAGTTGCGCAACTTCGGAGCGGAAGTCAGGTTCATAGCTTCATGAAACGCGCACTGTTGTTCTCGATTGCTACCGTGGCACTGAGCGGATTGCTGGCCGCTCCGGGCTTTGCCCAGAACCCCAACACCCAGGGCGCCGGCCCTGGCATCCATGATCCTAATCATCCGCGGGTGAACGAAGTGAATGCCCGCGAGCAGAAGCAGCAGGATCGCATTGCAAACGGCATCCGTAATGGTTCGCTGACGCCGAAAGAGGCTGCCAGGCTGGAAAAGCAGGAAAACCACATCGTCAAACAGGAGCAGCACGACATGGCGGTGCACCACGGCCACCTGACCAGGGCGGAGCAGGCGAAGCTGAACCGCGAACAGGACACGGAGAGCAGGCGGATTCAGGCAGCGGAGCACAACGGGGCAGTCCGCTAAAGCAGTTCCGCAGAAGATGTAACGGCGCGCGTCGCCTGAGCTGCCTGCAAGGCATCAGGGCTGGCTGAACTGCCTCTGGGACGGCGCTGGATATTTGAGCGGGGCGGGGATTCCTCACTGCGTTCGGAATGACAGCTCAGGGGCAAGGGCAGTGTAGGGGGAGACAACTTTCGAGGAGCAGCCCTAGATTTTGAGCGGTTCTTCGGCCGAAAACCATCCGCCGAAGAACGGCAAGGGAAAAGGCCCGCCGAAAAAATCGGCGGGCCTTTCTTGCGAAGTTCGATTGCCTTGCGGCGATTACATGATGGCGGTCGGGGGTGCGGGTTCGTCGGGGTGACCGGCGTTGCGCAGGGGAACCTGGACCATCAGGACGAAGAGGAATACGAGAGCGACGAGGCCGCTGAGGATGTGGGGATGCTCGAAGACGATGGGCAGATCCCAACTGATTTTCTTGCTGGCGTGCAGTCCCTTGACGGCGGCGACACAGAGTCCGCAGAGGGCTTCTCCGGCGATGAGGCCGCTGGCGGTGAGGACGCCGGCGTTGTCGATGCGAGCCTTCTGCGCGTCGTTGAAGGCGCCCTTGTCACGCAGGATGTCGGTAACCCAGCGGATGACGCCGCCGATGAAGATGGCGAAGGTAGTTTCGAGCGGCAGGTACATGCCGACGGAAAACAGCATGGGGCTTTTGACCTCGACCATGATGAGAGCGAAGCCCATGAGGATGCCGACGATGACCAGGGGCCAGGCCATGTTGCCGCCGACGATGCCCTGGGCGAGCGAGGCCATGAGCCCGGCCTGGGGCGCGGGCAGTTCCTTGCTGCCGAAGTGGTAGGCCTGATCGAGGATCATGAGCACGGGGAACAGGGCAAGGGAGCTGACGACGACGCCCATGAGATCGCCGATTTGCATGAGTTTGGGAGTGCCTCCGAGGATGTGACCGACCTTGAGATCCTGCAGCATCTCACCGGCTACGGCGGAGGAGACGCAGATGACGGCGGCGACCCCGAGGACGGCGATGACTCCGGCGGTGCCCTTGACGCCGATGGCGATCATGAGCAGGGCGGCGATGACCAGGGTACAGAGGGTGAGCCCGCTGACCGGGTTGTTGGAGGAGCCGATCATGCCGACGAGGTTTCCGCTGACGGCGGCGAAGAAGAAGCCGAGGATGATCATGACGACGGCGGCTACGACGGCGCCGATGATGACCTTGGTGAAAAAGAAGTAGAGGGCGATCATGGCGCAGAAGACGATGCCGAGGCCGAGGAAGACGACCTTACTGCTGAGATCCTTCTCATAACGCAGAGAGGATTGCTTCTGCTGTCCGGTTTTCTTGAGATCGCTGATGGCGCGCTGGATTCCGAGGCCGAGCGACTTGCGCATTTTGAAGAGAGTGTAGGACGCGCCGACCAGCATGCCGCCGACGGCGATGGGACGGACGATGGAGAACCAGACGCCGTTGGAGACCGCGGCCCAGTCCACGGTGGTGCCCGCGGCGGCGGCGTTGGCGGCGATCTGCGGGCCGAGGAAGTAGGTGAGGAGCGGCACCATGAGTCCCCAGGCGAGCAAGCCTCCGGCGAAGTTGAGGGCGGCCAGACGCGGTCCGATGATGTATCCGACGCCGAGGTAGGCGGGGCTGACGGCGGGAGCGCTGAAGGTGGTGGCGCCGCCGGTGGCGACGATGGGGGCGGTCTTGGAACGTCCGAGCCTGAGGCCGAAGGAGAGGGCGGGGATGTTGACGAGGACTTCCTTGCTGGCGTTGAAGATATTGACGGCTCCGGCAAGGAAGATGGCAGCGCTGATGCCCATGTTGGCGAATAGAATCTTGGCGGCGCGCGAGCCCTGCTGTCCGGCTTTGTGGATTTCCGAGGCGGCGACGGATTCAGGGAAGGGCAGCTCGGGATCTTCAACCATGACGCGGCGGAGCAGGGTGACGAAGAGAATGCCGAGGGTTCCGCCGACCATCATGAGGGCGACGCCCTGCCAGTAGTTGGCTGCGCCGAGAGCGGGCCACATGCCGCTGATCACGAATGCCGGGATGGTGAAGGTGGCGCCGGCGGCGACGGATTCCCCGATGGAGCCGATGGTTCGCGCCATGTTTTCTTCCAGCAGGCTGCCTTTGACGAGCTTGAGCAAAGCCATGCCGATGACGGCGGCCGGGTAGGTGGCGGCGATGGTCATGCCGGCGCGCAGACCCAGGTACATGTTGGCCGCGCCAAGAATCACCGTCATAATCAGTCCCAGGAGTACGGCGCGCAAGGTGAACTCGCGCATCTGGCGGTCAGCGGGTACATACGGACGGAAGGGTTGTGAGCTCATTCAGGGTCCTCAATCGCGAGTGATTGCGTAAGTTGCGAGATGGCGCAACGTATCATGCGCCGAACGTTCAATACAAGAGCAAGGGGAATTCATCCACCATCATAAATAAGTGGGCAAAACCATGCCGAACTAAGTTGTTGCGGGGCCCTGTCCGAGCGGCGCGCGGGGCAGAGAAACGCCGCTGCGCGGGGCAGCGGCGTTTCCCGCTAGAGTCAGATCCGACAGCTCTTACAGTCGGCAGATGAGCAGTTCGCGCTCATAGACCATCTCGGAGGGCAGATGGTCGTGCAGTTGGATGAACAGTTCCTCGTGACCGATGACCTCGCGCTTCCAGGCCTCGTGGTCGACGGTCTGCAACTGGTCGAAAGTCTCCTTGGGGAAGTCGGAGCCCTTCCAGTCGATATCCGCATAGCTGGGAACCCAACCGATGGCGGTTTCCCTGCCGTGCGATCTGCCGTGCACGCGGTCCACGATCCACTTGAGGACCCGCATGTTTTCGCCGTAGCCAGGCCAGAGGAACTTGCCGTCTTCGCCCTTGCGGAACCAGTTGACGTGGAAGATGCGCGGAGTCACGGTGAGGTTGCGGCCCATCTGAATCCAGTGACGGAAGTAGTCGCCCATGTGATAGCCGCAGAAGGGAAGCATGGCCATGGGATCGCGGCGCACCTTGCCGATGGTTCCGGCGGCGGCAGCGGTCATCTCCGAGCCCATGGTGGCGCCGGTGTAAACGCCGCCGCTCCAGTTGAAGGCCTGGTAGACCAGGGGCATGGTGGTGGGACGGCGTCCGCCAAAGATGAAGGCACTGATGGGCACGCCGTTGGGATTTTCCCAATCGGGATCGATGGTGGGGCACTGCGACGCCGGGGCGGTGAAGCGAGCGTTGGGGTGGGCTGCCGGGGCGCCGGTTTCCTTGCCAATCTTGGGTGTCCAGCGAGCGCCGCGCCAATCGGTGCACTCCGCGGGCGGCTCGTCGGTCATGCCTTCCCACCAGACGCCACCCTCGGGAGTGAGCGCAACGTTGGTGAAGATGGTGTTTTTGGCGAGCGCTGCCATGGCGTTCGGATTGGTCTTCATGGACGTTCCGGGGGCGACGCCGAAGAAGCCGGCCTCCGGATTGATGGCGCGAAGGTGGCCATTTGCGTCCGGCTTGATCCAGGCAATGTCGTCGCCGACGGTGCTGACCTTCCAGCCCTCAAAGCCCTGCGGGGGAATGAGCATGGCGAAGTTCGTCTTGCCGCAGGCGCTGGGGAAAGCGGCGGCCACGTAGGTCTTTTCGCCTTCCGGACTCTGGGCGCCGAGGATGAGCATATGCTCGGCCATCCAGCCTTCGTCGCGCGCCATGGTGGAAGCGATGCGCAGGGCGAAGCACTTCTTGCCCAGCAGAGCGTTGCCGCCGTAGCCGGAACCGAAGGACCAGATCTCGCGGGTTTCGGGGAAATGGACGATGTACTTTTCCTTGTTACAAGGCCAGGAAACATCCTTTTCGCCGGCGGCAAGGGGCTTGCCCACGCTGTGGACGCAAGGCACCACGCGCTTTTCGTCCTTGTCGATCTCCTTGAGGACGGGCAACCCCATGCGGGTCATGATGCGCATATTGACCACGACGTAGGGGGAGTCGGTGAGCTGCACGCCGATCTGCGACATGGGGGATCCGACCGGTCCCATGCTGAAAGGCAGCACGTACATGGTGCGGCCCTGCATGCAACCTGCGAAGAGGCCTTTCAGCTTCTTGTGCATGGAATATGGATCTTCCCAGTTGTTGGTCGGTCCGGCGCTGTCCTTGGAAAGAGAGCAGATGAAGGTGCGGTCCTCGACGCGGGCCACATCGCCGGCATCGGAGCGGGCGTAATAACAACCGGGCCAGAGTTCCTGGTTCAGTTTGATGAAGGTCCCGTGGGCCACGAGCTCGGCGCAGAGTTGATCGTATTCTTCCTGCGATCCGTCAACCCAATGGATGGCGGCCGGCTTGGTCAAGGCGGCGATTTTCTCGACCCACTTCAGCAGGTTCTTGTTCTTGCTTAGGGGGACGGCATGTTTAGCATCGGTCACTAGCTGCTTGCTCATAAACTCCCTGTCTGGCGGGTCGCGCGGCAAAATCTGTCGACCGTTCCGGTTGATCGATCAAGTTATCAATATCCCAAACCTTGACGGGTGCCGGCATCTCTGGAAAGCCAGATGCACCATCGCCGAATCAGCGCCTGTGAACAGATTCACCGCGCCACCTTGCAGAAATTACACAGCGGAAACTCCAGCTTCTTTGAGAACCGCATCGAGATGCTGGAGGGTTTCGGCCATAGAAAGCGTATAGAGGTCGCGCCCGCTTTCCTCGCCGTTCTCCAGAATGCTGCGCAGGTAATTTCCCGCGATTTCCACGGCCAACGGATCGGTAATCGCATGTCCGGTCTGCTTCTTATGCTCGGCCCACGCGGGATGAGCCAGAGCGATCCAGACGGCGCGCCCGTTGACGAGAAACTTTACGTCCACGGCATCGGCGTGGCGGGTTGCAATCGCCACCATGATGCACTGATAAGTGCAACGGACCGGAGTTCCGGTCCAACGCTCGACAGTACTGAAGTCTTCGTACATGACACTAAAACTGTATCTCGCCGAGCGGAAGCCCGCAACGGTTCACCAGTCACAATCTGCAATTTAGCCTCGATAGGGTAACCTAAAACCGGAAAATTGGCATGGCAAATCCGTACCGGGAGGGAGAACTAGGGGTGGGGGAGGGTGAGGCGCCATCGGCTACAATCAAAAGCACGACCATGAGGAAGAATTCTACGCCCGAGAGCCCGGCGGGCTCAGCCCTGAAGACACAGCGCGCCAAGCGGGATCGCGCGGAATCGAGCCCGCGTCCGCTGAAGGTCGCTACAGTGAAAATAATCACTTCGGTCGGACTGGCGGAGATCCCGTGGCTGCGGCACGGCTTCAGCACGCGGCAGGGCGGGGTGAGCTCGGAATACGGCGAACAGCAACTGAATCTTGGATTGACCGCGGAAGATACGGCGGAAAACGTGGAGCGGAACCGGGAACGGCTGCTGCGCAAGCTGAAGGCGGTGGACGAAAAGGGTAAACCGTGGCCGCTGGTGCTGCTGCACCAGGTACACTCGGCGGCGATCCACCGGGTCTATGGCGTACGCGTGCCGGAGTGGGCGCGGCTGGGCAAGGGCAAAGTGGTAGAGACGGCGGGCGACGGGCTGATCACTAATACGGCGGGGGTGCTGCTGGGAGTGAAGGTTGCCGACTGCTTTCCGGTTATTGTGGCCGACCGCAGGCGCAAGGCGGTGGGAGTTTTCCACGCGGGCTGGCGCGGCACGGTGCAGCGCATTGTGGAAAAAGGTGTGGGCGAGATGCGGCGGCAACTGGGGTGCGATCCGGAAGACCTGGTGGCGGCGATCGGGCCGGGAATCGGCGGCTGCTGCTACGAGATTGGCGAGGAAGTGGAGAACGAGTTCGACTCTCAGTTTGCCTACTCGAAAGAGCTGTTCGAGGACGTGTTCGATAGCTGGAGCCTGAAGACCAAGTATCCGATGCTGTTCCTGAACCAGCGCGCGCCGGGACACGGCGAGCCAGCGCTGTCGCGCCACCTGGACCTGGTGAAGGCGAACTGGTGCCAGTTGCTGGACGCAGGGGTTCCGGCGGAAAACATCGAGTCGGTGGATCTGTGTACGGCGTGCCATACGGATCTGTTTTTCAGCTATCGCAAGGAGCAGGTGACGGGACGGATGCTGGCGGTGGTGGGGATCGGGTAGGGGTTCGGACAGGGAAAGTCAAGAACCCCAGTTCTGCCAACGCCGGGCGGAAATGGGGCACCAGACATATGCAGCTGAAACTATGTATTAGACGCAGACCGGATGCGACTACGACCGCGCTATTTACTATCGCGCCAGATACTACGGTCCCATTTGAGCTGACTGGCGGCACATCCCCCCAGTAACTCGCAATCCGCGAAACCAAACCGTGACACGCCCAAGCTCACCCGCCCCGCGCAAGCCAAGAGACCCCTCCCGAGATCGGCCACACGCCCCTCGGCGCGCGAGGCCCGGACGGCAGCGGAGCGCCCAACCTTCCTTCCGCAAACGCTGGTTTTTTCGGGGCAAGCGCTCTTGTGGCCTAGTAATTCTGCCTCAGGCGGTGATATAGTTCCCGGCACTGTGGGGCAGAAAGAGGAGATTCCCGGTCGCCGGGGCCCTTCCTCTCAGATTCGAGTGATTCATCTAGGCATCATCACCAAAAGAACAGGAGTGAAGCCATGCGAGCACTTCCTCTGCGTGCGGCTCTATGCAGCGCCGCGTTCATGTGCCCTATCCTCTTTGCCTCCGCCGCCGTTGTTGCGCAATCCGAGCATGAATCCGCGCAATCGGCCAAACTCGTGATCGAGCTGGCTCCCAGCGCGGTTCCGGACGCGCATCGGCTACTGCCAAAGGCCGGCGAGGCTTCGTTTGAGAACGCGCCGGCCAACTTCCATGCCTTTGCTTCAGCACACCTTGGCGAAATCGCCGACGAGGAACAGCTCACGCTGAAATTCAATGCATCCACGCAGTTGACCAGGATCGAGTCGTCCAAAGACTTCTTCCTGGACCCGGCGTCGCGCTGCCAAGTCGGCAACCGCTACGCAGAAGGAGACAGTTGCGTGCTTCTGGTGCGCTTCACTCCGCAGGGCGCGGGCCGCCGGTTGGGCAAGCTGACCATCTCGCACACGGCTTCGCCACAGCCGATGGCGTTTGGGCTTGGCGGATACGGTTATGCGCCTGTCCTGAGCTTCACGCCTGGGCTCATTACCACGGTGCCGGGCACATATCCGTCGAGCGTTGGCCTGCTGAGCGGCGCGCTCAATCTCACCGTCGACGGAAGCGATGTTCTCTACATTACCGACATCGGGAACAAGCTTATCAGGTGGATCGACTCCAGCGGCACCATCAACAGCATTGCACCTGCCTTTTCCACGCCAGCCAGCGTCGCCGTCGACAACTTCGGAATCGTCTACTCCACCGACGTCGCTGCGTCCACGTATTACTTCAGCTACTACACGCCCTATGGGGGCCAAGCCGCCTTCGGTTACACTTCCGCCCCCGGCACGTGCACTTCGAACGCACCATGCGCATTTTCCACGGTCGGAATGAGCCATCCTGCCAACATCGTCACCGACGCCCGCAACAACCTCTTTATGGAAGATGAAACCCGTGGTGCACTCGAGATGCCTGTGGCTAACTTCTTAAGCGGCGGGGGTCTGGACCTATGGTACCTCTATGACGAGTTTGCCTATACATCTTTCTCTGGAGGCGCCTTTGCCGTGGATGGCGGCGACAACCTTTATACCTCGTACACCGATTCTTTAGGATACCCCTGCTACATCGTCCAGGAGGCTTTGTACGGCGCCGAAACGGGCGCTCCTGTTTACACCCGCGTCGCAGGCACAAACAAGTGCGGCTTCTCTGGTGACGGCGGCCACGCAGGCAACGCCGAGATCGGCGCAAAGATCGGCCAGATAGCCTTCGACACTGCCGGCAACCTTTATTTCAGCGATACCAACAACCAGCGTGTGCGTCGCATCGACTCCTCAACAGGGCAGATCAACACCATCGCCGGTAACGGAGTCGCCGGCTATACCGGAAATGGCAGTCAGGCCACGGCTGCTGAACTGAGCTCGCCGACCGGAGTGGCTGTCGATTCCCAGGGACAGGTGTACATCATCAGCTCTGCGGCCACGGGCCAGGTCGTCCGCAAGGTTGGACCCAACGGGCAACTGGTTTTCTCCAGCCAGGCCAAGGGCACCAAAAGCGCAGCGCGCGTGGTGACGGTGTCCAACATCGGCAACACTGACATGACGCTGACCAGCTACAATATCGGCGGCTTGAATGCCAGCGAATTCGCCATCGACCCCACCACGACGAGCTGCATTCTCACGCCGGGCGCACTGCTGTACTCCGGCCAGAGCTGCAAGGTAGGGGTCATCTTCACCCCCGCAGCGTCCGGAATCCGTACGGGCACCCTCAACTTCCTCGACAACACCGTGACCGGCACAAACACCGTGCTATTGGCTGGCGCGGGCGTCTTGCCGGCGCCCACATTCACCATCACGGCACCGGCAACCAGCGCCAGCGAAACAGCCGGAACTGCGTTCAGCTTCTCGGTCAGCGTCACCTCGGCGACTTCGCCGGCGCCTACCGGAACGGTGACGATGCTGCTGGACGGCGCTGCGCTCAGCGGCAGCCCGGCCACGCTGAACGGTTCGGGAGTAGCCACGGTAAGCGTGACCTTATCGACGCTCGGCTCGCACACTCTCTCGGCCACTTACAACGGCAACTCGAACTACGCGGCAGCCGGGCCGATCACCCGGACCTTCTCGATTGTGGCGGTAGTCTTTAGACCTGTAAAGGTCGCCGTGAAATCGTCAGCCAATCCGGCGCCTGGGTGCAGCACCGTTGATTTCTCAGTGACAGTGACCGGAACCGGCGGTGAAACACCGACCGGGACGGTGAAGCTGATGAAGGGAGCGGAGATGCTGGGCGAGGCTTCGTTGAGCGACGGAGCAGCCTCACTTCCGGTCCTGCATCTCGGAGTCGGAGCGAACGTGCTGACCGCGAGCTACGGGGGCGACTCCACCCATGCAGCGTCCACTTCGGCGCCGTTCAGCCAGATGGTCTCAGCTAGCGAAGCGTGTTTGCCAGTTCGCCGCCGGCCATGGCCAATCCTGGCACCAGTTGGTTTCTTGCCGAGGTAGATTTGAGCGGTTCCAGAGTCAACGCGTGTAGCCCGGAGTTGGCGCTGTTTGTTTA
>Ga0302320_10023672_pt1 | contig 12037 bp, 9 predicted proteins | sample Bog_T0_3_FD_202130 | JGI IMG/M metagenome (GOLD analysis project Ga0302320, IMG submission 202130) | Peat permafrost microbial communities from Stordalen Mire near Abisko, Sweden - Bog_T0_3 | ecosystem: Environmental > Terrestrial > Soil > Wetlands > Peat | place: Sweden: Abisko, Stordalen Mire...
GTTTTACCAACTCACAGCGTAACCCACGGCAGCGCATTGGAGCCGGTCACTCCATTCTGACTAGCAAAAGAGGCTAGGACGGGGCACCCTCGGATTCACGGCATGGCGGGACTAGTTAGCCTGGGCCACCCGCCCGACTTATGAGACCACCGGCTAGTTGGATTCCATTAGAACTTCAGCAGCAGAGCCTTGGTTGTGAATTCGACGAGGGGCTTCATGGTGCGGCAGGCGGCGGCGAACTCCTTGATGAATGCCGCGCCGCAAACCTGCTCCTCGGTCAGTGCCACGGACGCCACGAAGTCCTTGCGTTTTAGATCCTCGATGAGCGGGTGTTCCGAGCAGAATCCCTTGGGCGGCCGGGTGAGACTCTCGCCCTCAAGCTCGAGCTTGCGGGTCACCTTTGCCCACTGCTCCGGCTGGCTGACAATCGCGGTGCGGATCCGGGTGAGGGCTGAGGTGTCCGGGTGCCAGACACCGGCGGCGGCGAAGCAGCCCAACGGCTCCAGATGCAGATAGAACACGGGCGCGTGGACATCCTTGCCGCTGTCGTGCGCGAAGTGGATGCCAATGTGCGTCTTGTAGGGAAGCTTGTCGGAGGAGAAGCGCGTATCACGGTAGATGCGGAAGAGCGAGCCCCTGGTGGGCCGGGCGTCGGCGAGGAAGTGCGGGCTGAGTCTGGCCAGATGCGGAGCAAAGCCGCTGATGAATCCCAGGGCGGGCTCGACCACGGCCGATTGGTATCGCGGCTTGTTCTTCGCGAACCACTCGCGGTTGTTGTGGCGCTTGAGCTGGCGGAGGAACTGGAAGAGATCGGGTTGAAAAAGTGCATGGTCTGGCATGGCGAGCTCCGGTCATGTCCCAAGTGCGCGGGAAAGCTTCCACTCCATGTTATCCGAGCATGACTGTGAGCATCGAAATCGAGCCGCCATCGACGCCCTCAACGGGGAAGGTGACTTCGTCGGATGCGGCGCGTGTGCCAATGACGTACAGCAGCGGCAGGTAATGGTCAGGCGTGGGCACGGCGAAGCGGGCTTCCTTGCCCAGCTTGGTTTCGTATTCGATCAAGGGATCCGACACACCGGACAAGAGCACGCCGCGGACCCGGCTCTCGAAAGACACGGCCCACTCGTAGGGCTCCGCCGTGTGCCGTCCCCAGGCATAGGCGTGGAGATTGTGGACGAGGTTTCCGCTGCCGACGATGAGAATGCCCTCGTCGCGGAGAGGGGCAAGGCGCCGGCCGATTTCGTAGTGGAACGAGGGCGGCTGGCTCTCATCGATACTGAGCTGCACGACGGGAACGTCGGCCCGCGGGTAAACATGGCAGAGCACCGACCAGGTTCCGTGGTCGAGTCCCCAGGAATCATCGCGACGGACCGGCATGGGAGCTAGCAGGTGCTGTACGCGGGCGGCAAGCTCCGGGTCGCCGGCCGCGGGATACTGCACGGCGAACAGTTCGCGGGGAAAACCGCCGAAGTCGTGAATGGTGACTGGGGCGGTACTGACCGTGACGGCGGCATCCTGGATGTACCAGTGCGCAGAGATGCAAAGAATGGCTTTGGGCGGTGGGAGGCTGGCTCCGATGGCGGCCCATGCTTCGGTGTAGCGATTGTGGGAAATGGCGTTCATGGGATTGCCGTGCCCGAAGAAGACGGCTGGCATTTGCGCTGGCATGGGGAAACCCTCCGGGACGAAACGGCGCGTGGCGCTCGCGGACACAACCATTGTAGCGGTTCGGCGGGGACGAATTCACCGAACTCGATTGGGGACGCAGGAGTACCCCAGGTAGAGCAAGCTATGGGCGATTCGCTTTATTTCACGGCAATCGGGATTTTAGCCTTGTGCAGATTCTTGCGGTGAAAAACGTAGGCTGACACGAAGCCGGCGCCGCTGACGCTTAGTTCAAGCGCCCTTTGCAGCAACCGCAAGGGCGGTGCCGCGAACAATTCGTACACCAATGTTCTGACTGGATGATCCATATAGTTGATCGAGGATACCAAGGCGGGATGCAGACTTCTGAGCGATGAAGCTCACGTTGGAGAGAAATGATTTTGCATGTGCTTACTTTTCGATGAGAAAAGTCTGCAGTGCCTGGTGCACATGCAACCCTCCATTGTAGTCGATGTATCCCATATCGCGGAATCGGTTCATAAAGAAGCTCACGCGGGAGCGTGTGGTTCCGACCATTTCCGCCAGCGTTTCCTGGTTGACCTTGGGGAGGTTTTGCTCGGACTCGGGCTGCACGCCGAAGCCTGAGATGAGCAGGAGAATTCTGGCCAACCGTTTTTCGCTGGAATTGCAAACCTGATCGACGAACTCCTCTTCGACGCGCTCGATGCGGAGCAGGAGGTGGGCGATGAAGAGCTTGGCAAAAGCGGGGTCCTGACGAAGGACGCGGGCGATGGTGGCCCTTTTCAGACGAGTGATGGTGGAGATCTGAATTGCCGTTGCCGTGGACATTCGAAAGGACTGCCTGGTGAGACAGCCCTCGCCAAACAGATCTCCCTGGCGCAGGATGCTGGTGACGGCTTTCCTTCCACCAGAGGAGACGACGGTGAGTTTCACGTTGCCACTCTGGATAAAGAAGACCGCATTTGCCTTATCGCCCTGGGCGAAGACGGCCTCCCCGCTGCGGTATTCCTGCGTGGTCAATTGAGAGCCGAGATTCTTGGATAAGTCCAAAGGGTTCAGCGGAAGAAACGCTCTGTCGGCCATATGGAACTCCTGCAGCAATTAGGTCTCTGTTACGGGAGATTAGCTGCCTCGTTGCCGCATTTCTGGTCAAATTCGCTCACAATGAAAAAGCTTTTCTCCGGGCGGAGGATTGAGACGGCGCGGAGGATGTGGCTGGGAGCGGGCGTGAGTCTGCTTCACGCCGGGCGGATGCGGGAAACTCTGCCATCGCGGAGTGCGTGAGGATTGCCCGGCATGGCTTGGAAGACTGTATCGGATTGCACAGCGCTTCGGAATGAGGGATGGGAGACTCGGACTGCAAGAGCTACTTGGGATGACTTGCAAGGGAAGAACTCCGCATCGCCGCTGCCGCAGGTACGGGAGCAGTTTGAGTGGAGTTCGCCGAGCGGAAGAAACGGGAGAAAGCGATGAGCGACCGCAATTCAGTTGTAGCAATTTACGACACGCATGAGCAGGCAGAGCAGGCCGTGAAGAGTCTTCAAGAGGCTGGCGTGGACATGAAGAGCCTGTCGATCGCGGCGAAAGATCAGCACACGGATGAACACGTCGTCGGTTACTACAATGCCGGGGACCGTATGAAGTACTGGGGCAAGGTAGGCGCGTTCTGGGGCGGATTCTGGGGGCTGCTGTTTGGCTCGGCGCTGTTTGCCATACCGGGGATCGGACCGGTGCTGGTGGCTGGCCCGCTGGTGGCCTGGATCGTGGCCGGACTTGAGGGAGCGGTGGTGGTGGGCGGAGCGGGCGCGGTTGGCGCAGCGCTGGTGAGTATCGGGATACCGAAGGATAGCGTGGTCGAATACGAGACGGCACTGAAGACGGACAAGTTTCTGCTGATTGTCCACGGATCGCCGGATGAAGTGGCCAAGGCGAAAGAGATCATCCAAGGGACAAGCCACACCTCTTACGCTGTGCATGGCGAACCTGCCATGGTCAGCTAGCAGTCGCCTGGATCGCGCAGGCCAGGAGCATCACGATGCCGCAAAGCACACATACACGAGCCTCAGAACTGCACAACCTTGCCATGCACGCGCACGAAGCGGCGGCGGTTGCGCACGCCAAGGGAGATCATCTTAGCGCTCACGAACTGAGCCGGCAGGCGCTTGAACACTCGATGAATGCGTTCAAGCATTCCGAGGACCTCGCCGCTGAGGCAGCAAAGACCGCCAAAGCACCCGCCTAACGCGGCGTGCCTGGGGTTGTGCAGAAGAGGCAGGGATTGCCTGTTTCTTCTGCACCTTCCCGTGCGCTGCCCCGACCCGCCCAGGGTCAGGTGACGATGGGGGCGTGGGCGATGCCGTCGAGCCCGAAGACGCGTTGGTAGCGCCGAATCTCATCGGCAGGGCCGAGGACTTTGTCGAAGTTGTCGGAGAGTTTGACCGCGGGCCGGCCGTCGGCGTCGTTGAGTTTGCAGACCAGGCTGACGGGATCGAAGCCGCCATCGCCTCGGGGATTGCAACTACGAAAATCATTGGTGAGCAGAGTGCCCCATCCGGCGCTGAAGCGGATACGGCGCTCGGGAGACCACTTATGGTGGTCGAAGAAATCGCTTGCCTGATGGAAGTCCGCGGGAGATGCGCCGTTGCGAAGCGTCCCGGAAAAATAGGCATGCAGTCCGAGGATCTGGTCCACGTCAAGCGAGTCGGAAGCGATGAAAAGCTTCTTGCGCGGATCGCACCCCTTCTGTTCGAGCCAGCTTATGTATTCATCGCCTGCGAGGAAGGGATCCTTGCTGTCGGCGCGCTGGCCGGTCCAGTCGGCCATCCAGTCGGGTGCGTTGCGGAGGAACTGGGTGGTGCCGAAGGTATCGGGCAGAAGGATGAGCAAGGCGCCCTGATAGGTCTGCTGCCATAGCTCGAGCAGTTGGTACTGCGACGCCTTGAGTTCTTCGTCGTTTACGGCCATCGCCGCCATGGCCATCGGGAGTTCATGGGCATTGGTGCCGATGGCTTCCAGATCGTGCTTGTAGGCGAGGTAGGTATTGGACGTGCCGGTAAAGCTGGGGCCAAGTACGCTGCTCATGGCTTTGACGACGTACTCCTGCCAGAGGAAGCTATGGCGGCGGCGGGTTCCAAAGTCGCTTACCTTGAGATCCGGGACACCGCGCAGCCGTTCCATCTTCTGCCAGAGCCTAGTCTTGGCGCGGGCATAGAGGATGTCGAGTTCGAACTCGCTGAGACGCTTGAGGCTGGCGCGGGTCTTCAACTCGCTGATGGCCGAAAGAGCGTAAATCTCCCACATGGTGGTCTCGGTCCAGAGGCCGCGGAAGGAGAGCGAGAATTGGCCGTCGCGGACGGAGAGATCGTATTCGGAGAGTTTGAAATCGCGTTCGAGCCACTCGAGGAAAGCCGGCTCGAAGATGCCGCGGCGTCCGTAGAAGGTATTGCCGGCGAGCCAGATGAGTTCGGATTTCTGGAATTTCAGTTGTTTCGTCTGCTCGAGTTGCTCGCGGAGTTCCACGGGGTCGATGAGATCGCCGAGGCGGACCTGGGTGGTGCGATTGATCAGTGAAAACGAGGCCCTGGTGGTGGGGAAGCGCTTCCAGATGAACTGCAGCATCAGGAGCTTGTAGAAATCGGTATCGAGCAAGGAGCGAGTAATCGGGTCGAGTTCCCAATTATGGTCATGAGCGCGCCGCGCCAGGTTGATGATCACAATGGCACCACTTTACCTCACGGGAGAATTTTGTGGTAGAAGCGGATTTTCGCGCGGGAAGCTTCACGGATGATCCGTGCTGGACTAGAATCCTGTCTGTGGGAATGCGGGGGCTGGCAACCCACGTTGGGGTCGGGTTTCCATTTACTCTGACTTTCTTGAAGCTGCCCAGCAGTCGGGCTTTCCCCGGCAATTACGTGCACACAAGGAGACAATCCATGAAGCGCATTATGACGATTACCGCAATGCTGGCTCTGAGCACCGGAATGCTGATGGCTCAGGACGGCCCAACCCTATTCAAGAAGTGCGCCATGTGTCACGGCGCAGGTGGCGAAGGCAAGATGGGGCCGGCCATTAAGGGCAAGGACGTAACCGCCGTGCTGACCGCGGGCGGCAAGGCCAAAGCTCCGCACACCGGCAGGTACGCCGGACTGACCGACGATCAGATCGCGACGGTCGCTGCGTATGTAAAAGGCCTGAAGTAGTCTGCAGGGCCATGGAGTTCAGGGTCGGTCGGCCTTCGACCGGCCTTTGTTGTTTCCGCTCCGCCGCGATTGACGGTGCCCCCGCCGCGCTCCGGTCAAGGGAGCGGAATGGCTGAAGCCGCAGGTCGCCGTCCCGGCGATGTCGGCGGAATTTTCACATGGCGCCCCGGAAAGACCTTTGCAACATGGCAGGCGTTCGCTGTAGCATCTGATGGTTCTTGAGCGCCACGCGTCCGGCGCAATCTTCGCCAGCCTGCTTTTGTCCGCAGGAGAGGCCCGCAGTTAGAGCGATTTCTGGGTTGCTGTATCCTGCTCACCCACCTTAGCCGCGCAAAAGAGGCGCGTCGAAGGTGGGGCACCCGCGGTTACAGCTTCTGCGAAACCGACGTCAACGATTTCTGTGCGCCGGAATCCCGGCGGGAAGGGCCATTCGTCATGCGCAGCAACGCAATGCATCTGGCAGCAGTGGTTTTTCTGGGGCTGGCGGCGCCGGCTATCGCCCAAAATGCGGTCAGCACGGTGGCTGGCGGAGGTTCGAACAACGTGGCGGCGCGGTCGGCCAGCATCGGCTCGGCGCAGGGAATAGCCATGGACGGAAGCGGAAATCTTTATGTTGCCGATTCCGGGTTGAATCGCGTTTACAAGGTTTCCGCGGCGGGTGAACTGACGGTTGTGGCCGGGAACGGAGGCAACAACTTCACGGGGGCAAGCGGGGCTGCAATCAGCGCACAACTGGGTGCCCCGCAGGGCGTGGCGTTGGATGCTTCGGGCAACCTCTATATCGCCGTTCCTCCTCCGGTTGGGTCAGTGCTGGAGGTGGACGCGCAGACCGGGGTGATCAGCAGCGCATTTCCATATTATGGTAGTTACAACGATGCGATCAACGGGGTCTTTATCGATGCTTCCGGCAAGATCTATATATCACAGGGCCAGAACTGCGACGTGGCGATCATCGATCCCGCCACCCTGGGTTTCAAGACCGTAGCCGGAGTCAGCCAGAGTTGCGGTTACACCGGCGATGGTGGTCTGGCAACCTCCGCCGAGCTTTTCTTGCCCGAAGGCATCTTCGTGGACAAGAGCGGCAACGTTTTCATCGCCGATTCCGGGAACAACGTGATCCGCGAAGTGAACGCCGCGACCGGAAAGATTACGACGATTGCCGGGAACGGCACGGCGGGCTACTCCGGCGACGGGGGCGCGGCGACGAGCGCGGAATTGTCCGGGCCCTATGGCGTCTGGGTGGACGGCTCCGGCAACCTCCTCATCGCCGATACGGGCAACAACGTGGTGCGGAAAGTGACGGGCGGAAGGATTTCCACCGTCGCCGGGAATGGCAAGCAGGGTTTGAGTGGAGATGGCGGTTTAGCGACCAGCGCCGAATTGAATGGGCCGACGGCCATTCTGGTGGATGCCAGCGGGAACATGTTCATTGCGGAGTCGGACGGGATTCGCGAGGTGGTGGCGGCTACCAAGGACATTGAGACTTACGCCGGCAACGGCTATCCGAGCTACGCCGGCGACGGCGGGCTGGCGACAAACGCGCAACTCTTCAGTCCATCGGGCGTGTTTGCCGATGCGCTGGGGAACCTCTATATCGCCGACCAGTACAACAATGCGGTTCGGGAGGTGGTGGCCTCCACCGGCAAGATCAGGGACGTTGCCGGTAACGGGACCGAGGGCTACACGGGCGACGGAGGGTTGGCGACCTCGGCGACGCTGGCGATGCCGTACGGCGTCTTTGGGGATGCGGCGGGGAACGTCTTCATTGCCGACTCCGGCAACAATGTAATCCGGGAGGTGGCGGCCGCTACCGGCACGATCTCGACCGTAGCGGGCAACGGGACGGCGGGCTACACGGGCGACGGCGGGCCGGCGACGAGCGCGCAGCTCAATGGTCCGTTTGGCGTCTTTGTGGACCGCGCCGGCGACATCTACATTGCCGACTCCGGCAACAACGCGATTCGCGAGGTGGTGGCCGCGACCGGCCTGATCAAGACAGTGGCGGGGACAGGAATCTGGGGCTATAGCGGCGACGGCGGGCTGGCGACGGGCGCGCAATTGATGGATCCGACGGCGCTGTTCGTGGACGGCAGCGGCAATGTTTTCATCGCCGACACCGGCAATAATGCGATCCGCGAGGTAACCGAGGCGACCGGCAAGATCGCCACGGTGGCGGGCAATGGCACGGCGGGCGACACCGGCGATGGCGGCCTGGCGACAAGCGCCGAGATCTACATGCCTTCGGGAATCTACGTGGATGGCGGCGGCAACATCTTTATCACCGCCGGCTACAGTTACGTATCCAACTACGAGGGCGACGCCGTACGGGAAGTGTCGGCGAGTACGAAGGATATCTCCACGGTAGCGGGCGATGGGTACAGTTCCGGCTATCTGGATAGTCCGACGGCAACGCTCGCCCAGTTCAACGGTCCCATGGGTATGGCTGGGGACCGCGCAGGTAACCTGTTTGTTGCGGATTCGGGGAACAATGTCATCCGCAAGATTGCAGGCATCCTGGGGACCGACATTGCTCCGGCTGCGCCGCCGCCAACGTTTTCGCCGGTGGAGGGAGTTTATCCCGTGGCGCAGAGCGTGAAACTGGCGGACTCCGTGAGCACAGCCACCATGTACTACACGACGACCGGCGGCACTCCGACGACCGGTTCCACGAAATATACGACCGGGATCAACGTATCGAGTTCGACCACGATACAGGCGGTGGCGATTGCGTCGGGCGACTCGCTGAGTCCGGTCGCGCAGGCAAGCTACACGATCACGACGACGGCACCGGCACCTACGTTTTCGCCGCTGCCGGGCTCCTTCGTGACGGCGCAGACGGTGTCGCTGAGCACGGACGTCGTCGGCGCAACGATTCACTACACCACGAACAACAGCACGCCCACGGCGGCTTCCGCCACGTACACGAAGCCGATTGCGGTCTCCAGTACGACCACGATCAACGCGATTGCGGTGGCCACCGGCTTCAAGTCTTCCGCAGTCGGCTCCGGGGTGTACACAATCCAGACGCAGGTCGCGACGCCGAGCTTCACTCCAGAACCGCGCGGTTACTGGACGCCGCAGGCGGTGACGCTCAAGGACAGCACGGCTGGAGCGGCGATCTACTACACGATTGACGGCACGACGCCCACGGCGAAATCGGCGAAGTACGTCGGCACGGCGATACCCGTCTCGAAGAGCACGACGATCAAGGCGATTGCCATTGTCACGGGAGATGTGTCGAGCCTGGTTGCAAGCGGCGTGTACACGATCGACGATTCCGTGCTCGTGGAAGAACGGGTTCTGGCGCAGCAGGGGATCGGCATCGGGCTGGCGACGCAGACGTTTCTTAGCCAGTTGTCGCTGGCAGAAAACGTGTTGCTGTTTGGGAATGATGGTGTATGCGGGGACGCCAGCGCGACGCTATTAGCTCTGACGCAAACCGGGCACACGGGCGGCATCATTCCGTGGAGTCCGAGTACGCCGAACACTCCGGGGTATGGGACCATCTACTATGACAACCTGTGCACGCAGCCATGGGCGCAGGCGGAACTCTACGATTGGACGATGTCACTGGACTTGACGACATTTTCACTGGCGGGGAGCACGAAGGAAACCGAGGTCTTCTTTGGTCCGAGCGGCACCGTGCTTGGGACGATGAATCTCGCCGAGACGATGGACGTTACGTTGACGGGAAATACCTTGGCTTCGACGTACGGGCTGGGTACGTTCACTCCGCAGAACGGCGGGCCGGCGGCGCAACTGGGACTTGCCTGCTCGGTCAACCTGTACGGATTCCTGCTGGAGAGTGAACCGGCGGTGTGCGAGGGCGGGATGCTGCAGGATTTCCCCGATCTCGGCGTGTCTCTTGGGTTCCTGCTTCCAATCAAGTTCACACCGGTCATTACGCCGGGGGTAGCGTGGACGGGATCGCAGTTCGTTGCGGTGAGTTCGAGCGGCGCCATCCTTACATCTTCGGATGGGAGCAAGTGGACACCGCAGTTCTCGCAAACGGGCAATAACCTGAGAGCCGTGGCGTCAACGGGGAGTCAACTGGTCGCGGTCGGTTCGGCGGGGACCATCCTGACCTCCCATGACGGAGGCCTGGAATGGAGATCGCAGCGCTCCGGAACCAGTGCCAACCTGGCGGCCGTGGCCCGGTCCGGGTCGGAGTATGTCGCCGTGGGGGTCGAGGGAACGACTGGAGTCATTGTCACGTCGCCCAACGGGACCTCATGGACGGCTCGCAACACGGGCATCGTAACGCCAGCTCTTCTGCAAGGCGTGGCTTCGTCGGGAAAGCTATTCGTCGTGGTGGGAGTCGATAGTAACTCTGGGCCGGCTATCTTGACTTCAGCGGATGGAATCGCCTGGAGCTCTACCTCCTCGATAACTGGTTCGACCACAAGTTCGGGGCTGGAAGCTGTGACCTGGTCGGGAACGCAATTTGTGGCCGTCGGGCAAGAGAGCAGTATCGGTCAAGCAACGGTCTTGTTCTCCACCGATGGCAAGACATGGAACGAGCCTTCTTCGTACTCCTCCGTTCCCACGGAAAACATTCTTTACGGCGTGGTCTGGTCTCCGCAGAAGAAGCTGTATGTGGCCGTGGGGCAGAACGGGACGATTCTGACCTCTCCGGACGCCAACACGTGGACGGCGAGCACCTCGAACACCACCAAGGACCTGAAGGCGGTGACGTGGTCGGGGACGAAGTTTGCCGCCATCGGCACGGGAAACACGGTGTTGACCTCGCCGGACGGCGTTGTGTGGACGGTGCAGACCTCGATGCCGGGCCAGGGCGAGTTGCTGCAGTTCTCCAGCAGTGGCTCCTCACTTGTCTCCGGTCCGCTGGGCGGGTTGCAGATGACCTCTCCGACCCCACAAACGCTGGCGATCTCCGGAGGAACGCCGTACGGCACGGCTGCATTCAAGGGGTATGCCGGCGACCTGGCGGTCTTCATACCGACGCCAACCGGATGGACGGCCACCGATACGGCTCACGACCAGCAATTCCAGATGGCGCTGAGCGACGATGTGAACCGCAATTTCACGGGAAGCATTAAGAAGATCAGCACGGGCGTGACGCTGACTACATTCACGGTGGACCGATCCGGTACCGGCACGATCACCTACTCCGACGGCTCCAAGGCGGCGGTCACGAATTGGCTGCCGGCGGACTGATTGCGGCAGTGGGACTGGGGCGGCACGTGGCACGAGGATTATTGTTTCGAACCCGCGGGGAGGTCTCGTGAGGTTGGGTGCTTCGGTTGGTAGAGACCGACGTGCCCGCCTCCGGGGAGGGTGAGCTGGGTGATGGATCCCCATCTTGTCTCCTGCACATCCGAACAGGCGACTCCCTTGCTCGCCAGGGTGGCGATCTCTGCCGGAAGATCGTCACACATGAAGTAGAGTTCGTGCCGACCGTTGTCTTCGGCGGGATGAATGGCCGCTTCCGCCGGGGGCAAGGCGAAGATGAGCCAGCCATGCCCGGCATCAAGGGATGGGAAGCCAAGGACATCGCGGAAAAAATCTCGATCCGCCACCGCATCCTTGCTGTACACGACCACATGCGCGCCAGAAATCACGACCACCTCCTGCCCCTGACGGGAGATTGTAACGGCTTGGCATAGGTTCTTGCCATGGATGCTGCAATGGCGGATCAGGAGAAGGCGCACGGCAAGGTGGTGCGGACGGGATTGGCAACGGCAATGCCGAAGCGGCTGAAGGCGCTGGGGCAAACTGGCGGGGAGCGATAGAAAAGGCCGGAATCTTCATCCCGGCTTCTTATGGCGTCTGAAATTCAGTTTTTAATTCGGCGTAAGTATTTGAAACTAATGGTGAGCGCGCTGGGACTCGAACCCAGGACCCACGCCTTAAAAGTGTTGTTAACAGTTGTATAATCAGCGACTTACACGTTTAGCTTACTCCATGCACGACGCAGTAGAATCAAGTAGATACAACGAGCTCACCTCTCTGGGTGCCCGGAAGGTGCCCAGAGGGATGATCCTTCGCCAAGCTACCCAGACTCGACAGTGCCGCCTCATGTAAGGTCTTACCGGCTCGCATCAGAAGCACCGCTCCATCAGGCATTCCCATTCCCGGAGCGCCTCAGAGTGCCAATTGCTGGGTGCCGATTGCTGAAACAGTTCGACAGCTACCCACGGCGCTGTTCGTTTCTCCAAATACAGTATACGGGCGGAAGTGTAGGGAAA
>Ga0302320_10023674_pt1 | contig 12037 bp, 12 predicted proteins | sample Bog_T0_3_FD_202130 | JGI IMG/M metagenome (GOLD analysis project Ga0302320, IMG submission 202130) | Peat permafrost microbial communities from Stordalen Mire near Abisko, Sweden - Bog_T0_3 | ecosystem: Environmental > Terrestrial > Soil > Wetlands > Peat | place: Sweden: Abisko, Stordalen Mire...
CCCCGGCCCCCTCCTTCCGGTAACACCCCGGTGGTGCCGACGCCCCCGTCGGCATGGCGATGACAACAGAAGGTCCGAAACTCTGAGGGACACCGCCAAGATTCCCAGTTAAGTGCCCCTCCCCTCCTTCCGATAACACCTCTGGAGCGTTTGCCATGGTAAGCGTTTCCAAAATGGTCCGGCCCGCAGCCGATGTGCAAAGGGCATCGTTTTCATACCCCTCCTGATCGAGGATTTTTTTATGACCCACAACAATCTTTATCGAACCCTGGCCCTCGCCGCTCTGACCGCCCTCCCCCTGGCTGGCCTCACCGCCTGCGGCGGCCCCCAAACCCAGAAGGACATCAAAGGCGCCGCCACCATCCGGTGGGATGCCGCCCGCGTCGGCGTGCTGTACCAACTCGCCATGCAGCAATATACCGTCGGCGACTATGACAAATGCCGCGAGACCCTGGCCGAAGCCTTCAAGTCCAAAACCCCCAGCGCCCCGCTGCACATTCTCGCGTCCCGCGTGGAACTGGAAAACGGCTCGCTGGAACTGGCCAACAGCCATCTGAAAACCGCCGTGCAGATTGATGGCAACAACGCCGAAGCCTATTACCTCCTGGGCGTGGTCTACCAGCGCTGGCAGAACATCCAGGCGGCCCACGATTATTACGATCTGGCCTTCCAGAAGAGCCCCACCGAAGCACTCTACCTGCTGGCCGTGGTGGAGATGAAAATCTCCCTCGGGCGAAATGACGACGCGGAAAAACTGCTCGAGGAAAAGCTGGTCTATTTTGAACAGTCCAGCGCCATGCGTGTCGCGCTGGCCAAGCTGGCCACGCTCAAGGGCGACCGCGACAAGGCCAGCAAATATCTGCTGGAGGCCACCCTCCTCGCGCCCGAAAACCTGACGGTCCGCGAAAACTACGCCGAGGCGCTCTACTACGCCTCCCGCTTCGCCGACGCCGCCCCGGTGCTCGAGGACCTGCACAACAATGCGGAGTTCAAGGAGAAGGGCAACGTCACCATGCTGCTGGGACAGTGCTACATGAACCTTCGCCGCCCGCGCGACGCCCGCACCTGCTTCTCCGAACTCACGCGCGAAAACCCCAACAACAACATCGCCTGGCTCAACCTCGGCCGCTCCTGCATCCAGATGGATGATGCCGCCCAGGCCGCCCAGACCGCCCAGCGCGTGCTGAAAACCGAACCGGAAAATCTCGAGGCGCTGATCCTGCTGGGCCTTTCCCAACAGCAGCTCAAGCAATGGAGCCAGGCGGAAACCACGCTGGCCCGCGCCGCAAAATTGGCCCCCGCCGACTCCACGATCCTCTGCATGCAGGGCATCGACGCCCAGAAACTCGGCCACAAGGATGTCGCCATCGCACGCTTCGCCCGCGCCGTCGAGGTCAACCCCACCGACACCTGGGCCCAGGAACTCCTCGGCGCAGCCCGCCCCGAATCGGCGCCCGCCCCCGTCAGCGCCCCGGCCCCCGCCGCCACACCGGTCATCGCCCCGCCCGCCGCCATCACCCCCGCGCCCGAAACAACCGCAACACCCGAATCGCCCGCCACCCAGCCCGCCGGCGACGCCCCCGCCGACGTGCCCGCCAACCTTCCCCGCGTTCCACAACCCGATGCCGAAAACACCGTCGCCTGAACCCGCACGTTCGGAGTTTACGCTTTGGCGTGCGTCGCGCTGAAACCAAGCTTTAGCCGCAAAACGCCCCAAACGTGAACTCAAAGCAACTCAAAATGATCGAAGGAGGATGCGCGGTCCCAGACCGCCGCATCCTCCTTGATTTCCGGACCCCCGCGCCCCTTCCCGCCCCCCGGTTTTCCGCAAATTCGATAATGCAACTATTCGCACCTCGCCTTCATCCCCCCCATTCCCATGCCGATAAGACATAGGAAGTTCCCTCAGGAGACGTTCATTGCGACCCGCTGAAATGCGCATGTGCATCGTTCAATCCATCGCCGCCGCGGCCTGTGCCGCCGCGGCCTGGTGGCCCACGCTCGCCGCGCACGGATACAACCTGGAATTCAGCCTCAAGGGCGCCGGCCTGGTACTCGCGGCCGGCAGTTGCTCCGTCCTCGGATTGTTCGCCATCCGCGCCGACTGGCTCAAGCAACGCAATCACCTTCTCGAACAGACCCAGGCCTGCGTCCTCGCCGAGCCGGGCGTCACCGCCCCTCCCCCCGCCGATCCACAGGCCGCAGCCGCAGCCGGAAAAATGCGCGAGCAGGTCGAGCAGATGCGCAGCCGCATCAGCCAGTTGCAGGTGCAGCGCAAAAGCGTGGAAATCCAGCTCCGCCTCGCCGACGCCGAACGCCGCCAGACCGAAACCATGATCAATGGAATGGCCGATGCCGTCCTGGTCACCAACAACTTCGACGAACTCATCGTCGTCAATCCCGCCGCCGCCGAAATCTTCCAGATCGACATCCCCGCCTCCGCCCGCAAGCCCGTCTCCCAGTTCGTCGAACACCCCCGCCTCCTCGCCGACATCGCCGAAATGCGGCAAAACCCCTCCCGCGGCAACCGCCGCAATCTCGAAGTCACCCTCCCCGTCGAAGGCCGCCAGCGCACCTTCAGCGTCAATATGAACTGCGTGCTCGACAGCTCCAACCAGCTCAGCGGCGTGGTCACCGTGCTCCACGACAACACCCGCGAGAAGGAAATCTCCAAGATGAAAAGCGAGTTCGTCTCGCATGTGTCCCACGAACTCCGCACGCCCCTCTCCAGCATCAAGGCCTACGCCGAACTCCTCGTCGACGGCGAGGCCGCCGACGACACCACCCGCAACGAGTTCTACCACATCATCCAGGGCGAGGCCGACCGCCTCAGCCGCCTCATCGACAACATCCTCAACATCAGCCGCATCGAATCGGGCATGACCCGCATCAACAAAAAGCCCATCAGCGTCACCGGCATCCTCAAGGAAGTCCTGGAAGTCGCCATGCCCTCCGCCCGCGAAAAAAACATCACCCTCGTCGACCAGATCCTCCCCCTCTTCTGCCAGATCGAGGCCGACCGCGACATGATCTACCAGGCCGCCCTCAACCTCGTCGGCAACGCCATCAAGTATACCCCCGCCGGCGGAACCGTCCGCGTCAGCGCCTCCGCCGATGAATCCCAGGGCGTCGTCATCGTCAACGTCATCGACACCGGCGTGGGCATTCCGCCCGAGGCGATGGCCAATCTGTTTGAAAAGTTCTACCGCGTCGAGCAGCACAAAAACATGGCCAAGGGCTCCGGCCTCGGCCTCCACCTCACGCAGCAGATCATCGAAACCATCCACAAGGGAAAAATGCACGTTGTAAGCGAACCGGGCAAGGGAAGTAGTTTTGGTTTTTCCCTCCCCATCCTGGCCTGAAGGGGCCGCCGGCAGGATGCCGGAACGTAACAAGAGGTTGCCATGAGTGTCAAAACCATCCTCTGCGTCGATGACGAATCGCACATCCTCCACGTCGTCTCGCTCAAACTCCAGAACGCCGGCTTCACCGTCCTCACTGCACGCGACGCCGACGAGGCCTTCGACGTCGCCTCCTCCGCCGCCATCGACATGGTCATCACCGATTACCAGATGCCCGGACCCACAGGGCTTGACCTCGCCCGCCGCCTCCATAAGGAGCCCGGCAAACGCGACCTCCCCATCATCCTCCTCACCGCCCACGGACTGGGCATTGAACAGATCGACATCGCCCAGGCCGGCATCGCCTGCTGCCTCAGCAAACCCTTCAGCCCGCGCGAAGTGCTCGGCAAGGTCAACAGCCTCATTGAAGAATCCGAAAAGACCGCCGCGGCGCGCCAGTAAATGTCTGTCCCGTTTGCCCCAAGCGAAAGACGCCCATGACCACCGCCCTCACATCCAGAACCGCACACAGCACGGGTAACACCGTGCTGGGCCGTCTGGCTGAACGCTGGCGGCCGGCGGGGCTGTTCGTCTCCGCCTTCTCCGGCGACGGTGCCATGCTCTGGCACGATCCCCACATGCCGCGCCTCTTCACGCTCGCCGCCGGCACCCCCGCCATGGCCGCCGCCCTCCGCGCCGCCAACGAATCCCACGACACCGGCGCCGAACCCGGCCACGCGCCGCGCCCGCCGATCGTCCCCTTCGATGGCGTGCAGGTCTACCTCACCCCCATCGCCCGCCGCCGCAAAGTCACCGGCTGGATCGCCGTCTTCGCCCGCATTGAAACCATCACCCCCGGCGAAGACCTCCAACGCGCCTGCGGCACCGCCGCCCTCGACGTGCAGGCACTCATCTCCCAGGCCCAGCACGCCCCGCTGGTCTCCGCCTCCGCCCTCCCCACCCTCGTCGCCCTCGCCGGCCAAATGCACGAGGACATCCAGACCGCCGCCACCAGCAGCGGCGAACTCTCCAGCGTCGCCGCCGAACTCTCCAGCGTCTACGAGGAAATCAGCACGCTGTGCAAAATCTCCAGCGGCATGCGCTTCAGCCAGAAACCCCAGGCCTTCCTCGAAACCGTCTGCCAGGAACTTCAGGCCATCGGCAACTTCAAGGCCGTCGCCATCGCCCTGGCCCAACGACAGGATGGCGACGCCAGCCCCGCCGTCACCGATGTCGCCACCCTCGTCGGCCAATGCTCCATCGCCGGACACGAACTCGTCAACGCCCTCCACGCCCCCATCCACAACGCCCTCGCCGCCGGCGAAACCCGCGTCAACAACGATATCGCCCGCGCCTCCGACGCCGCCCACCTCGCCCACGCCATGCAGCGCTTCGTCTGCGTCCCCCTCGTGCGCGACAAACGCCCCCTGGGCGTCCTCCTGGCCATCGACAAGAACGACTCCAGCGAATTCACCAATGTCGACCTCACCCTCCTCAACAACGTCGGCAACCAGTGCTCCATCTTCCTGGAAAACGCCTCCCTCTATCAGGACATGCAGGACCTCTTCATGGGCGTCCTCCACGCCCTCACACGCTCCATCGACGCCAAGGACGCCTACACCCGCGGCCATTCCCAGCGCGTCGCCGAACTCTCCCGCACCCTCGCCCGCAAGGCCGGCCTCACCGAGGAACAATGCGAACGCGTCTACCTCTCCGGCCTCCTCCACGACATCGGCAAAATCGGCGTCCCCGAAGCCGTACTCACCAAGCCCGGCCGCCTCACCGACGCCGAGTTCGAAGCCATCAAAAAACACCCCACAATCGGCGCCCAGATCCTCGGCAACATCCGCCAGCTCCAGGACATCATCCCCGGCGTCCTCTACCACCACGAGCGCTGGGACGGCAAAGGCTATCCCTACAACCTCGCCGGGGCCAACATCCCCCTCATGGGCCGCATCATCTGCGTCGCCGACTCCTTCGACGCCATGAGCTCCACCCGCACCTACCGCCCCGCACTGCCGCTGGAAGTCGTCCTCAAGGAAATCCTGCGCTGCGCCGGACATCAGTTCGATCCCGCCCTGGCCGAACTCTTCGTCACGCTCGATTTTGAACCCTACAAAAAGAGCATCGAGGAACACATGACCTTTCGCCAGCTTCCCGGCGGGGACGGTCTGACATGAACATCCGTTGCGAGGATTACGACCATGTCAGCGTCCTGGCCCTCAACGGCGAATTCACCGCCGATTGCGTCGACCTCCTGCGCCGCAACGTCGAGGAACGCCTCGAACGCAAGATCCGCTTCTTCGTCATCGACCTCGAAACCACCACCTTCCTCGACTCCAAGGCCCTCGAAACCATCCTCTGGATTCAGGAAAAATGCGATGAGCTGCTGGGCCAGGTGCGCCTCTGCCGCCCCGACGAAACCTGCACCAAAATCCTCCAGGTCACCCGGCTCGATGGCCGGTTTGATGTGTTCACCGATGTCTCCAAGGCCGTGAAAACCATGCAGTAACAAAGCAGACGCGGCGTCCCGCCGCGTGAATCGCGAGAAACCATGATCGCCACGACCACAAAACGCAAAATGCTCGGCCAGACGCTGGTCGCCAAGGGGCTCATCCCCCAGGCCGCCCTCGATGCGCTCATCGAACAGCAGAAAGCCTCCGGCTCGCGCAAACTCCTGGGCGAAATGCTCGTCGAGCAGGGCCTCCTCACCGAGGAACAACTCTGCGAAACCCTCGCCGAATCCCACGGCGTGCCCTATGCCAAGGTCTCCCCAAAAATCTGCGACGCCCGCGTCATCGACGTCCTCCCCCGCGAATTCCTCGAAAAACACACCGTCCTCCCCATGTTCCTCGTCAACGGCGTTCTCACCATTGCCCTGGCCGAACCCTCCAACCTCTTCCTCATCGAGGAAATCCAGCAGCACACCGGCCACAGCGTCCAGGTCGTCGCCTCCACAGCGCGCGATATCGCCGCCACCCTCCAGGCCCACCTCCCCAACGCCAATATCTTCGTCATCGAGGACATCATCGACGAGGTCCGCCCCGAGGACTTCGCCCTCATCGAAACCCAGATCGAGGACATCGGCAACCTCCAGGAAGTCGCCGGCCACTCCCCCGTCATCAAACTCGTCAACTACATCCTCTACCACGCCGTGCGCGACGGCGCCTCCGACATCCACATCGAACCCGACGAAAAAAAATCCCGCGTCCGCTACCGCGTCGACGGCCGCCTCTTTGAAAAACTCACCCCCCCCATCCAGATGCACGCCGCCATGGTCAGCCGCATCAAAATCATGTCCGGCCTCGATATCTCCGAACGCCGCCTCCCCCAGGATGGCGGCATCCACGTCCTGCTCGAAGGCCGCCCCATCGACCTCCGCGTCAGCACCATGAACGAAAAGTGCGGCGAAAAGGCCGTCATCCGCATCATCGACAACCGCAACGTCCCCTCCAACCTCGAAAAACTCGGCTTCGGCGATAAAATGCTCGCCCAGCTCCGCGAAGTCCTCGCCCAGCCTAACGGCATCCTGCTGGTCACCGGCCCCACCGGCAGCGGCAAATCCACCACCCTCTATGCCGCCCTCCAGGAACTCTCCCAACCCGACATCAACATCTGCACCGTCGAGGACCCCGTCGAATTCTCCCTCTCCGGCATCAACCAGTTCCAGGTCAACGACAAAATCAACTTCACCTTCGCCACCGCCCTCCGCTCCCTCCTCCGCCAGGACCCCGACGTCGTCATGGTCGGCGAAGTCCGCGACGCCGAAACCGCACGCATCGCCATCCAGGCCGCGCTCACCGGCCACTTCGTCCTCACCAGCCTGCACACCAACGACGCCCCCTCATCCGTCGTCCGCATGATCAACATGGGCATCGAACCCTACCTCATCGCCGCCAGCCTCCGCGCCGTCCTCGCCCAGCGACTCGTCCGCAAACTCTGCCCCCTCTGCAAGGAACAGGTCGATCCGCCGCTGAACATCCGCCACATCGTCGAAAAGGCCGCCGGCCCCTTCGACTGCCTCTACAAGGCCAAGGGCTGCAAAAAATGCCGCAACACCGGCTACCTCGGCCGCATCGGCATCTACGAACTCCTCGTCCCCGACCAGGAAATGCTCGAAGGCATCTGCGAAGGCGCCTCCATCAACAAACTCCGCGACATGTGCCGCACCCACAACATCCCCACCCTCCGCGCCGACGGCCTCATCAAAGTCAAAGCCGGCATCACCTCCTACGAAGAGATCCTGCGTGCAACCGCCATCTAATACTTTTACTCCTTTACTCTTTTAAACTTTTACTCTTTCCGAGAGCCACATGACCGCCACCGCCCCCAGCCGCTACGCCTACCACGCCCGCGACGCCGCCGGCGCCGTCGTCCAGGGCTTCGTTCACGCCCCAACCGTCGCCGACGCCTCCCGCCAGCTCCGCGCCGAAGGCAAATACATCGTCGATATTAAACCCGCCAAACCCGGCGCAGACCTCATCGCCACCCCCGCCGCCGACGGCATCCCCGCCCCCACCCCCACAGTCGCCACAGGCTCCGCCAACGGCCGCGTCCGCCGCGACGACGTCATCCACTTCACCATCCAGCTCTCGGTCATGGTCGATACCGGCGTACCCCTGTCCGAAGCCCTCCAGGCCCTCGCCGAACAGGCCCTCTCCCCCAACTTCTCCGCCATCCTCAAACTCGTCGTCCAGGATGTCCAGGGCGGCAAGGACTTCTCCTCCACCCTCCAGCAGTTCCCCAAGGTTTTTCCCAAATACTACACCTCCCTCATCAAGGCCTCCGAAATGTCCGGCACCATGGGCCCCATCCTCCGCAAACTCGCCGACAACCTCGTCAGCCAGTCCGAAACCACCAAAAAAGTGAAGGGGGCCATGATCTACCCCGCCTTCATGTTCATCATGTCCGTCAGCGTCACCATCTTCCTGCTCACCGTCATCCTCCCCAAATTCACCGCCATCTTCGCCAACAAAAAAGCCGCCCTCCCCATGCCCACCCAGGTCCTCATCGGCATCAGCGATTCCCTCATCCACTATTGGTATGCCCACCTCGGCGCCATCCTCCTCGTCGGCGGCTTCGGCCTCTGGTTCCGCCTCCGGCCCATGGGCCGCCGCTTCTTCGACGCCCTCAAACTCAAGGCCCCCATCTTCGGCCCCATGTTCCACAAGCTCTACCTCTCCCGCTCCCTCTCCACCCTCGGCACCATGATCCAGGCCGGCGTGCAAACCCTCGACGCCCTCGCCGTCGTCCGCGACGTCGCCGGCAATGTCTACTACCAGGAACTCTGGGAGGAAGTCCGCGAAAAAATCCAGTCCGGCCAACAAATCTCCGACCCCCTCCTCCGCTCCAAACTCGTCCCCCGCTCCATCGCCCAGATGATCCACTCCGGCGAAAAGACCGGCGAACTCCCCAACGTCCTCAACCGCCTCTCCGCCTTCATGGAAGAAGACCTCCGCACCGCCATCAAAACCACCACCCAGTTCATCGAACCGGTCATGATCGGCATGATGGGCGTCCTCATCGGCGGCGTCGCCATCGCCATGCTCATGCCCATCCTCACCATCTCCAAAGTCATGGCCGCCGGATAAAAGTGGCATCGGCATCCCGCCGATGAACCGGCCCGCAGACCCGTCCTGTTCCCCTTCGCCTTCCTCCACGGCCCCATCGTCCTGGCCGCCAAACTCGGCAAGCAGGGCATCACCCCCAACGGCGACATCGTCGTCAACGAACGCACCATCGGCGACATGATGAACGAAAAAATCGACGTCCCCTCCCTCCCCGGCGACCCCGCCAAAGTCATCGACAACCTCAAACCCCTCCCCGGCTCGGCGCTCACCTTCACCACTCCCATCGCCGGCCGCCCCGAACCCCTCACCCTCGCCCCGTACTTCCGCATCGCCCACGAGCGGTACAGCATTTATTTGAAGACGGTGCCCAAAGTGTGAGGATGCCCTGTTCGCGGCGGCATGGCCATGTGAACGTGGGCAGCCACGTGCCACAAACTGCCATTTATTGACACAAAACGCGGCAAACGCTAGAGTTGACGCCATGAGCAGAACAAGCATGAACATATCGTTGCCGGCACCGCTCAAAACCTGGGTGGAGCGGCAGGTTGAGGAACGCGGTTACAGCACCGCCAGCGAGTTTGTACGCGATGTGCTGCGGCGGCTGCATGACAGCGAAGCGCACAGCGAGCTCGACAAGCGGTTGCTCGCGGCCATGGATAGCGGGACATCCCGCGAGATGACCGACCGCGACTGGCTGACCATTCGCACGGCGGGCCTGAAGATGGCCAAGGCCCGGCGGAACAAATGAACCGGCGGCTGGTAGTCAACCCGGAGGTGGATGCGAATCTCGCCTATTACTACAGCCGCATCATTCTGGACAAGCCGGAACCGGCGGAACGTTTGCTGGCTGTCGCAGGGGAATCCTTTGAGCGGTTGCGCGAAACCCCGGAGCTGGGGCGCAGGTATGAATCGCCGCACCCTCGACTGCGCAAGCTGAGATTTTACCCAATGCCAAGCCCCTATCGGGCCTACCTTATTTTTTACCAGGTCACACCTGAAACGGTTGACATACTCTCGGTGGTTCATGGGGCGCGGGATTTGGATGTGGTGGTTCGAGACATGGATTTTTGATTCCCACCGCCGGGTATGGCCGCAAACGGATGAAAGCCAATCGAATTCATGCGTCGATGCGAGATGGAAGGCCGGCGTTGGTAGCCCCACACCGGACGGCTGGGGCTTTTCATAGCGGATTGAATGGTAAACAAGAGTAGAATAGGGAAAGAAGGCGCGGCGTCCCTTTTGTTACGCCGCCACCCGCTCCGCCACCGCCGCTTCCCTCGCCCCCGACGCCTCCAGCTTTCTTCCGCGTCCCGGCACCTGCCGATTGGCCAGCAGCACGCGCAGTTCCGGGGGGTTGCCGCCACAATAGCCGCGGGGCCATCCGCCGAGGTTCTCAACGATAACGCCGAATTCGCCCGAGCAATGCGAGGCTGCCGCAGCCAAGAATCGCAATGCAAGCGGGCTCCGGAATGGGCGCAGAAGGCCCAGAAAGCGAGATATCATCTATAGCAAAGTCGTTACCGATGGAAACCGTGTTCAAATCCGTGATACCGAGTGTCGCGAACGTCAACGCCCCGGAGTTGAAACTCCCCTGGTACTGGGCCCACTGTCCGTCCGTTGCAGGCAAATTCAATGTTGAACCTACTTGACTCCCATTTACCGTAAAGCTGATTATCGCCGGACTTGGATCGTGGAGATCTCCAACTTCTCCCCACGACGCGGCGAAAGCGGAGAACTGGTAATTAGTATTCGGAGCCAGACTGACCACCTGGCTCCAAGCCACAACCCCGCTTTGGGAACTGCCGTCAAGGATGAGCATCGGACCTGTACCCGTGGTATGATCCCCAAAGCTCGCTCCGAAGGAGTTAAACAATAATGGACTCGTCGCGACAGTAAAATGGCCGGCACCAGTTGATGGATCAACTGAAGCAAATGTGTAGCCGCTCGAAAAGCCGGTGTTCCCGGCACTGAAATTTCCATTTCCCACGTCCCCCCTGGCTCCCGCCGAAAGCGGAACGATAAGCCCGGCCACGAACAGCAGGCAACATGCTCTCATTTTCTCTCTCCCTCTAAAAACCCTATTATTCGATGTTAATCCGAAAGTGCCTTGAGGTGATTCACACAGTTGAAAATGAAGTATGACACCATCCCCTTCGCGGGGCAAGATACCAGTTTTGATACGTCGTATTTGCTATGTCTGATGGAAGGCCGATGGGTGCCAATTCACAATGCCGACCAGGGCGTCGGCACTATCTCAAGACGTGGCACCGGCATCTGGCCCGTGTGTAAAGGCCGCGAAAATGGGCAACATGCCCATACCACGACGGTTTTCAGATAGTTGCTTACTCCGCTTGCCGCGCTGTGTCCATTACGAGGACCACCAACTCCACGCGATCTCCGACACCCAACTCGGAGAATATCCGGCTCAAGTGCATTCGCACCGTCGCCACGCTGAGGCCCAATCTGAAGGCGATTTGCTTGTCGCGCTTGGCTTGCAGTAAAAGTGCGACGATCTCGGCCTGGCGGGGGGTGAGCGCGAGCCGGCGCGTGACGCTTGCCAATTCTTCGGCGGTCAACAAGGCGTATTGGTTTTCGCCATCCGTCGGGATTGTTTTCTTCCCCATTCCGGCACCAAAAAAAGAGCGTCGAACCAAGGACGCTCAAAGGGCCCCCGCCAAGGGGCGTACAGAACGTACCTTGGCCGACGCCCCTTGCGGGGCGCGGCTCAAGGCACTGCTTCTGTACAAAGAATTTGGCGGTTTCCTTTGAAACAGCGTCTTGACGCACGCGCGTCAATCAAATTGTCGCCCGCGCATTTCGGCGCGAGCATGCGGGTATCATAGGGGATTGTCTGGTAAACAAGAATAGGCAAAATAGACTCGGCACCCTGCCGCGCTCGATTGATGCCATGCCCCCCTGGAAATCCCACGGCGATCTGCATGAACTACAAAAAAGTAGCGGGATGCCGCCACAGTTCGTAGTTCACGCCGCCACCCGCTCCGCCGCAGTAGCCCCCGCCCCCCCCCCCCCCCCCCGCCCCCCCCCCCCCCCCCCCCCCCCCCGCCCCGAGGCCCCCCCCCCCCCCCCCCCCCCCCCCCAAACCCCACAAACCCCCCCCCCCCCGGA
>Ga0302320_10023677_pt1 | contig 12035 bp, 9 predicted proteins | sample Bog_T0_3_FD_202130 | JGI IMG/M metagenome (GOLD analysis project Ga0302320, IMG submission 202130) | Peat permafrost microbial communities from Stordalen Mire near Abisko, Sweden - Bog_T0_3 | ecosystem: Environmental > Terrestrial > Soil > Wetlands > Peat | place: Sweden: Abisko, Stordalen Mire...
TTCATCATGTCATCGCGAGCGCTGGTGCGGATCACATAGAGGTGATACACGGACCTGGACCAAGAGGGCTCATACGGGAGAATCACGGCTGCATTTTTAGCCAGGAGGCGTTTGTATTCGGCTGCCCGATCGCGGCGCTGCGCATTCCACCCCTCGAGGCGGCGCAACTTTGCGTGCAGGAGTCCTGCCTGGATTGCGTCCATGCGGCCGTTGTAACCCTCCATGTCGTGATGGTACTTCTTTACCTGGCCGTGGTCGCGAAGCATCCTGATTTTGCCGGCCAGAACGCTATCATTCGTGGTTACGGCCCCGCCTTCGCCGCACCCTCCAAGGTTCTTCCCCGGGTAGAAGCTGAACGCGGCTGCGTGGCCCATGGAGCCGGCTTTTACCCAGCGATTGAGTCTTCTGGAGAAGTACTCAGCGCCGTGCGCCTGACATGCATCCTCTATTACGATAAGCCCGTATTGCTCTGCCAAGCCAAGGATGGGGTCCATGTCGGCCATCTGGCCGTAAAGGTGCACGGGCACGATAGCGGTTACTGGCTGTCCCGTTCGGAGGCTGATAAGTCTGCCTGACCTGTCCAGAGAGCACTGCTGTTCCAGATACTGTTGCAGCATTTCGGTACACAAGTTGCAGGTACGCTCATCGATGTCGATGAATTCCGGCGTAGCGCCAGCCTGCGAGATAGCCTCTGTGGTAGCAATAAACGTATTTGGGACAGTCAACACGACGTCCCCTGGTTGGACACCAGCAGCGATAAGAGCGAATCGTAATGCATCCGTACCGCTGCTGACAGCAATGGAATGTTTCGCGGTACAAAATGCTGCGAACGCCTTCTCAAATTCCTCTACCACCGGACCGCCAACGAAGCTAGCCGTGAGCAATAACTGACGAAAGACACCAGTAAGTTCCTGCTCAAGCTCGATGTGTGGAGTTACCAGATCAAGGAAAGGAATACTGCTTGGAGCTTCATGAGAAACGTGCATCGTGTCCTTTCACATTCTCTTTGAAGTAACGCAGAACCTTGGCGGGATTTCCGGCTACGACAGAGTTCGGAGGAACATCTTTGGTGACGACGCTGCCAGCGCCGACGATTGCGTCTTCCCCAATTGTGATATTGGAAAGAATTGTGGCGCCAGAGCCGATGGATGCGCCCTTCTTTACTACTGTCTGTTCGACCTTCCAGTCGGCTTCTGTTTGAATACTTCCTTCGGCAGTGGTGGCGCGGGGATAGCTGTCATTGGTGAACGTGACACCGTGTCCGATGAAGACATTGTCCTCGATGGTGACGCCTTCACAAATAAAGGTGTGACTGGATATCTTGCAGCACTTGCCTACACTGGCATTCTTCTGTATTTCTACGAACGCCCCGATCTTTGTGTCGTCTCCAATCTCGCACCCGTACAGATTTATAAACTTCGAGAGACGGACGTTACTCCCCAGTCTTACATCGTCAGCGATGCACTGGTAGGAGTTCACAGGTAAACCAAAGATCCTCTCTTGCTGAGCGATTCGCTGGCAGCTTCGAGCATCTTGACTACCCGGAGTCCCGCACATCCATCGTTAATTGGCTCTTTGCCTGTGGAGATGCAATCTACAAAGTACGACAGTTCCTGATGCAGTGCCTCTATCTGATCCAGATGAGGAGCCCACATATCGCCTGAACGATAATTCACAAGCAATTCGTAGACGCCTTCGTTGTTGTTGATCTTTACTCCCTTGTCGTAGACTTTTACCTTTTCGTCGGCTTCGAGATCGTTCCACACAACCATGCGCTTCTCTCCGCCGATGAGCGTCGTTCTTACTTTTACTGGAGAGAGCCAATTGACATTGATATGAGCGATGACTTTTTCAGGGAAATAAAGCGTAATGAAGGCCACATCCTCGTGACCGTTGAGATGACCTTGGCCGGTGGCGACGATCGCCTCGGGGCTTGGTTCGATGAGGTAATCCATGATGGAAAGATCGTGCGGAGCCAGGTCCCAGAGAACATTGACGTCGTGTTGGAACATGCCCAGGTTGACTCGGGTGGAATCGTAGTAATAGAGCTTGCCCAAAGTTCCTTCGTCAACCAGTTGGGAGATTTTCTTAACGGCGGCGGTGAACAAGAAAGTATGGTCCACCATAATCTTGAGATTCTTTTGTGCAGCAAGGTTGATCAGTTCCTCTCCTTGCGCCGTTGTGGAGGTAAACGGCTTCTCCACAAACACGTGCTTGCCATTCTCCAAGGCAGCTTTTGCCAGTGCGAAGTGCGTCCAGACCGGGGTAATGACGGCGACGGTATCGATCTGAGGTGATGAGATCACATCCGCGGCGTTTGAAGTCACATTGATTCCGGGATATGCTTTTTGTGCGCGCTTTCGTGCGACTTGGCTGATATCCGCAACTGCAATCACCTTGGAACCCTCCAAAGTCATGAGATTCCTCACGACGTTTGGTCCCCAATAGCCGTAACCAATGACTCCGAAATTCATAATGCTTTCACCGTGCGGTTCAAACGCAGTTAATCAGGAATAGACGTAATTTCAACAGCTAACCCGGACAAAAGGACGAATGCGACAAAGACCAGTATCAGCAAGCGGTTGGGAACGCAGAGTTCACGCCGCTCCATTGCCTCGAATCACTGCGAGGGGGGTACGCAAGAGGATTATGAAGTCGAGCCATGGTGTCCATGATTCTGCGTATCGAACATCAAGCCTCACCATTTCGTCGAATTTGACCCGACTTCTCCCGCTAACCTGCCACAACCCCGTTATCCCCGGTTTGACTCCCAATACTCGACGGCGATGCCACGTCTCATAGACTGCCACTTCGTATGGAATCGGTGGACGAGGGCCAACGAGCGACATGTCTCCCTTGAGAACATTCAGCAATTGCGGGAGCTCATCCAGACTGGTCTTCCGCAGGAACTTGCCGATTCGAGTGATTCTTTTGTCGTTGGTTAGCTTGTAGACGCCCTCGGGATGCTTTGTCGAAGCCTGCTTGCTTGCTTCGCTGGCAATGAATTTGGTTACGAACTCTTTGTGCACGGTATGGTCATTGTTGATGTACATCGATCGAAATTTAAACATTGTAAAGAGTTGACCATGGTGCCCAACCCTTTTTTGCTTAAACAATGCGGGGCCTTTGGACGACGCTTTGATCGCCAGGGCGATGATTAGGAGCAACGGCGCCAACAGGACCAACATCAATAAGCTGCCAACCATATCCATAGCACGCTTAATTCCCACCAATGATCGTTTGTCTTCATCGGCGCTCAATAGGTCAGGATACAAAGCTGGATTGCTTGGACGCCCTGAATTGTCAAAGTCCCAGTTGTCAGGATAAAAGTGGAACGAAATATTGACTCGGCTAAACTGGTCAAAAGTCAACTGATTCTGCAATGCAACACTTACCCTGTTCAGGATCATACTTTGGACTGAGTTTCGATTGTCGGCGACCAAGCCCGTATAAATTACGCCAAGTGTAGCCCCGTCTTCGTGCCAGCCGATGACGTCTGTGTCCCTGATAGTCGATAGAAGGGCGGACACTACGCTTCCGAGAGCTTTCTCGTGCTTTTTCGATCCCTTATCCTGACCATCCTCCAACAGCATAAGAAGGAAGGGCTCTCTGGAGCGCTCCGTCCTCTTGCGCTCGATAGCAATCATGCGCTTAAACGTCGATTCGTTAAGGACCTCAGGTAATTTAGCCGACGCCGACTCGCGGAGAGGATCAACCCGAATCAAAGCATTTTTCACGCGGGACATAGTCAAGGCTTGCTCCTTTGGGAAGTGTCGGTTCATTGGTTTTCCTTGAATGAAAATCGGGACTTACGATCTCCAGTTCCCTGCTCTGTTGTTCACTCCGCCAAGAGCGAAGCAACGACGCCGTATCTGATGCGACGGGGTTGATGGGATATAACTAGACGGATTTGAGCCACTCAATTTGTCGAACTGGCATTTGCGCGTGTGACGCGGGGCCTGCGGTAGTAATAGTCGGAGTCATTTGAGTTTGTCGAGCAGTTCGACACGGCGCCAATGAGCTTTCTTGATTCGATCGCTTCGATCGCTCTCTTCAGGCCACGCTTTCCTGTGGTTTCCTGGCGAGTAACGAGAAGAACCCCGTCCGCCGACCGCATCCAGACGCTCGTGTCGCCCAATGGAAGCACGGGAGGAGAATCGATGATGATCCACTCAAACCATTCGGCCAACTGACTCATCAGCGGAGATAGCCTTCCTGATTGCAGGAGCTCCAATGCATTGCTTGGATCGCTACCTGCCGGCAAAAGCCAGAAACCGGCGCCATCGAGACGATAGATGCTTGTCACAAGGGTGCGCTCGCCCTGCAGGCATTCGCATAGACCAGGATGTTTGCCGATCCCGAACATTTGCGAGAAGGTCGGGCGCCGCAAATCCCCCTCAACCAGTAATACTTTCTGCTGTGTTCTTAAAGCGAGAGTACAGGCCAGGTTCGCGGAAACCATACTCTTACCCTCTTGCGGGATGGAGCTTGTGATCAGTACATTCTTGAGCGGACGTTGCTGCCTGAGATGGCGCAATCGCACGCCGAGTAAGCGAAATGCTTCAGCCGCTGGGCTATCACTATCCGTGAGGCACACCAGCCGATTTTGCGGAGTAGGAGAGACCTGCAGGGTCTGGAATAGACCAAAGACATCCACGTTTCCAACAGCCGGGGAAAGCTCGCTGGTAGTGGGAGCCTCCTTAACCCTGGCTGCGGGTTGCTCCTTTTCTATTTCGAACGAGGTCAGGCGCTCTGCGTCTTCCGCAATTGTGGGCTGCTCGACCAGAGCCGTCGCGTCCCATTTCGACGCGACCCTGCGTTCAGCAACTCGCAGTAGCTCAATTGGCTCTGACGGTGCGATAGTACCAGGCTCGGCGCGCTCTTTCTCCGACCTTTGTAATGCGTCAAATAGATGGCTCATGCTCGCTCATTTCGAAATCTACCGGCCCACCAGCATCTGGTTCGCTGGCGACGGGCTTTTTCATGCTGGCATACAAATCGAGGAGAGTATTAATCGCTCGTTGAAGGTCCATTTCTTTGCTTTTATCAACTCTCTCCGCAACAGGCGAACAAACTACATCGAGACGTAGCTCTTTGGCTACATACTCTATGATTTCCGGAGTTACGCCAGGCAATCTTTGCGCGTAGGCTGCAATGAGGCCATTCTCGCAAATCGTATTGATGAGACGGGGCAGACCATGGGAATAACGAAAGACGGCCGCAATGGTTGGATCTGGAAACAACGGAATCGGTTGCGGGTGATCTCCGGCAAACCACAACCGCTTTTCGATGTATACCTTTGTCTCGCTGACGTCCAATGGGGAAAGCTGAGTGCGAACGGCAATTCTTTGTTTCAGTTGCCTTAAACCGACGGAATCCAGTTTCTCGTCAAGTTCGGGCTGCCCCACCAATACGATTTGCAACAACTTGTCGTCGGTTGTTTCCAGGTTTGACAGGAGGCGGACTTCCTCAAGAATATCCGCGGACAAATGGTGCGCCTCGTCCACGACGAGAACAGTGGTCATTCCCTTCGTTCCTCTTGAGACTAGAAACTGTCCCAAATCAAGCAGCAGTTCATATTTGCTCTTGCCGGCGGCAGGAAGCCCGAAGTCGGTGAGAATGTACCGGAGGAACTCCGTCGGAGTGAGCCGGCCATTGAAGAGGTAAGCATAGGCAACGTCTTTACTCTCCTTCAGGAGGCTGAGCAAGCATCGAAGCAGCAAGGTCTTCCCGGTGCCCACTTCGCCAGTCACCACAACAAATCCCTTGTGCTGCCGAACGCCATAGTAGAGCGCCGTCAACGCTTCGTTGTGCCGTTTTGTGGGCACAAAGCAATGGGGATTAGGAGTGAGGTCGAAGGGGTTGCGCGTAAGTTTGAAGTGGCTCTTGTACATCTGGAAACCTAACCTTTGAGAAAGCTGAACAGAGAGCCCGCCAAAATGACGGCAAAGACGAATGCAGCCATTGTCCATCCAAACAACATTCTTCTCTTCCTGCGCCGCTCATCCGACGGAATCACGACTTCCGGTATTTCAGAGAGGATTCCAATCGGCAGCAGGGCTTTGATTTCCTTCTCGGTGTGCAGGCGGTCATCCATAAATTCAGATCCGGCCACCACAAGGAGACCTAACGCCAGACCGACGCCCAACCCGATACCACAAAACTTAAGGCGGTTGGGAAAATCTGGCGTGGTCGGTAAACTTGGAGGATCAAGCATCCTGAACCGCTCTCCCTGCTGCATCTGTTCCATGCTGGTGGCCATCGCCGATCCATTCTTCTTTTTTAGAAGATCATCGTAATTCTCCTTCGATTGATCATAGCCACGCGTCAGATCTGCCAGTTCCTGTTCTCGGGCGGGTGCGTCATTCAACCGCGCCTGATATTCGTTGACTCTGGCTGTCAGGCTGGCAACCCCTTGCTCCCGGTTTTTGATTTCAGATCGATTGACTTGAAGTTGGCTTTCGAGTTGCATGATCTGCGAATTCTGTGCACGATTCTCTGTGCCGTGCGCAACCTGTCCGTCATCGCCTTTCCCGCCATCTTTGGCTTTGTCCTTCAGACCGGCGAGGAGTTCCGACCTCATCTTCTCGGTTTTGGCGATTTCATCTTTAAGATTTCGGATATCAGGGTAGCGATCAGTGTAATGTGAGCTAAGGTCTGCAAGTTTGGCCCTTAGCAACTCGAGCCTTTGATCAATTGCCGGCAAGTCTGTCGGGCCTGCGTCGATGGTACCCGATGTTCCGCTGAGCGCGCGGTATTGGTCGAGGAGCGCCTGGAGGTAGATTCCCTGCTGTTTCGCTGTGTTTACAGCATCCTGCTCGTTCTGAAGTTGTGACTGCAAGCCGCTGAGGATTTGGAGATTGCTTGCCTGCTGAGAAGGCAACTCTCCTTCATGTTTGCCTTGATACTCTCGGACTTTGGCCTCCTGCTCGGCAAGGCTGTTGCGCGCATTCTCTAGCTGGTCCTCGATGAATTTGGTAGTGTCTTCCGACTCTTGCTGGCGCGCCTTCAAGTTTTCGTCGATAAACAGATCCGTCAATTCGCTTGTGACCTGCTGGGCAACCTGGGGATCGCGGGCTGAATAAGCAACAGTGAACCCCGTGATCCCTTTCTTAGTTTCGCCCAGCACCAGGTCGACGCTAATGTCTTTGCGCATCTGCTCCACTCTCGCATCCGGCGAGGCCTGGTCGTGCCCCTCCCCGTAGAGGTGAAGCTTGTCAATGATTGAAAGAAGGCGTGTACGGCTAAGAATCTGTTGCGTAATACTTTGTAAACGATCCTGCAGGTCTTCGTTGACATTGGGCGCGACATAGTCCTTCGGCATGGTGGGCTGCTCCACCAGGATTAGCGTGCTCGACTTATATCGCGGCGGTAGAACCCAGCTGGCGCCCCATACTAACAGCCACCCGAGCAGTAAAGGAATGAGGAAATACATGTGTCGGCGGCGCGCCACACCCAAGTAACGCTGGATGTCGAGCCCCTCTGACTGCTGTTCCTCTGCACCCTCTAAGACTTCAGGCATGATTATCTCCCCAGTGGTCTTTTAAATTGGTAGGAAATGGATACGAACTCGCGGTCGCTGTCCGGATCGCTGGCTATCGCCGCGATGCTGTTATAACTCTGATGCAGGCGCTGATAACCCGCTCGGGCCGTAAAACGTTCGTTGAAGGAATAATCAACTGAAGCCGTTCCAGATATCGAATGCCCTCCTTGCTCGGAGGAGAGAGACTGTGCAGATGCATTCTTAAAGATCATGTAAGCCGCCGCCGCTTGAACGTCCCACTTGCGCGCAAACTGCCAGTGCGCAGATGTACCCGCGTTATTCCTAACGAAAGCCCCAATCAGTCCTCCGGCGCCGGTAACGGATCGTGAGTAGCTGGCCGCAAGACTGGTATGTTCCCCCTGCCATCCCAAGCTGCCCATAACCGTGGGTGTCCACGAACTGTAAGCTGGCAAGGTAGTCTCCACCAGATCAAAGTGCTGCGGGCCGGCTGCCAAGGAAATCGAAAGCCGCTGCGCCAGAAAGGCTGTATAAAAGCCGTACACGGAATGCGTCTGAATCTCAAGCTGTCCGTTGGCTGGATTGCCCTGCATTCTCAGATACTGATAGTTGACACCGAGGTACTGTGTCGCGGACAATCTGCGATTGTAAAAAGCCGATCCACCGAGCGAATTTGAGTCATATAAGCCGTTCGATTGCGCCTGATTGAGATAATTCATCAGGCCTTCCGTTCCACCTCCGCCAATCATACCAACCCTGCTGAATTGATAGGTTAACTCCGCATTCGCCATGTTGGTGAGCCGGTTTGCGAACGGCGCGATGACGTCTGCAGTCGAAGACGGCGGCGAACCGGACACCGATCCATCCAGAGCCGAGTAGGGTTGGTTGAACACGTTAGAAATCTTCTGAAAAGCATCTTGTCCACAAACCGTTATGTGGGAACTAACGTGGTATTCGAGGAGGAGAGATGCATTCTGATCAAAATCATTGCGAGCGCTCGTGCTTTGATAGATTGTGAATCCTGGACGATATGCCCAAAGCTGGTGTAGCCGTGAATTCAACGTGTCAAGCTCAATCGCTGGCGAGATCGTGTAACCCACATCGCCGATTGGATGGTCTCCGTTGTTTGGAATGAGGTTGTCGTTGTATGCCGTTTGGAAGGCCATTCTACCGTCAAGGTAGTTTGATTTTGTCTCGGAAAGGGTCATAGTCGGAAAAGCTTGACAGCGCACCATGGGCGGCGTCTGCATTCGGTAGTCGTCCGGAATCTCTGTGCCTCCGGTCGCGGCCGGCGCTACTTGAGACCATGCGGGCAGGGCCACAAGCAAACCAAAAGTCAAACACGCTCGAAGTAGCATGAACAGCCCTCAGGGTACGACGACTGTGTCATTCGGTTCAAGCTTGATATTCTGGTCGGGATTCTTGCCCTTGATAACTTCCTTATAGTTGAAAGGAATTCGGGACTCGCCCCCATTAGGATTCTGCCGAAGGATGTAAATACCCTTCTGTTTGGCGAAATCCCGGAATCCACCGGAAGCCGCGATAGCGTCCAGAACCGTCGTCGAAAGAGTAAGCGGGAATGAACCAGGCCTTGCCACTTGCCCAAGGATATTGTATTTCTGGCTGTTGATCTGCTGGACCATTACGGTGACTTCGGGCTCGGAGATGTAGTCCTTCAGCTTTTCTGCAATTTCCTTTTCGAGTTGCGCTGGAGTCCGTCCCGCCGCTTGTACCTCTCCCACTAAGGGCAACGAAATCCTTCCGTCTGATCGCACCGGAAGCGACCGGGAGACTTCAGGCTCTTTCCAGACATTGATCGCCAAAAGGTCGTCGTTGCCAATAATGAAGTGGTCGTCGTGAGCCTTGCTCGCCGCTGGCGCCGTTGGCTCCGGCGGCTTGGCCGTCTCGGTGACAGCCGGGGTTTGTTGCCCAGCCTGGCCGGCAACTGGAGCTTGCCCGAAGAATGAACCGCAGACGGAGGCTAAGAAGAATCCTAACTCTATAAGGTGACCGGCACTTCTTCTCATAATGACTCCTGGCGTCGTTCTTTAAGATTCTTCGTTGCTCTGCTGGCGAATCCTCCCCGCCCTTTTTCAAGAAGTCCGGCTTCCCCGCTTCTTACACCTTTTGCTCTCGCGTTCAGGGGGGCGTCGGACAAAATCATGTTGTACTGCTCGATCTTGTACAACACTGTCCGATAGCTGACATTGAGCAACCTTGCCGCGGCTTTTCTATTCCCGCCCGTCTTCTCGAGCGCAACGGCGATGGCGCTTCTCTCGGCCTCCGACTTGACGCTTTGAAGGAGGGAGCGAAGCGATTTTGAGTCGGAGACTACCCCATTAGACTGGCTCGTCGACGGTGCAAACTGGTTCACGACGGGACGTGGCCAGTTCCGAGCGGCGTTCCGGGCCCCGGTTTCCAGATCCAATCGGGTCTTTTCGAACGAAAGCTCTTTGTCGCCCACCATCAGATAGCGCTTCACGAAATGTTCCAACTCCTTGAGATTGCCTGGCCAATCATACGCCTGCCAGGCCTTGATAATTGCCGGGGAAAAGTCCCGCGGCGTGAGTCCATAGTGCCTGGCAAACCGATGCATGAAATGTCGCGACAGGAATGGAAGTTCTTCCTTACGCTCACGCAGTGGTGGCATATGAATTGTGTAGGCGCTCAAGTAGTGGAAGAGATCTTCGCGAAGCCCTTTTTCGGAGTTTCCGCGTTCAGCCTTTGGACCATTCGCGGCCAGGATGCGGACGTCTGCCTCAACGAATGTGGACGTTCCCGGTCTTATGAATCTGTTGTTCTGCAATACCTGCAGCAGTTTGGGCTGTAGGCCAAGCGGCATTTCGGTGATCTCTTCGAGGAGAATCGTGCCCTTTGCGCAGTGCTCGAGTTTACCCTGTTTGGTGCGCGCCGGCCCATTCGTCCCAGCCTTCTCGTACCCAAACAGTTCCCGTTCCAAGAGATCTTCCGGCAGTGCTGCGCAGTTTACCTTGGCGAACTCGAATCCGGAACGGACAGACAACTTGTGAATCAAACGGGCTGTGGTCTCTTTGCCACTCCCACTTTCGCCAAGAATCAACACAGGCACGTTGGCTTCTGCCAACAAGGCCGCCTGCGCGCGAAGGGTTCGCATGATTTGGCTGATCCCGATGAAGTAGGCTTCATCGCCGACGGCTTCAACATCGTCACTCGTGATATCCGTTTCGATAGCTTCACACGATGTGCAAAGACTACGTTGGATCACGGATTCAAGTTGGCGGTCCTCAAGGGGTCTGATGAGATAGTCACGGGCGCCCATGCGAATTGACTCTTCTTTCCTGCCAAGATCGTTGGGGTGACCTATCAAGATAATTGGCAAATCAGGACGAAGGCGGCGTAGCCAGCGCAAAATGTGCAAACCATCCGCCCCGCCCTCGGGCAGGTCCAGCAACAGCAGGTCTGGTGTTGCCCCAGATTGAACCTTATTCATCGCTTCCCACGCGTCGAAGGACGTTTCGAACTGCCAGGAGTTCGATTCCCCCATCAACGAAATTGAGCGAAGAACTGCGGAATCGCGGCTCACGACGAGTAGGCTCGCTGTTTCGCTTGCGGTTCTGATCAAAGGTTGTCTCATGGGAATGAAACGGAATGGCTGGGATTGATTCTTGGTCGGTTCGGCGTTTTACTCTTCAATTCGAGTCGCTGAATGTCTTTGCATCGACAGACATAAATAAACTTCTATTCCAGGTCGAGAGCCGGCCTTCTTAAGACGTAGTGGGCTCCGCCGCGGTTTCCATTCCGCTGTCCGGCGTTGAAGAATGTGCTGGAAGGAGTGTGCAGCTATTCAGAAGAGTTAAATCCGCATTGAACTTTCGATGATGTCGGCGTATATAGCTTCGCCCTGTGAGTCACAAGTTGGGGTGACCCTTAAAACCAGGAACGCGCCCACAATCTCACTCTATCCCCTGCTGATGCAGGGGCATGTCGGCGAAGGTCAGACGCACGTCCGAAGGCAATTTAGCTGCGGCCAGTACAATCAAAGCGTCTAACTGCGTTTCTCTGTTGCAAGTTAATGCAATACAATCGCCATTTTGATAACTATTATAATCAATAACTTACGCGCATCACAGTTGTGTATGTTGCAAACTCTTGCACACTTGTGTCCAAATATTTACCTATTTTTCCACATGAAGAAGCGCAGGACAATACATAGGGCACTCGAGAGTGCCCCATGTTATCGCAGATAGAAGATGTTCAGAAGGGGGGAACCTGGTTGACTAGGCGTCCCGAGAAAGGCCGGACTGCCTCGACTTGAAGTAGGATGCGCCTGCCAGAACGAGTACGCAGAGAGCCAGCATCGCTAGAGCGCTGCCCTCAGGAACTGTCACGTTCGCGAAGCGACCGTCCAGGCTGGGGGGCGGGTTGGCAAGAATGTACTGAGTGTCGGAAAAAATGAGCACGTAGGGAATGCCGGATTGACTTGGGTAGATACTCCCAATTGCACTCGTATCGAGGTTCACATACCCGACCGGGCCACCAACATTGACGATAAGCC
>Ga0302320_10023679_pt1 | contig 12035 bp, 10 predicted proteins | sample Bog_T0_3_FD_202130 | JGI IMG/M metagenome (GOLD analysis project Ga0302320, IMG submission 202130) | Peat permafrost microbial communities from Stordalen Mire near Abisko, Sweden - Bog_T0_3 | ecosystem: Environmental > Terrestrial > Soil > Wetlands > Peat | place: Sweden: Abisko, Stordalen Mire...
GCGGTGCAGGCCGTGGCCGACGCGGTCATCCGCGCGCGCGCGGGACTCAAGGACCCGAAGCGGCCCATCGGCTCGTTCATTTTCCTCGGCCCAACCGGCGTCGGCAAAACGGAACTGGCCCGCGCGCTGGCCGAGTCGATGTTCGACAGCGAGGAAAACATGGTGCGGCTCGACATGAGCGAATACATGGAGAAGCATGCCGTGTCGCGGCTCATCGGCGCGCCTCCCGGCTACGTCGGCTACGACGAGGGCGGCCAGCTCACCGAAGCGGTGCGGCGCAAGCCCTACTCGGTCATTCTTTTCGACGAGATCGAGAAAGCGCACGTCGATGTCTTCAACACGCTGCTGCAAATCCTCGACGACGGCCGCCTTACCGACAGCCAGGGCCGCACGGTCGATTTCAAGAATACGATCATCATCATGACGTCGAACATCGGCTCGCGGCATTTGATCGAAAACGCGTCGGAGAAATCGGGCGAGATCAACGAGAAGACGCGCGACCTGGTGATGGCGGAAATGCGCGCCCACTTCCGGCCCGAATTCCTTAACCGTGTCGACGAAATCGTCCTCTTCAAGCCGCTGACGTTGGCCGAAATCGAGCGCATCGTGGACCTGCAGCTTAACCTGCTGCGCTCGCGGCTCGCCGAGCGCCACATCGAGCTCGAACTCACCCAAACCGCGAAGGAACTCCTTGCGCGGCGCGGCTACGATCCGGTCTACGGTGCGCGCCCGCTCAAGCGCATCATCCAGCGCGAACTCGAAACGAAACTCTCCCGCGCGTTGCTCAAGGGCGATATCACCGACAACTCCCGCGTCGAAGTCGTCGCCACCAAGGGCGAGCTGGAATTTAAGTCGAAGCCGCTCGGCGCGAAGGCGGGGAAGTAGCGCAGGAAGCCCTGACAAAGTGGAAAGATACCCTGCTATTAAGTGTAAGTCAGGCAGAGACTAGGTTTTAATACTTGCTGGTGTCTTCCTCTACCTTTTCCTTTAGAAGCAAGTCCCTAAGCTCTTGCTGTCTCTTAGCGCGATTAGCTGCCTGTATTGATGCTAGGCTCTGAGTCTGTACAGTCTGGCCTTTAGGCGTGTTCTGAACATTCTGTAGAGTCTCTACCTGTATCATGTCTGGCGTAGGGTTACTACCTACATGCTCCATAAACCAAGAAGGTGCTTGCTGCCACGTCAGGACTTCATATCTAGGTATCCCTCGCCCATCTACTCCGTTTCGTACTTCCCATGCTACAAAGTATTGTCTAAATCCTATGATGAGTATAAAGCGATGATCTAACTGCATCAGTTGTGTTATGTCAAATTTGATGAGCTTGCCTAAGTTGAACTTGGCTTGCTGACAGGCTTGCTCGAACATAGCAGCAGTCGTCTTATCTCCTACGCCATCTACCTTAGTCTGTATCCATAGTACGCGCCTATCCCATTTATAAATCACAGCATCAGGGAAGTAAGGACATACCCTCGTAAGGACTTCGCTACCTTCTATCTCATCTTTGTCACAACCGGAGAGGCATAGACTCAGTAGCATTACGAAGGATAAAACAGCAGGTAGCCTTGTGTTCATATTCGACTGGATATGCTCAGCTCAAGATGATGGATGTTATCTACGCGCTAAGCCACAGGCAAAGGCCCTGCCGCCACTAATTTCTTTTTTCGGGAATCAACCGCGAGATTGAGCCCTTCCAGGCTTCTCGCTCCCAGGAGGTGCATGTCCCCCTTCTCGGCAAACACGACTTCGTCGACGGTAAAGGCCTTATCCACCTTCACGATGGCAAAGCCGACACTTCGGGTAATCAACTGGCCATTGGCCATGACAAAGGCCAGGTCTTTCTTTTCTCGTTTGATCCCCAATTTTTCCAACGTGGCGCGTGCCACCCACGTATATTCACTTCCGGTATCGACCAAGAGCCGGGGAATTGTCGCCACGTTGTCGCGATCCGAAATATTTTCGATCTTGGCTCCAACGTAAAATGTGCCCATGCCACAAAAATAGCACCCAAGCCACGCGTGTGAAAATTCTTTTTCCCGTTCATAAACAAGCAGCTTGGGAACGAGGAGATTGTTTGACGCGAGCCCGCCGCCCGGCGTGTGGCGGCTGCGGGGCGCACTCAGGGCTTGTGGCCCTGCTGCGGGGACGTACTTTGACGCAATTATGGGCAATCTCATTCCGCCACCGTCACAGCCGCCGAAGTCATCCGAAGGTCATGGGCCTTCCATGGGAGGCATCTTCTACGGAGTTGCCTTTCTCATGCTTTCCGCGCTTATTTTTACATTCGTCCTTCATCCGCGAAAGCACGCGCCCAGCGCGGCCGGAGAAACCGAGCAACCGCCGATGCCCACGTTGCCTTTGAACTATCCGCCTTCGCGCACGGTTGATGCGTCCGATATCCATTTCGGCGTGAAGGCCGCGGACCCGTATCGCTGGCTGGAGGATGGGAAGTCGCCGGAGGTGCAAGCGTGGCTTGCAGCGCAGAACAAGCTGGCGCGCAGCTATCTCGATGCGCTGCCGGGACGCGCGGCACTGGCCAAGCGGTTTTCCGAGCTGTTTCACATCGACACGATCAGCGCGCCGGGGCGGGCGGGTGACCGTTACTTTTACATGCGGCAAAATGCGAAGCAGGAAAAGGGCGTGCTTTATTGGCGTTCGGCGCTCGATCCGAATGCGCCGGAGCATGTGCTGATCGATCCGAATCCGTTCATCGCGACAAACAACGCGTCGCTGGGGGCGGCGGCGCCGAGCCTTGATGGGAAGCTGCTGGCCTATTCGCTAAAGCCGAACAATGCGGACGAGGCGACGCTTTACGTGAAAAATGTGGAGAGCGGCCAGGATTTGCCGGGCGAGGTGATCGAGGGCGCGAAGTATGCCGAGGCGTCGTGGCTACCGGATGGGTCCGGGTTCGTTTACACCTACCTGCCTCCGGGCGATCCGGACCATCTCTCGGACCGGCCCGGGCTGGCCGTGGTGCGGTACCACAAGCTGGGCACCGATCCGAAGCGTGACGTGGTCATTCACGAGAAGACGGGCGATCCGACCAAATTCATCGGTGCCGACGTGTCGCGCGACGGCAAGTGGATCTTTTTCGAGCAGGCAAATGGCGGGAACCGGAACGATCTCTACTATCAGGCGCTCAGCGGCCAGCCGACGTCCGACCTGGCGGACCATTGGAAGCCGATCGTGGTAGGGAAGGACTTCGCCTACTCCCTGGAGGCGTGGAAGGGGCAGGCCTACATCCTGACGAACGAGGATGCGCCGCACTATCGTGTCTTCAAGGCCGCCATGGACGACCTGCGGCGTTCCAACTGGCGGGAGATCATTCCCGAGTCGCCCACGTTAGTCATCTCGGACGTCTCCGTGGTGGGAGACCGCCTCGTGTTGCAGGGAACGGAAAACATCATGAGCCACATCAGCATTCTCGATCTGGACGGGAAGCTGATTCGCGAGTTGAAGCTGCCGGGTATCGGAACCGCGGGCGCGGGGGGCGAGCCGGACCATCCCGAGCTTTTCTACGATTTCGAGAATTTTACGCAGCCGCCGGAGATTTTTGAGACAACCGTGAACGATGAGGCGCAGACGCTCTGGGCCAAAATCAACTTCCCGGTCGACCCGTCGCCCTACGTGGTGGAGCAGAAGTTCTTCGCGTCGAAGGACGGCACGAAGGTCCCGATGTTCATCGTCCATCGCAAGGACATCCTGCTCGATGGCAGCACGCCGTTCATGCTTTACGGCTACGGTGGGTTCGACATCAGCATGCTGCCGGGTTTTCGAGCAGGGTATTACCCGTGGCTGGAAGCGGGCGGCGGCTTTGCCATCGCGAACCTGCGCGGCGGCGGCGAATTCGGCGAGCAATGGCACAAGGACGGGATGCTGTTGAAGAAACAAAACGTCTTCGATGACTGCATCGCGGCGGCGGAATGCCTGATCAACGAGGGCTACACGAAGCCAGATCGGCTGGCGGTGCGGGGCGGCTCGAACGGCGGGTTGCTGGTCGGCGCGGTGATTACGCAGCGACCGGATCTTTTTCGCGTCGGAGTTTGCGAGGCGCCGCTGCTGGATATGATCCGGTTCCCGCTCTACGGCGGCGGCAAGACGTGGATACCGGAATACGGTTCGCCGGATGATCCGGACCAGTTCCAGGCGCTGTACAATTATTCGCCTTATCATCACGTGAAGCCGGGGACGGCCTATCCGGCGATGCTCTTTTGCACGCCGCAGAACGACGATCGTGTGGCGCCGATGCATGCCTTCAAGATGACGGCCGAGTTGCAGGCGGCGACGAGCAGTCCGAACCCGATTTTGCTGCGGCTGGAGACGCAGAGCGGTCATGGCGGCGGCGATCAGGTCTCGAAATCGATCGAGTACGGCACCGATATTTGGAGCTTTATGATCCACGAACTGGGTGCCAAGCCGCTTGACGAGGTCCCGAATCAAGACGCAAATCATTGATAGCAAGCATCTTGATTGATTTCTTTGACACAGAGCCCGCGGCCATTACAATGCTTGTCCCGGAGATTCTAGGTCTCACGGACAAAATTACATGGATCGAGGTGAATTACGTTGAGTGAAGTACGACTAAAAAAAGGCGAGTCCGTCGACAAAGCGTTGCGACGTCTCAAGAAAAAATTGGATCGTGAAGGCACGCTGCGCGAAGCGCGCACCCGTCGCAATTACGAGAAACCGAGCGAGAAGCGCCGCCGTAAAGCCAAGGAGCCGAAGCTAAATTACTGGGGGAGTTTCTCCCTCTAATTTTCCGCTTAAGGCCAGAAAATTTAAATCCGGTTTGGACCCTGTGTCCAAACCGGATTTTCTTTTAAGCGTGGCGACGGGGGATTTTGGCAATCACCCGCCGCTCTCAAAACGGAGCTAAGCTTCGAGCTTAGTGATGGTAGTGGCCGCCGTAATTTCCGCCATGGCCATAATATCCGCCATGGTAGTAGCCGCCATGCCAGTAACCGCGGTACCACGGATAGTACCCAGGTCCATAATAACTATAGTAAGGCCCGGGGTATCCATATCCCGGATAGCCATAATAAGGATAGCCGTAGCCGTAATAAGGACCCGGTCCGTAGTAAGCTCCCGGAACCCCGATCCCAATCCCGATGTGAACTCCGGCATTGGCGTGGCTGGAAAAGCCCAACGCAGCCAACAACGCAACGATGAGTAAGATTTTTTTCATGTTAGTGTAATATAGTCTCTATTCTTAAGACGTTCTGGAGTTTTTTTAGTTCAAACTTTCGGCGCTGAGGTCTTTCCGAACCGCGCTTAATTCTTCACAAATGCTTCCAGGCGTGCATCCTTGGCGGCGTTGAGTTCATCCGGGCGAAAGCCTCATGTTTTCCTCTCCACGATGTTAACCCGCGTTGCCCTTTTTCTTTCGTGGCTGGTGCTTTCCGCGCCGCTGCTTCAGGCCGCGGCGGTCAAAGTGGGCATCGACATCCTGGAAGACCGGCAATTTGCCGAGCTTAAAGGCAGGCGCGTCGGCCTCATCACCAATGCGACCGGAATCGATTCGCACGGCGTGAGCACGGTCGACATCCTGCTCAAGGCGCCCGGCGTACAACTGGTGGCGCTGTTCGGACCCGAACATGGCGTCTACGGCGCCGATTGGGCCGGGCAGTACGTGCCGTCGAGCACCGATGCGCACACCGGGCTGCCGGTTTACTCCCTATACGGCCCGACGAAAAAGCCGACACCCGAGATGCTCAAAGGCATCGATGTTCTCGTTTACGATATCCAGGACATCGGCTGCCGCAGCTACACGTTCATCAGCACGATGGGGCTGGCGATGGAAGCGGCGGGCGAGGCCGGCATCAAGTTTTACGTGCTCGACCGGCCCAATCCGCTCAACGGCAACCGCGTCGAAGGCATGATGCTCGATCCCGCTTTCCGCTCGTTCACCTGCCAGTGGAACATTCCCTACGTCTACGGCATGACGCCCGGCGAGCTGGCCTACATGATCGAGCGCACGCCGGGCTGGATCAAAAGCAAGCCGGCGCTGACCATCGTGCCCATGACGGGCTGGTATCGCTCGATGTACTGGGAGGACACCGGGCTGATGTGGATTCCCACCTCGCCGCACATCCCCACGTCGGAAACGGCGCTGAATTACGTCGCAACCGGATTTCTCGGCGAGGCGGGCGGGATCAACCACGGCATCGGCTATACGCTGCCGTTCGCGGTGTTTGGACATCCGAGCTTCAATTCATTCGCGCTCGCCGGGCAGTTCAACCAGATGCAGATGCCCGGTTTGCGGTTTGAGCCTGTGACGTTCAAGCCGTTTTACGGCGCGTTCAAGGACCAGCTGATCAACGGCGCGCAGATTTTCTACACCGACCGCGACAAGGTGAACCTTTGCAACCTCGCGGTGCAGATCCTTTACCGGATGTGCCACGCGTCCGGAACGAAAATGTTCGTCGACTCGGGCGACGGCGACTCGGGACCGGACGCGTTTGATCACATCGCGGGGTCGGACGCGCTGCGGACGGCTTTGCAATCGGGCAAGACGCCGGAAGAGATCATCACCTCGTGGCAACCGGGGCTGGCGGCCTTCCGCGAAGCACGACGGCCCTTCCTGCTCTACGGCGAACGGCCCAAAAGCGAGACGGGGAACTGACGGATTTAACCTCAAAGCAGGCTAGGAACGCAAAAGGGGTTGATGATCATCCGCTGTTTTTCCTTCTTCCTTCGCCCTTCTTCCCTCAAACTCCCCGCCTAGTGTTCCAGATCATTTTTAACGACCGTAGCGCCGGCGAGTTGGCGCAGTTGCCCAAGCTGCTTCAGTTGCAGATACTCAGCGAATTCAATTTCTTGCCCGAGGATCTCGACAAGGCCGACCCGGAGAAATTCGGCAAGCTTCATCGCGAAAAGCGCAATCTTTACCGCTACCGCACCAAGGAGTACCGGATTTATTTCGAGCGCATCGACGCGGGGCTGCTCATCCATCGCGTCCTGCACAAGAACACGCTGAAGGATTTCCTTTTCCGCACCAAGCTCCCCATGGCCGAGGACGAGATGCTGCAGAAGGTGCCCGAATTCTGGGAGCTGATCGACGGGCGGCGGTGACTGGCCCTCCGGCAATTACCCGCCGAGTTCCACGGCGCGGCGGCGATAGTGGAGATAGTTTGCCAAAGAGACTTCTTCCGGAACGCCGTGGTCGCAGCAGGGAATGTAACCGCCGCGCTCGCGCATGACCGGGAAAATGCGTTCGACCATCTCGTCGATCGCCTTCGGTCCCGCCGCCAGAACACGCTTGTCGATGCCGCCACGGATACAAAGATTCGGGTATTGCCGGCCGATTTCGACCACGTCGCAGCCGCTGGCCACCTCGAAAGGACTCATCGCGTCCATCCCGATTTCCTCCATGTAAAAGGGGATCAACGAATGGCATTTGCCGTCGGTGTCGATCTGCATGTAGAGATGGCGCGCCGGGTCGAGCTGCCGCTGCCGCACGCGGCGCAGGAGCTCCTTGTAGTAGGGCAGGAGCATTTCGCGCAGCATGTCGGGCGAGATCAACGGGCCGTGGTTGTAGCAGTTGTCCTCGGCGAAAAAGATTTCGTCGAAGGTGATGTGCTGCTGGTGGGCGGCGCAGACGGCATCGGAAAGTTCGAGCCAGCGCTGCATGGCGGCTTCGATGAGTTCGGGTTGGTCGTAGAAGGCGTAAAGCAGCGCCTCGGGGCCGATCATGGCGCGCAAATACATGAACGATCCGGCCACATGCTGGGTGATCATTTCCCCGTGGGCGGCGGCGGCGCGGGCGGCGGCCATGCGCGGCTGGAGGTCGCGATAGCGGCGGGGGTCTTGCGGATCGAGGCGCCACTCGGCGTTGGCTTTCCAAGTCTTGAGGTCCTTGACCGGATGGTCGACGTATTCGGGCATGAAGCCGTTGCGGCGGCCCTTGAAATAGAGAACATGCCGCCCGGCCCAGTCCTGCTCGAGCTCGGTTTCGCCGCGGTCTTCGAGAATCTTCACCTCAAACTGGGGCACATATTCGGGTTCGCACCAACCGAGGCCCCAGAGGCTATGGGAGCCGGAGGAATCGTTGTACTTAAAAAAGGCCACGGCTTCGGGCGACCACTCTTGAATGTCGGGTAGGCCCTGTTTTTTCCACGCGTCCCAGCAGTAATAGCCGAACTCGGTCTGGAGAAAGGGCGCGCCGGGGGTGATGGCGTAGGCGTCGCGGCGACGGCGGGCGGCTTCGGTCCACTGCTCGCGCGGGGGCACCGCGGCGCTGTCAGCGGCAGGGAGGGCGGGCGATGTCACGGAATCAACAAATCTTTCCGATGCGGTTCCTGACGGCATATTCCTCGGTGTCGGGCCCGACCCAGCGGGGATCGATCGACTGGCTCGCGAGCTGGTAGCGGGTATCGGTCGAGAGGCGGTACGATGTCGTCCCGTTGTCGAGACTGGCGTGGACCGTCTTCATGCCGAAGGTGAGCAGGTCTCCCATGCGGAACGAGGTGGTGAGCCAGCGGCCGCCCAGCTTTTCGCGCAGCGTCACGGGGTTGGAAGTAAGCCAGCCGCTTTTATGTTTGTAGGGGCCGCGATTCTCGCAGAAGGCGTCGACGTCCGTTTCCAGGTAGGCGCGCAGGCGTTTCTGCTGGCGGTGCGATTTTTCAAGCATCATCAGGCCGCCGAGTTCGAGCGAAACGTCGCCGTAGGGAATCCACGCGGTCATGACATCGTGCGTGCCGCGGCCCATGTAGACGAGATCGCAATGCGGCGCCGTGCCCTGGCCCGGCCCCACGACCCGGGTCCAGATATGGTCGTAGTGCCGCGACTCGCCACCGAGCAGACGCTCGTAAAATTTCATCAAATCGGGCGAAAAGATCACCCGGCGCACGGCTTCATTTTGGTTGAGCAGCGCATCGCGGGGAAAGGAGCGCTGGTCGGAGGCGACCGCATCCTCCACGGGATGGGCCGGATCGAGTCCGCCATAGGCCTTGATTCGGCCCAGGAATTCCATCCGCGCGGCCAGAACGTCTTCGCACGCGAAAAAGCCCGGGATGTAAAGGTAGCCCTCATCCGAGAGACGCCGGCGCAGGGCCTCGGTGTCGTCGACGATGGCATCGGAGCGGAGCATTTCGCCGAAAGACTCGGGACTCAGATCGAGTTCGTGACCTCGGGACTTAAGCGCGGCGGATGGTTTCATGGGGAGGAGCCTACTGCCTTCGTCGCCGGAAGGGCATGGACGCCGCGGAACAAAAACTTGTGTTTTTTGGCCATTGACGAGATGCTTCTTTTGCGCCTAGAAAATGCGAACCCGCATGTCCCGCCATCGTGCCCCAGCCAGAACCACGGAAATCCGTTTTCAAAACGCCGCCGCCTCAGCCCTGGGGCGGATCACACTTGCGGGATTTGGCATCCGGCAGACCATGTCGTTGCCAGAGCCGAGGACCTTCGGGCAGTTCGCGATCGTTTATATCGTGGATGGACGCGGCAAATATGCCGACGCGAACGGAATCAGAAAAAATATCGAAACGGGCGACATGATGATTATTTTTCCCGACATCGCCCACGTCTACAATCCGCTGCCCGGCACCCAGTGGGTGTCGACCTACCTTTGCTTTGACGGCCCGGTCTTCTCTCTCTGGCGCAGCCAGGGCCTGCTCGATCCGCGCAAGCCCATCCACCATGCCGAGCCAGTGGCCGTCTGGAGCCGCCGCATGGAAGCCGTGGCCGATGCCTCGCCGCAAGCGGGCTCCGCTCCTCCCCTGCTCGCCATTTGCCGCCTGCAGCAACTATTGGCCGAGATCGTGACCGGGGCGGGACGCGCGACCGTCTACCACGACGATTTGCGCTGGCTCGAGCGCGTTTCCGGCCTGATCGAGGCGAACCTGACCGATCCGGCCGATTGGAAAAATCTGGCGCATCAGGTCGGGCTTTCAGCGGAAAGTTTTCGCAAGCGTTTTACGCGCCTCGCCGGCCAGCCGCCGGCCCGTTACCGGATGGGGCGCCTGATGGACCGCGCCTGCGAACTGATGCAGAACCGCACGCTCAAGGACCGCCAGATCGCCGAGTCGCTCGGCTTCTGCGACGAGTTCTACTTTTCCCGCCGCTTCAAGTCGGTCACCGGGCAATCGCCCCGTCAATTTCGCCGCAATTCCCTCCTGACGGGGACGGCCGGGGTCAACTGACGCACCCGGCGCATTGTCGCCGGTCACGATTCGCGCTAAATTCGGGGCGTTGTGAAATACCTCCCCTCGATCTTCAAATCGCGCCGGTTGTGGGGCCTGACCGGGACGGCCCTCGTCTTGTATTTTCTGGTGTTCGGCGTCCTGGGCAAGATCGACATGAGCTGGATCATGCCCAATACCAGCGAAATCGCGCGGGCCGTCATTACGATCTGGCCGCGACTGCCCTTTTTCACAGCACAAAAAGAACCGTCCGACGGCGGTGGCCAGGAGATTTTATACACCGTACCGACCCGGCAATTCACCCCCAAGGAGCTGGCGCAAATGGGCGTGACCAACGCCACGCCGCATCCGGCAATGCCGAAATGATCTGGAGGGTCATGGCTCTGTTGGGAAATGCCCAGGGCCGCATTCGATGCGGCCGCTCTTGGTAGCCGTCGGACCTGCGGTCGGCAGCAGTTGCGGCGGTCTGCGCCCGCCGTCGGTTCCCGTGGTAGCCGTCGGCCTACCTACACACTCTAGAACGAAATTCACGCTACCGCTAAGAGTCTAACTATCAAGCGTAACTCGCCAGAATTCAGTCTAACCCGCCACTACTCTTTTAGTCGCATTTCTGGTCGCAGTGGTCGCAGTGGTCGCAAATTTGGTCGCAGCTATCGGCGTCGCGTCACTGTTATTTAAATCTAGGGAGCGAACAACTTTTGATCGTCAGAAGGAATCGCCGAATCTTCGTAAGTCTTCTGGTATGCGAGTATTTCTGACGTGCAATTCTTTCCGCTAAAAACATCGCGGGCCACAAGGAAGTTGCGGTCGTAATGGAGGCAAACGCAGTCAGCCAGTGACTGCAAATTAGACGGACCGGAGGGATCGAGCTTGTTCGCCCTGTATGCGTCGATCGGGAAAGTCCGAGGAATTCCAAAATCGACCTCAGCCTGCTCGTTCGACCGCACGGCGGAAACCGAACTCGTCTTCGGATACCAATTTCCATTTTGGGTTTCATCGTCTGAAACCCCTCGGAGCGAACCATCCGGCCGATAGCTTGCGAGAACGAATAGGGTGCCTTGGGATGATTTGAAAACCCTTATCAATGTGATGGCGGCAAGGCTGGCCGTCTGCGGAATCGGTGATTGGATTATCTTCGGGGGCTCGCTTTCGAAGCCGTTGTCATAAACGTAAACTCGAAAGGGAATTTTATTTGTGGGATAGGCCTTGCGGTACTCGTAGAACGAATTGCCGTAAACCGTCCCAAAGTCGGACCTCCAAAGAACCTGATCCTTGGTTCGCGTTTCGAGAGTGCCTCCTCCCGTAAGGCCGAGAGCATTGTATCGAGTTCTGAACGCAGAGGCAGGCGTAACGTCGTAATGGTCAACCGAACATCCTGCGTTTCCGTAAAATGGCCAATAGAACTCACCGGCAGGCTCTGGGAGCGCCGGAACCGGATCGAGGAATGTCACATGTAGCGACTCAGAATCGACGCTGATGTGGCGATAAAAAACGCTCGTGTCCTTCGGCGGGTAAAACAGCTTCTCAGCAATGAATGCATAAAACAGGCAGGAAAAAAGGACAGCGCCAATGACCAAAAACAGGGGAAGTAATGATTTGGCTCTCGGCTTTGATGAATCAATACCCGCCTCCACGCCGACCCTAGACAAACGAAGGCAATTGATAGAGCCAACAGTTAAAACCATTGGCAAGAAGAGAACAGCAAATAGGCCAGCAAGAAAACCAATCGATCCCAGAACCCACGGATGAAATACGTTTTGGAGGAATACCGGCAAATAAAGCATGTAGGTGCGAGGGCCCACCATCAACCACCCTAGGGCACCAGCACTCACGACCACCGCCGCAATCTCAACTTTGATTGCAAGCCCCAGACGATCCCGAAGGCAGTAGGATAAAAC
>Ga0302320_10023680_pt1 | contig 12035 bp, 6 predicted proteins | sample Bog_T0_3_FD_202130 | JGI IMG/M metagenome (GOLD analysis project Ga0302320, IMG submission 202130) | Peat permafrost microbial communities from Stordalen Mire near Abisko, Sweden - Bog_T0_3 | ecosystem: Environmental > Terrestrial > Soil > Wetlands > Peat | place: Sweden: Abisko, Stordalen Mire...
GTTTCCCTATCACAATCTGGGCGTGCTCCTTACTCCAGTACTATCAGGGCTACATAACCACCCACGCCATGCGCCAGGCGTTCGCGGAGTTCGCGTTCGATTGGTGTTTCTTGCTCGACGCGGATGAGTTTCTGACCGCGCCTCGGATTGAAGTTGAAGGGGCACTGCGCGCCGTGGCTCCCGATACCTTGGCGGGCATGAAGTGGCGCACGTGGATCCCGACGTCGAACGACTACGCCGCGCACGACAACCCTTTGTTTTCTATATTCCGTCCGCGGCGGAGCGAACTTCGCCAACTGATTAAGCTGGCGGTCCCGGGATCGCTCGCGACATCGGCCATCCTCAGCAAAGGTAATCACAGTGTCGCGGTGGGGCCATCCTATGCCGAGGTCTTGAAGATCCCACTTGACCACGCGCCGGTGCGTTCTCCCGAGCAACTTCTGACTAAGGTCATGATCAACCTCCGCAAGACGGAGCTAAAAAGCAAGCGCGGAAAGCACGAATCGTATCACTTGGACCAAATGGCCAGCGCCGTGAGGCGGTGGGGATTCAGGATCGAAAGTGCCGAGTTCTTGGAACTCGCGGAGAGATACGGCCTCTTGCCTGGCGATCCGATTAGTGAGGTAGACCTCGACGTGCCGGGCTTGGGCTTGGCCAGCGACCGAATCTGCTATCACGGTTTCCACGACGTGAACCTGCTCGAACGGCTGGATGTTTTCATTGGCTCCTTGGTCGGGGAACTGAAGTGCTGCGATGCGGACCGCTTCTCTGCGTTGTCGCACCAGGAAGGGGTGAATGAGGCATCCATTCACTTCTCGGCAACGCTATAAACGTCTGCCATGGTCGGCAGTTGATTTGGCCGCCGCCGCGTATTGCCGCGAAGGCGGCGGCCCCGCGCTCGTCCACGCGCACTGCACCCGGCCCTATTCGCACTCGCTCAGCGACGACGAACGCGCCTACAAAACCAAGCACGAACGCGAAGAAGAAGCCGAACGCGATCCCCTGCGCACCTTCCCCGCATTCCTGCTCGACGAAGGCATCCTCGACGCCGCCGCACTCGACCGCATCACCCGCGAGATCGATAAGGGCATTCTCGAAGACACCGCCCGCGCTCTCAAAGCCGCGCCGCCCGATCCCGCAACCGCGCTGCGCTACCTCTATTCCGATACCGGCGACCCGACCTCGTCCGTTTTTGACGTCTCACCGCAGTCCGAAGGCGAGCCGCGCATCATGGCCGACCTCATCAACCTCACCCTGCGCGAAGAGATGCGCCGCAACGAGAACATCGTCGTCTTCGGCGAAGACGTTGCCGATTGCAGCCGCGAAGGCCATCTGAACGAAGTGAAGGGCAAGGGTGGCGTCTTCAAGCTGACCGCCGGTCTACAGGCCGAATTCGGCGGCGCCCGCTGCTTCAACGCACCCATTGCCGAAGCCTCCATCGTGGGACGCGCCGCCGGCATGGCGATGCTCGGCATGAAGCCAGTGGCCGAAATCCAGTTCTTTGATTACATCTGGCCCGCCATGATGCAGTTGCGCGACGAGCTTGCCTCGCTGCGTTGGCGCTCCAACGGCCAGTTCTCCGCGCCGCTCGTGCTCCGCGTGCCGATTGGCGGCTATCTCGGTGGCGGCTCGATTTATCACAGCCAATCCGGCGAAGTGACTTTCACGCACATTCCAGGCCTGCGCGTCGTCTTCCCCTCGAACGCCGAAGACGCCTGCGGCCTTCTGCGTACCGCGATCCGTTGCGACGACCCTGTCCTCTTCCTCGAACACAAAAAGCTCTACCGCGAGATGTACAACCGTTCGCCCTACCCGGGTCCGGATTACACCATTCCGTTCGGCAAAGCCAAAATCGTCAAGCCCGGAAATTCGCTCACGGTTATCACCTACGGTGCGCTCGTCCACAAAGCAGAAATGGCCGCGCACGAAATCGAAAAGCACACGCCCGGCAAGTCTATCGAGGTCGTCGATCTGCGTTCCCTCTCGCCCTACGATTGGGACACGATAGCCGCCAGCGTCCGCAAGACCAGCCGTGTGGTTGTTGCCCATGAGGACGTGCTGAGCTTCGGCTTCGGCGCCGAAATAGCCGCCCGCATCGCCGACGAACTCTTCACCTACCTCGACGCTCCCGTAAAGCGAGTGGCTGCGATGGATACGTGGGTCGGCTACCACCCCGATCTCGAAGCTAAGATTCTGCCCCAGACGGAAGACCTGATCGCGACCATCGAACAACTGCTGGCGTTCTGAACTGCGCGCGTTCTGGTTCTGAACTCTCCTCGCGTTCTGAACTGCGCGCGTTCTGGTTCTGAACTCGCTTCGCGTTCTGACCGAAAACGCCGGTCGGCCGGTACCGTTACCGAGCCGCGACTGTAAAGGAGCGGTACCCTACAGCCAGTCTTCGAGACTGACTCAATTTTGGGCTAATGCCTCCCGAATCTCCGCATCCACCCGATGCCAACCTCCGACATCCATCACGTGCACCGCCCGCCCGTAATCGATGCAATCACTGATGACGACTTAATCTGGCTACTGAATCCCGCCACCCTCCCCCCACTCCCCGAGTTCCAGTACCAGCGCCCCGCAAACTGACAATTGGCCCAGCCTCATGATGTTAAGCTAAGGGAGAACATGACGCCCGCACAAACCGGGCCGGAGTCTGCCGCAAAGACCCCGTCTCCTCTTTCCTGGGTTACTATTGCGTGGGTGTCGGCCTTGCTCCTTGCCTGCTACGCTCCGGTGCTCTATCGGCTCATCAACCAATGGGCCACAGATGAGGATATGGGCCACGGCTTCTTCGTGCCCGTCATCGCCGGCTACATCGCCTGGCAGAATCGCGACAAGATCTCCGGCATTGCCCCCCAACCCAATTGGTGGGGATTGGTCCTCATGGCGTGGTCGGCGCTGCAATTGTACATCGGGACGCTCGGCGCGGAATTGTTTCTGTCGCGCACCTCGTTGGTTTTCTCCATCATCGGCGCAGTCCTGTTGCTGGGTGGAACGCGTTACGTGAAGATCTTCGCCTTCCCCCTGTTCCTGCTTTTCTTCATGGTGCCGATTCCCTCGGTCATCTATAACCAGATCACTTTTCCCCTCCAGATCAGGGCCAGTGAAGCTGCGGAATGGGCCATTTCGATCCTGGGTATTCCCATCCTTCGCGAAGGCAACGTCCTCGAACTCGCCAGCCAGAAGCTCAACGTAGTCGAAGCCTGCAGTGGGATTCGATCGCTCCTGACTCTGACTTTCCTCTCCCTCGTCTACGGCTACTTTGCGGAAAAACGTACCTGGATCCGTGTAGCTCTGTTCTTTTCCACCATTCCCGTCGCCGTAGCCGCAAACGCCGGCCGCGTTACCCTCACCGGCGTGATTGCAAACTTTAAGCCGGAACTCGCCGAGGGCTTGTTCCATGAGGCTACAGGCTGGGTAATATTTATGGTGGCCTTCGCGATTCTGGTGCTGGTACATCAGGTGCTGGTTCGCATAGCCATCATGCTCGAGGCAAAGCATGCCGTACCAGCCTCGGCGTAGCCAAAACTAATAGGAGCGATGACCATGCCCATCCTGCGCAACAGATATCTGCAAATCCTCACTGTCCTCCTGGCTCTTCAGGCCGTGGGCTTCTATTCCGCATCCCGTGGCGAAAGCACGCCACTGCCCGCGCCGCTTTCCGGCATGCCCGCTGCTTTTGGCGACTGGCGGTTACACAGCGTAGGAGTTGTCGACGAGGAAACGCAATCCGTCCTCAAAGCGGACGATCTTCTCACGCGGACTTACGTCAGTCCCGAAGGTGGCGCCAATCTGTTTATCGCTTACTTCAAGAGTCAGCGCACCGGCCAGTCGCCGCATTCGCCCAAGAACTGTCTGCCTGGCTCCGGCTTTCAGCCGGTCGCCGACGAAACCGGGCGTATCGATATACCCGTTGAGGGCGGTTCGATTAATATCAACAAGTATGTCGTTGCCAAAGGTGAGGATGAAAGCGTAGTGCTGTATTGGTATCAGTCTCAGGGACGAGTCATCGCGGACGAATTTGCCGCCAAATTCTATCTTATTGAAGATTCGATCCGCAAACACCGCAGCGACACAGCCCTGGTGCGCATTGTCGTCGGTGTGGATGCGAGCCGCGGCATGACGCGGGCACAAGGAATTAAGACCGCTATTGATTTTGCCCAGGCCGCGTACCCCGTCGTGAATTCCTGGTTACCCCGTTAGGCCCGCCGCCTGCTTGCCAACAATCACGCCCCAGGGCACGCGATGACAGTCGCGTTCTCCAATCGAGGCAGAAGCCGCACCCCAGGTCAACTGTTGCGCCGAGCTGGGGTACCCTGTTCCGGAGCCGGGATCAAATTTTCGGTACCACTTCTCACCGCGCCGCGCGTACTAACATGAACTTCATGGGGAAATCCGCCGCCGCATTCGTCCTTGCCATAGCGCTTCTGACCGGCATCTATTCGATTCGCGGTGCGGATCAGGAACTGACCGGCGCGCCCGCCATTCGCCAATCGCTCGATAAACTCAATGTCCTCGGCAGCGTCCTCATGATTGGCGCCCATCCGGACGACGAGAACACGGCCGTCATTACCTACCTCGCGCGGGGACGCAAACTACGCACCGGCTACCTTTCGCTCACCCGCGGCGAAGGCGGCCAGAATCTCCTCGGCAATGAACAAAGCGAATATCTGGGCGCGCTCCGCACCCAGGAGCTCCTTGCCGCGCGCCGTCTGGATGGCGCTTCCCAATACTTCACCCGTGCCGTCGATTTCGGCTTTACCAAGACCGCTTCGGAAACCCTCGGCAAATGGGGCCATGACCGTATCCTGTCGGACATCGTCTGGGTCATCCGTCAGCAGCAGCCCGACGTGATTGTGCTCTGCTTCAGCGGCACTCCTGCCGATGGCCACGGTCAGCATCAGGTCTCCGCCATCCTCGGCCGGGAAGCCTTCGATGCCGCGGCCGATCCGGCAAAGTTTCCCGAACAGCTGAAATGGGTGCAGCCCTGGCAGGCAAAACGAGTCCTGCAGGCACGCTTCACACCGCCCGGCGGCGCTATTGGCGGAAGCGGTGGTCCCGGCGGGCCCGTAGCCAACGCAGGCGCTGCGCCCAATGGAACTGGCCGCGGTGGCGGTCGTGGCGGATCGGGCGGCGGTGGTCGCGGCGGTGGCCGCGGTGGTTCGGGGGGCGGTGGCCGCGGCGCACCCGTCGAAGGTGCCATCAATCTCCCGGTCGGCGATTATGATCCCGTCCTCGGTCGTTCCTACCGTGAAATCTCCGTGCTCAGTCGCAGCCAGCATAAAAGTCAGGCCATGGTTTCTACTCTGGCCTTCGGCGCTCAGTCGGCGGCCATGGTCGTGGTTGGCGGCGCTCCCGCCAAAGACGACCTGATGGAAGGCATTGATGACACATGGACCCGCCTCCAGGGTGGCGCCCGCGTGGGCGAACTGATCGCCCGCGCTCAACACGATTTCGACGACTCCCATCCCGAGAAGACCGTCTCGACTCTTCTCGAAGCGCGATCCCTCGTCGCAGCCATGGCACAGGCTGTGCCCGCGATCCCGGGCCGGCAATGGGCTCAGTGGAAGCTCGATGAGATCGATCATGCCATCGCTCTGTGCGCAGGTGTCCGCGCCGAAGCTCAGGCCGGCGCATTTGCCTACGTCCCCGGCGCCACCGCCGATATCCGCCTGACCGCCATCAATCGATCCCATTTGCCGCTTACTCTTGCGGGCGTTCACGTGATCGGTTGGGGCGATTCCACGCCCGACGTGAAGAACCAAAACCTGCCTTACAACCAGGAGCAGACCGTCAATCTCAAGCTCACCGTTCCCAAAGATCAGCCCTATTCGCAGCCCTTCTGGTTGCGCGGCGACCACAGCGGCGATACTTATGAGATTCAGGACCAGACCCTGATCGGCCGTGCCGATACCGTTCCCGAAGTCATGGTTCGTTTCGACTTCAACGTCGATGGCCGCCCCTTCTCCGTCACCGAGCCGCTCCACTACCGTTATGCCGATCCCTCGCGTGACGAATTCGTGCGGCCCGTCGTGGTTGAGCCGCCCGTAAGTGTGGTCATGCCCTCGAAGAACTTTGTCATCGCCATCGGCACCGTGCGCGAAGTCAGCGTGCTGGTGCACTCGATGGTCGCGAATCAGTCGGGCGAACTCACCTTCGAGGCCCCCTCTGGCTGGAAAGTAGATCCCCCTAAAGGTTCCTTCGATCTCAAAGACGCGGGTGCGACCGAGGAAGTCAAGTTTCGTCTCACTCCTCCGGCGGTGCCCGGGGCTGGCGATTTCAAGGTGACGGCCAAACTCGAGAGCGGTACCCAGGTGGCGGCTGCGGTGAACGTAATCGACTACGCTCACATCCCGGCCCAGACGATCTTCGAAGGCTCCTCCGGCAAGATAGCCGCCGTACAGATGAAGGTGCTGGCGAAGCGTGTCGGCTACGTAATGGGTTCGGACGATAAGATGCCCGAAGCCATTCGGCAGATGGGTTGCCAGGTCGACCTGCTCGACGAAAAGGCTTTGAGTACGGGCAATCTCAGCGTATACGATGCCATTGTCACCGGCCTTCGAGCCTACGCCGTACGCGCCGACCTTCGTGCCGCGCAAAAGCGCCTGCTCGAATACGTTTACAACGGCGGCACGCTGGTGGTTCAGTACAACCGCCTTGATGACCGGCGCATCAGCCCCTCGGTTGCCGACGCTTTCGACCATATGGGTCCCTACCCGTTCGTGCTGTCGCAGGGTAACTCACAACGCGTGACCGAAGAGGATGCGACCGTCAAATTCCTCGACCCGGCCTCGCCCGTCGTACGTTCGCCCAATGTCATCACGGCAGCCGATTTCGATGGCTGGATTCAGGAGCGAGGCATCTACTTCGCCGATACCTGGGATCCCCGTTATCAGACTCCGTTCGAGACCCACGATACGGGCGATAAGGATCTGAAGGGTTCGCTTCTCTACACTCGCTATGGCAAAGGCGCCTACGTCTATACGTCGTTCTCCTGGTTCCGGGAACTCCCGGCAGGCGTGCCGGGCGCATTCCGCATCTTCGCCAATCTGATCAGCGCGGGCAAAGCCGCGAAGTAGCGGCGCGTTTCCGGCGGATGACACGCGCTTCACTGACCCCTGCGGCGAATGGCCAATTTCCAGAGTCGGGGGCAGTTCGACCCATCACGCCCCCGGTTTAATTAAATCCGGCACCGCCGGAGGCAAGCCTTCGGCATCTGCAGCGTCGTGGCACGGGGCATCCGTGGTCGCCGAATCCACCAACCCGACGCCAAGCCGCATTCTCACCCGCCTCCGTGGCACGGCCCCCGCCGGGAAATCAAGAGAATTCCCCCTGTTTCTTTAGCCATTTATGGCCAAAAGACGGCGCGCATTGTGCATCGCAGACGAAAGCAGCTTGCCGCGAATCGGCGCCACTGTCCTGCCGCAAGCCCTTGTCGGCCGCCGGCCCGCGAGCTGCCCTGAGCACGAAACGTGGCCCACTCGTCCGGTCCGGTACATATGCTGCGGCCTTGTTACATTCTGCGCTAATCCACGCGCTATAGTAAAAAATTGCCACCATGCTTGAAGTCTGTGCGCTAACGGACCCGGGTCGCGTCCGGCCATCAAATCAGGACTCTTTCCGCATCGTGCGGGAACTCGGTCTCTATATGCTCGCCGACGGCATGGGCGGTGCCCGCGGCGGCGCTCGCGCTTCCACCCTTGCGGTGGATACCGTGGTGAACGCGTTGTCCCGGTCCCCCCATCGCGATGCCGCGGCCCTGCTCGGCGCGGTGGAAGAGGCTAACGACCACGTCCTCGCCGAAGCGACCCGCGATCCGAATCTCGAGGGCATGGGCACCACCATCGTGGCCGCTCTCGAAACCAAGGCCAACGATATAGCGATCGCCAGCGTGGGCGATAGCCGCGCTTATGTCCTGCATGGCGGCGAACTCCGCGCCATCACGAAAGATCAGACCTGGGTACAGGAAGTGGGCCGTGGGTTGGGCCTTGATGAGGCCAGTCTTCGCACTCATCCCATGCGTCATGTTCTGACCATGGCCGTTGGTGTCGGTTCAGCGGTACGAATTCTGTACTACGCCGTTGAACTCGATCCGTCCGACATGCTCTTGCTGACGACGGATGGCCTCCACGGCGTGGTGCCGGACCCCGAGATCAAGCGGATCCTCGAGGACACGGCAACATCGTTGGAAGAGAAGTGCGCTCACCTTCTTGAAGAGGCGCACGCGGCGGGCAGTCCGGATAACGTGACGGTTGTCCTGATGCGTCCGGCCCGCGGTTAGTCTTCGCCCGCCGTCGCGTCGCGCTTCAGCCACTCGCGCAGCGAATCGCGGTTGATCGCGATCCCCTTTCGGGAGTACTGCAGGTAGCCTTCGCGACGAAGCTGGTTCATGTAGTGCGTCACAATCTCACGCGAAGTCCCCACATACTGCGACAGCAATTCGTGGGTGAACGGCATCATATCTGTGGTGCCGTCCGGAGCCTGGTGGCCGAGGCGCTCGGAGAAACGAATCAGCGCCCGTACCAGGCGCCGTCCGATGTTGTCGATCGAAAAGCTCTCGATCCTTGCGCCGAAGTCCATCGAGCGAAGAGCCAGCAATTGCACCAGGGCGATGCCCAGGCGCGGCCGACGGAGCACGAGTTCTTCAATCTCCGCAGTCGACCAGGTCATCACCTTCGTCGCGTCCAGCGCCATTGCTTCCTCGCGCCGGTGCTGTTCCCCGAGGAAACCGGACTCGCCGAAGAACTCATCGGGCTGGTAGATGTCCACAACCACCTGGCGACCGTCGTCGGCCGTGCGGCAGACCTTTACTTTCCCGTCGATTACGAGGTAGATGCTGTTGGAGACTTGCGATCGGCCATAGATCAACTGGCCTTTGGCGTATTCTACTATCGTAGAACAAGGCAGATATGCGAGTGGATCCTCGAGTGATCCGCCGACCGGTCGAGGTGCTGGGGGCGTAGTCAAGTACGGAGTGACCGTGGGATCAATGCTTGTGTCAAGTGTATTGTATCCAACCATATTTCCAGTACTGAATTTAACAAACATTTCCGGATCAGTCAATTAGATTTATGTTTTCATTATGTTTTAGCGGCTCGCTGGCGGTGAAGCTCGGGTTTCACCTCGCCGGCCATGGACTCTACGTCGAGGTTTCCACCCAGAAAACGGTTGATCGCCTCGGCTGCGGCCTGTGGATTTCGCAGGACAGCGTTCCGATCTACGCACATCAGTTTAGTGTTGGGCCTGCCTGCGAGGAACCCCTTGGTCCACACCACCATCCGCAGGTACTCCTGTTTGAGACGGTTGCGCCGAGCCTCCGTCTGCTCCACGTCGCGGCCTCGTCGCAGGATCATCTGTTGTTGCGACGCGAGAATTTCGTCGAGATCGCGCTCGATCAAGACAACGCGGCAAGACAAGCCTTCGGGGAGATTGGGGATCATCGGCGCAACGATCTTGACCACTTTGCCCCGGGTCTCGGAAACCCAGGACAAGTCCTTAGCGGCCGCGCTTCCGGCCATTTGCTTTACAGGTTCGAATTCATAGTAGCCGCGCGGGTTGTCCTCGTCCGCCTCCCGAATGCCGTCTGTCAGAGGCGTCAGTCCTCCTGCGACGATCATCTGCATCAGCATAGAGGTGCCGGAGCGGGGAAGGCCGGTAACGATCACTGCCTCGTCGGTGATCGGCGGCAGATCGCGTGCGGAGGCTGCGAAGGCAGTCGGACGCGGCGCGGGTTCTGAGACGGCTTGCTTTCGCACTGGTGCCTGAGACAATGGCGCCATGCGAGAGGGAAGAGAACGTGCAGTCAGGTGACGACGGCGGATACGGCCGAGCCACAAGTGTGCCCGGGGAAAATTCGGGTTGACCGCGAGCGCCTGCTCAAAAGCACTCCACGCTCCCTCAAAATCTCGCAGCCTGGCGAGCGAAATTCCCAGGACGTAGTGTCCCATAGGGTCCTGCCTCAACAAATCGATTCCATTGAGGGCCGAATGCGCCGCCAGTTCAAAGTCTCCCCGATGCAATGCCAACCTGGCGAGCCCGAAGTGTACGCGGGCATCGGTATCGTCGAAGGCCAGAGCCTGAGAAAGGATTTCTGCCGCTTCGCTCCAGCGGTTGAGCCGCCCCAGCAGTTCGGCTCGGTCGGTAAGTAGTCCGGGCCGGATCAGGTCGCGGGCGGGGATCGTGTCCAGGCAGGCCAATGCGTCGCTCCAACGCCGGTGCACCTGAAATACCCGGGCCCTGAAGAATGTGGTCAGGGACGGGTCGTAACGGCAATCACGTCGCAACTGCCGCAATTCGCCTCGCTGCTCGGCGTCGAGGAGAGGCATCTCGCTCTGAGCGGCACGCACATGTGCGAGACTCCGAAGTTCGTTAACGCGGGCAATCGATTTTTCGAAGAGGATTCGCCTGCGACCCGCCCAGTCTTCGGCGATAGCCTTCATTTCATCGCCGAGACGCAGCGCAAAAGCCGAAACGAAAAGCCGCAGAGCGATGCGCTGATCGTTTGCCGCTTCACCCGACGGATCGGACTCGCGCAGTTCGCGGAGTATCGCAACTGCCTCGGCATGACGTCCTGCGTCCTGGTAGGCCTCGGCGAGATTGGTCCGAAGGTCAGCGAGGGTACGCTTTACGGACTTTTCATGGTCGGCATCCGGTTCTTCCACATAACCGAGCGCGACCAGTTGTTCCAGCGACTCAGTCGCTGCCACGGCATCGAGGTGCATATGCGGAGGATGCATGCCACCATCGCCCTCCACCTTTTCCCAGCTGGGGATCATTGCAATCGATGCCCCGGATTCGAACGCCTGAATGACTGGGCTGCCATCCATGTCGGAGCCAATCGGCAGCCCAAACAGCCCCAGTACGGTCGGGGTGATATCGAGCAGGTTGATGCCCGTCAATTCGGCGCCTTTCCGGATGCCCGGTCCGGCGATTACGAAGATCCCGTTGTTGCGGTGCTCGCTGACCGGGCCTGCATGAACCTGCGGAGTAAACGCAGGCCTGAGATGATCCGAATGAAAGCCGTGATCGGAAAGGAGGATCACGGTCGTTTGATCGCCGGCCTGGTCGAGCAATGTGCCCAGCATCTTGTCGTGCAGACGGTAGCCGGACTTAACAACGTGTTGATACAGCGCAAAATCCTCTTCGCCGATCTCACTCCGCCGGGGTGGGTTGAACTTCATGAAGCCGTGTCCGAAATGATCGATGGCGTCGAAGTAAACCGCGCAAAGGTCCCAGGACTCGCGAGCCATCAGGAACGTTGCGGCGGCCTGGATGTTGGCGCACTCGCAGGCCACGCGGGCAATCTGGAGCAAACGGGGATCGCGATTCTGATCGAGCTCGCGTGCGCGGGACACGAAGAACTCCAGGACGTCGGCGGATAAATCCTCCGGGTTTACTCGCAGTGCGGCAAGTTGCTCGCCCCAGGAAGCAGGTTCCACCAGGCCCGGCAGCAGTTTGAAATCGGGAGTGGCTCGCTGAAAGTGGTCCGAAACCATCGCGCCCCGGATGGGCTCGGCGGGATAACTCGGCCACCAGCCGACCACGATGCTTCGCAACCCGCTCTGCCCAAGGATGTTCCACAAGGCCTTGCATTTGCGCGAAAGATTGGAGATGCGCTGAACGCCGCGCCCATCGGGTTGCGGCTCGGCGAAGCCGTGGACGCCGTGGCGGAACGGGCGTTTGCCGGTGGCGATCGAGGTCCACAGCATGGGCGAGAAGGAGGGCTGGAGCGTGGTGATCGCTGCGGAGGCGCCGCGCTCGACCAGACGCTTCAGGTTGGGCATCTCGCCCGCGTCCATGAGAGGTCGGGCGACTTTCCAATCGGCTGCGTCCCAGCCGATGAGGAGCACTTTTCGCGTGCCTGCCGGGGCCGGGGCAGATTCATCGCTGGCAGTGGTGTTGGGGGTGGGTCTCAGTTCGGGCGCGGGAGACTCGGCGGGTTCCCGCGTTCCTGCCGGGGCAGCGGTATCGCGTGGCGGTGCGGCTTGCGCCAGTTTGGCGGTGGTGTTGGGGGCGGGTCTCAGTTCGAGCGC
>Ga0302320_10023684_pt1 | contig 12034 bp, 8 predicted proteins | sample Bog_T0_3_FD_202130 | JGI IMG/M metagenome (GOLD analysis project Ga0302320, IMG submission 202130) | Peat permafrost microbial communities from Stordalen Mire near Abisko, Sweden - Bog_T0_3 | ecosystem: Environmental > Terrestrial > Soil > Wetlands > Peat | place: Sweden: Abisko, Stordalen Mire...
TGGAACCAGGCGTGGCAGAGCGCCGGCTACCACGCTATCGCGGAACTCGATTGCCGCAAAGGCGACTGGACCACCGCATTGGATCACCTGGACCGTTCGCTTCGGCTCAATACCGACAACCTTCGAGCCCGCGACCTGCGGGCAATTGTCTTGAGCCGACTCCATCGGGACGCCGAGGCGGAGGCGCAATTGCGAGCCACCCTCGCGCTGGATCCCCTGGACTGGTGGGCTCGCCATCTATCGGGTGAGAAGATCCGATGCAATACCCAGACCCGGCTCGACCTGGCGCTCGATTTTGCCCGCGCCGGACTTTACACGGAAGCGATCTCCCTCCTGCGCGAAGCCACGCCGGCGCCAGAGTCGGGCACGGCCCCGCTCGTGGCTTATTATCTTGGCTGGCTCCACGAACAGACTGGCGACCGGAAGAAGGCGCTCGCCAGTTACAAGGCCGCCGCCAAAGCTCGCCCAGACTACTGTTTCCCGGCACGGCTGGAGGAGATCGCCATTCTCAAAGCGGCGATGCTGGCCAATCCGCGGGATGCTCAGGCGCCCTATTATCTCGGCAATCTCCTTTACGACCGCCGCCGGCATGCCGAGGCCATTGCGCTTTGGGAGCATAGCGCAACGCTCGACCCCGCATTCTCGGTAGTCTGGCGCAATCTAGGTCTCGGTTACTTCAACATCGCCAATAATCCGGGCAAGGCGCGCGCCGCTTATGACCGCGCGCTTCGCGCCAACCCGGCCGACGCGAGGCTCGTTTATGAGCGCGACCAACTCTGGAAGCGAATTGGCGAATCTCCGGCGAAACGGCTGGCCGAACTGGAAAAACATCCTGACATGGTCTCCCAGCGACACGATCTCTCGATCGAGATTTGCGCGCTCTACAATCAGACCGGCCAGCCCGGCAAAGCGCTTCAAATCATCACCGCGCGTAAATTTCAGCCTTGGGAAGGCGGCGAAGGCCAGGTGATGGCGCAGCATGTCCGCACCCATTTGGCCCTGGGCCGCGAGGCGCTGGCGCGCGGAGACGCGATGAGTGCGCGCGGGCATTTTGAAGCGGCGCTCTCTTCGCCCGAGAACCTGGGAGAAGCCAAGCACCTCCTGGCAAACCATAGCAACATTCACTATTGGATCGGCGAAGCCTGCGCGGCGCTTGGCGACAAGGCGGGGGCGAAACGGCATTGGACAATCGCAGCCAGGTTCCGCGGGGATTTCCAGGAGATGAGCGTGCGCGCATTCTCGGAGATGACCTACTACTCGGCGCTCTCGCTCGAACGGCTTGGCAAAAAGGCCGGGGCGCATGAGCTGCTGCGCGGCCTGCTGGCCTACGCCCGGCAATTGCGGAAATCGCCTGCCAGGATTGACTATTTCGCGACCTCCCTGTCGACCATGCTGTTATTCGACGACGATATCCAAGCCCGCCAGGAAACGGCCGCGCTCTTTCTGGAGGCGCAGGCGCAACTTGGCTTGGGCAAGAGAACGGCCGCAAAACAACTTTTGAACAGGGTCCTCGCTCGCGACCCCAATCATCCCCTGGCGGCGGACCTGCTTCGGTCCTAGTCCGCACACGATCCAATCCAAGAAAGTACACATGAAGTTATATAAGAAATCCCGGCTACGGATACTTGCGGCCATCCTATCCTCCCTGTGCTTAGCAGCCTCTGCGGCAAAGGCTTCAGCCCAGTCCGTTTCACTCGCCGGCGACTGGCGATTTGAAGTCGGCGGAACCGGCACGGATGCATACCAGCGGGACCTGGCCGGCAGCATCCATCTCCCGGGAACCATGGACGACGCCGGGCTGGGCCCGAAGAATACAAAACCGCCGACGCTTGCGGGGCCCTACCGGCTTCACGATTACGCCGGCCCGGCATGGTATCAGCGGGATATCGAGATTCCCGATGAATGGAAGGGAGAACGGGTCACTTTGTTTTTGGAGCGTTGCCGGTGGGTGACGACTGTGTGGCTCGACGGCCAATGCATCGGCTCGCAGGACAGCCTCATTGCGCCGCACGTTTTTGATTTCGGCACAGGGCTTGCGCCGGGCAAACACCGGCTGACGATCCTCGTGGATAACACGGTGAAAATCGACCTCGGCCCATTTGTGTCGGTAATCTTGGGTGGGACCTGGGGCAACATGAACGGCATTGTCGGCCGCATCGAACTTTCGGCCACGCCGCCGGTATGGATTGACGACGTGCAGGTCTATCCGGATGTGGACAAAATGCTGGCGCGGGTGGTCGTGAAGATCGGGAATGCGACCGGCAGCGCCGGGCGCGGCAAATTGAGTGTCGGCGCAAAAAGCGTGGAGGCAACCTGGGACGCGGACGGCGGGCAAGCCGAGATCGACGCGGACATGAGCGGCGCAAAACTATGGGATGAATTCGCGCCAAACCTGACTGAGCTGACAGTCAGATTGGGTGAGCAGGAACGGACAGTCCGCTTCGGCATGCGCAAGTTCGTGGCACGCGGCACGCAGTTTACAATGAACGGCCGGACAGTGTTCCTGCGGGGGACGCTCGAGTGCTCGGTGTTTCCGCTTACCGGTTATCCGCCGACGGACGTCGCGTGGTGGCGGCGAATCTTCCGGATCGTGAAATCCTACGGGTTGAATTTTGTCCGCTTTCACTCGTGGTGTCCTCCCGAGGCGGCGTTCGCGGCGGCGGACGTTGAAGGCGTCATGTTCCAGGTGGAAGGGCCGATGACCAGCGTCAGTGCCGGCATCGATCCGAAACGGGATGCATTCGTCGAGGCCGAACTCAAACGGATCGTCGACACTTATGGCAACCATCCATCTTTCTGCCTGATGACGCTCGGCAATGAGTATGGCGGCAAGGACGAGGTTTTGAGCAGATGGATCGGGATGCTGATTGAGCGCGATCCGCGGCACCTCTATGCCGCGGCGTCGGCGGGCGGGAACACACAAAACCACCAATGGACCGAGCGGGGAGGCGACCTTGGCGCCGCCGCGGGCCAGGACATGGAGCGCGACTTTCGCAATGTCGTCGCCAAGGACACGCGGCCATCCGTCGGGCACGAAATCGGCCAATGGACGTATTTCCCGGATTTCAACGAGATCAAGAAATGGACCGGCGTGATGGCGTTGAAGAACTTTGAGTTAATCCGCGACGATATGAAGCAGAAGCACCTGCTCGATCTTGCGCCGCGGTATGTGCAAGCCAGCGGCAAGCTGGCGACTTTGCTTTACAAGGAACAGATCGAGATGCTGCTGCGCACGCAGGGCTTGGGCGGGTTTTCCTTGCTCGACCTCCACGATTATCCGTGTCAAGGCACGGCGGTGGTCGGGCCGCTGGATGCGTTCTGGGATTCCAAAGGATTCGTCACGCCCGAGGCATTTCGGCGATACTGCGGGCCGACGGTACCGCTGCTGCGGATGCCGAAACGCACCTATACAGCTGACGAACCGTTCAAAGCGACCGTCGAAGTCGCGCATTATGGCGCGGCGAACCTGCCCGATATGCAGCCGGTCTGGAGCATCAAGGACGAGAAGGGACGCGAGGTGGCGAGCGGGAAGTGGCCCGCATTGACACTGAAGACCGGCCAATCGACGGTGATCGGACCACTCAAGGCGTCGCTCGCCGGCGCTTCTCCCCCTTGCAAACTAACTGTGACGGTGGCTCTGGAGGGCGCGGAATTCGTCAATAGCTGGGAGATATGGGTTTATCCGGCGAATGTGAAACCAACGGCGCCGGCCGATGTGGTAACCTGCGAGGACTGGAATGATACCGCGAAGGCTGCGCTGGCTGACGGGAAGAAGGTGTTTGTGATGACAACATGCCTGGCCTACAGCCTGCCCGGATCGCTAAGGCCCGTGTTCTGGAGCCCCGTCTGGTTTCCCGCTCGGAAACCAAACACGATGGGATTACTTTGCGACCCAACGCATCCCGCTTTGTCGCAGTTTCCCACCGAGTTCTATAGCAACTGGCAATGGTGGGATATCTTGAGCCAATCGAGTTCCGTGATGCTGGACAAGACGCCAGCCGGCTTTCGCCCGATCATCCAGATCATGGATAACTTTCAGCGGAACCAGAAGCTTGGGGTTTTGTTTGAGGCGCGCGTCGGAAAGGGCAGGCTGCTTTTCTGTTCCATGGACCTGACGGATAAATTGAATCAACGTCCCGCGGCCAGGCAGTTGCTGGCCAGCCTCTACGCCTATCTCGATTCGGATAAGTTCCAGCCCGCCCAGGAGTTGTCGCCGGAACTGTTGGACAAGTTGCTGGCGGAACGCGCGAGCACCTTGTCCAAACTCGGAGCCAAGGTCATTCAAGTTGACAGCGAGGCCCCCGGCTACCCTGCCCGCAACGCCATCGACGGCGATCCCTTTACCTTCTGGCACACCAGGTTCGAGCCTGTCGACCCGATGCCTCATCAGATCGTGATCGACCTAGGTCGCGAGATCGCGATCAAGGGGTTTACCTATCTGCCGCGCCAGGACATGGAGCGCGGCCACGTGGCCCAATGCGCGGTTTATTGCAGCAACGATCCGTCCAACTGGGGGGAACCGGCGGCCACCGGCAATTTCAAGGAGGGATACTCGCTGGATAGAATCGATTTCAAGAATCCGGTCAAAGCGCGTTACGTGAAATTCGCAATCCAATCCGAGGTCGGTCACAATGCCTTCGCCGCCGCCGCGGAAATCGACGTGGTGCCGGAGAAACCCCAGTAATATTTTGAATACCACCTCCCGAAACGACCAGGCAGGCAACTACGCCGGCTGCAACCTCGGCTACGTCTGGCTCATCTCTATTGTCGCCGCATTGGGAGGATTGCTCTTTGGTTGGGACTGGGTGGTGATCGGCGGGGCAAAGCCGTTCTTCGAACGTTTCTTTCACATCCAGGGCAATGCCGCGCTCTCGGGCTGGGCAAATAGTTGCGCGCTCATCGGATGTCTCTTCGGCGCGCTCATTGCGGGAGTTCTGAGCGACAAGTTCGGCCGCAAGCGATTGCTGGCTCTCGCGGCCACGCTGTTTGCGGTCACTTCGATCGGCAACGGGCTCGCGCAGACATTCACCATTTTCATCACCTGGCGGATGGTGGGCGGCGTGGGCATCGGGCTCGCGTCAAGCCTCTCTCCGATGTATATCTCGGAGGTGGCTCCGGCGCGGATGCGCGGACGATTGGTCTCGGTCAATCAATTGACGATTGTCATCGGCGTGCTGCTCGCGCAGTTGATCAACTGGTGGCTTGTTCGGGATTTGCCAGCCGGAGCGACCGATGGATTCATCGTGCAATCCTGGTTTGGCCAGCAGGGTTGGCGCTGGATGTTCGCGCTCACGGCGGCGCCGGCGCTGCTGTTCTTGCTCGGCATGCTGCTCGTCCCGGAAAGCCCCCGCTGGCTGATAAAAAACGCCCGCCCCGATCTCGCCCGCCGGATTCTCGAACGGATTGGCGGAGCCGATTACGCCGAGGCTGAAGTGCGCGACGTGCAAGCCACCCTTTCCGAGGGGGAATTCGGGCGCGTGCGTTTCGCCGACCTGCTGGATCGTCGCGTGCTCAAGGTGCTGGCGCTGGGAGTCGTCCTGGCCGTGTTCCAGCAATGGTGCGGCATCAACACGATCTTCAATTACGCCGAGGAAATTTTCCGCGCGGCCGGGTACGATATTTCCAGCGTGGTCAAGAACATCGCGTGGACTGGTTCTGTGAATCTCGTCTTCACCTTTGTGGCGCTCGGGTTCGTGGACAAGGCCGGGCGCCGCCCGCTCATGCTCTTGGGGACCGCCGGCCTTGCGGCAACGTACGCTGTGTTGGGCCTATGTTATCACCGGCACGTCACGGGATGGCCGGTGCTTCTGCTAGTGTTGGTGGCCATCGCCTGTTACGCAATGTCGCTTGCGCCGGTGACGTGGGTTATTATCTCGGAGATTTTTCCGAACCGGATTCGAGGAGCGGCGATGTCTGTGGCGGTGATGTCGCTTTGGATGGCCTGCTTTCTTCTCACATACACCTTTCCGCTTTTGAACAAGTCGCTGGGTGCCGCGGACACCTTCTGGCTCTACGCGGCGATCTGCGTGGCTGGATTGGTGTTCATTTTCTTTAAGCTGCCGGAGACCAAAGGCAAATCGCTGGAACAAATCGAACGGGACCTCGTGGATTGACGGCTGCAGCCGGATTCCAACCGAGGCAATCGCAGTCGATGCCCTCTGTAAAAATCTGCGTCAATCTGTTAATCTGCGGTTAGAACTTCCCCTCGAGTTTTTTAACTAGCCCCATTTATTCAGGGGTTTCCTAATTCGAGACGGGCGTTTTGCAGGAATATTCACAAGTCGTCATGAATCGTAAGGCTTTGAGGGATAATCCCTTTCGCTTCCGTCGAATCTGCCCATTTTTCGAGCCCGGGTGATATAACGAGCGACATAATCGAACGCAGGTCTAGGAGAACTTCGTCCTTTCTTTCCCGTTGCTCTCCGCAATCCGATCCACACCGCTACCAACTCCAAGAGCAGGCTTCTCGCGCTCAGCCCTCAGCTCTCATCAGTGCGCGAAAGCCTGCTTGCTCGAAATGGTAATCCGTCGTGAGCGCATCGACCAAGCCCCGGTCGGTCATAACGGAAAATGTAATGCAATCGGTGAGCGACCATCGTTTATCCGCACGGTTGGCGTGCAATATTGCGCCAGCGCGAAATTGTTCCACGGTGGGCGGCAGGACTTCGATGTCCGGTGTGGAGGCGAGGAGTTCAAGAAGTCGCGCAAGTTTTGCGCGATTCCCTGGCTGGCTGAAGCCATCGCCGACTTCGGCCAGAATCCAGTAGGTCGTGACCAGCAGGCCGGGTGGCCGCCGGGCGAGTTCCAGGGCGCGAGCGTGGAAATCGTCGACTGGGTTTAGTAGCGCTATGAAATAGGCCGCGTCGGTAAAAACCGCACTCACTGCTTCGGAGCGCCGTGGAGGTAGTAGTCGTGGTTCTCGGCAAAGTCCCGCGGCAACCCCTCCGCAGTCCCGGCTACCTCCAGCAACGCCTCACCCCAGCGCACGGGCGCATCGGGTGCAGCCGCAGGCGTCCGCCGTTGCAACTCTCGCAGGCGGTTTTCCACTTCAAGCAATTCCACCGGTGTCAACCGGGGAAGCTCTTCGATGATTTCACGCGCACTCATACACGGAATGTTTACCACCAAAAGAAACATTGGAGAAGTCGGATTTTCAAACAGCCCCTAAACCCTGCGAAAGCCTTTGCCCCGTCGCGGCCCCATTCTTTACGCCGCCATGGAAAAAGTATGAGTCTTCTAATGCCAGAAGTCTTGAAGGGTGCCAGTGCCGGCGATTCTGGCCGGCCACAATTTACCCACCGCGAGTGCTCAGAAAATGGCGTGCTTTCGGGGTAGTCTCGGAACTTCAACGGCGTTCGCCCTGGCGGCCCTTTGGGCCGACGCTGGCTCGATTTGAGACCTTGGCGGTCGCAAGTTCTTGCTGGGCATGTTCAATGACCATTGAGCCGTCGTCAGGAAGTCGGAGAAGCCTACCATGGCCGCCCTTTATTCAGAATGTCCGCCCGAGATGTGCCTCGCAATCGAACCAACCCCTCAACAAGGTTCTCTGCTAGAATCTTTGGTATCCGTGAGAATGGCAAAGCACGAAAAACATAAGTGCTGAGAATGCGGCCTGGCGGCGGTTCCATAAGGGATGCGGTGGCCAGCAACGACCATGGTATTCCGGGATCAAATCCCCGCTCCATGAATTCAGGAGGTGACCAATCCATTGTCAAATCCAGTGAGCGGTCCACGTCTTCCCGTGCCCACACCTTCCGGCGCGGCCAGCACCCCGCGTGACTCATAGAGCTAAATCCGTTCGCGGCGCAGAAATTATGGAGAATCGGATCGATTAGCTCCAAATTCGCTTCCAACGTGCGAACCGCCGCGTCAAGCCTGTCTTGAGCTTGCTGCTCACTCATCTTACGGGCCTCGATACTATCGCGGATGAATGAGTGGATTGCAGTCCAATCTATTTGCGACGACCTAAGCAAGGGCATCGCAAACGTGCCGAATTGCCCCGCCATTCGCGCCACTTCTGACTTCATCGTTTCCGAAGTCCTGAAAGATCCCATATTCGGGGCAAACGATTTACCAGTCACAAATGCTTCAACCCAGTCGAGCACCATCATAAACTCGTCATCTGTGCCCAAGGGAGCCGGAGTAAGATCAGGGCGAAGCTTAACCATCATGCTTGGGCGATGACCGTGATATATCCCGGCGGTCACTTGGACCGAACGATAGGTAAATCCAAACATCCATGGGCAAACCTCGATCAGGTGGACATCGAGCCTTCTGGCGTAAAATCCAAATGCATCCCGCACCGCCTTTTGGAAAACATCGAGTAGTTGCTCGTTAACCGGTGGCTGCATGTTGAATCTCGACATAAGCGATTTTTTCACTTGGGTCAAATGGAGTGGCGCTTCGAACTGCTTTCGGTTCGTTAAACCTTTCGCACGTGATGACAGTTGAAAAACGACACCCACCGCTTAGACTTTTCCCATGAGTCTGGCTGAAATCCTTGACGAAATCCCCCGTCTCACCCCCGTCGAACGACAGAGGGTCGCGGAGAGGCTTTTCGAAATCGAAGGCGATTGGATTGACGGCGACGATGAATTGAGCGCGGAGGAGAAATATCTCCTCGATTCCCGCCTTGCCGACCACGACCGCAATCCGGCTCCTGCCGTCCCTTGGGAAGAAGTCAAAGCCCGCTTGCAAGCACGCTTCATTCGATGAGTTTCCGCGTGATTCTCCGCCCTGAGGCGGAGACCGATATTGGCGACGCTGCAACCTGGTACGAAGAACAGAAGGCGGGACTGGGCGGTGAATTTGTTGAAGCCGTCTTTCATGCCATCGATGCCTTGTCCGTTAATCCGCTGCTCACTTCCCGTCGCCATCGGCTACGAAATAGCCGGTGGATTTTCCTGACCGGTTCCCCGTCCGCATCATCTACGAGGTGTCGACTGATACGGTATTGGTTATTTCCGTTCTCCACGCAGCCCGGCATGACCGGCATTGGCGCGAGAGATTGACCGCCGACCCTCCAGCTCTGTGAAAAAGCCACCCGTGTTAACCAGCGAGCAGAGGAACACCTGCAACGACAAGTCTGTCTGGATTTGGTGGTACGACCAGATCAGTGGGCCGTTCACCCTGGACCGGCTAAACCGCCGGCGCCAGTTTCTCGAGCAGCCGGTCCACCTCGACGTTCTGCTCGATCAACGCCTGGATTTTCGTGATTTTCTCTTCGTCTCCGGGCAGCGTCTTCACCGTCATTGAGTGAATGCTGCTCGCGACCGTGTAGCTGTCGAAGGGCGACGCGATGGCGGCCAGATGCGAGGCCTTGATCATCTCGATCAGGTTCTGGTGCGGAAATAGGTCACCGGAGAGTACCAGGCCCGCGATCACCCGCCCCTCCTTCTCGCTCAACGATGCCGTGGAAACCGCCGCCATGATAATGTCCTCGCGGTCGCCCGGGGTCACCACCAGGGTCCCGGGCTGGAAATATTCCATGACGTGGGTCGAGTTCATCGCGCCGATGACCACTCGCTTGACCCGCCGCCGCGATTCCGTCTTCCCGTTGAGGAAGGCCCCCTTGACCGTCCGGCACACCTGCCCAAGGGTCGGGTTCGCGAGCAACGGCTCGGCGGGAATCACCCCCAGCAGGTCGATCCCCAGCCGCTGCAAGCCGCGCCGCGCAAACTCCTGCACATAATCGAGTTTCTCCGGGATCACCTTGTTGAGGATGACCCCGAGGATCTCGACCCCCTCCTGGTCGAAGAGCGCCTTGTTGAGGGCGATCTCGTCGATGGGCTTGCCGATGCCGCCCTGGGTCACGATCAGCACCTTGCTCCCGAGCAGCGACGCCACCCGGGCGTTGGACAGGTCGAATACCGATCCCACCCCGGCGTGCCCGGTCCCCTCGATGATGACGAAATCCTTCTCCCAGGCCGCCCGGTCGAAGGAATTCTGGATGCGCCGCGTCAGGAAGTCGTGGTTCGCCTGCTCGATGTAGCGCCGGGTAAAATCGGGCTCGACCGCGATGGGGCTCATGGCCTCGAGGGGGACCCGCACGCCGAAAGTCTGATCGATTAGGACGGTGTCCTCGTCGATCCGCTTCCCGTCCACCTCGACGAATCGCTGCCCCACGGGCTTGATAAAGCCGATCTGCCCCAGCCGCCGGCTCAACGCCGCGAACAGCCCCAACGCCATCGTTGTCTTGCCGTCGTTCTGCTGCGTGGCGGCAACGAATATGCGGGGAGTGACGCTGTTCATCGCCTCAAAGTAAATTCGACTTCCGGCTTTCGGCGTTACGCAGTTCTTGCGCTTCTCGCATCAAATCAGCCGCCACTACCCCTCCACCCCTTCCTCCTGCGTCTCCGGGTAAAGCTTCCGGTACTGGATGGCTTGCAATCCCACGATGGCCGCGACGCCCAGGATTTCCTCCACCGACGCCCCGCGCGACAGGTCGGCCGCCGGACGGGAGAGCCCCAGCAGCACCTGCCCGTAGGCTGTCGCGCCTCCCAGATGCTGGACGAGCTTGGCGGAGATATTTCCGCTGTTGAGGTCCGGAAAAACCAGCACGTTCGCCTTGCCGGCCACGCGGCTGGTCGGCGCCTTGATTGCGGCCAGGTCCGTCTGCAGGGCGGTGTCCGCCTGCAATTCGCCGTCAATCTCCATTTCGAGCTTCTCGGTGTCCGCCTTTTGGCGCGCCAGCGCGGCGGCCGCGGCCATCTTGCTGGCTGCCGGCAGCCGGGAACTGCCCTTGGTTGAAAAGGATAGGAAGGCCACCCGCGGGCGGATTCCAGTCAATTGCCTGCACACCTTCGCGGTCTCGATGCCGATCAAGGCCAGTTGCTCGACCGTCGGCTCCGGGACCACCGCGCAATCGGCAAACATCAGCATCCCTTCCTCGCCAAAAACTCCGGGCGGCCCCTCGATCATCATGCAGCTCGAGACGGTGCTGATGCCCGGCAGCGGCTTGACGATCTGGATAAGCGGACGCATCAGGGAACTCGCGTACTGGCTGGCGCCGCCCACGAGGCCGTCCGCCTGGCCGTGCTGGATCATCATCGCGGCAAAATAATTCGGGTTGGTCAAAATCTCCCGCGCATCCCCGGCCCCGATGTTCCGGTAGCGCTGGAGCCGCTCGAGCCGGGCCGTAAAAATGGGCAGGTCCTCCGCCTTGGTCGGATCGATGACTCCGATGCGCGTCAGGTCGATGCGATGCTCCGCGGCCTTGCGCTCGATGACTTCGGGATCGCCGAGCAGGATCGGCGCTCCCAATTGCTCCCGGTTGAACCGGCCCGCCGCCTCGAGCACGCGCGGCTCGGCCCCCTCGGGAAACACAATCCGCTTGGGATGGCGTTTCAGCTTCTCGAAAACGGACTCGATGAATCTCATAGTCGGGTCCTAGGTTCCTCAGTTAAGTTCCGGACACAAGCCTAAGATCGCGCTCCGACCATGAATCCCGATTACCACATGCACACGCCCCTGTGCCGCCACGCCACCGGAAACCCCTCCGACTACGTCCAGCAAGCCATGCGCAAGGGCCTGCCGGAAATCGGTTTCGCCGACCATAACCCGATGCCGGAAACCTTCGACGACTGGCGCATGGACCTCGCCGATCTGCCCCGCTACTTCGAGTTGATCGACGAGGCGCGCGAAAAGACACCCGGCTTCCCGATCCGCCTCGGCCTCGAGTGCGATTTCCTGCCCGGCTGCGAACAGTGGATCCTCGATCTGGCCGGGATGGCCCGGTGGGATTACCTCATCGGCAGCGTCCACTACATCACCAAGGATTGGGCCGTCGATAATCCCGTCCGCATCGGCAGCTACAAAGCCTGCCCGCCCGACGAACTCTGGACCATGTACTGGAGCGCCTGCGAGAAGTGCGTCCGCAGCCGCCTCTTCGATTTCATCGCCCACCCCGACCTCGTCAAAATCTTCGGCTCGCGCCCCGCCGGCGACCTGAACCGCTACTACGAGCCGGTGGTCGCGGCGCTCGCCGAATGCGGCGGCGCCTTCGAGATCAACACCGCCGGGCTCCGCAAGCCGG
>Ga0302320_10023686_pt1 | contig 12033 bp, 13 predicted proteins | sample Bog_T0_3_FD_202130 | JGI IMG/M metagenome (GOLD analysis project Ga0302320, IMG submission 202130) | Peat permafrost microbial communities from Stordalen Mire near Abisko, Sweden - Bog_T0_3 | ecosystem: Environmental > Terrestrial > Soil > Wetlands > Peat | place: Sweden: Abisko, Stordalen Mire...
CCATGCCCAGATTCTTCAGGCCGTGCAGGGCCAGGTCAAGCGGTCGTTTTCCGCCGAAAAAGAGCGAGAATTCAAATAAAGAAATGCGGCTTCAGATATTTGTCTTGTAAATGCACCAGGAATATCATAGGATAATCTACAGGATATTGCGTATGTTGCCGGCCAAATACTGTATCGGTATCTCCATTCACTCCGACAACAGCTTTCTCGGTTCCTGGCGAGATGGTGCTCTTCTTGTTTGGCTGCTTATAAGGCGGCGGTCCGGGTGACGATCCAACGACGAGACATCCAGGAGTCCTCGGCCACCCAGCCCCCGGTGCTCAGATTAAGGAGGTAGACTGCCCGATTCATGAACCTCAGTGACCTCAGGACTGCGCTCCGCGTCTTGGCGGCTCTCACCGGCAAGCGCCATCCGGACCAGTCCGACATCGACGCGCTACTGAACTATACCGATCCGCAGGCTAACGCGGCGTTGGGCTTGGACGAGCTTGCGTGCACGGTAATTCATCAAGCATTGAAGCACCGCGGCGAGGCGCCGGGCCATAGCGAGGCAGTCGCAAGATGACCCTAAAACATTCCGCCAGTGGCGGGGTCACTCCACCTGTCGCTCTTAGTCTCTGGATTGAATCGAATACTCGAACGGGAGGGAAAAGAGAATCAATGGACGTCTCCAAGATCCTTGCTGGATTGCGGGAAGAACGCGACCAACTGGAAGAGGCGATCTTGAGTTTGGAACGCCTGGCCCGCGGGCGCGGACGGAGGCGCGGACGACCACCTGCCTGGATGGCCAAATTGGCGGTTAAGCGACAGGGGCGCCCACCCGGCAGCAAGAACTAAGCGATCAAGTTCGTGAATCGATTGGATTCCAGACGGGTGTCCGTCTCGGCGGCGCTCGGGGCGAACAGAAAGGGGGTTGGTAGAGCTAAGGCTGGATTTTGGAGCTCCGGCGGCCGGACGCCAGTTCAAGAAGTGTCTCCATTGCACATTGTCCCGGGACCTTCCACAATGGATTTCCTCTCTTAGAGGTGGGCGCCACCGTTCGTCGCAAGGCTCTGACGCAAGGTGTCTAAGCTGTTCTGGCCCACTGCGGATCGAAAGCGACAGTACTAATGGCTCCCGGCGGTGGCGGGCAGCAGAATATCGCTCGACGGCAGTCAAGCCGAGACGCCCCACGCATACTTCTGCGACATCGAATTCAACTAACTGGACAAAGGTAGCTTCTCGTCGAGCGTTATCATATGGGACCGGCAGGCGGCCGGCAGTTGTCCGATATCAGTCGTTCGGCGGCGAAGGGGCGCGGGGGCGCTACGGGTAAGCGCCGCCCGCGCCAGACGAGCCGGCAAAACACACGCGGACTTAGAACTATCGCGCGGCTTTGCGGTGCCGGCGGCGCTGCAAGAGCAGCAACAGTATCACGCCAGCCACAACCCAGATCAGAATTTGTATCGCTGTGCCATTCATAATCTTGTCTCCTTTCGTTTAGAGTGACTCTCGTTCCAAAACCTTTTGCCCCGGCGCCGTCGGCGTCAGGCCCAGGCCGGCTTGACTCCGGCACGTCCCATCATGTACTTTCCATCCGAATCCTTGGCCATGCCCCGCAGGCAGCCAAGCGCCACGCCCAGGATGGCAAGCCCGACGACGAGATGGGCAGAATGCCCAGAATCAGCGCCGTCAGACGGCCTTGCGCGCTGGCCGTCTTCACCGAGCCCTTCAACTGGAGCCTGTCTTTTACGACATTCCGCCGACGCTTTTGGCGGCACAGAAAACTGAACACGGCAATGGCCATGATCAGCGCAAAGACCAAGAAGAAAAGGCCGGCCAGCATGAGGATCATAGTCAGTTGATCTCCACCACGGTCTGGAACAGCGAGACCGGCAAGTTGATGCCGCAAGCCTTGATGCGCTCGTGAGCGCGCGGGCGGATGCCGGTGGCGCGGAAACGTCCGGTGACGCGGCCGTCTTCGGCCACGCCCGTCTTCTCGAAGAGAAAAATGTCCTGCAGAGTGATGGTGTCGACTTCCATGCCGGTCACCTCGGTGATGTGCGTGACCCGGCGGCTGCCGTCGCTGAAGCGGGAGACCTGAACGACCATGTCCAGCGCGGCGGAGATTTGCTGGCGGATGGCGCGCACGCCCATGTTGGAGTTGCCCATGCCGACCATCACCTCCAGGCGCGACATGCCGTCGCGCGGATTGTTGCAGTGCACCGTAGTCAGGGAGCCGTCGTGGCCGGTGTTCATGGCCTGCAACATGTCCAGGGCTTCCTCGCCGCGGACCTCGCCGACGATGATGCGGTCGGGACGCATACGGAGGGCGTTGATGACCAAATCTCGAATCTTAATCGCGCCTTGGCCCTCGACGTTGGCCGGCCGCGTTTCCATGCGCGCCACGTGCGTCTGCTGCAAGCGCAACTCGGCGGCGTCTTCGATAGTGACAATGCGCTCGTCTTCCGGAATGTAGCTGGAGAGCACGTTGAGCAGAGTGGTCTTTCCGGCGCCGGTTCCGCCGCAGATCAGAATATTCAGGCGCGCCCGCACCGCCGCCTTCAGCAACTCCAGCATGCCCTCGGTGAGCGTGAGCCGGCTGACCAAATCTTGGCCGTGCATGAGGCTCTTGCCGAATCGGCGGATGGATAGGAGCGGGCCGTCTACCGCCACGGGGGGGATGGCTGCATTGACTCGGGATCCATCCGGAAGGCGGGCATCCACGAGCGGCGAGGATTCGTCCACACGGCGTCCGACTCTGGACACGATCTTCTCGATGATGCGCAACAGGTGGGCGTTGTCCTTGAATTCCACCGGCGTGCGAAACAATTTGCCGTTCCGTTCGACGTACACCAGACGCGGCGTGGTGACCAGGATGTCCGAAATGGTGGGGTCCGCCAGCAGCGGCTCCAGAGGCCCCAGCCCGAAGACTTCGTCGAGAACCTCCTCCACTACCCTCTCTTTTTCAAGCAGGCTAAGAGGTGTTTTCTCTTCGTCGAGGAGCTTGGCCACGGCGCCGCGCACTTCGGTGCGCACGCGCTCGCCGCCCAGCGTAGCCAGCGCTTCCAGATTGATGCGATCGAGCAGCTTGCGATGGATCGAGAATTTCAATTCCTGATGCTCCAGGCTCACTTGATCCTGGCTAAACAGGCGGCTGACCCATCCCGCTTCCTTTTCACCGTTCTTCGATAGCGATCCGTTTGTGGTTGTAACCAATGTATTAATCTCCTAGTCTCGTGAGGCAAATCAACCGAACATAGCGAATTTTTTCTTCTTGGGCGGTTGCTCCACGCCCGCTATGCGCAATGCGATTTCCCGGATGGCTTTGCCCAGTACACTCCGCTCCGGTAGCAGCTTGCCGACCGAATAACATTCATGCAACTCCGGATAGCAACTGGGCAGCACGGCATAGACCGGCAATCCCAAGATCTTCTCGATCTCGCCTGGCGCCAGTTCCGAGCGCTTCGGCACACGGTTCAGAATCAATTTCAGCCGGTCCTTGCCATAGCCGGCGTCCATCAGGATTTGGAGCACCTGCTTGGCCTGGTGCAGCGCCGGAACCTCCAGAGTGCTCACCACGTAAGCCTCGTCCATCTCTTCGAGGGCGCCCACGCCGGCGCGTGTCAGGCTGCGTCCCAAATCGATCAGGGTGAAGTCGTAGCACGACCGCAGGAAGCTGAACAGTTGCCGTAGCTGCTCCTGCCGCGGATAGGTCTTATCCGCCGTGGCGGCCGGAGCGGCAATGATTTCCACACCCGGAATGCCGTTTGATACCAGAGCTTTCCAGTAGCTCACATCCATCCGGTGCAAGTTATTGACGGCGTCCAGAATCGAATAGCCGGACTTGGCTTTGGTCAGGAAGCCAATCAGCCCGGCATCCAGATCCAGGTCCGCCAGCAAGACCTTTTGGCCGATCCGCCCCAGTTCCACGGCCAAGTGGCACACGATCGTGGTGGCACCGCATCCGCCCTTGGAGGAGAAGAATCCAACGGTTCGGCCGCCCCAACGCATTCCGTTCCGCCGGCGTCCAGCCTCCGGCGATCGGCGCTCCAGGACCCCGCGTAAAGCTCCCTCCAGCGGCGGATAGATATACTCGTCCACTCCGGCGCGCATGGCGGTCAGGATGGCTTCCGGATCGGGCGTGGTGTGCAGCGCCACGATGGTGGCTTCCGGGGCCTTGGAATGGATCATGGGGATGAGGTCGGCCAGCGGCTCCTGCGCCAACGCCACATCCAGCAGGACGATTTCGGGGCGCAAGCGTTCCAGGCGCTCCAGGAACACGCGCATGGTGGACATATCCTGGTGCTCGATGACTGGACGCAAAGGCAGGGCCGGCAGGCAGGCCTGGACTTCATCCCAGAGCTGCTTGGTTTCGATGGCCAAGCCCAGTGTCAGCGAATGCATAGCCCTATTGACCTGGGCCTGAACCCGCACTTGATGGCGGCGGACTGGTTCCCGCTCCAGTTCCCATGCCTGTCGCGGGAGCGGCCGCGCCTGCCGGAGCCGCCGTGCCACCCGCCGGATTCATCATCAAGGGCAGCAGCAGCGTGGGCTGCCCGCTTCCCGGCACGGGACCTTGCTCCTTTTTCTGCATCTGCTGCAGCTCTTCCAACGGAATCGTCTCGCGCAGCGGCTTCACCGGCACGGGTCCCGTGGTTTCGATTCCCGGATTGCGCGGCGCTTCTTTCAGCGTGTCCTTTATGAACGGCTTGGCCATCGGTACGTCGGGCCGCGCTTGTCCAGCCGGTATAGGACGCACGATCTCCGGCGTCACCATGATCAACAATTCCGAGTTGCTCTTCGCCAGGACGCGGCTCTGGAAGAGCTTGCCCAGCAGCGGAATATTCCCAAGTCCCGGAATCTTATCGATGGTTTCGGTAAAGTTGTTGTTCAGCAGTCCGGCAATGGCGAAGGTCTGGCCGTTCTCTAACTCGATTTCGGTTTGAACTTTGCGCGTGGCGATGGCCGGGACAGTGAATCCCTGCAGTACGACCGCATTGCTGTAATCGAGCGAACTGACTTCCGGCGCCACCTGCAGGCGAATCGTGCCGCGCGGCGTGATGGTGGGCAGGAAGTTCAACTTCACGCCGAATTCATGGAACTGGATAGTGACCGCGCCGACATTCGCACCGCCCTGCACTACCGGGACTGGAAACTCTCCCCCCGATACGAAACTCGCCGGCTTGCCGTTCATCGCCAGGACGTTCGGCTCCGCCAGGATCTGCAGCAGGTTCTTGGCTTCCAGCGCTTCGATGGTGGCTCCCAAGTTTAGACTGGGCCGGAACAGGAATAGATTTAGGGCGTTGGCGATGGCGGTCGTGGCCGTACTCCCGTCCTGAGTAACGACAGGCGGTGTAAACTGCTGGGTGGTGACTCCGCCCACCGTGTTGGCTGCGCCCTGACTGAATAGATTGAAGCCCAGGTTCGAGCTGACGCTGCGATCCACATCGGCAAAGCGGACCTTCAGCAGGATCTGCGGCTCTTCCACCGGGGTGACCACATTCAAAAGGTTGACTACCTTTCCCAAGGTTGCGGCGATGGAAGCCGCCCGGTCGGCGCTTAACATGTCTTTGGCGGTACCGCGCAAGAATACGTTCTCGCCCTCCAAGTCGATGTGGACGTCTTGCCCCGCCATTTCCCGGACCATTTCCCGCCGAACGTTGTCCAGCTTACTGCTGCTGGGCCGCACCGAGAGGTCGAACAACAGCCGCGGTCCGCCCTGCTGCCAAATGATGAGCGAGGTTTCACCGGCCATTTTTCCATTGATGAGCACCTCGCGCGGATTCACCGCAACGGCCTCGGCCAGATCGCCGTTGGCCAGCGAGATGCGCTGGATATTCATGGCATTGTCGAGGACCAGCGACTTGCCCACGGTCACCACCAGCGGCGCACTCTGGGCTTGCAAGCCGGAAGCGGTTAGAGTGGCGGGAAGACAGGCTATGGTCAACCAGACGGCAGCCGCGGCGGCCAGACGATGGAGTCCGTGCTGGTGTGACACATTACTTGAACTCCGGGTTGGCAAGCCTGAAAAGCTGATATCGAAGGTGGACCCATCCGACAGGGCGCAGCGACGCTGTAAATGCCCGGCCTTATTCATGGTCTTGATCGCTTCCGCCGCAACACCCGATTTGACCGGTGAGTCGTTTGGCGTGGGTTCTGTTTCCGATATCGTCATCGTGCCTCCGCAAAGGTGGAATTGTGCCGGACCGAGGTTGCCGCAGGAATAAGCCGAAAGCTTGGCGGCGGCGCGCACTGTGGCCGGCTGTGCCGGGACGATCGCCGGGGCCACAAGACGTGGCGCCGGCAGTTAGCCTGTCTTTAAGAATATTCAGGAGCGGTCCGGACACAGCCGCCTCTGTGGGCCGCTGGTCACTTTTCTCACGGTATGCGGAATAATCCCGCGCGCCAAGGGGCGCGTGTCCTCACGCCTGACGTAACGGACTCGGGAAAACTCTTAATAACATTAAGGCTTCCACGCATTGCAGTCTCAATATGGACCTCAGCCGGGCCATTGTCAAGGAATCTTTGGGTAATATTCGCCGATCCGAGCGATCATCTGAACGAGACCGTTCACTTCAACGTTCACGCCGCGGATAAGCCGGGAAAACCCGACCGCACCGCGCATGTGCCGCATTGATGCAGGACGCCAGAGTGATTGCCTTGACACCACGACGGGCGGTTTCACAAGTAACTAAGTCAATCGCAAGGAGCGATGGACTGGCGCCCCTGTAAACCACTGTATGTCCCGAGGACAACTTAGTTGGCCGGTTATGACGCGATCCACCGAGGCTATCGATCCGCCTTTGTCCGGTAGTGTTCACATATACGTGAACGATAGCGTGCAGATAATCTTGCTTTTCAGACAAATAAGTCCGAGTTGCGCATTGACAACGTCGCGCCCGAGGATCATATTAGGACCAGACCAAATATATCCCTATAGTACTAAGAGTTTTCCTGGGGCTAGTATAGCTGCGGCGACATGCGCGCTCCGACACAATTCAGGCAAATGAATTTCTTTGCCATGAAACGTCGATCGCATCCGCACTATTCGCGGCACCGGAGCGACGAGCGTGTCGTAAAACGCCTGTTGCCCGAATATTGACGTACCGAAAGCATATTTGGCAAATGAAGCCAGCGATCTGGCAGTGCCAAACCCGACGGTCGCGATGACGTCCGCAGCGGTGGCGGCGAAGATTGTTCCGCAAACGGTGAAATTATGCATGTGAACTCGTTACCAGAGACGAATGCAGTGAGATCCGCCGCCGAGTATTTCCTTGCTTCAACCGACGATATCGTCAACGTGCTTGCTCGCTTGGCCGGCTCCAGCAACGTACACTCTTCAAGGCACCGGCTCGACCAAGGGCTGGCAAAAGCGGCTCTGTCCAGCCTGCTCCAGAATCTCTCCTCGACGGCCCAACCGCCGCTTCCGGATGTGGCGCCGGGGGCTGATCGAAGGCACCCACCGGGGCAGATTGAAGCGTCCAACACCAGCAGAACTTCGGGACCGAGTATTCCGGCCGAAGCGAAGTATGGCTCTTCCCGCCCCCAGCCACACCAGCGCTGCGAGTGCGGGCAGTGCAAGTGCTGCCTGGGCAACGCCCGCTGGGACCGGATCTTCAAAGAGAAATTTGACTTTCCGAGCTATTACGGCGGCCTCGTAGTGAGGCACAATTCCACCCTAGCGGAGGCACGATGACGATACTAGAAGACCGAACCCATGGCAATCACAAACCGGTCAGCCGGGAGTTGCACACGGAGATGAACGAGGCCTTAAGCGAGGCCAAGCGTTTGCGCCGCAGAATTCGGCGGCTGCTGGCCGCGGCCCGAGGGAGTAGCGAGAGGGCCAGTGAGATTCAGATAATGCTCGTGCGGGAGAATCCCGCGGCAGCACTGGTGCTGTCTTCTTAGCGGAAATTGGCGGATCTTGAAGCTTGTGCGCAACACCAAGGCCGCATTCTCCAGAGATTGAGCCAACGATAACGGGGTATCGAAAACGAGATGGTGCGTATTATTATTTATTCGGATCAGCAGATTCTGGCCAGGGGGCTGGAGAGTTTGATAGCCGGCGATCCGGCGCTCGAATTAAGCGCCTGTTGCTCAAAACTTGCCGCGCTGAAGGAGCACTTGGCAAACGAAAACGCAGATTTGGCAGTCCTGGACCTGACACACGAGATTACGTCGGCCGCGCTCCACGAACTGCAGGACCTGGCGCCGGAATGCAAGCTGATTCTATGGACGAACACGATCGCCAGCGATTTTGCCCTGGAGGCGCTGACCATCGGCGTTCGCGGCGTCCTCCGCAAGACGTTACCCATTGAGGCGCACCTGCAATGCCTGCACAAAGTCCACGCAGGCGAGCTTTGGTTCGAGAAGAGCCTGACGGACAGCTTCCGCGATGTCCGGCGCGTGACGCTGACCCCGCGGGAGAGCCAGTTGGTGAGCATGCTGGTGCGGGGCCTGAAGAACAAGGAAATTTCATACGAATTAGGGATTACGGAAGGCACCGTCAAAGTTTACCTGTCCCATCTCTTTCAGAAGTCCGGCGCCAAAGACCGCTTTGAACTGGCTCTGCAAGGACTGAAGAATCTCAGCATGGCGGGAATTTCAACGGACCAAGGCGGACTGCGTTCGCTGGTGATGGAGCCCGCATGCCGATAAGCGAGCTCTTCCACGAGAGACTGGCCGATCCGTCATACGATCGCGGCGTATCTGTCCGGCGTGACTCGGCACCCGCCGGGGTTTAGCCAAAATCCAGACTGAGCTTCCGGTCGAGAACCTTGGGAACGACGGAGTGGAACTGGGCACCGTCGAATACATCACCGACAGCACGCGATCCGTGGTGAGCCCGTCCTGTTCGCCAAACGTGACGAAGCCGGCGGACCCGATCCGCATTACTCCCGCCCCGTCGCAACGCAGACGGGATTCGGCGCCATCACTTCGACTATGTCGCCGGCAACTCTCCGCGTTGCCGTTTGACCGCCGATGCCGGCAGACTTTGGCGGAACTGATTCAGGGTTGGAAGGGCTACCTCGCGATCCGCCACGACGTAATCGCCCAAATCCTGGTGGGGCAGAATGGGCCGGCGTTAGCTCTCGACCTGGGACAAGCGCATCCGGCATTCGAACGCGTGAAGCAGAAGATGACGACCTTGCGCCAGAAATTGGATCAATCCGCCAGTGCACAACTGACCTATGTGACCAGGGCATTCTATCGAACTTGTCTTTGAGACCGGACTGCTGCTGCTGGTGGTGGCGGCATTCCTCTATTACGTGATCGCCAAGCTGGAACGGGGGCGCAGAGTGGAAGTGTTGGGAAAGGTCAACGCGGAGCTAAAGAGCGCGCAGGAACTGCTGCAAAAGCGGGAGGCCGAGGCCCGGCGCCTGGCTCAGGCGGCATCCAAAACACACAACTCCGTGATGATCACCCATCTCGATGGGCGGCTGGTGTGGGTCAACGGCGGCTTTACACGCGTCACCGGATACTCCCTGGATGAAGTGATCGGGCGGAAACCGGGCAGTTTCCTGCAAGGCCCTGCCACTGCTCCGGACGCGATCCGAAAGATGCGCGAGGCGCTGGCCGCCGGCCGCGGGTTCCAGACCGAAGTGATCAACTACACCAAGGCCGGTACTTCGTTCTCCAGGCGATCGACTGCCAACCCGTTGTCGAGGACGGATGCGTTTCCGGCTTCATCGCGGTCGGGACGGACACCACGGATAGGGTGCGACTGGAGACCGGCCTGCGCGAGCGCGAACATCGCATGCGCCTGGTGTTCGAACATGTGCTCGATGGGATCATCGCCATCGACGAAAGAGGCGAGATTGAAGTGGCCAACCATACGCCCGGCGGATCTCGTGGATAAGCTGCAACTATGGCTCGGAACCGGGGCGCCATCCGCACCGGCTCCGCCGTCCGCCTCGGTCGCGTCCCAGTCGCAGGAGCAGCTCGCAGCCTTCATCGACTGGCGCCGGCCTGCAAGGCGCAATGACACCTGGCCGACATCAAACCAGCGGACGTGCTGATCGAATCTGGGCTCGGGCGATGGCCGCATCGTTATCGCCGCCTGCAAGCGCCTCACCGTCTTTCCTTCTGGGGTTTCGCGTGGCGAAAGGCTCGCAGACGCTAGGCATAGCTGCCAACACGGCAATCTTTGAATTGCTGATTCGCCGCCGCGCCGTCGTGTAAAGTGTCCCGCTCTTTCGCCCTAAGTGAATAGATCGACCCCACGCATGTGAATAGCAGTCGGAGCTCAAGCCGCTGACACCTCTAATCATGCCTCAGGTTATTGACATGGTCAGGTGGTGGCGCGCGGATCTTCAGAGCCGGGGGAGATCGACACTACTTCGACTCGCATTATCTCGTCTTCACGGCTGCGAGTGAAGGGCACGCATGGGGTGGCTGTGCCTGCGCCCGCTGCCGTTCCAATTGCTCCAGCTCTAATCGCTGCCGCACGATTCAAATCCGAATATGCGCGTGGATTCTAATAAAGGCGGCACTCAGGAAGGACTCTTAAGTACCGTCGCTTCGCTTTATAGCAAAATCCAGCCATTTCTGCCGATAGTATTTGCAAATGTGGTCATTTCTAATCACGAAAAATGACTAGAACGTGCTAATTATGTTCTAGGTCAGAGTGAAAGGCAGGCGCCCAAATTCGCCCGCCAAGTTTAGAGGGGGGGTTCGCATGAGGGCTGAATGCGATAATGGCACGGACCACACGGTTCTCGTGGCGGCCGACGATTTCCGTATCCTACTCCTAGCGCAAGCGGTTCTTGCAGGCACGGGATATCGGGTGCTCGTGGCGAGTACTGCGCCCAGCGCGGTTGGGCCATCTCGCGCGGAACCAAGCTCCCATTCATTCCATAGCCATCCGAGCCGGCATCGACGGTCACGAGGAAGTGCGGTCCCGGGCTCTCCGGCGGGGAGCCAAGCCATGGACCTTTCAGGGCGTTGCCGACGATCGGAGCGTTCGGCTGGAAGGGATCGATTCCGGACCCGACTGGGAAAGCGCCGCCAGCCCAATTGCGAATCGAGCCCACGCTTGAGATCCTCCAGCGCTGGATTCCCGGTTCGGCCGTTTTGCGGCCCCAATCGGCAGAGCGGCTTATGGGAACAACAGCATTCGAGGCCACTGCTTGGACCGTCTGGACCGCGACTGCCCCATGCGGGGAGGCGCGGCGGCGGGGCCGGCCGAATGGATCGCTGTGCGTGGAACTCGACAATTGTGCCGGCGACGGGTGCCAAGCGTACTCAAAGTCTGGGCGGGGAGTAACATGACGAAGCAGAAGCAAGTAAATGCCGACCCTATCACAAACCAGCTCCTAGCTAGGCTGGGACGGGACGATTATGACGCATTGATGCAGGACGCCAAGGTGGTGTTCTTGAAATTCCGTATGCGGCTGGTTCGCCAGGACGAGATTATCGACGCCGTTTATTTCCCCTTATCCTGCATGCTGTCACTGCTGGTTACCACGGATGGCAGTCCGCAAGTGGAAATGGCAACCGTCGGCAAAGAGGGAGTCGTGGGGGCCTCGGAGTTGATTCAATCGCGAGGAGCGCTGGGACTGAACCTCGTGCAACTACCTGGCGCGGCCGTACGGGTTGAGGCCAGCGCCTTCCTGAGCCTGATCGAGCGTCGGCCCATGTTGCTGAAAGTGATCGATCAACATATGTACGCTCTGATGCGGCAAATACTTTACGGAGCAGCCTGTAACCGGATTCACAGCATGGAAGAGCGTTGCGCTCGCTGGCTGTTGATGACCCACGATCGCGCTGGGCAGGATACCTTTCCTTTGACGCAGGAATTTCTTTCGCACATGCTTGGCGTGCGGAGGGCCACGGTGAACGTGGCGACTGGCATGCTGAAGAAGGCCGGGTTTATTGGATACGTGAGGGGAAAAATCACAATCACCGACCGGGCAGGACTGGAGTCGACCTCCTGCACCTGCTATCAGGCCATCGTGAGGGCCTACGATTCTCTCCTTCCGGCACTCCAAGTGAGAGGCACGACGTTCTAAGTCGCAGACAACAGCGGGCGCTGGGCGGTGGGCGAACCGG
>Ga0302320_10023688_pt1 | contig 12033 bp, 10 predicted proteins | sample Bog_T0_3_FD_202130 | JGI IMG/M metagenome (GOLD analysis project Ga0302320, IMG submission 202130) | Peat permafrost microbial communities from Stordalen Mire near Abisko, Sweden - Bog_T0_3 | ecosystem: Environmental > Terrestrial > Soil > Wetlands > Peat | place: Sweden: Abisko, Stordalen Mire...
CAGAGATTCCATTGCTGGAAGCATCGAAACTCGACCCAAATGACTTTGAGATTCAAACCATGCTGGCGAAAGTTGAGGTGAGAATCGGCAAATCTCAGGAGGCAATTGAGCGGTTCCAACAGATATCAGCCACCTATCCACGGCGCGCGGAGTCGCATCTTAATCTCGGCATTGCCTTAGCGGATGCAAAAGAATACGAAGAGGGGCTAAAAGAAACATCAGTGGCTGTATCCCTTGCTCCCAAGATGGCCTCTGCGCATTTGAATCGAGGTAGGATTCTTGACGATATGCTTAGACCAGTCGAAGCAAGAGAGGAATTCGCGATCGCCTACAAACTGGATCCTGAAGACCCGGACTGTTTGTATTACTGGGCTCTGGCGGAACACGCGAATGGGGAATTCAAAAACGAGACGGAACTGCTGCAAAAGTTCACTGTCATGCAGCCGAAAAACTACAAGGCGCTTTACCTTCTTGGCCGTAGTTTGAAGGATCAGTCCAGGGATGCAGAAGCGATTGCGGCACTTCGCCGTGCTCTTGCGATCCAGCCTGACTATGAAGACGCTCTCTACCTGCTTTCACGGGAGCTACGGGGAGCCTCTCCGGAAGAATCCAGGCAGTTGGATGAGAGGTTTCGGGCAGCCAGGCAGCAGCAATCTGTGTTGGATTCAGTCAAATCCCTCGGGAACGAAGCGTATCAGGCGGCCCATAGTAAGGACTGGCCGGAAGCAATCAGCCTGCTTCGGAAAGCAGTTGAGCTTTGCGGTTCATGCGAGGCGTCCCCTGCCTTGCATAAGAACCTCGGACTGGCGCTCTGCCAGAACGGAGATTTGCCTTCGGGGAGAACCGAGTTGGAGACCTCTCTGAAACTCAATCCGGACGATCCCGATGTTGTAAAGGCCTTGAACATCATAGGCAGGTAGACGTGTAGTCCATTCTCGGAGGGCCGCGAAGTTCGGGCCTTCTGAAAAAACTAGAGCCTGCATCCCGAAGTGCACTTTCGTTCTCCAGGGACAGTTGCGTGATTCGAGATGCTCGCTTGAAAAGTGCCACTTGAGGAAATCGATGATGACTCGATGGAAGATTGCTTCGCTGATTATTGCAATTGCCTCAGCGTTTCCAGCCCCGTGCCTGGCTCAAGGGTCTGGGAAATACCTGCCCACGCTCGATTCCCTTAACAGCCATCCCTTGCCGGAGTGGTACGCCAATGCGAAGGTCGGAATCTTCGTCTGCTGGGGACCCTATTCAGTGCCGGGATGGGCGCCTCTTTCCCATCCCGACCACGACTTTAATGCCACCAGCTTCATCATCAACAATCCGTATGCTGAGTGGTATTACAACGTGATGCGCATTGACGGATCGCCAACCCAGGCCTACCACCGTCAGCACTATGGGGACAGCTACAATTATTACAATTTTGTCCCCATCTTTAATCGCGAAGCGGCCAGGTGGAATCCAGACGATTGGGCTAGGATCTTTCGTCAAGCCGGAGCAAGGTATGTTGTTCTCACTTCCAAGTTTCACGACGGGTTTACACTCTGGCCCACTGCGACGCATAACCCCACGCTGCCACTCGATCGACAACATGCCACGCGGGACATCGTCGGCGAACTGAATAAGGCGGTCGTTGGGCAAGGAATGCGCATGGGGATCTACTACTCCGGCGGATTCGATTGGACCTTCGTGCCGGGCCCAATTCGTACAGCTGCTGATTACGAAACCGTGAAGCCCCAGAGTGAAGCCTATGGCGAGTATGCCTTCACGCAGATTCGCGAACTGATGGAGCGCTATCGTCCGTCATTGCTTTGGAACGATATCGACTGGCCAAAGTCAGGCCGTGCGCTACAGGTCGAGGCCGATTACTACAATGCCATCCCGGATGGCGTCGTCGACGACCGATTTGGAATCCAGCATTTTGACTTCACGACTGCCGAATATCGGAGGGTCGACAAGCTTGTCGCAAAAAAGTGGGAAGAAAACCGCGGCCTCGGCCGCTCCTTCGGTTACAACCGGGCAGAAGGCGAAGCAGAGACCATTGCACCCGCAGATTTGATCGCATTATTGGTCGACGTGGTTAGCAAGAATGGAAACCTACTTCTCGATGTGGGCCCCGAGGCCGACGGAACCATTCCCCCTGTGCAAATGGAGCGACTGCAGGCACTCGGAGACTGGCTTGATCAAAATGGCGAGGCAATCTACGACACCGAACCATGGACGGTAGCCGAAGGAAAAAGTGTCGAGGGCGACGACCTTCGCTTCACGCGCAAAGGCGCGGATCTCTATGTGACCGTGCTTGGAAATCCCAAAGCTGGAACACTTACAATTCAAAATCTTCCGAGGGAGAAGGGAATTCAGGCTTCCCTCCTAGGCGATGTAAAGCCACTATCTGTTTTGGGTGTTGGTGCAAACGTGAGTCTCGCACTTCCAGAAACAATAAAAGGTAAATATGCCTACGTGATTAAACTGGGTGGATACCTGGCGACGAATTCTCAAGAACTCGCGCCAGTTGCGCCGACAAACAGATAGTTTCGTTGAATTCGGTGGAAATAGAATGAAGGACGACATCCACTCGTGTAACGGCGGGAGCAGATCGAAAATGAAGCACCCGCTCCCGAGTCGCGGGACTGATACCCAAGTGGTGATTGAAGACCTTGGATACCGTGATCACCGAAGCTTCCAACTGATTCTGTCTAGCTTCGGTGACGGAATTGGAACGGGTCGGTGCCGAGATGAACTTAAGCTTCGATGAGCAATTTCAAGGCAAGCCGTGGCGCATTGCGTGACGTTGGAGGTTTCTCGTAAAGTAAAGTTCGTCAATGGAATTCGGTGGCTAGGGTTCCAATCCCCAGGGTTGGTCCGAGCGCCACAGAGGACCGGGCGGTCCGCACCCAAGGGCAAAAATCCCAGAGGGAAAAGTCGAAACAGACTTTGTGTGTCCTCGGAGCCCTTGATGATGAAGCAATCGAATTCTCTTCCTGAAGAAACTGTTAAGCACAAGAAGCGTAATCTGCTGGGCGCGTGTCTTGCGCACATCCTGCACGATGGCTACACAGATCAGCTTTATGCTTTGCTGCCGGCCTGGCAGGCACAGTTCGGCCTGTCGTACACAGGGCTGGCCATTGTTCGTGCGCTCTACTTCGCCACAATGGGCGGACTTCAAGTCCCCGCAGGCCGTTTCGCCAGCCGGCTGAAGCCACGCTCCGCCCTCGCACTTTCGACATTCGTTGCGGCCGCCGGGGTTCTCATCATGGCGTCACCCACTGGCTTTGCGGGCCTGTGCGCAGGGCTCGTTGTGGCTGGAATTGGATCGAGCGTGCAGCATCCAAGCGCTTCGGACCTGGTTGCCCGGAGTTATGGTTCTGAATCGCGCGGGCCGCTGGGGGTCTACAATTTCGCCGGTGACTTGGGAAAAGCTTCTCTGCCCGCAATCGCCGCTCTTCTGCTCACAGTACTGCACTGGCCAACTGTCGTGGGACTCATGGGCCTTCTCGGGATTCTCGTCGGGGCCGCTCTGCTTTTTGTTGTGCCGAATGAAACCGGCCACGCTTCAGTCCACCGGGAGTTCGCACACGAGCGCGCAAGCCGCGGCGGTTTCGGCATACTGCTCTCGATTGGAATTCTCGACACAGCTACGCGGATGGGCTACCTTCTCTTTCTCCCATTTCTCATCCATGCACGCGGAGGTTCGTCGGCGACGGTAGGTCTCAGTTTGGCTCTATTGTTCGTTGGAGGTGCGTTCGGCAAGGCCAGTTGCGGCTGGCTGGGACAGCGCATCGGCGTGGTCTGGAGCGTAATTGCAACAGAAGTCGCGACCGCTGCGCTGATCGGCGCAACCTGTTTCACGCCGATGACGGTGATGTTTGTTTTGCTCCCGCTTCTCGGCGTGGTGCTGAACGGAACATCGTCGATTCTCTATGGCACCGTTCCCGAACTCGCCCCGCATGGCGATACTGGCAAGGCTTTCGCGTGGTTCTATACCGGGGTCATTGGCTCCGGTGCTCTCGCGCCTATCGCCTACGGGACAATCGCCGACCATTCCAGCCGAATGATCGGCACATTTGCATCGGCGGGCACGGCGCTGGCCATCGTCCCGCTCGTATTCAGTCTCCGCGCGGTTTTTTCAACTTCGCAGGATGAGGGCTGAACATACCCTGCGGAGCGATCATTCATCCCTTCATGTCGAGAAACGGGCGGCTGTGAACCAGGCAGCCAAGCTGTGCCAACACGATATCTCGCGTTGAATTTACGCGATCGGCCTCGAAGTGGAATTGTGGCACGCTGTGGGTTCGTGGATTCTGCCAGTGGGCTCGCTTACCGCAACCTATACGTGAATTGGCCCGGGATTCTGCCAACTATAGTCGAGAATTGCTTGCCCTACAATCTCGCCGGCCTTCGCGGCATCTTGAGATTCGACCGAGCCGGCATTAATTCGCACGTGCTCGTTTTGGCCAGGGGCAATGAAGAACGGTTCGCCATCAGCGATACGAACGCCAGCCGCTGCGCTTCGCTCCTGAATATGTTTGGAATCTGCGCCAGGTGGAAGGCGAACCCACACATTGACGCCATCAGAACCGGGCCAGCAGAGCCCCCCGCGCGGCACTACGATTTGATTCAAGGCGGAGCATGCACTTTCCCGACGATCGCGGTAAGAGTCGCGTGCCTTGTTCAAGGCAACGTTTACTTCGTTCGTCTGGAGTGTCCGCGCGAGAACTCGCTGAAGCAAGCGTGAACTCCAGCCATCGGCAAAAGTTTTGGCCTCTGACAACGGTTCCCGTAGAAATGGGCGAGCGACGCCTACGGCCATCCTCATATCGGGAGCAACCGATTTCGAAAACGAACGAATATGCAAAACCCGATTCTCCAACTCAGGGGTTGAGAGCAGAGAGCCTGATGAAGTTGTGGTAATGCCTGCCACCTGGTCGTCTTCAACCACGAATGCGTCTGGATGAGACTTCAATACGTCGGAGAGCTCCGACAAACGATGCGACGACCAGGAAGCGCCGGTTGGGTTGTGCCCGCGCGGCGTTAAAATCACCAGCCTTGCTCCGTCGCGCAAGGCTGAATCGAGAGAAGCCGGGATAGCGCCAAACCGGTCTACCGCAATGCCCAACAGCCGACCGCCAGCACGCTCCATCGTGTCGAATACCGTTGGATAACCGGGCTCCTCGACCGCGACTAACAAATTGGACTTTTCCGATTTCAGGCACACAACTTCATAAATGAGAGCGAAAAACTGCTGTGCGGAACTACCAACGATCAGATCCTGAGCCCTCGCCGGAATAAGGTCGTTCTCGAAAATAGGAATGAGTATGTCGGCCAATGGCTGTATGGGTTCCGCACCGGCGTATTGCAGGCTCGCTGGCGTGAATTCCTGAACGCAATTCGCCCACGCCTGCCGGATCACTTCCATCGGCAAGAGCTTCGCATCCGGCCGCCCGGTGCTGCATTCCATGGCGGCTGGGAAGGTGGCCCGGAGCCGCGAGCTCGCACGAATCAGCGCGTTGCGCCGCCAAGGGCTTCGAGTTCCCCGAAGCATGGGTAGCGCGCGCAGGCTGGTGACGCGGCCCTGATTAGACGAACTTTCGTTTCCATTCGACCAGTCTGAAACGGGTGAAGCGGCATCCGAAGTCATCGCTGGCGTATTTCCAAATTGCCCGCCATTTCCAGATGAAGGCCGCGTGATGCTTGCCGCCAGTGATGTGGATGCGCATCCATCTGGCGCCAGCACCTTCGGTGTGATGGACATGGTAGGCAACGTGTGGCAATGGACAGACGAATATACGGACGAACATACCCGCGGCGCCATCTTGCGCGGAGGCAATCACTATCGTCCGCAGGGGTCTATCTGGTACTTTCCGGAGGCATACCGAAACGATCAGCATGGAAAGCTGCTGCTCATGGCTCCAAGCTATGATCGCTCCGCCGGTGTTGGTTTCCGTTGTGTCAAAGATGCACAATAGTCCGCAGGAGCTAGTTTTCGAAGGGGCGGTGGAGCATTTCGGCCTCGCCCTTCGAGCACCCAGATGAGGTGAAGATGCTCAAGGGTCTCAACCCGTTGCTCACTCCCGACATCCTGTATGCGTTATGCGCAATGGGACACGGGGATGAGGTTGTGATTGTCGATGCACACTATCCCGCGGATGTAGCAGCACGCAGCTCCGTGTATGGGAAGTTGCTGCGGATGGACGGCGTCGGTGTTCCGGAGGCCGTGCGAGCAGTTCTATCGGTGCTTATCCTTGACGCGTTTGTGGACCATCCGGTTGAAAGGATGGAAGTCGACGGAAAGCCCGAAGAGATGCCGGCCGTCCAACGAGAGGTCCAGGTCGAGATTGAGCGCGCGGTAGGCCAGCCGCTAAAGCTCGCTGCAATTCCTCGACAGGTGTTTTACGAGCGCGCCAAGAAGGCATATTGCGTCATCATCACAGGGGAGTCACGTGGCTGGGGATGCTTCATCTTTCGTAAGGGTGTAGATCTGCCCTGACAAAGGATGCTCCACCACGCATGCAGGCACAGTGCGAGACCGCGGAGGTCATGGTCTCATGCAAGAAGAAGGCGGATCAGCTCTCGCTATTCCACACGCTGAGAGCTTCTCCTTTCCTGGCAATGATGATTTCGAAAGGTACTGGTTGGGCGGACCCCTTAAGTTCCTATTTTCATTTCTGCGGCCTGCGCAAATGGAATTTTTCCGCATGAACCGTCAGAGTTGCAATTCGGTACACTGACAAGTGCGAAGGAGCACGGATGACGGAGAGGCTTTCTCTGGATCGCAGGAATTTTCTGAAACAGGCGGCCGGCGCAGTGGGCGCGGCGACGCAGGTAGAGCATTGGACTCCGCTGGGTGCAGGACAGGAGTCCAGCCCCGGAAAAGACACGAGCCAGAAGGTAGAGGCCTCCGACTATCCGCGCCGGTTTCATGGTCGGCAGTTGCAGATGATCTCGTTTCCGTTAGGCGGAGTGGCTGCGGGGAGTATTGGGCTGGGCGGCCGAGGGCAACTGATTCACTGGGAAATTTTTAACCGCCCCAACAAGGGATATCGTCCCTCCTACGCACTCCCATCGATCTGGGCGCAGGCTGGCGATGCGAAACCAATCGCTCGTGTGCTCGAGTCGCGCATTCTGCCGCCCTATGAAGGGCAGGACGGACTGGGTTCAAGCAACTCACCGGGCCTAAGCCGACTCGAAGCGGCTACGTTCACCGGAGAGTATCCGCTCGCGCACATCGATTTTCAAGATGCGTCCCTTCCGGTGAAGGTGGAACTCGATGCATTTTCACCGTTCATCCCGCACGAGCCTGATGATTCCGGATTGCCTGTCGCGATTCTGCGCTACCGGGTGACCAATCCGGGGCATGTGGCCGCCAGGGTGGGGATTGCATTTTCCATCGACAATCCAGTGGGCGCGAAAGATGACCGGCGCGGAGCGGCAATCCAGAGAACAACCGAAGGACGACAAAACGAATACCAAACAGGAGACGAACTCGCAGGACTCGTAATGGGCAACAAAGGCCTTCCGGTCGACGATCCGATGGCCGGAGAATTCGTACTGGCCGCCTCCGCGGACGCAGGGGCACAGGTGTCGCACTGGGCAGGATGGCCGCAGGGACGATGGTGGAATTCTCCATTGCTGTTCTGGGATCAGTTTTCGAAGGCGGGGGACCTGGGCGCGGAACCGGCAGATCACAACGCAGTCGGTGCTCTTTGTCTTCGTCGCACAATCGCTCCAGGTCAGTCGGCGATCTTCCAGTTTTTTCTCGGATGGAGATTCCCCAACCGCACCCCGGACTGGTGCGGCTGGACGGCACCTAAAGGCGAAGGCAACACCGTGATTGGGAATTACTATGCAACACGATTCAAGACTGCGTGGGATGCCGTGGCTTACACCGCCGCACACCTTGGCAGCCTTGAGGAGCGTACGAGGATGTTCGCAGGCGCACTGCGCGCAAGTACGCTGCCTGCCGCCGTGAAAGAGGCCGCGAGTGCGAATCTTTCCACACTGGCGACGACAACGTGCTTTAGAACGGCGGACGGTGAGTTCCATGGTTTCGAAGGCAGTGACGATATGCGCGGCTGCTGTTACGGAAATTGCACGCACGTGTGGAACTACGAGACGGCGACGCCATTTTTGTTTCCTTCTTTCGCCAGGTCGTTGCGGCGCAGTTCGTTCGGATATTCGATGGACGAATTGGGATCGATGCGCTTCCGCCAGATGCTCCCCGATGGAAAGGATCGCTCGGGCGTGGCGGCAGCGGACGGGCAGATGGGCCAGATCATTCATGCCTGGCTGGATTGGAAGATTTCGGGGGATGATGATCTGTTGCAAAGCACTTGGCCAAAAGCCAAGAAGGCGCTGGAGTTTGCCTGGATTCCCGGTGGCTGGGACAGCAACAAAGATGGCGTGATGGAAGGCGTGCAGCATAACACCTACGACGTGGAGTTCTACGGGCCGAACCCGATGTGCGGGATCTATTATCTCGGCGCCTTGCGGGCCTGCGAAGAGATGGCTCGCGCCGCGGGCGATGGAGCTTCCGCGCAAACCTACAGAATCTTGTTCGAAAAGGGAAGCCGATGGATCGACGACAACTTGTTCAATGGCGAATTTTACATCCAGAAAGTGAGAGGATTTCGCAAGGACGAGATTGCGGATAGTCTGCGCAGTGGTATGGGATCGGAAGATACGCAATCTCCGGAATATCAGGTTGGCGAAGGGTGTCTTGTCGATCAATTAATGGGCCAATATCTTGGGGACGCAGGTGGGCTGGGGCCGCTGGTGTCGGCAAAGAACATACGAACCACGCTGAAATCCATTTACGGGTACAACCACAAAGCGAGCCTGGCTGCGCACGACAACGTAGAGCGCACCTATGCGCTGAATGACGAAGCCGCAGTCGTGGTTTGCGACTATGGGAAAGCGGAACGCCCGCACATTCCGTTTCCATATTTCGCCGAGGCGTGGACAGGTCTTGAGTACATGATCGCGTCGTTGATGATGTCGTGGGATATGGTCGATGAAGGCGTCGAGATTGTACGCAATGTTCGACTGCGGCATGATGGGGAGAAGCGAAACCCATGGGATGAGCCCGAGTGCGGACATCACTATGCGCGTGCCATGTCGTCGTGGTCGACTGTCCTTGCAATGAGCGGCTTCCGCTACGATGGCGAAACGGGGGCTGTGATCGCTGCTCCCAAACAAGCTCATTCCAATTTCGAATGCCTATGGGCGACGGGCACGGGCTGGGGCACGTATTCATTGCGGCGCCAGGCGGGCAGTGCGGCATTCGTCCTCAAGGTGCTGGTAGGAACACTGAACTGCAAGTCCTGCGAGATCCTCGCGCCTGGGACGCAAGCAACGGTCGAAAGCGATGGAAAGAAGGTTGAAAGCCGAACGACTCGAAGTGAAGACCGTGCCATCGTGACTTTCACGGTGGCCCTGCATCCCGTCGCCAATGGTGAGATCAGGATCGCGTTACGCGCATGACCGAGAAGCCAGCGAAGAGACCGGTCATCGTTGTCGTCGGAGGCTTTCTTGGATCTGGAAAGACGACCTTGATAATGGCTGCGGCCCGCCTGCTCGAGCAGCGCAGCTTGCGCAGCGCCGTAATCCTGAACGACCAGGGGGTTGAGCTTGTGGACACACATCACTTAGGAGTGCGAGGCATGCAGGCGCGTGAGGTGACCGGAGGATGCTTCTGCTGCAGGTTTTCTGACCTCCTGACGGAGATCGAAGCCCTGTGCAGTTTCTCGCCCGATGTGATCTTCACTGAACCTGTGGGCAGTTGTACTGACATCTCCGCCACGGTTCTGGGCCCGCTAAAGTCAGAGTTCGACCACTATCGAGTGTCGCCGTTCACGGTGCTGGTCGACCCCATCCGAGCAGCTGCATTGCTGAAGGAGGGCGCGGATCCCGACCTCGCTTTTCTGTTCGAGAAACAATTGCTGGAAGCCGATGTGGTGTGTTTGAGCAAGGCCGATCTTTATCCGGACGCCCCGGCAATTCCCGGCGTCGAAGTTCACCGTCTGAGCGCGGTTACCGGCAGCGGTGTTATTGAATGGCTGGATGAAATTCTCGGCGGAACTCTAGAGCGCGGAAAGACAATTCTTGACATCGACTACAAGCGCTACGCGGAGGCAGAAGCGTCTTTGGCATGGCTCAACCTGAGTTTCGCATTCGAACCGTCTTCCCCGATTGCTGCTGCGCAGGTTGTTGGTCCGTTTCTGGATGGACTGGATCACTCGCTTACCGCAGCAGGAATTCCAATCGTGCACATGAAGATCTTTTGTAACTCAGGGGCCGGATGGCTCAAGGCAGCAATCTGCGCCAACGGGGAAGAGCCAAAGGTCGAAGGAGACCTCGACGCATCGCCGGCCAATTGTCACGAACTGCTTTTGAACCTCCGCGCCAAAGGCGATCCCGAGGAAGTGCGGCACATCGTTGCGGAAACGTTAATGAGGTTAGAAGGAAAGACGAGCGACGTCCGGATGGATTGCTTCAGACCGGCACCCCCCAAACCTGAGCGGCGAATGACGAGAGTTTCGGTTGTTACAGTCGTCCATGAAGAAGTTGGATCTCAAAGCTCGGTGAACTCTGGTCACTAATTGCATCTAGTCGGCAATGTGACTATCTACTTACGGAAGAAATTGATTACGGCCACTAGAATTCGCCCACCGAATACGGACCGAATTTCATAGGTCAGATTTTCAGAAAGGCTGCAGGTTTCCGACGTCATTGAATTGCATGTCTTGCGCCTGGCCGAGCACGGTCACACCCGGTTTTTCGCTGAGAACATCGACGCAAGATTCTGAGACAAGCAGGCGTTCGAGGCTCAGGGTATTGACGATACGCACCACGCTAGCAGTCTCTGAACTCAACGAACCGAGCGTGGCGAGGGCTGCCTGGATCGCTTCGCTATCCGTTTCGAATTGGATTGGAATCTTGGCTGGTTGCAGCCCGATGGACGTGAGTGCATTGGTGTACATGGAATGCAGGTCCAATTGGTTCACGGCTCGTTTCGTCGTGAAATCAGCAAGACCGATGCCAATTCCATTGCCTTTCGTCTCGGGCGATAGATCCCGAACAAAAATCCGGGAGATGCTGGGCCCTTCGGAAAAGTCGTGGTTGAGGGCAGTGGAATAACCAGAAATTTCTCGTCCAATGATGTTTGTATCCATTCCTGTGCCACTAATCTCTTTGCCAATTTGATCGATGATGAGGAGATCGATCTGATCCAAAGGCAGGCGCGGCATGAGCGAACGTGCCTTCGCGAGAAGACGATCCTCCTCCCTTGGAACGTCGGCGGGCCGAAGAACCTCGATCGCCGCGGTCTGATGATGCAGATCCTCAACGATGGCAACGCCGCAAAGAACAGGGACCGTTTCAAGGATAACTTTTGAGAATTCTCGAAGAACAAACTCGTAACCGAGCCGAACCGCGGCGCGATGGGCATTCGCAGCGCCAACCTGTTTGCCAAACCCAATGGTAAGCATTTTCTGAATGCCGCTGCCCAGGTTCCCATGGAAATCCGTGTGCGGCTTGATGCGATTGATGACAATCACACCGTCTGCATCGAGAGCTGGGGCGCTGAATACCACGTCGAGGCCGTCACAAGCGGAGCCGATTCTCCGCACTTCCATGCTTGTCTCAATAGGGACGCCGAGACTCTCGGTCGTGATTCCGTATTCAGCTAACACTTTGTATTGGCCTTCGGGTGTCGCTCCGCCATGACTGCCCATCGCCGGCAGGACGAACGGCCGCGCGCCTGCGGCAATCAGCAAGCGTAAAGCAGCTTGTACGATCTCACGTAAATTCGCGATGCCGCGGCTGCCGACGCCCACGGCTATCCTCATGCCGGGAACGATCTCTTTGAGGACGCCTGTTGCGTTGAATTGCTCTTCCAGCGACTTGGAAAAATCCAGTTGCAACGAAGACGGATAGGCTTGCCGCACTTCGATCATTTTTGGAAAATGAAGTTTTCCTGTCATTGCGGTGCAACTCCCTCGCTTTAGTCATTTCCAACAGTGGATGCTGTTCCCGAACTCAGCG
>Ga0302320_10023691_pt1 | contig 12032 bp, 6 predicted proteins | sample Bog_T0_3_FD_202130 | JGI IMG/M metagenome (GOLD analysis project Ga0302320, IMG submission 202130) | Peat permafrost microbial communities from Stordalen Mire near Abisko, Sweden - Bog_T0_3 | ecosystem: Environmental > Terrestrial > Soil > Wetlands > Peat | place: Sweden: Abisko, Stordalen Mire...
AGTAACGCTGAAAACAAAGGCGTTATAGGCAACAATCAAGGGTCTGCAAAACCTTTATGCGCCGGTTCGATCCCGGCCCGCGCCTCCAATACTTCGATTCATCTCAGACGGCCGATCGCGAAGCATCCTTTCCGATTCTCCAAAGCGACCTGATGCTAAAATCAGAGTGAATTGGGTGGATAGGTTGGCGTAGCGCCGGGTGCGGCGACTGGCGCGAGGCGCTGGTGGTTTGAGCCGTTCCACGTTTCCCCCGATAGATGGCGGCGCCTTTGTACTTCGTTGCCGCACACAAGCAAAGCGCAGGTGAACCGGGCATTTGCCGGCCAGCACGGCTGGCAGGATGCTGTAAGGCCATTTTGATCGTATTGTCTCCCGCAATCTCGTTGATGAGCTCGATCGCTGGATTTGTGGCGGTGATGGCGTGGCGCATTCGCGAAGGCCGCACCGCGGTGACGGTCCGCAAGATCCTGATTCCGCCCATGGGCATGGCGACGGGGTTTTGCATGTTCCTTGTTCCGGCGTTTCGCGTTCCGCTGGCGTGGGGGGCGACGGCGTTTGCGATTGGAGCGGTGCTGCTGGCCTATCCGCTGCTGCGCACGTCGCGGCTGACGCTGGACGGGGAGACGGTGATGATGAGGCGGTCGCGGGCGTTTTTTGTGATCGTCGTGGTGCTGGCGGTGGTGCGGATTGCGGCCCACAGCTACCTGGACCAGGTGATCTCAGTGCAACAGACCGCGGGGCTGTTTTTTGTGCTGGCGTTTGGCATGATCCTGCGCTGGCGGATGAGCATGTTCTTCGAGTACCGCCGGCTTACAGCCCTCTGAGCCGCGGCTGAGGCCGGGGCGGGTCGCGGATTTTCTCTCGGTTTGGATTCCTGGGGACGGGCGCCTGGGGTTACAATGCGGCATGCCACGCTTCAATGTTTTTTCCTCCGCGATTCTTGCCATTCTGACCGCGGCGCCCCTGGCGGCGACCGCTCAATCGATCGCGACCAACTCTCCGGTTCCGCTGTCGACGCGCGTGACGTCTTATGACATTGACGCCCGCATCGATACGGACAAGAAGTCGCTCGATGCAACCGAGGTTCTAACCTACAAGAACCTGACCGGGCAGGCGCTGACGTCGATGCCGTTCCATTTGTATCTGAATGGGTTTCGGCCTGAGTCAACGTTCACCAGCGAAACCCACTTCACGGGCGGCATTCGCGACAACGAGAAGGCGGACGAGTACCCGAAGGAGAAGCTGGGCGGCATCACGATCACGAAGATCGCGGCCGACGGCTACGGCGACCTGACGGGGGCGATGCACTTTACCGCGCCGGACGACGGCAATATGGCTGACCATACGGTTACCGAGATTGCGCTGCCGCATCCGCTGGCGCCGGGCGCGACGATCACGTTCCGGCTGGCGTTCCATGACCAGTTTCCGGTTTCGATTGCGCGCAATGGATACAAGCGGGACTTCATCATGGGCGGGCAATGGTATCCGAAGCCGGGAGTTTTCTGGCACGGGGCATGGAACTGTCACCAGTACCATTCGACGACGGAGTTCTTCTCAGACTTTGGCACCTTCACGGTGCATCTGACGGTGCCGCAGCGGTATGTGGTGGGGGCCAGCGGCGTGCCTACCGGCGACCGCGCCAACGCGGACGGCACCAAGACGCTGGGCTTCTATGGGGAAGACATTGGCGACTTTGCCTGGGCGGTCAGCCCGCACTTTACGGTGACCGACGGCACCTATAACGGGAGCCTGGGACCGGTGCAGGTGCATGTTCTTGCGCTGGCCAGCCATCCGAAGGCGGGGCCGCGGTATCGCGAGATTATTGAGAAGACGCTGGCGGAGTTTGACCGGCGCTATGGGCCTTATCCCTACAAGATCATCACAGTGATCGATCCCGAGCCGGACTCGCAGATTGGCGGCATGGAGTATCCGACGCTGTTTACCGGCGGGACTTCGTGGTGGGAGCCGACTTTTGGGACGGAGCTGACGGCAGAGCACGAGTTTGGCCATCAGTACTGGTATGGCATGGTAGCCACCAACGAGTTTGAAGATGCGTGGCTGGACGAGGGCATCAATTCGTACACGGAAGTGAACGTGCTGAGCTCGATTCTTGGCCGTGACACCTCGGCGTTCGGCCGGCCTTATGCCAACGCCGGCGACTACGAGTTGCAGCGGATCGAGTATGCAATCAAGCCGGATTTCGATCCGGTGACTCACTGGGCGTACAAGTTCCGCAATTCGCAAACGTACGCGGGCGTTACGTATGGCAAGACGGCGACGCTGCTGGCTACGCTGGAAAGCATCATCGGGCGCGACACGATGGATGAGGCGATGCGGACTTACTTTATGAAGTTCCGCTTTACGCATCCGACGGCGGAAGACTTTTTGCGCACCATTGAGCAGGTGGCGGTGGCGCGGGGGCGGGCGACGATTTTGCCGGCCGGCGACGCGGCGCTGGCGGTTCCGGTGGGCTACGCCGATGTTCCGCCGGTGAACTCAAGCCTGCGGCGCTACTTTAACCAGGCGGTCTACGGAACGCAGGTTCTGGACTACACGGTGGACAGCGTCAGCTCAAGCCCCGTGCAGTGGTGGGCGCCTCTGCCTGACGACAAGAATGCAAAGAAGCAGATCCCTTACCTGAGCACGGTTTACCTGCATCGCAAGGGCGACTTTGTGCTGCCGGTGACGGTGGAGATTGTGTTCAGCGACGGCACGCGGCTGCGCGACAACTGGGATGGCGTGGAGCGGTGGACCAAGCTGACCTATGTGCGCAACGCGAAGGTTGTTTCGGCGGAGATTGACCCGGATCACGCGATCCTGCTGGATGTGGACCTGTTCAACAACAGCTACACGACCAAGGCAAACACTGTGCCGGCCGGCAAGCTGAGCACGATCTGGGCGAGCGCGCAGCAACTGTTTGCCCAGCTTTTGACCTGGATCGTTTAGCCGCGGGCGCGAATGAGGGGGCGCTTTGCCGCTGAGCGGAGCGCACATTTGGCTGACTGATTCTTAAACCGGTTTTGGTTTTACGAGGTTTTCTTCAATGACCCAGCAACGCAATCTTCTCATCGGCGGCCTGCGGCTGACGCTCCAGAGCTGGCCCGCGCTCATCTGGACCTATGCTTTGAATATTGGCCTGGCGATCTTCTTTACGTTTCCGCTGCGCGCGCAGATTGCCGCCATTACCGTTCACTCGCTGGCGTCGCAGCGGCTGACGGGGGCCTTCGACCTGGGAACGTTGGGCGGCGTGATTTCAAAGCTCTCAGATGGTCCTGGCCCGGCGGTTGGCGCCACCTATTTTTCGATTCCGATTTATTTTGTGCTTTACTTCCTGCTGGTTCCGGGCGTTCTTGTGAGCTACCAGACGGGGAGTTCGGCGCAACTGTTTCCGCTGGTTCAATCCGGGTTTGCCTATTTCTGGCGGTTTGTGCGGCTCACGCTGGTGACGCTGGCGATCGCAGGGCCGATTCTGGCGGGGTTGAAGATCCTCCAGAATCTCTGGTCGGCGCATCTGGACAAGAACATCCTGGGCCGGCCTGGCTTTCTGCTGGGGCTGGCGGGGCTGGTTGTGGTTTTGCTGGCGGCGGCCCTGCTGCGCGTCTACTTTGACTTGATGCAGGTTTACACGGTGCAGTTGGGGCTCAAGGCGGAAGGCGGGAAGGCCGGGCGGCAGATTCGGCGGGCCTTCAAGCCGGCATGGAAGGCGCTCTTCGGCAACTTCTTCCGCACCTACCTGACCTTTTTGCTGCTGGCCGTTGTGGGGTTTGCCGCGGTCTTCATCACCGCGCGCATGGCGATGCACTCGATGGCACAGCCGCGGGTTTGGCCGATGTTCCTGCTGGCGCAGATTGGGTTGTTCGTGTCGCTGCTGACGCGGTTCTGGCAGCGCGGGGCAGAGACGATTCTGGTGCTGGACAATCCGATTGCGATTGAGGCGGTGGTTGCGCCGGAGCCGGTGGTTGCGGTAGCCGAGCCGGAAGCGGCGCAAGAGGCTTCAAGCGACGGCGCGGAGGAGTTCTCCATTTGAAGTGCGCTCCGCGCTGTGATGTTGACTTGAAATCTGAGGGGCGGCTGAGAGGCCGCCCCTTTCATTATGGTCAGTTCTCGTTGACCACGGGAAGCTCAATGGCGCTGGCCTGGCCGGGAGCGTGATAGATGCGCTGCGTGGCTTTTTGATAGTCGGCGGGTTTGGCCCAGAAGATGTTGGGGACAAAGGTCTGGGGATTGCGGTCGTAGAGCGGGAACCAACTGGATTGCACCTGGACCATGATGCGATGGCCGGGGAGAAAGACGTGGTTGGTTGGCGGCAGGGCAAAGCGGTAGGTGAGGGGCTTGCCGGGCTCGATGGCTTTGGGGGTTGCGAAGCTCTCGCGGTAGCGTCCGCGGAAGATGTCCATGGCGATGGAGAGCTGGTAGCCGCCCATTTCCGGATGGTCGGCAACTTCATCGGGATAGACGTCGATAAGCTTGACCACCCAATCGGAATCCGTGCCGCTGGTGGAGGCGACGAGGTTGGCGATGGGCTGGCCGGTGATGTGGACTGGGGCGGTGAGCACATCGGAGGTGTAGGCGAGCACGTCGGTGCGGCCAGAGGCTTCGCGCTGGTCGTCGACCAGCCACTCGGCCCAGGTGAGCGGCGGCGTGTAGCCGATGGGCTGACTGGGGCGCGCGCGGTACGGGACGGGCTTGGCGGGATCGGAGACGTATTCGTCGTATGCGGGGCTAGCGGGGCTAGCGGGGTTAGCGGAGTTGGGCGAGAAACCGAGCTTCAATCCGGATTGAAGGTAAAGCGGCTTGAGGGTTGGGGCGATGGGCCAGGCGGGCAGGCTCTGCCAGCGGTTGAGGCCGGTTTCGAATACCGTGACTGTGGGGACATCGCTTTTTGGCGCATCGTCTTTGAGGTAGCGATCGAGGAACGGACGCAGGACGTTCTGGCGGAACCAGGTACCGGTGTCGGAGCCGAAGCGGATTGCGCCGAGCGAGGCGGCGTCTTCAATCTCCTGGCCGTGGTGCCAGGGGCCGAGGACGAGGAAGACTTTGTCGTTGTTCTTGTCGAGAGGCTTGATAGCTTTGTAGACGGCTACCGCGCCGTAGATGTCTTCCTGGTCCCAGAGGCTGTGGACGAGCATCACCGGAACCTTGAGCGGCTGGGCGGCTAGGACCTTGTCGACGGCCTGGTCGCTCCAGAAGCTGTCGTAGCTGGGGTGGGCGAGGATCTTCTGCCAGAAGCCCACCTGCTCCACGCCGTGGCGGCGGCCGAGCTCGCCGGCTGAGCCGGCCTGCATGTAGGTGTCGTAATCGTCAAAGTTGGCGGTCCACCACTTGGCGTCGTTGGCGCGGGTGGCTTCCTGCTCATAAACGTAGGGCAGGTTCTGCTGGCGGAATGCGCCGTTGTGGAACCAGTCGTCGCCCATCCAGCCATCCACCATGGGATTCATGGGCACGGCCACCTTGAGCGCAGGGTGGGGGTTGACCAGCGCCATGAGAGGCAGAAAGCCGTCGTAGGAGATGCCGAGGATGCCGACCTTGCCATTCGTCTCGGGAATGTTCTTCACAAGCCAGTCGATGCTGTCGTAGGTGTCGGTCGCTTCGTCGACCGGGGTGGGATTCTGCGGCCCGTGGATGGGGCGGTTCATCACGTAGTCGCCCTCGGAGCCGTACTTGCCGCGGATGTCCTGAATGACGCGGATGTATCCACCTTCGACGATGACGTCGGTGGCGTTGTCATAGCCGTAGAGCGACGAGCCCAGGTGAGCGCTGTTTGCGTTGCGGGTGAGCAGACCGGCGCTGTAAGGAGTGCGGGTGAGCAGGATGGGCGCTTGATTTGCGCCTTTGGGAACGAGGATGACGGTGAACAGCTTGACGCCGTCGCGCATGGGGATCATTGCTTCGCGGCGTTCGTAGTCAAAGCCGGTGGTGGCCGGGACGAGCTTGGCCGGCGTCTCGCTGGGATAGTTCGGATAAGCCGGCGGCGCGGCGGCGGGCGCACTGGATTGCGCGCCGGAAGTGAGGACGAGGGCTGGGAGTGCGAGGACGGCTATTGCGGCCAGTCGGCAACAGTTGCGCATAGGGAAAGACCTTTCTGCAATCGGCGGTGAGATTGATTAGGGGAGCAAGCGGTGGAAGGAACGCGCACGCGGCACTGGGGGCAGACCGCGGGCTTTATGGACTGGGCGGACCTTGCCGTGGTGGCTGCTGATTGCGGCCTGCTTCCACAGTGACCGCGAGACGCCTGGATTTGCGATAGACGTTGGCCACGGCAAGCGTCCAGCAGGGAACCAGATCGACCCCGGGCACGAGCTTGGCAAGGAACGAGGGGGCAAACTCCCAATGCCAGCCGAGCATATAAGTGAGCACGGCGGCGACACAGAAGTCGAGGACGTCGTCGGCGGGCGAGGCCGCGCCGGCGAGGGGAAAGACAACAAGCTGGAGCAGGTCGGCGAGGACGGCCAGAATGATGGCGACGCGAAGGCGTGGGCCGGGCGAGATGGTGATGGTGTCTTGAGCCAAGATGAACCTGCCGCACAGCGAATCGAAGCTGATTCGCTCATTTTACGCGCAAAGGCGGGTAGCGCGGCCCGGGATTGTTGCTTCGGGAAAACGGGAGAGGTGAGTCCGGCGCGAAGAGGCAACGGACCTTGGGTTCCGGCGGGATGAGGGGCTCAATCGTCTGGCCGGGCCAAGTGGTACTAACTCCGGGGAACGGCGCGGAAGTTTAGAATCCGGAGCGTGATGGGATGGCAGTAAGATTGATTGAGAACGCAGGCCAGGCCCGGTGACCGGCAGAGGATGCGGGTCACCGGGCAGCCGATCATTCCCCGGCCTGAGTTTTTGTTGGATTACCCGCTCTTCTCATGCGGAGGTGCGCGCTTTGCCGCGGACTTGCGGCAGGGGCGCAATGCCGGACAAGCATGGGGATTCGCACGCTCGCACAGGCGCGTTCAAGGCGCGCAAACTGAGGTCTAGCACGGAATGATTGTTGATGAGTACGGCCTTTGCTCTCTGCAAGAGGGCATGCTGTTTAACCATGTGTCGGGCGATAGGTCCGGAGTGGACATGCAGCAAATTGTCATCGGCTACAAGGAGCCGGTGGACGCGGCGTTGCTTGAGCAAGCCTGGCGCCTGACGGTGGCGCGGCATCCAGCCTTGCGCACCAGTTTTGAGTGGAAGCGGAGTTCCGACCCGGTGCAGCAAGTTCACGACCAGGTGGAGCTCAACCTGGAGGTTCAGGAGGACGACGCGGATGAGGCAAGCCTTGAGAGGTTTCTCGCGAGCGACCGCGCGCGCGACTTCGATCTTTCAGCGGCGCCGCCGATGCGCCTGACGCTGTTCAAGTTCAGCCCGGAGGAGTATTGGCTGGTTTGGACCGTGCACCACATCGTTGTGGATGGCCGCGCTTTCATTCTGGTGTTGAACGATGTGGAGACGTATTACCAGAAGTTGCGGGCGGGCGAAGCGGTGGAGGCGGAGCCGGGGCCTGCTTTTCGACCGTACATTGCGGGTCAGCGAGGCCTTGAGTTGGCGGGCGCCGACGAATTCTGGGCTGGGCAGTTCAAAGGGCTGGCTGGACCGACTCCTCTGCTTGAAGACCCGGAGGCGCTGGGCAGCGCAAGCCGCGGGTTCGGGAGAGTGGAGCTGCGGCTGAGCGAGGAGACGACCCTGGCCCTGCGGGCGGCGGCGAACAGTTGCGAAGTAACTTTGAACACCATGGTGATGGCCGCGTGGGGCATCGTGCTGAGCCGGTACAGCGGCGAGCAGGAAGTGGTGTTTGGCGCGGCGAAAACGGCGCGCTGGGGGAGCGTTGCCGGCGCGGAGGCCGTGGTGGGCTTGTTTCTGCATACGGTTCCGGTGCGCCTGACGCTGGCGGCGGAAGCGCCGGTTGCAACGGTGCTGAAAGAGCTGCGGTCGCAGTGGATCAGCTTGCGCAGGTATGAGACCACACCGGTAGAGCGGATCAGGGAGGCGTCGGGGTTCGCGCCTGCGTCAACATTGTTCGACAGCCTGGTGGTGTTTGAGAGGCAAAGTCTTCACACCGCAATGGAGGAACTGGATGGCCGGTGGCGGAGGCGTGAGGTGGACACGCATGGGCAGGCACGTCTTCCGCTGACGCTTTCAGTCTATGGCGACGCGGGGATGTTGCTGAAGCTGGGCTTCGACGGGGGCAGGTTCACGCAGGCGACGGCACAGCGCATGCTGGGCCACATGCGGCAAGTGCTTGAGAGCATCGCCGCCGACCCGCGGCAGAAGCTGAGCGAAATCTCATTGCTGACAGCCGCGGAGCGTGAGCAGATCCTGGTGGAGTGGACCAACACCGCGGCCGAGTACCCGCGCGATAAGTGCGTCCATCAACTCTTTGAGGAGCAGGTTGCGCGCACCCCCGAGGCCGTGGCCCTGGTGGGCGAGAAGGAACGGCTGAGTTATGCCGAACTGAACCGGCGCGCGAACCAACTGGCGCATTATCTGAGAGAGCTGGGTGTGGGGCCTGAGGTGCCGGTGGGCCTGTGCGTGGAGCGGAGCCCGGAGATGATTGTCGGGCTGCTGGCCGTGCTCAAGTCCGGCGGAGCGTATATACCGCTTGATTCGGCGTATCCTGCAGAGCGGCTTCGTTTCATGATTGAGGATGCCGCGCCGGCCGCGCTGCTGACGCAGACTCACCTTCGCGAAGTGTTCTCGAATCTGGATGGCGCCGTGACCGTGCTGGATATGACCGAGGCAGCGCCGGCATGGCGCAACCAGCCGGAGAGCAATCCCGATGCAGCCAGTGTGGGCCTGAGCCCCGGTTCCCTGGCGTACATCATCTACACGTCAGGATCGACAGGCAAGCCGAAGGGAGTCTTAGAGGGGCACAGGGGCTTGTGCAACCTGGTTTACTGGTACACGAAAGAGGTTCCGCTCTCACCGCGGGATGTGATTCTGCTGGCTTCGTCGATCAGCTTCGATTTGACCTTCAAAAACATCTATGGCCCGCTGGTTACCGGCGGCCAGATTTGGCTGACGCCGAACCGGTTCGATCCACAGGCGATTCTCTCGGCCATTGGAAGGACGAACGAAGGACTTTTGAATGTTCCGCCTACGGCTTTCTATAGTTTGATGGAAGCCGATCGCGATCATCAGCTCTCGAAGCTGCGCACCATTGTGATGGGTGGGGAGACGATTCAACTGGCCAAGATGGCGCAGCTCAGGGAGCCGCGGCCGCAGATTCTCAACACGTATGGGCCGACTGAGATCACGGGGTCGGCAAGCTTTCACCGGTTGCGGCCTGCTCTGGACTATGGAGGCAGACAGACACCTCCCATCGGACACCCTCTGCCCAATGTGCGCGTTTACATACTGGATGAGCAGCGGAGGCCCGTGCCGATTGGGGTGATGGGGGAGATCTATATCGGCGGCATTGGGGTGGCGCGTGGCTATCTGAATCGTCCGGAGTTGACGGCGGAGCGATTTCTCGCGGATCCGTTTTCGGCTGTGAGCGGGGCAACGATGTACCGGTCAGGGGATCTGGGCCGCTGGCAGGCGGACGGTACGATTGATTTTCTGGGGCGCAACGATTTCCAGGTAAAGATTCGCGGCATACGCATTGAACTGGGCGAGATTGAGGCGCGCCTGATGGAGCACTCCGCCGTGCGCGAGGCGGCGGTTGTGGCCCGTGAAGATGAGCCGGGAGACAAGCGGCTGGTTGCCTACTATCTGGCCGCGCCGCATGGCGCCGGAGCGGAGGAGGCATTGCGCCCGGAGCAGTTGCGCCGGCACATGGCCGAGAGCCTGCCGGAGCATATGGCGCCCGCGGCTTATGTGCGCATGGAGGCATGGCCGAGGACGCCGAGCGGCAAGCTGGACCGCCTGGCGCTGCCTGCGCCGGGCAAGGATGCGTATGTGACCAGTGCCGGTTACGAGCCTCCGCAGGGCACGATGGAGACGGAACTGGCGGGGATCTGGACCGAGGTGCTGAAGATGGACCGGATTGGGCGTCACGAAAACTTTTTCGCGCTAGGCGGCCACTCCTTGTCGGCGATGCAGGTGATGGTGCGGCTGCGCAAGGCCTTCGATCTGGAGGTTCCGGTTGCATGCATTTTTCAAAATCCGACGATTGAGAGTTTTGCCGAAGCGGTAGACGAGCTTCATGCCTCGATGCAGAGTGACGCGGAGTTGCTGCGTATTCTGGGAGAGCTGGAAGCGATGCCGGAGACCAGCGCGGAGGGGGCTGGTCTGCTATGAACGAGCACTCATCCAATCTTCTGCCGGCAGAGGGGGAGCAAATCGCGATTGGTTCGACGGCATCAGCGGGCGAAATCCCGCATGACAGATGCCTGAACCTGCTGTTTGAGGAGCAGGTTGCCAGAAGTCCCGACGCTGTTGCGGTGGTCTTCGAAGATCGGTCGTTGAGTTATGCGGAGCTGAACCGCCGGGCCAACCAGTTGGCGCACTACCTGGGCGAATTGGGAGTGGGCCCCGAAGTTGTGGTGGCCGTCTGCGTGGAACCGAGTGTTGAGATGATTGTGGCGCTGCTGGCGGTGCTGAAGGCCGGCGGCGCTTACCTGCCGCTTGACCCGGCATTCCCCGTGGAGCGGCTGCGTTTCATGATCGAGGACTCCGCACCTGTCGCACTGCTCACGCAAAGCCTTCTTCTGGCGTGTTTCCAGGAATTTGACCTGGCCCTGGAGGTCTTCAGTTTAAATGCCACGAATCCGCCATGGAGCAACCACCCCGAGACGAACCCCGACGCGGGCAGCATTGGCCTGAACTCCGGCCATTTGGCCCAAATCCTTTACACCTCAGGATCAACCGGCAAACCGAAGGGCGTTCTGATCGAACATCGCGGACTCGTTGTTCAGGCTCTCTGGTTCGTCAACGAATTCAAGCTGACGAACGATTATGCGGGTCTCGTCGCCACATCCTCAAGCTTTCTGACGGTATACAAGAATATGTACGGCCCCTTGTTCGTTGGCGGCCAGCTTCACGTGGTGAGGAATCAAAAAGATCCAAACGCGGTGATATCGGCGGCATTCCGAGCCAATGTCACGCTTCTCAATCTAACGCCAACAACCTTCTCCATGCTCATTGAAGCAGATAGCAAGAACGAGCTATCGAAGATCCAGACCGTATTGCCAACCGGCGAGCCTCTTCGGCTTCACCTATTCGCAAAGCTCCGAAATCCGAGGCCTGAATTCGTGAATACCTATGGCCAAACAGAATGCGGGACGGCTTCCATCCACAGGATCAGGCCGGACATGGACGATTCTGGACAGGAGACAGCACCGATCGGGCGCCCGCTGCCGTACGCGCGCATCTACATCCTTAACGAGCAGGGAGACCCTGTGCCAACCGGAGCCGTGGGGGAGTTGTACATTGGCGGCGCGGGTTTGGCTCGCGGTTATCTCAATCGCCCGGACCTGACCGCGGAGCGGTTTCTGCCGGATACCTTTTCCGCGGCAAGCGGAGCCCGAATGTACAGATCGGGCGATCTGGGCCGCTGGCTGCCGGATGGGACCATCGAGCTTCTGGGGCGCAACGATTTTCAGGTGAAGATCCGGGGCGTGCGGATTGAGCCGGGCGAGATCGAGGCGCGGCTGCTGGAACACCCCGAAGTGCGGGAAGCGGCGGTGATCGTCCGCGAAGACAATCCCGGAGACGAGAGGCTGGTGGCGTATTATCTGGCTTCGCGGAACGGGGATGGATTGCGGAGCTCACTGCATCCGGGGCAGTTGCGTTCTCACATGGCGGCCGGCCTGCCGGAGCGCCTTGTACCGGCGGCGTATGTGCGGCTGGATTCGTGGCCGACAACGCCCAATATGAAGCTTGATCGCAAGGCGCTGCCACAGCCCAATCGTGAGTGCCACGCGAGCACGGAGTACGAGCCGCCGCAAAGCCCGATGGAAACGGAGATGGTGTCTATCTGGGCCGATGTACTGAAGCTCGACCAGGTTGGCCGGCGCGACAACTTCTTCTTTCTGGGCGGCAATTCGCTGCTGGCCATGCAGGTTGAGGTCAGGCTGCGCAAGGCATTCGGGATCGAGGTTCCGGTCGCCCGCCTC
>Ga0302320_10023693_pt1 | contig 12031 bp, 20 predicted proteins | sample Bog_T0_3_FD_202130 | JGI IMG/M metagenome (GOLD analysis project Ga0302320, IMG submission 202130) | Peat permafrost microbial communities from Stordalen Mire near Abisko, Sweden - Bog_T0_3 | ecosystem: Environmental > Terrestrial > Soil > Wetlands > Peat | place: Sweden: Abisko, Stordalen Mire...
AACATTTCAGCCATTGTTAGTTATCCGCTTCAGGGCGTTTGCCGCCGCTTGAATCTTTGCCACTGACCATCTTACCCGCGCAGAGCCTATGCTGTCGCGCTCTTTGCTTTCAACTTGCCCGTGGGTGGAACAGTATCGCCACCCAGAACCACAACCTTGCCGCCAGCCTTTTCGATCTTCTCGACTGCCGACTTGGAAAACTTGTGCGCATGAATAGTGAGCGCCGCGGTCAGCTCGCCAGAGCCAAGAATCTTGATCAGCGCCTTCTTGCTCGAGGCCAGGCCCAGCTTCTTGTAGTCGTCGAGGGTGATCTCGGTGAGCTTGAGACCCTCGATGTGCTCCAGCAGACGATCCAGATTCACCACCGTGTACTCGGTGCGGAAGATGTTGGTGAAGCCGCGCTTTGGGAGGCGGCGGTGCAGCGGCATCTGGCCGCCCTCAAAGCCGCGCATCATGCTGGTGCCGGTGCGCTGGCCCTGGCCTTTGTGGCCGCGTGCCGAGGTCTTGCCCATGCCGGAGCCCATGCCGCGACCGACACGCTTGCGCCCTGTATTAGCTTTCCGGGGCGCACGTAAATTCGATAGATTTCGTGATGCCATGATTCCCTCGCTGTAGCGCCGGAGAGGCTTTGATAGCCTTGCCGACTCGCGTTGTGTTGAGAAGTGAATGAGTGAAAAAGTGAAAGAGTGAAAAACAGCCGCGCTGAGTAGCATACTTCACTTTTTTCACTACTTCACTTTTTCACTCGTTCACTAGTCCTCAAGTATCCGGACCAGATGCGGAATGGCCTTGACCATGCCGCGCGTTGATTCCGTGTCCACGCGCTCGACAATCTGATTGAGCCGCGTAAAGCCCAGACCCTTGACCACCAGCCTGTGCTTGATGGGCGTGGAGTTCTTGGAGCGGTAGTACTGAATGCGAATCATCTTGGTTTCAGCCATGGCTTAGAGCTCCTCCACGGACTTGCCGCGCATATTGGCCACCTCGGCCTTGTCGCGCAACTGCACCAGGGCGTCGAAGGTGGCTTTGACGACATTGTGAGGGTTGGGCGAACCCAGGCTCTTGGTGAGCACATTCTGCACTCCTGCTGAGGTCATCACCGCGCGCACCGCGCCGCCGGCAATCACGCCCGTGCCTTCGGGGGCCGGCTTCAACAGCACCTGCCCGGCGCCGTAACGGCCCAGGACCAGATGCGGAATCGAGGTATCTGTCAGATGGACATGAACCAGGTTCTTCTTGGCTGCCTCAATCCCCTTGCGAATCGCCTGTGGAACTTCCTTGGCCTTGCCGGAACCGTGGCCCACCACGCCCGCAGAGGGGTCGCCCACCACCACCAGCGCGGCAAAGGACATATTCTTGCCGCCCTTGACCACCTTGGTCACGCGATTGATGGAGACCACCTGATCCTTCAGGTTGTACTGGTTTGCATCGAGTTTCTTCTTCAAGATCGTCATTGCTCTCTCGTTTTCCAGTTCTCAGTTGTCAGTCGTCAGCTGTCAGAACTCAAGCAAATCCGGCACGAACAAACTGATCACTGACCACTGACAACTGCTTTTAAAACTCCAGCCCTGCCTCGCGGGCCGCGTCGGCCAGCGCCTTGATGCGCCCGTGATAGAGGTAGCCGCCGCGATCGAAGACTACCCTCTTGATGCCCTGCTTGACGGCCAGCTCGGCCACCGCCTTGCCGATTTCTTTTGCTGCCGCCACATTGCCGCCGGACTTCAACTTGATGGACGAGGCTGAAACCAGCGTCTCGCCCTTCTGGTCATCGATCACCTGCGCGTAGATGTGGTTCAGCGAGCGGTAGATGTTCAGCCGCGGCCGCTCAGTGGTTCCTGCAAGCTTGCGGCGAATGCGCTGATGAATGCGCTGGCGAATTGCGTTTCTCTTGGTCTGCGTGATCATGGTCTCTCGTTCCTATCAGCGGAGCCGCCCTGCGACCCCGTTCGGTTAGTTTCAGTTATCAGTTTTCAGTTCTCAGTTCTCAGTAAAACCCGGCTTACTGACAACTGAGAACTGACAACTGTGAACTGTCGGCTTACTTGGCTCCCGTCTTGCCGGCCTTCTTCTTCAGCTTCTCGTCGGAGTAGCGCACACCCTTGTTCTTGTATGGATCAGGCTTGCGCAGCGAACGCATATCGGCCGCCACCTGGCCCACCTTCTGCCGGTCAATGCCGGTGATGGTCAGATGAAGCTGCTTGGGGTCGATGGCAACTTCTATGCCCGAAGGCAGCGGAACCTCAATCTGGTGAGAATAACCCAGTGTGAAAACCACCGTGCCCTTGCCCTTCAGCTCGGCTCGATAACCAATGCCTACGATGTCGAGTTCTTTCTTCCAACCCGTGGTAACGCCAACAACCGCGTTCGAGACCAGCGAGCGTGTCAGCCCGTGCATCGCCGCCTGACTGTCGTTCTCGCGGTTGACGTGCAGCACGCCGTCCTTGGTTTCCAGCGTAATGCCGGGCGCAATCAGCGCCGAGACCTTGCCCTTGGGCCCCTCAACCACAACCGTGTTGCCCTCAACCTTGTACTTCACGCCCGCGGGCAGCGGAATCAGCTTCTTTCCAATTCGCGACATCGAATCAATCCTTCATCTGGCTTGCGAGTCCCGAGAAACAGCTATCAGCTATCAGCATTCAGCAATCAGTTGATAGCTCCAACATTCCATCGTTCCACTGCAGCCCGTAAACAGCTTTCAATCCTAGGCCGTGCGCTAATTGCTGACGGCTGACCGCTGCCATTACCACACTTCGCACAACAACTCGCCGCCCACGCCTTCGCGGCGCGCCTGACGACCGGTCATCACGCCTTTGGGCGTGGTCATGATCGAGATGCCCAGCCCACCCTGGACGCGCTTGATCTCGTCGCGGCCGATGTAGACGCGGCAGCCGGGACGCGAGATGCGCGCGAGATCCCGGATGGCCGCTTCCTGGCCGCCATACTTCAGGTAGACGCGGAGGATCAGCTTGCCCTCCTCTTCCTGGGTCTTGTAGTTCGAGATGTAGCCCTCCTCCTTGAGGATGCGGGCAATCTCGGTCTTCAGCTTCGAAGCCGGTACATCCAGCTTCTGGTGACGCGCCCGGATCGCATTCCGTATACGCGCCAGAAAATCGGCTACTGGGTCGGTCAAACTCATTCCTTCTCCTTCATTCCCCGTTCGTCCGCCCGAGCGGAAACCAGCGGGAATGTCTAAAACAGTTGTCAGTTTTCAGTTCTCCGTTCTCAGTTACCGGCGTTTTGGATTTTCTTGGCCGCCTGTCAGCTCGTTCGTAAAAACTGACAACTGAGGACTAAAAACTGAGAACTTACTCGCTACCAGCTCGACTTGACGACACCGGGGATCTCACCCTTGAGCGCCAGCGCGCGGAAACACAAGCGGCAGACGCCAAACTTGCGCAGAAACCCTCGCGGACGCCCGCAAAGCTGGCACCGATTGTGCTTGCGGCAGCTGAACTTCGGCTTCCGCGCGTCTTTCACCCTTTTTGCAGTGGTTGCCATATTCCTCTTATCCCCTTACGCGCCTTGCCTGAACGGCATTCCGAAAGCCTTCAGCAGCGCTCGCGCCTGGTTGTCGTCCTTGGCCGTGGTCACGATGGTGATGTTCATGCCCTTCATCTTCTCCACCTTGGAGTAGTCAATTTCAGGAAAGATGAGCTGGTCCTTCAATCCGAGCGTGTAGTTGCCGCGCCCGTCAAAACTCTTCGTAGACACGCCGCGGAAGTCGCGCACCCGTGGCAGCGCCGTCGAAATTAGCCGGTCCAGAAACTCGTAGGCCTTCTCGTTGCGCAGCGTCACCATGGCGCCAATAGACATTCCCTCGCGCACCTTGAAGGCGGCGATGGATTTTTTCGCCTTGGTGGTTACCGGCTTCTGCCCCACAATCGCCGTCAGATCGGCCACCAGCGGGTCCAGCAGCTTGGTGTTCTGCGTGGCCTCGCCCAGGCCCATGTTGACGACGATCTTCTTCAATTCCGGAACCGCCATCGGGTTCTCAAGTCCCAGCTCCTTTTGCAGAGCCTGCTTGATCTCCTTGTGATACTTCTCTTTCAGCCTTGCCGCCATAATTCTTTGCTCTCTTTCTTCCGGTCTCGGATTGGCTACCTAGCCGTTTACCGTTGCGGATTTAGCCGTCAGCTCTCAGCTTTCAGCCGTCAGCTTCTTCGCCGTTCAACTGTTCGCATCTCGCTGTCCCTACTGAGAGCTGAAAGCTGACGGCTGAAAGCTGCACTTTTACTTCTTCGTCGGCAGATCTTGCCCGCACTTCTTACAGATGCGAACCCTGACTCCGGCTTCAACCTTCGAACCCACGCTCGCCGGGCCGCAGTTGGGACAGACAATCTGGACATTGGAAACATCGATGGGCGATTCCTGCTCGGCAATGCCACCCTTGGTCCGCTGGCCCTGCTTGCTGGAAACCGTCTTCTTGACCACGCGCACATGTTCCACAAGCACCGTGCCCTTGTCGGGAAAGACGCGCAGCACGCGACCCGTCTTGCCGCGGTCCGAACCCCGAAGTACCTTAACCGTATCATTGCGACGAATATTCAAACTCGGCATCTTCTTCTCCGAAAAACAGCTACTAGCTTCTAGCTACTAGCTTTTAGCTAATGGTTCGTAACTTCCAGCTTGACTTACTCCGCCCAACTTACCCGCAAACCAACTAGAAGCTAGAGGCTAAAAGCTAGAAGTTGTCTTAGACAACTTCTGGGGCCAGCGAAACAATTTTCAAAAACTTTTTCTCGCGCAACTCGCGGGCCACCGGCCCAAAGACGCGCGTACCCACCGGCTCGTGCGTATCGTCAATCACCACGGCGGCGTTTTCGTCGAAGCGGATATAGGTTCCGTCGCGCCGGCGATGCTCCTTGCGGGTGCGGACGATAACCGCCTTCACCACCTTGCCCTTCTTGATGGTGCCATCCGGCGAGGCTTCTTTGACCGCCGCGGTCACAATGTCGCCCAGGCCGGCCTTCTTGCCTAGCCCGCCGCCCAGCGGCAGAATCACTTGCAGCTTGCGCGCGCCGGAGTTATCGGCTACCGCGAGCATGGTTCTCATTTGCACAGCCATGGGTTCTTCTCCTTAGTTGTCAGTTCTCAGTTCTCAGTCCGACTTAGGCTCATCTCTCATGATTCCAACGGACTTGCTGAAAACTGACCACTGACAACTGTCCTTGCTAGTTGGCAACCTTGATGTCGTTCGGGATTGCCGCGTCCTCGAGTTGCCCCAGGGCCGAGCGCCGTACGATTTCTTCCAGAGACCACCGCTTCAGCTTGCTCAGCGGACGGGTCTCACGGATGCGCACCACATCGCCCATTCGCGCCGAACTCTGCTCGTCGTGGGCATAAAACTTCTTCGTCGAGCGCACGATCCGCTTGTACTTGGTGTGGGCCTTGCGCATCTCGACCTCGACCACAATGGTCTTCTGCATCTTGGTCGAAACCACCTGGCCAACCTTCTCGTTCCGCCTGGCGCCTGCGGTTGCCGGCGCTTGCACTGCCTCTTGAGTCGCCGTCATTTGCGGGCTCCCTTCTTGCTGTCCACGGCCGCGTTTGCATCGGCGGCAGCATCCTTCGCCGCCCCGCGAATTCCCGTTTCACGCTCGCGGGCCACGGTCTTGATCTGCGCGATCTCCTTGCGCATCTGGCGGAGCTTTTTCACCCCGTCGTTCTGCCCCAGCGAGACCTGAAAGCGAAGCCGGAACAGTTGCTCGGAGGTGGTCTTCTCCTGGTGAGCCAGTTCCTCGTCGCTCAAACTGCGAATCTTTTCGAGTTCCATCTTCTTCTTAGCTCCTAGCTTCTAGCTGCTAGCTCCTAGCCTCATCCTGCTCGTTCATAACTTCTCAATTCAACATTGAAGAGCTAGAGGCTAGCAGCTAAAAGCTGCATTTCTACTTGGCCTTGGCCGCAATCTCAGTCTTTTCCTCGCCCGGCCGCATTACAAACTTGGTCAGCAAAGGCAGCTTGTTCGACGCCAGACGCATAGCCTCTTTTGCGGTTGCCACGTCCACGCCTTCCATCTCGAAGAGGATCTTGCCCGGCCGCACCACCGCAACCCAGTGGTCCAGCGCTCCCTTGCCCGAGCCCATGCGGACTTCGGCCGGCTTCTTGGTGATGGGCTTATCCGGGAACAGGCGCAGCCAGATCTTGCCGCCGCGCTTGATGAAACGGGTCATGGCGATACGGCTGGCCTCAATCTGCCGGTCGGTAATGTAGCCGCACTCCATGACGCGCAGGCCATATTCACCAAACGAAATCGTAGATCCGCGCCAGGCCTTGCCGCGCCTCTTGCCCTTCTGCTGCTTGCGAAACTTCACCTTCTTTGGCATCAACATAACGAAAATCCTCGAAAACCAGTGGTCAGTGGTCAGTGATCAGTGGTCAGTTAGTCCCCAGCTCAACCAGCAGCTTGACCACTCACAACTGAATCCGGCAACCAACCTTCTAAAAACTCGAAACCAAAAACTGATCACTGATCACTGACCACTGACCACTGTTAAAACACCGACGTGCCCACTGCTGCTGCCGGCTGACGGCGCTTCTGCTCGTAGATGTCGCCGCGATAGACCCAGGTCTTGACGCCGATTACGCCGTAGGTGGTGTTGGCCTCGGTGAAACCGTAGTCAATGTCGGCTCTCAAGGTGTGCAGCGGCAAACGGCCCTGCAGGTACCACTCCGAGCGCGCAATCTCGTTGCCGTTCAGCCGGCCCGAGACCCGCACCTTGATTCCCTTGCAGCCAAACCTCAGCGCGGAGTCCACGCTCTTGCGCATGGCCCGACGGAAGCTGACGCGCTTTTCCAGTTGCAGCGCAATCGCCTCGGAGACCAGTTGCGCGTCCAGCTCGGGCTTGTTCACCTCGATGATGTCGATGAACACCTCGCGATTGGTGCGCTTGCCAAGCTCCGTCTTGAGCTTCTCGATCTCCGCGCCCTTGCGGCCGATCACGATGCCCGGCCGGGCGGTGCGGATAAGAAAGCGCAGTTTGTTGCCCGGCCGCTCGATCTCCACCGAGCTGACGCCCGCCGCCTTCAGCTTTTCGCGCAGCTCAGCCTTGAGCTTCACGTCCTCGACCAGGAGCTTGGCGTAGTCGCGCTCAGAGAACCAGCGCGAACGCCACGGCTTGTTCACTCCCAGCCGGAATCCGTAAGGATGGACTTTCTGTCCCATATGTTTTTTCCTCAAAACCCTTCAGGCCTACTTACCGGCCTTTTTCTTGGTTGCCTTGGTTGCTGCTTTCGGTGCTTCAGCCTTTGCTTTGACGGCCTTGGGTTCTTCCGCCTTCGCTTTGGTAGCCGTCTTCGGCGCATCTGCCTTGGCCTTAGTGGCCGTCTTCGCCGCCTTGGCTGCCTTGCTAATCTTCTTCGCAGCAGGGCGCGCCTGCCCAGCAGCGGGTGGCTCTTCCACCTTGGTCACTATGCCATGAGCCGCCTCGCGCTCGGCCACCGCCAGAACGATGTGCGTCAGCCTGCGCTGATAGCGGAAGGCGCGGCCCATCGGCGCAGGACGAATGCGCTTCATGCGCGGACCGTCATTGGCCAGGGCCAGCTTGACGTAGAGGTTGTCCACGTCCAGATCGACGCCCTGCTCGCCGGCCACGTACTTGGCGTTGTCCACCGCCGATGTCAACAACTTGTGAATCACCGGGGCGATGCGCTTCTTGGTGAAGGCCGCGACGGTGAGCGCCTCCTCAACCCCCCGGCCCTTGATCAGGTCAAGCACCAGGCGCGCCTTTTGCGGCGACACGCGCTGGAACTTGGCCTCGGCCCGGTATTCTTTTGTCTCCACTGCCATGGTCTCTTCCTCAATCTCTTCGCTGACCGTTCTCAGTGAACTGTCCACTGATCACTGCTTCTCTTACCGCGGCTTGGCGGCGGTCTCGGTGGTAGCCGCTTTGCTGCCCCCGGTGTGTCCCTTGAAGATGCGCGTGGGCGCAAACTCGCCCAGCTTGTGACCCACCATGTTCTCAGTCACGTACACCGGAACAAACTTCTTGCCGTTGTGAACCGCGATCGTGTGGCCCACAAACTCCGGAAAGATCGTCGAGCGGCGCGACCAGGTCTTGACTACCTTCTTGTCATTGGCCTGGTTGAGCACCTCGATCTTCACGGTCAAGTGCGCATCCACGAATGGGCCCTTCTTTGTCGAACGTGCCATAAATCTCCCTCTACTTCACCCGGCGGCTGACGATAAACGCGTCTGTCCGCTTGTTGTTGCGTGTCTTGTAGCCCCTGGTCGGCTGGCCCCACGGGGTCACCGGATGGCGGCCGCCCGAGGTCTTGCCCTCGCCGCCGCCGTGCGGGTGGTCCACGGGATTCATGGTCACGCCGCGGTTGGCGGGGCGAATGCCCTTCCAGCGGTTGCGCCCGGCCTTGCCGATGGACACATTCTCATGATCCGTGTTGCCCACCTGGCCAATGGTCGCCATGCACTCGGCCAGCACCTTGCGGGTCTCGCCCGAGGGCAGCTTGAGCAGGGCGTACTCGCCCTCCTTGGCCACCAGTTGCGCCTGCGTTCCAGCTGAACGAGCCATCTGCGCGCCCTTGCCCGGCCGCAACTCGATGGCGTGAACCGTGGTGCCGGAGGGAATGTTCTTGAGCGGCAACGCGTTGCCAATCAGAATGTCGGCCTCGGGGCCGCTGCTGACCGTCGCACCTACCTTCAGGCCAACCGGCTGCAGGATGTAGCGCTTCTCGCCGTCCAGATAATGAATCAGCGCAATGCGCGCCGAGCGGTTCGGGTCGTACTCGATGGTCGCCACCTTGCCCGGAACGCCATACTTCTCGCGCTTGAAGTCGATGAGCCGCAGCTTCTGCTTGTGCCCGCCGCCCTGGTGGCGCATGCTCAGTTGACCCGTGTTGCGGCGTCCGCCGGTGCGCTGCTTCACTTCCAGAAGCGGCTTGTGCGGCCTGTTTGTCGTCAGGTCGTCGTTGGCCAGCGTGGTCTTGAATCGCAGCGTCGGTGTAATCGGTCTGTATGTCTTGATTGCCATTGTCGTTGTCCTAAAGCGCCGGAACTAACGCCCCGCCGCCCTCTTGGCTTCTCCGAAACTCCTCGTAACTTCGAGCTCCGATATTTCTTCCCGTGGCAAGCAGCTCAGCAATTCGCTGCTTCACTCATTCACTCGTTCACTGTTCTTACAAGTTGCTCACGTACTCGGGCAGCTTCTCGCCGGCCTTCAGCCGAACATACGCCTTCTTCCAATCCGGCTTGAAGCCGGTGAACTTGCCGCGGCGGCGCTCCTTGCCCAGAACATTACTAGTGCGAACCGCGGAGACCTTCACCTTGAAGAGAGCCTCAACGGCCTGCTTGACTTCGGTCTTGGTGGCTTCGGGAGCGACATCGAAGACCAGCGTCCCCTCGGTCTCCTTCACTCCCAAACCCTTTTCGGTAATCAGAGGGCGGCGAATCACGGTATAAAGTGTCGGCATCAGGCGGCCTCCGTTTCAGCGGCGAGCTTGCGTTTCGACGCATTTTTTTCCAGCATTTCGGCGATCTGCTCAATGGCGGCCTTGGAGAAGATGGCCCGCTCGTAGCGCAGCAGATCATAGGGGTGAACTTCGTTGTTGAGCACCAGTTCCACGCCCTTGAGGTTGCGCGCACCCAGCAGCAGCGACTGCGAGAGTGTCTTGCCGCTCTCCACTAGCAGAGCCGTGCGCGTGACATCGAGTTTCGTTAGCGCCGCACGATACTGCTTGGTCTTGGCTTCCTTCAACTCAAAGGTGTCCACCACCGTCAGCTTGCCGTCGGCCAGTTTGGCGGCCAGCGCAGAGCGTAGCGCCCCCAACAGCTTCTTGCGCGGGAAGGCGTAATCGTAGCTGCGCGGCTGCGGCCCATGCACAGTGTAGCCATGACGCCATAAAGGAGACCGGACGGAACCGATGCGCGCCCTCCCCGTGCCCTTCTGCTTCCACAGCTTCTTGCCCGAACCGGCAACTTCGGTGCGGCTCTTGGTCTTGTGCGTGCCCTGGCGCAGCGAGGCGCGGTAGTGTTTCACCGCCTCCCACAGCAGAGCCTCGTTCACCTGGTCGGGCGCAAACAGCGCGTCGGCCAGATCCAGCGAGCCTACCTTTTCACCGCTCAAATTCACTACATCCACTTTTGCCATCGTCTTCTTCTTCCGCCGGGCTATTCCCCCAGCTTCAATTTCTTTTGCGCCCGAAGGGCACGTACGCCAGGACGGCCAGTCCTACTTCCTCTTGCCGCCAGCCTTCTTCGAAGCCTTCAACGGATCAACCGTGCCGGATCCGGCAAAACCACGGCGCTCGCGCGGCGGAGTCTTGGCCTTGGAGATCAGCACGTAACCTTCGCGACTTCCAGGCACCGCGCCCTCGACCATCAGAAGATTTTCTTCCAGGTCGATGCCGCGTATGCGCAGATTGCGCACCGTGATCTGCTTGGCGCCCATGTGCCCCGGCATACGCTGGCCGGGAAAGACGCGCGATGGATAGCTAGAGGCTCCAATCGAGCCCTGCACCTGAAACATATGCCCGTGCGATTTAGGTCCGCCAGCGAACTTGTGCCTGCGTACCACGCCGGCAAAGCCCCGTCCCTTGGAAGTGCCGATCACATCCACGAACCTGGCCTCGGAGAAGATGTCCACCAGCACGCGGTCGCCGGCCTTGGCAGCCACAACGCCATCCGCGTCCAACTCCAGCGCGACTTCATTGATGACCTTCACCGGCGGCGCTTCAGTCTTGGCAAAGTGCCCCTTCTGCGGCTTGGTCACATTCTTGTCTTTGACGAACTCGACCAGCCCGATCTGCGCGGCCTCGTAGCCATCCCGCGCCAGCGTCTTCAACTGCGTAATCACGCAGGGCCCGGCCTGCAGCACCGTAATCGGGTGCACATCGCCCTTGTCGTCGAAGACCTGCGTCATGCCGATCTTTTTTCCTACAATTCCTACAACGCCCATGATTTCCTTTCCTCATCATGCGATGCGAATTCGATCGCACTGCCGGGTAAAGCAAGTTCTCAGTCTTCAGTTCTCAGTCTTCAGTTCACTGCATCTATCGGTTATCCGGTAAATACTGACAACTGAGAACTACTTCTCAAACGCCTTGATCTCGACATCGACGCCCGCCGGAAGATCGAGCTTCATCAGCGCATCCACCGTCTGCTGCGTCGGTTCGAGAATATCGATCAGCCGCTTATGCGTGCGGATCTCGAATGCCTCGCGCGACTTCTTGTCCACGTGCGGCGAACGCAGCACGCAATACTTGTTTTTGATCGTCGGTAAGGGAATCGGGCCCGCCACCGTTGCCCCGGTGCGCTTGGCCGTCTCCACTATCTCGCCGGTCGAGGTGTCCAGCACACGATAATCGTATGCCTTCAACCGGATGCGAATCCTTTGTCCTACCATGACTTCCCGTCTTCCCCGCAGGCGGCGTATGACCGCCGCCCACGCACCTGATTTTCTCGGAATCAGCAATCAGTGCCGACTTGCTCAGGCCGCATGACTACTTCAGCCCTGTTCCCTGATCCCGGTTACTTACTACTTGATAATCTCCGAAACCGTGCCCGCGCCCACCGTGCGGCCGCCTTCGCGGATCGCAAACCGCAAGCCCTTTTCCAGCGCCACCGGCGTAATCAGCTCCACTTCAAGCTGCACGTTGTCGCCCGGCATCACCATCTCCACGCCCTCAGGCAACTGCGCCACGCCCGTCACATCCGTCGTGCGGAAGTAGAACTGCGGACGGTAGCCCTTGAAGAACGGCGTATGACGACCGCCCTCTTCCTTCGAGAGCACATACACTTCGCCCTTGAAAACCGTGTGCGGCGTAATCGATCCCGGCTTGGCCAACACCATCCCGCGCTCCACGTCTTCCTTGGGAATGCCGCGCAGAAGAATGCCCGCGTTGTCGCCCGCCATGCCCTCATCCAACTGCTTTTTGAACATCTCAACGCCGGTGCAGACCGACTTGCGGGTCTCGCGGAAGCCGACGATCTCCACATCCTCGCCCACCTTCACCTTGCCGCGCTCGATGCGCCCGGTGACAACCGTGCCGCGTCCGGAGATCGAGAAGATGTCCTCAATCG
>Ga0302320_10023694_pt1 | contig 12031 bp, 11 predicted proteins | sample Bog_T0_3_FD_202130 | JGI IMG/M metagenome (GOLD analysis project Ga0302320, IMG submission 202130) | Peat permafrost microbial communities from Stordalen Mire near Abisko, Sweden - Bog_T0_3 | ecosystem: Environmental > Terrestrial > Soil > Wetlands > Peat | place: Sweden: Abisko, Stordalen Mire...
ATCGCCGCGCGTTTGCGCGGGTCGACCGTCGCAACACCCCGAGTCTCGCGCTCCTCAGCCGCGCCGGGTTCACCGACGAGCGGACCGACCCACACAACGGCGCACTCGTTCAGCGATGGGGCGAGCTTCCGTAATACCAAACGCTTCGCTGGCTGATGACGTGCCGGCGTCGATCTGGTCGATAGGCGATTCCATCGCAGCGGAGCAGACGGCGCGACGATGTCTTGATTGGTTTGAGCGGCGTATGGCCGCTCAGCAAGGACGATCTCGACCGGGTGGGGATCGGCGGTTCGGCACCCCGCGCACACAGAGGTCGAAGGGTGGCGCCGCCTTCGGATCGGCCAGCCCAGTTCAGGCCTGGACACCGTATGGACACCGAACTCCGCCGACGGCAGCTGCAACGCGTCAACGCGCGAGACAGTAGACACCTAGTTTGCAGGGGAAACGCGACATCCACAACCCGCGTAGAGCGCCGCAACTTCCATGGTAAGGAAGGGGTCAACGGTTCGAGTCCGTTAGAGGGCTTCGCGGGTTTTGCCTGCTCAGCTGGCACTTTTGAATCCTCTGGGTCGGCTGTCGAGACCGAAAGCAGGGTTTGGAAGCCATTTGGAGGCCATTTGGGGTCACGGTCTTCGCCACCTGTGCCCATTTGCGCCCGCATTCTCCCGGGGTTCTCCGCGACATTCGTGGGCGCAGATATGGGCGCGTGGTCCTTGAAATTGGGGCCGGGTCCGGTGAGCGCCCGCCCACACTGACCACTTTGCAAGCAGGAAAGGGGTCAGCGAGCAGCACGCGTGAGCGTATCGACGGCCGGACAACGCGATGTTGACCGTGCCGGTGGCTGCCCCCGAAATTGGCGACGGCGGTCGCGAACGCCCGCTCGATCCCTTGGGCGTTAGCTCGGGGCGTTGAGTTGTGCGCGCAGCCAGTCGGCCGTCGTCGTCTCGTCCCACTCGCTGAGGCGATCGCAAGGACCGCGTGCTCGGCTGCGTCGACGGTTGGTGGCGGGATCCAGGTCCAGCCATTCGTCTCGATGAAGACGCGTAGCGTGACCCAGGCGGCGCGCTTGTTGCCGTCCGGCAGCGGGTGGTTCTTGGCGAGGCGGACGACGAGCACAGCGGCCTTGCCCACGAATTCAGGGTAGAACTCGACATCGCCGAAGCCTGCGGCCGGGGCGTGCAGGGCGGAGTCGGCGAGATCCAGTTTCGGGACGCGCATCAGCGGGTCGACTTCGAGGCCGGTTACTTCAGCGGCGATCGCGACGTAGTCGACCAGGTCGACGTACGCGACGCTCACTTCGCGAGGCGTTCGAGCAGCTCGCGATCCTCCGCGATGATGCGCTGCAGACGCGCCTTGAACTCGGGGTCGCTGCGGCGCCGCTCGACGGCCTCCTTGAGCGCCAGCTTCACCGTCTCGTTCAGGCTCTTGTCCTCCGCACGCGCGAGCGCCTCGGTGTCCGCCGCGAGCTCGCTATCGAGCCGCACAGTCAGATTCTTCGCCATAGCCGCATAGTAGCATGGTGTCACGCGGTCTATGGGCTTTCAGCTGCTGCGCGTGCGAAACGGCGACGCCACCCGGCTCTCGACAGACGACTCCTCCACCCTCGACCCAGAAGCGGGTCCGGCCCGGTGCTGGCTACTGCTCCTCGTCCACTGCGATAGCAGCGCGAGTGCGTTACGAGACGCTCGCTGACACCTACAGCAGCCGCGTATCAACGGCGGTCGGGCTGCTTGCGTCGCGTCTGGAACCAGGCGTCGATGCCGAGGGCGATCATCAGCAGTAGGCAGACGGGGGCCAGCAGCCAGGCGGGGTTGCCGTTCCTGCCGCCGATGTTCCCGAGGAAGAAGAACGCCACGGCCGCAAGGAGGAGGACGATGAACGTCTGGCGGTGGCGTGCGAGACGGTGGAACCGATCGAGCATGGTGCTCCTTTAGTTGACGGAATGGTGACCGACAGGCGTTGCTGGGCGCGTTTCGGTCGGACAACTGCGGAGCCTTCCAGGCGTGGGCTCATTTGTCGTCATCCGCGCGTGCGATTCGGTGTGGACTTTTGGATGATTGACTCGGAGTGGGCGGTCCGACCTTTGTCGGATCGGGCTCATCAACTCGGATGATGCGCTGGCGCGGCGCGGGCGGTAGCGTGCGCCCATGTACGCGGACCGCAACTTGACGTCCCGAGTCCGAGGTATCGATTCGGTTTGGATCGATCGGATCGTCGCCGTGGTTGGCATCGGCGGGGCATTGTTGGATGCCTCTTCGCAGCCGCACAAAAATCTTGGCGTCGTCGCGGTCGTGTCTCTGGTCGTGCTGATGGGCAGCGTTGCTTGGCGCCGGGCAGATCCGGGCGTCTCGACGTTGGTGGCGGTTTCGGGTCTGATCGCGTTCGTACTTGCCAGCGGGTACAACGGCGATGGCTCGTTCGAGGCGGCCGCGATCGCGCTGAACTTCTACCTGCTCGGACAGCGCGGTCGGGCGTACCGGAGTGTGCTTGTTTGGGTAATCGCTTTCACGTATTGGCTGCTCTGCGCGGTAGTCATCACCTACGCCCCGCCCCCTCCGCCAGCAGGATCAGTCGGCACAGTGATCGGGGCATGGTTGTTGTTCGGTATTTTGCCGTTCGGGTTTGGATGGGTACTAGCTGTTCAGACCGAGCTCACCGGCGAGCTCGAGCGGAGCAGTACGCGGCTGGATCGCGAGGAGGCGGTCCGCGCTGCGGGCGCCGCGGCCGAGGAGCGCAACCGCATCGCGCGGGAGCTGCACGACGTCATCGCGCACTGCCTGAGCGTGATGGTCGTGCAGACCAGCGCGGCGCGGCTGATCGCGCGCAGCGATGTCGATGCCGCACGCCGCGCTCTGGCGGTCGTCGAGAGTGCCGGGCGCGACGCGCTCGTCGAGTTCCGCAGGATCGTGGGGGTGCTGCGACGCGACAGCGATGAGCTTGCGAGCCCTCCGACGCCTCGGGTCGCGCAGCTTGGCGCGTTGGTAGACCGCGCCAACGCCGCCGGCCTACCAGTCTCTCTCAGCATCACCGGCTCGCCCGAGGCACTCTCCCCAAGCCTTGACCTCGTCGCATACCGACTCGTACAGGAAGCGCTAACAAACGCGATCAAGCACGCTGGCCCGGCGCGCGCTGAAGTACACGTGCGGATCGATGCCGACGAGCTCGAGCTGGTGGTGCGCGACACCGGCCGCCCACCGCCGCGGCGCCCCGGTCACGACGCTGGTTCTGGACACGGGCTGGCGGGAATGCGCGAACGGGTGGCGCTCTACGGCGGCGAGTTGCGAGCCGCAGCCCATGCCGACGGCGGCTTTGAGGTCCACGCCCGGATTCCACTTCAGGGGAGCCTCTCACCGCGCAACGAGTCGACACCCACCACACGTGCGGATCTGAGTATGGCCGAACCGAGGCGGGGCGGCGGAGATCGTTGGCCATGGCTGGACCCGCTGCTCGCCGGCGTGCTGCTAGCTGTGTTCGAGACCGAGCTGCTCGCCAGCGGCCACCGCCACGGCCCCTTTGTCCTCAACGTGATTGTGGTCGCTGGCTTGGCGGTCGCGGCTGTCTGGCGCCGCCGCTCGCCGTTCATGTTCGCCTTGGCCGTCGGGGCGCTCGCAGGCGTGATGCACGCCTTCCTCGTCCCGATCCAGAACCTGCCGCTGATCGCGGTCTACTTCCTGCTCGCTGTTCCGTACACCGTCGCCGCATGGGCTGACCGCCGTCGCGCCTCGATCGGGCTGCTGCTGCTCCTCGGCGGGACGGCATTGGGCGGGGCGGCTGGTCACTCGGACTTCTGGGACGTCGGTGGCGCACTGTTGATCCTGAGCGCGGCCTGGTGTTCGGGCCGCTTGGTCCAGACGCGGCGCACGGTAAACAGCGAGTTGCGACGAACTGCCGGACGGCTCGTCGCCGAGCGAGAGGATCGCGCTCGACTCGCCGTAGCTGGGGAGCGCTCGCGGATCGCCCGCGAGCTTCACACCGTCGTCGCACAGTCGGTCGCGTCGATGGTGGTTCAGACCGAAGCGACCCGAACCCAGCTTGACCACGGCGTCGACGAGGCCAAAACGGCAATGGAGACGATTGAGCGGACCGGTCGCGACGCATTAGCAGAGATGCGCCGAATACTCGGTGTTCTGCGCCACCCGGACGAGCGTGGAGAGCGCGCGCCGCACGCAGGGATCGGTCAGTTGTACACGCTTATCCAGGGAGCCCGCGCGCGGGGCCAGCACATTGACCTGACTGTCGACGGCGACCTAGGCACCATCGCCGGAGGACTAGACCTCGCGATCTACAGAATCCTCGAGGAAGCACTCCCCAGCGTCGACGCCGAGACCGCTACCCCCGTCACGGTGTCCCTCGGCTGCAGCGATACCCAGCTTGCGCTGAGGATCACGACGCCGAGCGCAGGCGCCCGCGACTGGCCCACCGACGCGATGCGCGAGCGCGTCACGCTCTGCGGCGGGGAACTGTCGACCGAGATCGGCGCGGACCAACGCGCGACGCTCATCGCACGACTGCCGCTCGCTACCCAAGGAGCACTCGTGTGACCGTCCGTGTCCTGATCGCAGACGACCAGCAGCTGATCCGCGCCGGCTTCCGCATGATCCTCTCCACACACCCCGACATTGAGGTTGTCGGCGAGGCCGCGACCGGCGCCGAGGCGGTCAAACTCACCCGCGAGCTACATCCGGACGTCGTGCTGATGGATATACGGATGCCGGACCTCGACGGAATCGAAGCCACCAGACAGATCCTCATGCGCCACCAAGAACCGAGCCCGCGCGTGTTGATCCTGACGACGTTCGACCTCGACGAATACGTCTACGATGCGCTACGCGCCGGCGCCAGCGGCTTTCTGCTCAAGGACGTCCCACCGGACCAGCTCGCCGCCGGCGTCCGCATGGTCAGCAACGGCGACGCGTTACTGGCACCCAGCATCACCCGACGGCTAATCGAAGAATTCGCCGCCGCGCGCACACCCCCAGACACCACCACCGGCTTCAGCGAGCTCAGCCCCCGCGAGCTAGATGTCTTCCGACTCCTCGCGACCGGCATGAGCAACAACGAGATCGCCGCCGAACTCATAATCGCAGAGACAACCGTCAAAACCCACATCACCAGGATCCTCACCAAACTCGGCGTCCGCGACCGCGTCCAAGCAGTCGTCCTCGCCCACGAAACCGGACTCGCCACCCCGAAAACAAGGCCCGCAACCGAGCACGCAGCGGACACCGCCAGCCATCAGACCGGTGCCGCGCGGTGAGTCGCAGTCGGACACTCCAACTCCCCACCCAAGGACCGTGCGCCGCTCCCACGATGGTCGTCGCAAAATGCGAGAGCGGCAACGCACACTCGCTCGACCGCACGGCTGCTTGTGGCGATTGGCGAGCTTCTCCCCGCCTCGCGGGAGGGCATGCGCTCGCCTTGGACGACGCGCAGGTGGGACGGTCGACCGCGGGAGCGCTCCCGCAAAGACCGGCGTGAGCGAGTGCGGTCCGCGCCTCGGGCGACAGCTCGACCTCGAGCTACACGCCTGGATCTGTGAAGCCGGTCACTGGCATGCTGCGAGTCGCTTCCGCGGGAAAGATCCGCCAGCGTTTGGGCCACCGGATCCGGTAGCCATTTGGAGTCACTCCGAGCGCCTATCGGCGCCTATTTACGCTAACGTCGTCGAGTTCCGAAAAGCCCGCCGTTGCAGGCGATAATGGGCTTACGTGGGCGCTGGTGGCGACCAAAAAGTTTCATGGTAAGGAAGGGGTCAACGGTTCGAGTCCGTTAGAGGGCTTGGGAAAGTTTTCCCTGCTCAGCTGGCATTTTTTAATCCGCCGGATCGGCCGTCGAGGCGGAAAGCAGGGCTTGGAAGCCATTTGGAGGCCATTTGGGGTCACGGTCCTCGCCATCTGCGCCAATTCGCGCCGGCATTCTCCCGGTGTTATCCGCGACGTTCACGTGCGCAGATATGCGCACGTGGCGCTTGGAATTTGGGGCCGGGTCCGGTAAGTGCCCGCCCACACTGATCACTTTGCAAGTAGGAAAGGGGTCAGCGAGCAGCACGCGTGAGCGTATCGACGGCCGGACAACGCGATGTTGACCCTGCTCGTGGCTGCCCCCGAAATTGGCGACGGCGGTCGCGGGAGCCCGCTCGGTGCCTTGGGCGGCTAGCCCGGGGCGTTGAGTTGTGCGCGCAGCCAGTCGGCCATGGCCGTCTCGTCCCACTCGCCTGAGGCGATAGCGAGGACGGCGTGCTCGGCGTCATTGACGGTCGGTGCCGCGGTCCAGGTCCAGCCGTTGGTGTCAATGAAGACGCGTTGCGTGACCCAGGCGGCGCGTTTGTTGCCGTCCGGCAGCGGGTGGTTCTTGGCGAGATGGACGACGAGCACTGCGGCCTTGTCCACGAATTCAGGGTAGAACTTGACGTCGCCGAATCCTGCGGCCGGGGCGTGCAGGGCAGAGTCGGCGAGATCCAGTTTCGCGACGCGCATCAGCGTGTCGACTTCGAGGCCGGTGACTGCAGCCGCGATTGCGACGTAGTCGACCAGGTCGACGTACGCGACGCTCACTTCGCGAGGCGTTCGAGCAGCTCGCGATCCTCCGCGATGATGCGCTGCAGACGCGCCTTGAACTCGGGGTCGCTGCGGCGCCGCTCGACGGCCTCCTTGAGCGCCAGCTTGATCGTCTCGTTCAGGCTCTTGTCTTCCGCACGCGCTAGCGCCTCGGTGTCCGCCGCGAGCTCGCTATCGAGCCGCACAGTCAGATTCTTCACCATAGCCGCATAGTAGCATGGTGGCAGTCCGTCTATAGGCTCACAGCTGCTGCGCGTGCGAAAAGGCGACGCCACCCGGCTCTCGGCAGACGACTGCTCCACCCTCGACCCGGAAGCGGGTCCGGCGCTGTGCCGCCCTACTGCTCCTCGTCCGTAGCAGTAGTCAGGCGGACGCGGACGCGCGGCGGCGGGCATCGCGGTGGTGAAGATCCGGCTGAGGTCGATCGATTAGGACGTCTGCTGGTTGTCTGCCGCAGACGCACGGCGGCGCTTCGGTCTCAGGGCGCGGCGTTTAGGGCTGGCGGGTTTGCGGTCCGTTCGCCGGCTGCTGGCTTGCGCGCGGTGCGTCGTCCGACGCGCCAGATCGTGCCGCCGATCAGTACGAGCGCGGCGGCGAGGAAGATCCCGGTCTCGAGCGCCTGCAGCGGCCAGTAGTGGCTGGTCGGCTGGTAGGTGACTAGCAGGTGCAGCTGGTGGGACAGGCTCGACATGCATTTCGAGAAGAGCGCATTCAGAACGCTCGGGCTGGCGGTGGCCTTGCCGGGGCCGCTGCCGGGTGGGAGTCCTGCACCGCTGACGATCTGCGGGCATCGCGCCCCTAGCAGGGCGTGGATCCGCTCCGCGCTCGGTGTGTTGCCGGCGTTGTCGACAATGGTGCCCGAGTAGACCCAGGCGTTAGCGATGGTCGGTGAGGTGGCGAACAGTGACACTCCCTGCGGCCCGCCTGTGATCCCGGCATTCCCGGCGCCCAGCTGCTGCGCTGCGTGCGCTGCCGGTAGGAGGTGCGGGCGGATCCAGAAGGTGAAGATGATCCGCGCAGCGATGAAGCTGACGAAGGTTGCGGCCATCGCCGGCAGCGTGCGGCGCAGAATGGCGCCGGCTGCGAGCCCGACGGCGAAGGCGAAGCCGGCGTAGCCAATCGCGACGATCCCGCGCTCGGTGAAGACGCTCGGGTCGAAGCGGTTCATGTTGAGCTTGTCCAGTGGCGCGTACCACCAGCTGACGAGCCAGCTGGCGAGGCCGGCGACCGCGAGCGCGACGAGGCCAACGATCGCGACCTTGACGACGAGCCAGCGTGTGCGCGTGATGCTCTGCGTCCAAACGAGGCGGTAGCTCCCCGTCTCGAGCTCGCGTGCCAGCAGCGGCGCGCCCCAGAACATCCCGATCAGCAGGGGGACGATCAGCAGCGCCGGTCCGAGCAGCGCGCTGAGGATTCGCTCATGGCCGCCGAACGTGCTCACGGTCGGATGCGCGCAGCCGCCATGCGCGGCACAGCCTGAGATATCGCCCATGTCGTATACATGGCGCAGGTGCTCGCCGGTGACCACGATCAGCAGCGCGAACGCGGCGAGCGCAGCGACCGTCGCAATCGCCTGCATGCGGAACTGGCGCCAGGTGAGCCAGATCATCGGCCGACCCTCGGGACCGCGTCAGGCTGATGCGTCCGGTCACGGCCCATGTGGGCGAGTACGATGTCCTCGAGGCTGACCTCCTCGACCGTCCAGGCGGGGTCGATGATCGGCTCCTCGGTGCGGATCAGCAGTGTGCTCTGTCGGTCGGTATGCGTCTCCTCGATCACCTGCTGGCTGGACGGCAGCCGTGATGCGTCGCGACGCGGTCCGCTCAGCCGACGATGGCTGGTGAGGAGCTCGTCGACCTCGCCGGAGAGCTGGACGTGGCCTTCGGCGAGGAGGATCAGGTAGTCGCAGACGCGCTCGAGGTCGGCGATCAGATGTGAGGAGAGCAGGATGGTGACGGTGTGCTCGGCGGTGAACTCCATCAGGGCCTGGAGGAACTCGCGCCGTGCGAGCGGGTCGAGGCTCGCTACGGGCTCGTCGAGCACGAGCAGCTCGGGCCGTTTCGCGATCGCGAGCGTCAACGCGAGTTGTGCGCGCTGCCCGCCGGAGAGCGTGGCGGCCCGCTGTGCGCGATCGAGACCCAGCCGAGCGATCCTCGCCTCAGCGAGCGCCTGGTCCCAGCTCGGGTTGAGCGCGGCGCCCAGGCGTAGATGGTCGGCGACTGATAGCGACGGGTAGAGCGGCGTGTCCTGCGCGACGAAACCGACGCGCGCGAGTTGCGCGGCGGTCGCAGCGACCTCCTCGCCCAGGACCGCGATCGATCCCGCGCTTGGTTCGATCAAGCCGACCGCGAGCTGCAGCAGCGTCGTCTTGCCGGCGCCGTTGGGTCCGACGAGGCCGGCAACATGGCCAGCTGGGACCTCGAGCGTGCAGCCCGAGAGCGCCCAGCGACTCCCGTAGCGCTTGCCGAGGCCGCGGGTGGCCAGCGCGGCAGTCACGCTACGCCCTCGATGCGGGCGGAGCGAACAGCGTCGCGAAACAGCGCCTCGATCGACTCCTCGTCAAGGCCAGCACGCCGGGCCTTAACGATCCAGCCGCGCAGCTCGCGGCGCAGCGGACCGTGCGCGGCGAGCGCAGGATCCGCAAGCGACGAGCCAGTAACAAACGTGCCTACACCGGGCCGCGCGGCGACGAGCCCACTGTGCTCCAGCTCGCGGTAGGCCTTCAGCACGGTGTTCGGATTGATCGCCAGCCGTGCGACCACGTCCTTGACCGTCGGCAGCTGATCGCCCTCGCCCAGCATGCCGAGACGCAGGGCGTGGCGGACCTGGTGGACGAGCTGCAGATACGGCGAGACGCCCGAGCGCGAGTCCAAATGAAACTCGATCACATTCCCTCGTTTACACTAGCTAATTAGCACAACATACTCATAGCACGACGGTCTGTCAAGACCACCTTGCGCGAGCCCTGGGTTCGGCCTTGGAGGCCATCTGCGGCGTCACCCACAGGTGAGTGGTGCCCCCGCCCCTCGGACGACCCCCAGCCGATCAGGTCGCCACCGAACAGTGGTGCCGTGTACAAGAGCCGTTACCGGCTACCGCAACGGACGACCAGCAGGTCAGACGACCGAGGGCGCGAGCGCTTCCGCAACGACCGGCGTGAGCGAGTGCGAGCCGGGCGTCGGGCGACACGCATGGACCCCTATCGCGTGACGGCGGTCACCGGCATGCTCCGGGACGCTTCTGCGGGCATGAACCGCTCGAGTCGGCTACCGATCCGGTAGCCGTTTGGGGTCAGGGTCAGAGCCTATCTGCGCCTATTTGCGCTAGCATCGTCGAGCCCCGAAAAGCTCGGTATTGCAGGCGATAATCGGCTTAGGTAGGCGCTCGTGGCGGCCCCAAAGTTTCATGGTAAGGAAGGGGTCAACGGTTCGAGTCCGTTAGAGGGCTTGGGAAGGCCCCGTAAATCGGGGCTTTTTCTTTGGTCGGTGCAACGAGAAGCGTAGAAGTTCAATGATCACCAACGCAACATTTGGCGAGCGCTTCGGTCGGCTTGGGAACCAACTGTTCCAGTTGGGACTCCTGTTCGCGATTCGCGAGCAGCACGGGCACGACTTTTATCTTCCGCGGCGCGGCGAGTCTCTATGGGAGTGCTTCGATCTCGATGTTTCAGCCGACGGGCCGGAATGCACGCACGAGTTCCATGAGGTGCACGGAACGTGCAACTACGACCCCAGCGTGTTCGAGCAGCCGGATGGCACGAGCTTCCACGGCTATTTTCAGTCCTACCGCTATCTCGAGCACTGCCGGGAGTCACTGACCCGGTGTCTTAGATTCAACGTCAATCATCGAGCGCCCAGCGATGCGCTGCTCTTCGGATACCGCCGGCGCTATCGGCGGCCGCTCGTGTCGGTGCATGTGCGGCGCGGCGACATCGTCGAGCCAAGCATGGAGAACCACTGGGGAAACCTTGCAAAAGACGGGTACTACGAGCGGGCGGCCGCCGCCGTCGGCGACGACGTCACATACCTCGTCTTCTCAGATGACCTGGAGTGGTGTCAGCAGTCGCTCGCGCTTGAGCGCGCGGCGTTCGTCGCCGTCGATCACTTCACGGCGCTCCGCATGATGACCGGCTGCGAGGTGAATATCGTCGCGAACAGCACCTTCAGCTGGTGGGGCGCCTTTCTGAACCCCACCGCAGACGTGTACGCCCCGAGTCGGTGGTTCGGACCGGCGAGGCTTCCTCCCAACGATCGACAGGACGACATCCTGCTGCCCGAGTGGCGAACCATCCCGGTCTACGGCGACGTGGAGACGATCGCAGATCGATAACACTCGGCTCTGAGCTTCAGTGCGCTACTTCCTGCGAGCGGTGTGGCAGCTTCCAGCCTGGACGGACGAAGTGGCAGGTGTAGCCGTGGGGATAGCGCTCCAGGTAGTCCTGGTGCTCCGCTTCGGCCTCCCAGAACGGCCCGGCGGGCGCGAGTTGGGTGACCACCTTTGCGGGCCACAGGCCGGAGGCGTCGACATCGGCAATCGTGTCCTCGGCGATGCGGCGCTGCTCGTCGTCGACGTAGTAGATCGCCGAGCGGTAGCTCGAGCCGATGTCGTTGCCCTGGCGGTCCTTGGTCGTCGGGTCGTGAATCTGGAAGAAGAACTCGAGCAGGTCCCGGTAGGAGATGCGATCTGGGTCGAACAGGATCTCGATCGCTTCTGCGTGGGAACCGTGGTTGCGGTAGGTCGCGTTGGGCGTGTCGCCTCCGGTGTAGCCGACGCGCGTGCTGATGACACCGTCCAGCTTGCGGATCAGATCCTGGACGCCCCAGAAACACCCGCCGGCAAGGATCGCCTTCTCGGTAGTAGCCATCTCTGTGCTCCTCGTCGTCATGGTCGCTTGTTCGCCGCACATACGCCGCCACGGCGTCAGTCAATGATGCCAACACGGTAAACCGCGTCGCATCGCGCGACCGACGCGAGGCGCTCGGAGTGCCCGGTGGCGGCTCGGCGGAGCCGCTTCCCCACCCGCGATGGGTCGACCCCGCCGTGGTGATTATCAGCGGGCAACACCGCTCTCGCTTGCGCCCACAAGCACAGCCTGCTCGGCACCAGCCAGCTGTCGCCTGCCCGCGCTGCGAACTGGATCTTTCAGTCGGCGCCCAGCACGCTCCTCGCTCCGACCCGTTTCGTGTCCCGACATGCCCGAATATGGGGGTGTTTCAGCGCACTTCAGAGCACCTCAGAAGCCCGAAAATGCTGGAAAAGACCTGCAAATGGCGCCGCGGTAAGGAAGGGGTCAACGGTTCGAGTCCGTTAGAGGGCTTGGGAAAGCCCCGTAAATCGGGGCTTTTTGGTAAGCGTTCAGTGTCCTGGGTCAGGTGAGTAGGGGCGCTGGGTCGCCGCGGTTGTGGGCGGTGATGGCGTCGGCGAGGTAGGCGTGGAGGGGCCGGCGCTGGAGTCTGCAGGTCGTGTGGGCGCTG
>Ga0302320_10023698_pt1 | contig 12030 bp, 11 predicted proteins | sample Bog_T0_3_FD_202130 | JGI IMG/M metagenome (GOLD analysis project Ga0302320, IMG submission 202130) | Peat permafrost microbial communities from Stordalen Mire near Abisko, Sweden - Bog_T0_3 | ecosystem: Environmental > Terrestrial > Soil > Wetlands > Peat | place: Sweden: Abisko, Stordalen Mire...
AACCGGTGGGCAAGCGCGAACATGTTCGCTTGCCCACACAGAACATCGGAGGGATAGACCCGTCATGCCTGGAAAATCCAAAGCAAGCCCCAACGAAAATGCTTGCCTTGCAAGAGAGAATCTGGGATAGCACGAATACAAGGTATAAAACCAGAGGATCAAAAAACGAGCATTTCCCAGCCTGACCGTCCGCCAAATCACGGCGTAACCCGCCCCGCGCGAGACCAAGCCGCGCCATCCGCTTCCCGTGCTGCATCCTTGTAGCGCCCAAAAGTCGCCATCAGCTCTTCCACGGCCTGCACTGTCTTGATGCCTCCGCGCGCCCCTGCCGCCATGCAGTTCATCGCCGCCGCCGCGCAGCTAAAATCGAGCTGCCGTTCCAGCGGCCACTCCTGCAGCAGCCCGTAGATGAATCCGGCGCGAAAGATGTCGCCCGCACCGGTCGTATCCACCACCGGAACGCGAAACGCAGCACGGTGGACCATTCGTTTTCCATCCCATGCCAGCACGCCGTGTTCGCCCAGTGTAGCCGCCGTCATGCGGCATCCGTAGCGCGTCTGCATCAGCCGCAGAGAGCGCTCCAGGTTGTTGTCGCCGGTCAGCCGGAAAGGGAAGTCCGTGTTCACAAGCAGGTAGTCCACGTTCGCAATCAGCTCGTCGATTCCAGGGTAAGGATCGTCCAGGTCGGCGGTCACCGGAACGCCCGCCGCGCGCGCCCAGCTTGCTGCCTGCGTAGCCGCCGCCGTATCGCGTCCGTCTACATGCAGCACGCGCGCATTCACAATCCACTCGCGGCGCAGTTCTTCCGGCCGCAGCACCATCCGCTCGTCGCGCTGGCAAAGCACCGTGCGGTCTCCGCCGTTGTCTACCAGGATTACGTTGTGCAGGCTCGGCGTTCCCGGCACAGTCACCAGTTGCATCTCCGCGCCCACGCGGCCAAACGCTTCCTTATGCAGTTCCGCAGCGGAGTCGTCTCCAAACTTGCCCACATACCGCGTGCTCAGTCCCCACGTCTGGCAGGCCACCACGGTTGAAGCCACCTGCCCGCCCGGCATTACCGCGCGGTCACGGTACTCCACCTTCGATCCGCGCTCAGGAAACGAGGCCAAAGAAATCAGCGTGTCGGTGGCGTTCAGCCCCACGCCCACCAGGTCCACCTTTGCCCACTGCGTCATGCTGTCATTGTAATTTGCAGCCTGCTCGCTGGCCTCGATCCCCGCATCAATGCTGTACGCTCAAGAGAGCACATTTCTTCTTTGGACCCCCATGGCAGATCAATCGAATAACTCGTCTTCGCGCCCATTCGTTCGCCCCCAGCCTGGCGCCGCTTTGCACTGCGGCAAAGTCTCTATCGAGTCACTTGTGCGCCGCTATGGCACGCCGCTTTACGTCTACTCCGCCGATCAAATCGCCGAGCGCCTTGCGCTCTTTCAGCAAGCTCTCGCTACACGCGAGCACTTGGTCTGCTACGCGGTAAAAGCCAACTCCGCATTGGCGATTCTCAAGCTCCTCGCCGACCGCGGCGCGGGCTTTGACATCGTCTCGGGCGGCGAACTCGATCGCGTTCTCGCCGCCGCTCCCGACGCAGGTGGCCGCGTCGTCTTCTCCGGAGTTGGCAAAACAGCAGCCGAAATCGATCGCGCCCTCCAGGCTGACATTCTTCAGTTCAACGTCGAGAGCGAGGGCGAGCTTGAGCTGCTCGCCGAGCGCGCCCGCAAGGCAAAGCGTGTGGCGCGGTTTGCTTTGCGCGTCAATCCCGATGTCTTCGCCGAGACGCATCCCTACATCTCTACAGGCCTGCGCGAGCACAAGTTCGGCATCGACATCCGCCACGCCCTCGCCCTCTACAAGAGTGCGGCAAAAAATCGCTGGCTTCAGGCCAACGGCGTCAGCGTCCACATCGGCTCGCAGATTCGCTCCGCCAAGCCCTTCGGCCAGGCAATCGAGCGATTGGCGAAACTCGTTGATCAACTCCGCCGCGAAGGAATCATGCTCAGCGTCGTCGACGCCGGGGGTGGCCTCGGCATCGATTACCACGGCGCCCCATTCGACGCTGCCGCAAAGGTGCAGGAGTACGCCGCTGCCGTTGAGCGCGCGCTTGGAGGATTCGACGGCCGTCTGCTCATCGAGCCTGGCCGCTTCCTCGTCGCGCAGGCCGGCACTCTTGTTGCCCGCGTGCTTAACGTCAAGCGCAACGGCAAAAAAACCTTCGTCATTACTGACGCCGCAATGAACGATCTCATCCGTCCAGCGCTCTACCAGGCGCATCACGACATCGTGCCGATACTGCCGCGCGCCGGCCGTCCCCGCGTTGTCGATGTTGTCGGCCCCGTCTGCGAGTCAGGCGATTTCTTTGCTCACGACCGCAAGCTTGCCCCGCTCCAGCCCGGCGATCTGGTCGCCATACTCGATGCCGGTGCGTACGGCATGGTGCAAAGCTCCAACTACAACACCCGCATGAGGCCCGCTGAGGTTCTGGTTCAGGGCGCAAAGGCCCGTCTCATCCGCCGCCGCGAAACCATCGCCGACCTCCTCGCGCCGGAGATGTTATAGGCTCAAGTCTCTAAAAAACATGACAAAACAGAGTCTGTCATTCTGAACGAACGGGGCCCCGAACGCTTTTCAGTTCGGGGGTAGTGAGCGAAGAATCTGTGGTTGTTCTTTCGCGCCATCTGCAAAGAGCTTTAGAGACAGGGCACTCGCTTCGCAGCTCAAGCAGCTCAAGCTGTTGTTGCCCGCAAAAAGCAAATGGACCGCTGTATCGGCAGCGGTCCATTTGCTTCCAATCCTGTCTTAGCTTCTACTGGCTAACGCCTGAAGCCGAAGTGAAGCCTGAAGCCTGATCCCCCGGAATTGTCGAGATCGGCGGAGGCGCGCTAAAGCTTGCCCCCTTGGCATTGATCGCGCTCGAGTAGTCCGGCCCAAGTCCCAGCTTCTTCAGTGCCCGCGAATCCGGCATCAGCTTGGTCTGCCAGCCTTGATCCGCCTGGTATTTCTGCATTGCCGCCTGCGTATCCGCGTCCCACCGGCCTGAGGGATCTCCCGTCAGATAGTGCTCGCGGATCAGCGCCTGCTGAATCTGCGTGGCGCGCTCCGTATCGATGCCTTGCTGGCCGCGCGTTCTGTGCGCCGTTACAGGCTTGGTGTGGCTCAGCTTATGTGCCTTGTGCGTCTGGCCGCTCGTAGGTCCCCGATGTACCCGTGATGCATACGCCGGCGGCATAAGGAGGGCCGCGGAAATTCCAAGTGCCAAAGTTACTCTAAAAACAAACACGATAAAGCCACCTCTACTGAATAACTGGTCTGACCAAGGCTTTGATCACTGAAGTTTAGCGAAATGTACCAAAATGCGGCAAGCAAAAAACACGCTCCCGCATCAAATTCCTAATAAATTGGGAATCATTCGCGCCCGCTGGTCTTTGGGAGGGCCGGCGGGCGCGAATCTCTGTTTCTCTAAAGTGTTCCACCCACGTAGTTTATCCCCGCCTCTGGATGCTTCGGGTCCACCACCTCAAATACCACGTCGTCGCCCGTCTTCAGCTTGCTTACCAGGGCGTTGAACTGGTCTCTTGTGGCCGTCGGCTGTTTGTTGATGTGCGTAATCACTTCGCCCGGTTCAAGCCCCTGCAAGTCGCCAAACGAACCCGTTCGCACAGATTCAATCACCACGCCCTGGGTATGCAGCTTGGCCGCCGTCGCCGGTGTAACCTCGCGCACCACCAATCCCAGCTTGCTTTCGCCTGCATCCGCCACGCTGTCAGGCGTTGCATCCGGCTGCGCGTTGCCCAGGTCGGCAAACACCTTCTCCCGGTCGCCGATGGTCACCGTTGTGTCCGTCGCCTTGCCGTCGCGCATATAGCCCAGCCGTATCGTCGAGCCCGGTCGGCGGCTGGCAATTTCGTCCACCAGGTCGTTGCCGTCCTTGATGCTGCGCCCGTCCACCGTCGTGATAATGTCGCCCGCCTTCAACCCAGCCTTCTCCGCGGGGCCTCCCGCCTGAACCTCCTGCACCAGCACTCCGTTCTTGAATCCGTAAACGCGGCTCACCGCGCTTGACAGGCCTTCCTTGAACTGGATGCCGATTGAACCGCGCGTTACCTTGTGGCTGGGGCTGATCAGGTCGTTATACACCTGCACCACCGTATTCGAAGGCATCGCGAAGCCGATCCCCTGGTAGCCGGCCGACTGCGTGTAGATGGCCGTATTCACGCCGATCACTTCGCCGTTCATGTTCAGCAGCGGTCCGCCGGAGTTGCCCGGATTGATCGCCGCGTCCGTCTGGATAAAATGCTGAAACTGTCCGCTCGCGCCGGGGTCGATCGTCCTGTTCTTGGCCGAGATGATTCCCGCCGTCACCGTCTGCGACAGCGCAAACGGGCTGCCGATCGCCTCTACCCAGTCGCCCACGTTCGTCGTGTCGGAGTTGCCCATCTTCACTGTCGGCAGCGGCGCATTGGTGTCAATCTTGATTACCGCCAGATCCGTAGCTTTGTCGGTGCCGATTACGCGCGCCGGCCGTCCCAGATCCTGTGAATCGGGATCGGTTGACAGCTTCACGTAAATCTTGTCGGCCTTCTCCACCACGTGATAGTTGGTGATGATGTATCCCTTCGGGTCAACGATGAAGCCCGACCCGAGCGATTCCTGCACGCCGGTGCTCGGGCCCGCGCCATCGGGCAGGGGATTCTGTCCGCCGAAAAAGCGGTTGAAGAAATCCTGAAAGTTGTTGTCTCCTCCCTGTTGCTGCTGGTCGTCGTCGTCCCCGCTGTCCGGCGCCTGCTGGTTCGGTTGCGTGCGCATGTGAAATTTGGGCGCTGTGCCCTTGTTCTCGCTCTGCTTGGGCAGAGTCTGCGTATTGATGTTCACCACAGCCGGCCCTACCTGCCGCGCAATCTTCACAAACTCGTTGGGGGGAATCGTCGAGTTCACTACCTTTAACTGTGTGGCGTCGGAGCTGTTGGCCTGCTGCTCCTGGCCGCGGACTCCATGCGCCCAATACGACCCTCCCACCACAGCAGCGGTCAAGGTGGCCAACAACACAAAGAATGAAGCGAGACGGCGTGTGCGCAGCCGTTCGAAAAGCGAATTCATGGGTTTTGATGACCTCGTTGGATGAGCCGTCTTGCCCTGGGCACATCATCTCTTAGTATAGCGAGTTGCGCCCCTTCCGTCCCCCACCCAGCCCCACGCGGTTCAGCCCGCTAACGGCAAGCCGGCCGGCGCGCGCAAAGCCCCTGATTCGTGGCCGTCTGGCCATTCTTTCGACATTTGGTCCGATCTCGTCGCGGAAACCTTCAGAACAGCGGTTCCACTCCAGCGCTCAGGCCCAGCACCCTGGGCCAAAAATTGATGTTGGCGCGATCTGTGCAGCTGTACCTTCGGTGTGATACAACAGAGTGTCCAGGAGACCTCGCTGCAAAACGCCTTACAAAAAGCGATTTACCTGGATGCCGCCATCATGACGCGTTCTCCTTTTGGATGGATGGCGTTGAGCCGGACAACTCACACACACGGTTTTTTGAACTTTTGGTAACGATAGGAGATTCGCTATGGCAGAAACAATCTTTAGCTCTTTCGAAACAGTTAAGTACGAGGGTCCTTCCAGTCAAAATGCCCTCGCCTACCGTTGGTACGATGCCGACCGAGTAGTTCTCGGCAAGCCCCTCAAGGATCACCTGCGCTTCGCAGTTGCTTACTGGCATTCGCTTGCCATGCGTGGTGGCGATCCCTTTGGCGGAGCCACCATCCAGCGCCCGTGGTTTGCCCCCGGCGACCCCATTGCCCAGGCCAAAGTCCAAGCCGATGCAGCTTTCGAGCTCTTCAGAGTACTCGGCCTTCCTTTCTTCTGCTTCCACGATGCCGACGTCGCTCCCGGCGGTGACACTCTTGCCGAGACCCTCAAGAACTTCCACACCATCGTGGATTATCTCGAAGAGAAGATGAGCAAGTACTCCACCCGCCTCCTCTGGGGAACGGCGAATCTGTTCTCGCATCCGCGGTTCATGGCCGGCGCCTCCACCAATCCCGATCCCGAAGTCTTCGCCTGGTGCGCGGCCACGGTCAAGAATTGCCTGGACGCCACCAAGAGGCTCGGCGGTTCCAACTACGTGCTCTGGGGCGGCCGTGAAGGCTACGAGACCCTGCTCAACACCAATATGAAGCAGGAACTCGAGCAGATGGGCCGCTTCCTCACCTTGGTCGTGGAGTACAAGCACAAGATCGGCTTTGACGGCCAGATCCTCATCGAACCCAAGCCGAAGGAACCGACGACTCACCAGTACGACTTTGACACCGCGACGGTGTACGGATTCCTGAAGCGCTTCGGCCTCGAAAAGGAAGTCCACGTCAATATCGAAGCCAACCATGCCATGCTCGCCGGGCACACCTTCGAGCATGAGATTGCAACCGCCAGCGCACTGGGATTCCTGGGCTCTCTCGACATCAATCGCGGCGATGCGCTGCTCGGCTGGGACACCGACCAATTCCCGAACGAGCTTTGGTCCATGACCATGAGCATGTATCACGTCATCAAGGCCGGCGGCCTCAAGCAGGGCGGCTGCAATTTTGACGCCAAGGTTCGCCGTCAGAGCTTTACCGCGGAAGATATGGTCCACGCCCATGTAGGCGGCGCAGACCTCTGCGCCCGCGCATTCCTCACGGCTGCCAAGCTGATTGAAGACGGCCGCTATGACGCAATCCTCGCCGAGCGCTATGCCGGCTGGAAGTCGCCTGAGGCTGCGGCCATGTTCGAGGGAAAGGTCTCGCTCGATCAGATCGAGGCAGCGGCTCTCAAGAACGGCATCAATCCTCAACCCCGCTCGGGCAAGCAGGAGCAGATCGAAAACCTCCTCGCTCGCCTCATCTACACCGACGCGGTCTAACAAGCTGGCCCGACTCAGGCCGCCGGCTAAAAGGCATCTCAATCAAAGATGCCGGTACTCAAAGATGCGGCGTGACGCGTATGCGTCACGCCGCATCGACGTTTTGGCGCTCCCCGCGGCGCACCCAAGGTTTTCAAGACTTAACCATCCAACAAAGCTCGGTTTCCCACCCTTCGCAAAAGACGCGAAGGATGGGGCACCAGACTGTATTGCTATATCAAGGGTGGGCCACCCGCGACAGATTGAATCGACTCAAGCCTGCGAATCCGCCGCCGCTTCCTTCGCTGTTTTTACCGCGTAAGCCTCACGTTGAATCCACCGCTCGAGAATCGCAACGTGTTCGCCTTCTTCCTTGACGAATTCCTTGGCCATCTCGGCAATTTCGGGGTCTTTTGTGGTTCCCGCGACGGAATAATAGAAATCGAAGCCCCGGCGTTCGCCCTGCAACGCCGTCTTCAAGGCGTCCAACCGGGAGAGATTTGGATCGCCCGCCCAGAGAGCGTTTCTCTCCGGTGTGGCGTGATCGGGCCACACGTAATCGGGAGGAAAGTGAGCCGTAACGTCGATCGAACTGGCTCGTTCGCGGGCCTGTGCCAGGTGCAACCGTGAGTAATGCGCCATGTCCCTGAACAGCTTTGCAACTTCCAGGTTTCCGACCTCCTCCATCGCGGCCCCAAGCTCCTCATAGTGGATCGAAGAGTCCTCCTCCAGCCGCACGGCGAAGCCCAGAAACTGATCGAGATCCTTGATTTCAATGCCCCCCTTGTAGATCTTTGCGGCGGTCGAAAGGTAAGGTCTTTGTACCGGCAGGGTCTGATCGCCCTCAAAGGAAACAAGAATGTCTTCGTCCCGGACAAAACATAGGCATGCGAGCCGGTAAAGCGGGGGAACGTCATTGATCTCGGCCTCCCGGATCTCGTCGGGAGTAATCTTGCCGAGCTGGCGAAGCATCTCTTTCTCTTTGTCTGTGAGTGAGACCGCGCATACGGCATTTTTCGCCAGATGTTCGACCTTGACCAGGCACGATCCGCATTCTCCGTCCTGGCAATCGAACGGGATGGGAATCTTGTGCGCGCGGGCTACCGCCAGAATCGTGCCGCGGTCTCCCGCGATGGCATACACAGTGAGGTCTTTCGCCATGACGGGCGAGGAAAAGGTGACGTTGGCCAATGCAAATCTCCATTCTCGACGAGGGTTTGCGGTCGCCTCATCGCACGCCGCAACTTGTCTTTCAGGCTTCGTATTGCAAACCGTGGGCCAATCGGCAAAACCAAGAAATAAAATGCCTTACCAACGTTGTCCGCGCGGTGTGGATAGGCCGTTTTCCTGCAAAATCGACAATTGTGTCGGAAAGCTCACAGTGCGCATGGCCAACGAACACCCACGAGAGAGCCATCCCCAAAGCCCTCTTTTATATTTGAGTGGGGACAAGAATCCATGTCGAAACGTGAATTTCAGACTGAAGTCAATCAACTCCTGCAACTGATCGTCCACTCGCTCTATTCGCATCCGGAGATCTTCCTCCGCGAGCTGATCTCGAACGCCTCCGACGCGCTCGACAAGATGCGCCGGGTGCCCCAGGTCTGGATTTTCAGACATGGGAAAGCACGAACCTCAACCACGCAACGTCAACAATATCTATAAGTCGAAACGCCCTAAGCGGGCTTCTCCACCGCCGTCTTGGCAACTTCGCCCGCCGGCCGGCTTGCCGCCCAGGCCACCAGCCTGTAAGGCTGGCCCACCAAGCCGTCGTTGAGCGACTACTTTGTTCGACGCTGGTTGAAGTTCATGGACTCCCACTCATCCACGATAAAACTGTGGATGAATGGGGCACAGCGTGTTCGTGGTTAGATCATGACCGGGCCACCTGTCACTACTGTTTACAGACGTAAACACGGCAAACCGCCCCGGAGGACGGCCTGCGGTTGGCTGGAAGGCAGCTTACTGTGCCCTAAAACAGGCACATCATTTTTCGGAACCGCGCACACACAACGCGCGCATGAAGGAAGAGGAGTAGGGCCACCCGCTAGGCTGGTTGTTCGATCTTCCTTCGTTGAAATCGTAGTACCAGTCGTAACCGTTAGGATGCCCGCGATCATCTTTCCGGCGCTCACTGCTCCACTGATTACCGGTAAGGAACAGATTGCCCTTCACGTGCCAGGTATCGGGACTTTCTTTACCTGGGCCAGCTAATCCGGGAGCATTGGCATTGCGGTCGTAGATCGCCCCCAACTCAGCAAGTGACGCCAGCCTCCAGTCCGAGTACCCGGCCAGCCGGAGATCGCCGCAGTACTTCACCGCACCTTTCCAGCTCACGTCTCTACCGTTGTCCCTTCCGGCCCACATCAGCCCAGTGGATGGATCAGTCCAAACGCCGCGTGCTTGTGTCTCCGGCGCGCGGCTCTGGCCTTCCGGTGCTGACTGAGCGCTTCCTTGGATAGCAGCGATAGAGAGCAGAAGCGCAGCAACCTTAGTCCGATATCTCACGATGCACACTCCTACTGCCAACTACCCATGTACCATTGATACGCGTTCACGATTCCGAAGAATCCCTTCTCCTTGGCACCTTGGACGCCTCCAGTCTTCATCAATTGCTCATTGCTCTGGATGAGCGCTTTCCTTGTGGCTGGAGATAGATTGGGACTGAAGTAGTACCCGGTGTTCTGGATTGTGATGCCGTTGGTGCTGAAGTTATAGTCGTGAACAGCCGCTCTCCAGTCACCAGTACCTGTCGGCGGCCCCATTCCGCCGGGCCCAGCCCAGTTGTCCTGCCCATTGAGTGGACCGGCGAGCGCCTTCCAAAAATCGCTGACCGCCTGTGCTCTACCGGTCATAAATGTCAGCAATCCGTCTAATGGGTCTGATCCGTCTGTTGGCACGGAATTTCCCCTCAATTGGCCGGGTGCCCCAGGTCTGGATTTTCAGACCTGGGAAAGCACGAACCTCAACCACGCAACGTCAACAATACCTATAAGTCGAAACGCCCTAAGCGGGCTTCTCCACCGCCGTCTTGGCAACTTCGCCCGCCGGCCGGCTTGCCGCCCAGGCCACCAGCGCAATCCCCACCACAACCGACCCCAGACTGGCCAGTTGCGCGTTCGACAGGCCGAAAAGAACCTTCGGGTTGCGGCGGATAAACTCAACCAGAAAGCGAGCTATCCCGCTCAGCAGCAGGTATTGCCCCACAATCGCGCCGGTGTTGTACGGCTTGCCCCCGCGCCGCCACAGCCACCACCCGATCAGCAGTCCCGCTCCCAGCTCAAACAGCGGCGTAGGAAACACCCGCACGCCCATCGGCGTCGGGTCCAGACCGTGCGGAAAGCTCATTCCCCAGGGAAAGCCCAGCTTCGTCTCGATTCCGTAGCAGCCGTCGCCCGACAAAAAGCACCCGATCCGCCCAATTCCGTAGCCAACCGCCGCCGACGGAGCCGCCATGTCCAGCGTCCTCAGCCCGCCAATCTTTGCCCACCAGCCCTGAGCCACCAGCGCCGATATTCCGAAAACCAGCCCGCCAAACCACGCAAATCCCGCCGAGTCCCAAAGCACCCGCCAGCCAAAGTCGCGAAACTCCGTGGGCGTGTCGATCACATGCCACAGCTTGGCCCCCACAATGCCCATCACCACGGCCACGGCCACAATCCCCACCGCGTCGGCCGTAATGCGCGACCGCTTGAAGTTCTGGTCCATCAGGATCGCGGCAACAACGGCGGCCAGCCACAGCATCAACCCGAAGGTTGGCAGTTGGTGTGGCCAGAAGGGGAGCAAAATATAGGGCAGCATATCGCTTCAAGTATAGACTCCCCCGCATTCCCAAGGTCGCGTCTCCATGCGAATCTTCGCGCCTCCCAATCCCGAGTCTCCCTTCCGTCGCCGTCCAAAACATTGCCCGATTTGCACACTCGCGTTTTCCACCATGTTTGGGCGATACTGGGTGCATGTCCTCCACAACTTATAAGGACCTTGAGATCCTCTACTCGCGCCAGCAGATTGCCGACCGCGTCGCCGAAATGGGCGCACAGATCACCCGCGACTTCAACGGGGAAAATCTTGTCATGATCGGAGTCCTCAAGGGAGCAGCCCCGTTCCTCTCCGACCTGGCCCGGGCCATCGATCTTGAAGCCACATTCGACTTCGTCGCCACCTCCAGCTACGGCAAAGGCCAGCGCACCTCCGGCGCAGTCAAGCTCATCAAAGACCTCGACCTGCCCATCGAAGGCAAGAACGTCCTCGTCGTCGAAGACATTCTCGATACCGGCCTCACGCTCTCTTATCTCCGCAAGCTGTTCCTCGCGCAGCATCCCAAGTCCCTGCGCATTGCAACGCTCCTTGACAAGCCCTCGCGCCGCATTGAAAAAATCGAGGCAGACTACATAGGCTTCTCCATCCCCAACCTCTTCGTCATCGGCTACGGCATGGACTACGCCGAGCGCTTCCGTAACCTCCCCGACATCTGTGTGATGCCTGCCAGCAGTCCTGACTAGCCCGATTGCACTGGCCAAGTCAGCGCCCACACGACTTGGACCCGCACAGGGGAAGGTTCTATACTCTTCTCCCGGACCCTGTAAGGCGGGAAAGGAGCAGGCGTAATGGCAGTCACCACTCCGATTGACAGATCGGAACTCGAATTCAATCACGGCTCGTTCGATGCGGACGCCTTTGCCGCCGTGGCGCTCAGCAGCCCGCAGGCGCTCACCGCGGTCATTGACCACACATTGCTCGGTCCCGCCGTCACTCGCGCCCAGGTTGAAACCCTCTGCCACGAAGCCCTCCGCTACCGCTTCGCCTCTATCCTTGTGCATCCCGCCTCAGTTTCCATTTCGGTTGGACTTCTCTCCGGCTCCGGCATTCCCGTCGGCGTCGCCCTCGGATTTCCCTTTGGAGCTTCACTGGTCTCCACTCTGCGCCATGAGGCCGCTACTCTCTGCCGGCTCGGCGCGCGCCAGTTTGAGATGGTCGTCCCGCTCGGCCAGCTCAAAAGCGGAAACCACCACGCCGTCCACAACGCAATCCACGCCGTCGCGCCTTTAGTCCATCACCGCGGCGCAATCCTTAAAGTGATTCTTGAAACCTCCATGCTTACCATGCAGGAAAAATTGCTTGCAGCGGAAATCGCTATCCAGGCCGGCGCGGACTTTATCAAGACCTCCAC
>Ga0302320_10023699_pt1 | contig 12030 bp, 10 predicted proteins | sample Bog_T0_3_FD_202130 | JGI IMG/M metagenome (GOLD analysis project Ga0302320, IMG submission 202130) | Peat permafrost microbial communities from Stordalen Mire near Abisko, Sweden - Bog_T0_3 | ecosystem: Environmental > Terrestrial > Soil > Wetlands > Peat | place: Sweden: Abisko, Stordalen Mire...
TGAATATTCCCGGCTCAAGGATTTGACCGCCGGCGGCGAACGCTATTTGAAGGTCCTCGCTGATCTCACCGAAAACGAGGCCACCCTAATAACCGAGCCGGCCGACAGCGAACTGGCCGAATTGGCCCGCGCCGAAGTCGCGCAACTTCGCGCCGAGGAAAAGGCTCTCTCCCGCAAAATCCACCACGGCCTGGTCCCGCCGGACCCCGCCGATTCGCGCAACACCATCATTGAAATCCGCGCCGGCGCCGGCGGCTCCGAATCCGCGCTCTTTGCCGCCGACCTTTACCGGATGTACACCCGTTACGCCGAAGGCCGCGGCTGGAAAATCGAAAACATGGACAGCAGCCCATCCGATCTCGGCGGCTTCAAGGAAGTGATTTTCGGCGTCACCGGCCAGGAAGTTTTCAAGCGCCTGAAATACGAAAGCGGCGTCCACCGCGTCCAACGCGTTCCCGCGACCGAGGCGCAGGGGCGCATCCACACCAGCACCGCCACCGTCGCCGTCCTCCCCGAAGCCGAGGAGGTGGACATTGAGATTGATCCCGAAGACTTGGAAATCAACGTCTGCCGCGCCTCCGGCAAAGGAGGGCAAGGAGTCAATACGACTGATTCCGCCGTCCAGATCATTTACAAACCGACCGGCATGATCGTCCGGTGCGCGGACGAGCGTTCCCAGCAAAAGAACAAAATCACCGCCATGACCGTCCTGCGTTCGCGCCTCCTGGAATTGAAAGTCAACGAGGAGAACGCCAAATACGCCGCCCGCCGCAAGGAGCAGGTCGGGAGCGGCGAGCGCAACGAACGCATCCGCACCTACAATTTCTCGCAAAACCGCGTCACCGACCATCGCATCGAATTGACCCTTTACAATCTGTCCAATTTCCTCGAAGGTGACATCGACGGCCTCATCGAACCCTTGATGGCCCACGACCTGGAAGAACGCCTTTCCGCCATCGCACTCTAATAATCCGGATTTCGGAGAACTAAATCACAGAATGACGCAACAATCCCTCAATGATGACTCACACCAAGTCCGCGTCCATCCGCGTCCATCCGCGGTTCTCCTAGATCCGCAGTCCGCAATCCGCAATCCGCAATCGCTGAATGCCCATTAAAGCCCTCATCTTCGACTGCGACGGCACCCTGGCCGACAGCATGCCCCTGCACTGGCGCGCCTGGGAACAAATCACCAAAAGCCATTCCATCCACTTTCCCATCGAACGCTTTTACTCCCTGGGCGGCGTGCCCGCCCGGGACATCGTGAAAATGCTCGGTCAGGAGCAGGGCCTCTCCATTGACCACCTTGCCGTGGCCAAGGAAAAGGAGCTGACCTTCGAGCGCCTGATCCCGCAAATCCAGGAAATCGCGCTCGTCACCAAAGTGGCCCGCGAGAATTTCGGAATCCTGCCCATGGCGGTCGCCTCCGGCGGAACCCGCCGCATCGTCACCGAAACCCTGCACCACCTCGGCATCTCGCACCTGTTTCAAGCTGTGGTCGTCAGCGAAGACGTAGTCAATCAAAAGCCCGCCCCCGACATCTATTTGGAAGCCGCCCGCCGTCTTGGCGTCGAACCCCGATACTGTTGCGCCTACGAAGACACCGACCTCGGCATCCAAGCCATCCGCTCCGCCGGCATGGACCCCGTCGATGTGCGCCCGTTGCTGGCGAAACAGAACGCCGCATCCGCGAAAAGCGCCGACAATCCCACCGGCTGAACTTCAAAGCTGGCCGGTAGAGACTTGTGTCACAATACTTCCATGAGCAACTTGGTTGATGCAGCCAACAAGACCGGGCAACCCAGTCCGACCCCAATTCACCGTCTTCCCCGGGCTGTGCAGCCGGTCAGATATTCCAACTCAATCCAGCCAAATCCGACCTAATCGGCTGAAATTAATACTCACCCTCCCAACCACCGCTTTGGGATTGCGACAACACCTGATTGGAATACCCTGAATCTTGTGACGTACAACGCCGACGATTTGTTCGATTTGAGCCAGTCCGAGCACGCGGAAATCTTCGCCGGATGCAAGTTCGCCTGGGAAGCGCTGCCGAAGATTGCGGCCTACCTGGAATCGCATCTCCGGCCCAAGCTGCTCAACCGTTGCGAGGGACGCGCCTTCATCGGCGAAAAGGTTTTCATCGGCGAGGGGACCATGGTCGAAGACGGCGCAATGATCAAAGGGCCGGCCATCATCGGGAAGAACTGCCAGATCCGACACAATGCCTATTTGCGCGAACACGTCATCATCGGCGACAATTGCGTGGTGGGAAACTCCACGGAGGTCAAAAACTCGATTTTCTTCAACAATGCGCAGGCGCCGCACTTTAACTACGTGGGCGACTCCATTCTCGGCCACAAGGCCCACCTGGGCGCGGGCGTGATTCTGTCCAATTTCAAACTCGTTCCGGGGAACATCAGCGTGGAGATGGACGGCCAGCCCTTCGACACCGGCCTGCGGAAATTCGGAGCGCTCCTGGGCGACCGGACGGAAATCGGCTGCAACAGCGTGCTCAGTCCGGGGAGCATAGTAGGGCGCGACTCCGTGATTTATCCAAGCCTGGCCTGGCGCGGAGTTTTGCCGGAAAGCAGTATTGTGAAGAATCGCACGCAGTTCACGATCATGCCGCGGCGCTCCCGGGGCGGGTGAGGACAGGCTGATGAGCATCATTCCAGACACCCAGCCGCAGTTGAGCGGCCATGACCTTCCCGCCATGGTCTCGCAGATTTTTGCGCCTGGCGGGGTGCTCTCCAAATCGCGCAACTTCGAGTATCGCCCGCAACAGCAAAAAATGGCGGTGGCCGTGGCAGAGGCCTTGCAACGCAAGGAACACTTGGTGGTCGAGGCCGGCACGGGCGTGGGCAAAAGCCTGGCCTATTTGATCCCATCCATTTTGTTCGCGGTCGCCGCCAAGAAGAAAGCGGTCATCTCGACCCACACCATTAATTTGCAGGAGCAACTGATCGAGAAAGACCTGCCGATGCTGGCGCGCATCCTGCCGGTGAAATTCGACTTTACGATGCTGAAAGGCCGCGGGAACTACCTTTGCACCCGGCGGCTGGCGCGGACGGTTCCGCAGGCGGGAAAACTTTTCACCTCGTCGGACGAGCAGGAATTGCAGCGCATCTACGAGTGGTCCAAGAAAACGGAGGACGGGAGCCTGTCGGACTTCGACGTCGAACCGGACGGGAAGGTCTGGCATCAGGTCTGTTCGGAGCGGGGACTCTGCACGTCGAAGTTGTGCGGTTTTCAGTCGGATTTCGTGAAGGCGGGCGGGCTGCCCTGTTTTTTTCAGCGGGCGCGCAGCCGGATGCTGGCGGCGGATGTGCTGGTGCTGAATCACACGCTGTTTTTCATGCAATTGGGCGGCGTGCGCGAGGAGGAGAGCGGCGGGCTTCTCTTCAAGAACGATTTTGTCGTCTTCGACGAAGCGCACACGGTGGAGCGGGTGGCCTCGCGCCACGTGGGATTGAGCATTTCCAGCGCCCAATATCGTTTTGCTTTACAGCGGCTGTGGAATCCGACCACCAACAAGGGGCTGCTGACGTTGTTGCGCAAGGGCCGCGCCGTTGGCCTGGTGGAGGAGGCATTGCGCGAGGGGGAGAAGTTTTTCGCGGCGATCGAGAAGGAGTGCGACCGGATGCACGACCAGCGCACCCGCGAGGGCAGCGGGGCGCGCAGTTGGAGTGAATTGCGCGTGCGCCGGGCGGAGTTGGTGCCGGACAATGTGACGCTGCCGCTGCAAAATCTACGGCAGGAAATCGCGGACATGGTCAAGCTGGCGCATGATCGCGACACGGCGCAGGAATTGGCGGAATGCAACCGGCATGTCGGCGAACAAAGGGATTCCATTGTCCTGTTTTTGGAGCAGGGCATGCCCAACTATGTTTACTGGGTGGAACGCGCCGGCAAGTTCCAGCGCAACATCACGTTGAACGCCGCGCCCATCAACGTGGCGGAGTACTTGCGCCAGCGGCTTTTTGGCGCGGAAACTTCCGTGATCATGACCAGCGCCACGCTGGCGACGCGCAAGGCCGAAGACACGAAAATCGAATCGGACACCGCCCCGGTTTCCGGCAACCGCCTTGAGAGCGCCATCCGGCATCCATCGTCGGGTCTCGGCTATTTTGCCAGCCAGGTGGGCGCGGAGAAGGCGACGATGCTGCAAGCGGGCTCGCCTTTCGATTACGAGCGGCAGATGAAGATTTTCGTGGCCGGGAAAATGCCCGACCCGCGCGACGCCGCCTATCAAGCGAGTTTGATCAAGTGGATCGAACATTTCATCCGCATGACCCATGGCAAGGCGTTCGTGCTGTTTACCAACTTCAAGCTGATGCTGGAGGTGGGCGAGCGAATGGAGCCGTTCTTCGAGGAGATGGGATTGGAATGTTTTGTGCAAGGCACCGGCACGCCCCGGTCGCTCATGCTGGAGAAATTTAAGACCGACGTTAATTCCGTGCTCTTCGGTGCGGACAGCTTTTGGCAGGGAGTGGACGTGCCGGGCGAGGCTTTGTCCAACGTGATCATTACGCGGCTGCCGTTCGCCGTGCCCGACCATCCGTTGGTGGAGGCGCGGATGGAGGCGATTGAAGCGCGCGGCGGAAATTCATTCATGGAATTCTCGCTGCCGGAAGCGATCTTGAAATTTCGGCAAGGCGTGGGCCGCTTGATTCGAGCCAAGACGGACAGCGGCGTGGTAGCCGTTCTGGACAACCGGGTGCTCACGAAACGCTACGGTCAAGCCTTCCTCGACGCCGCCCCCAAATGCCCGGTTGAAATCGTATAGGAGCGCGCATGACAATAGCGTCGCTGCCGCATGAATGCGGCGTTCCAAGGCGGGCGGAACGCCGCATTTATGCGGCAGTGGGCTGCACAGAAGAATTTTATCGCGCGCCGGATTGGATTTCGTATTGTCAATCGCGAGGGGTTCATACATCCTGACGACATGGCCGAGATTGCCAAATTTGTTCATAGAGGGGCCGCGATGATCACGCCCAAGATTCTCAAGGGCGTTCACAAGCGGCTGCCGTTTTTGAAGCTGAAATTCACCGAGTTCGACGACCCGGCCTTTCCGCACCTGAGCGAGCAATTGGAGTTCCTGGCCGATGTGGTCGAGGACTTCGCCGAGGGGGTGGAAGAGGAGTTGCCCTACGCCACCGTGGTGGCCGCGACCTTCGCCCTGGTCTATGCGGACCGGCAAACGGATATTCTTCCGGACGGAATACCCGAGGCGGGATTCGCCGACGACTCGGCGGTCGTGCGCGCCGTGCTGATCGAGCACGAACGGGTCTTGTCCGCCTATGCCGCCCGGCACCACATGAAATGGGATGCGGTTTCGGTGAAGCCGTAGGCACCGGAACGAATCAGGCGGGTTGAGCCTGTTTTGGCTTGGTAAGGGCGACGAACACAGCCGTCCAAACGACCAAGACCAGCGAAAGCAGGGGAACGATCCACGTGGGCATCAGTTGATGCAATTCGGCCGGGCCGACGCCGTAGTCAGGCGCCACCCAGACGTCAAACCTAAGATTGAAGACCGCCAGCGCCACAGCGGAACAAGTGACCAATTGTCCAATGTAGCCCAGCATCGCCGCCGTTCCGGTCAAGCTCCGCACTTTGCAGTAATTCCAAATTGCCAGCCCCGCCATCAGCCCCACAATGATGACCGCCGCCATCCGGTCGTGGGTTTGCCAGGCCATAGTGATCACGCCCCAAAACATCATCAAATGCGTTCCCACCACTGTGCCGGCGCACAGGCTGGGTTTCATTGGTGGCGCGGACAGTCCGGTTCCGCCGGCCGACAGGTTATTCGCCTTGACGTTTCGATATATGGTAGTGATCCAGGTGGCCATAAACACGGCGTAGAACCACCAGAAGCATGCCACCGCGACAAAGTTGGTCACATCAGTCCAGCCGGATCGATGACCCAAATAACGGACGAGCTGCTGCCCGCCGATGGAAAATCCGAGCACGAAAATCCATGTCAATACAAGGCGGAGTCTGGCCGTCCGGCGCTCGCAGTTGCCCGCCGGGCTGAACAGGAGCCATTGCGCGGCGAACCCGGCAAGAATTCCAACGAAGGGCGCAAGACAGGCGACGAGAAGTCCAGACTTGGTGGCTGCCGCGCTCTTCCCTGCCACGCTGGCGCTGGCGGTTGCGATGGGGGCCGCCGTCATTGGCAGGGCGGCAAGGACGGCGCTGGAAAACTCCCGCTTCGGAGCGGTTCGGCGCAAGGCGTTTTCCACGAAGGCCTGGACTTCCTCCTGCAGCAGTTTGCGGCCGCGCGACAACCGCTGCCTGGCGGCGTCTTCGGACAAATCCAGCGCCGCGGCCACGTGTTCGATGGATTGATGCTCGCGATAGTAAAGGATGAGCGGATCACGATAGAGGGCGGGAATTCTCTCCAAAGAACGCCAGAGAATGGCAGCTTCTTCGCGTCCGATGGTTTGGTCGGAAGGGAGCGGCTCGCCCGCCGGTGAGTCGGCGGCGGTCTCCAATGTTTCGGCCTCATGCAGCGGTTGGCGACCTTCCCTTTCGAGCAGCTTCCTGGAACGGTTGCGCACGATGCCGCAGAGCCAGGCGCGAAGTTTTTCCGGTTCGCGCAGGAGGCGGAGATGTTTCCACGCCGTGATGAATGTCTCCTGGGCAACATCTTCACTCTGGCCGAGATGGCCGACCCGGCTGTAAGCCAGCGAGCAGATGAGAATCTGGTAACGCGACACGATCAAATTGAAAGCGTTCCGGTCGCCAGTCAGGGTGCGCGAGACCAGGTCCGCATCGCTGATGTCTTCCACTGTCGTCATAGTTTCATTTGTCATCATAACATAAGATACGTTCCATGAAACGGCCATTAGGTGACAGAGAATCTCAGTTTTTTGTAGCGTCACCGACGAACACCAAACCTTACCATTGTTCGACCGGGCCTTTGGGCACGGGGATGTTCTGGCGCTGGCCCGAACGCGGGCCTTCCTGCATGAACGACGCTACCAAGGGCGCGGGATGGTAAGCGGGTTTCAATTGCCCGTTGGCGTCGAGGAATTGCAGCCGCCACTGACGATAGCGGGCCATGATCTCGTGAAATTCCGCCTTGCTGGAGAGGCCGACGATTCGCTTGTTGAAATCATTGGCCGGACCGAAACGTTTGGAATACCACGGGCCGATTTTGCGGAACATCCGGCAGCCGTGTTCCTCTCCGAAAACTTCCACCATCAAATCGAGATGGCGCGTCATCACTTTTACGCGCTCGTCAAAGCCGGGGTCAGGCGGCACGACGCCGGTTTCGAGGAATTGGCGGGTGTGGCGAAAGATCCACGGATCGTAGAACGCGCCGCGACCGATGCTCACGCCGGCACAGCCGGTTTGGTCGAACATCATTTTGGCGGCGGCGGGGGTGGTGACGTCGCCGTTGCCGATGACGGGAATATGTTTGACGGCTTGGACGACGGCACGGATGCCGGCGAGATTGACGGTTCCACCGAAACCCTGTTCACGGGTGCGGCCATGCACAAAAATGGCGGCGATACCGGCGTCTTCCAGAACCCGCGCCAAGTCCGGCGCGGTAAGGTTTTCATCGTCCCAGCCGAGACGCATTTTGGCGGTGACGGGAATTTTGACGGCGTTGACCATGCCGCGCACCAACGCCGCAGTTTTGTCCAATTCGGTCATCATGGCCGAACCGCCACCGATGCGGCAGACTTTGCGGACGGGGCAACCCATGTTGATATCGACGGAAGAAATGCCGATGGATTCCAGGTAGGCGGCAGCGTCGCGCATCTCCTCCGGCACCGCGCCGAAAAGCTGGACGGCGAGCGGTCGGTCGGCGGGGGAGGTTTCGATGAGTTTAAGGGCCTTGGCCTTCTTCTCGATGAGCGAGCGGGCGTTGACCAGATCGGTGGTGGCGAGGTCGAGGCCCCCCAGCTCCCGGACAGTGAGGCGGAAAGGCAGATTGGTGTAACCCGCCAGCGGCGAGAGGAACAAATTGGACTTTAAATGGAGCGGGCCGATGCGCATGGTTGTCAATTGATGCGCGGCGGCGTGGCAGATTTTGGACTCGACAGGACAACGCGAAGGCCGGTGATCGCGCCCCAGGCCAGGGCGAAGCCGAAGATGGCGCAACCGGCCATGGTCCCGCGGGCGGCGAGCCAGAAGTCAAGCAAGGCCCCGCGGGGGTCTGTTTCCTGCATCTGGGCAATGTGCTGGGTGTTGGAGAAATACCAGTGAAAGAACTGCGCGCCGCAAACGAGGGTGGTGATGAAGCCGATGAGCGTCAGCAGCATCTGGAAATAACCCACGGGGCGGCCGGCGGCGAGCGAGCCGGAGCCGGGCACGGCGAGGTTGGCGGTGAAGCAGCCCCAGGCTTCAGCCCGGCTGAGCGTCCGGGGTTTTCCAAGTGTCAACTGCAATTTCATGTCGTATCATACATGAAACCCCGGCAGATTGCGAATGATTCCAAAAAAGACGGTGACGACCGCCAGCGCCCAGCCAAAAGCGGGACGCGTCACCAAGCCGGGCAGCTTCCGGCCGGCAAAGAGCCAGATCGCCTCGCGTAGAACCAGCCAGCCGGCCACGGGCAGCAATGAGACGGTGAGTGGATTAAAACGCCAGGCGGCGGCGAGATTGCCGTGGAGCAATTGATGGATCGCCCGCAGGGTGCCGCAGCCGGGGCAATCCCATCCGGTGAGCAAATGGAGCGGGCAAACGGGAAAAACGGGGGTGTGCTCGGGGTCGAAGAGAAAGAGCAGTACCAGACCGGCGGCGCCGGTGGCAACGAAGCCGGCCAGCAGCCACATGCGCCACAATGGAATCACGGAAGCATTTTGCATGGAATCAGCGGGGGAAGGGGAAGCCGCGCGGGAATTGGCTCGGGTCAATCGGATTAAGGATGGCCACAATCCAAAAGATGAGGCCAGAGAGCAGGGCGAGAGAGCCAAGGACGATCCCGGCCACCGCCATGCTCCGGCCGGCTTGGTTGGGATTCTGTTTGATTTGCGAGAGCGCGATGGCACCGAGCGCGATGCTGGTGGCCGGCAGCACAACCGTCCAGCAACAGCAGGGCATGATGGCGGCAATTCCGGTGCCCAATGACCAGGCGGCGAGGGGATTGGTCGGCGATACCGCTACGGGCTGGAGATTAATGGGCGCGGGCCGCAACGGCGGAGGCGGCGGCGCAGCCAGTGCGAACTCGGGCATCTCGTGCAGGAGTTTCCATTCGCCGGAACCCTCCCTTTGTATTCGGCTGACCGCGTTAAGGCGTCCCTCGGCGAGCCATTGCTGGATCTGCTCGGTGCTTACAGGACCGTATTCGTTGCCGTCGGCTCCGATGATCTTATACATGGTCGTAAATGACTGGAAATGGAGACGCGCGTCAAGCCGCTTCGCGAGCGGTTAGATGGTCACCGCGGATTCGGCGTCCTGGATTTGGAGATACTCGATGATGCGGGCGACCGATTCGGCGATGGTGAGCTGGTCGGTGGGCAGGATGAGTTCGGGGTGTTCGGGCGCTTCGTAGGGGGCGGAAATGCCGGTGAAGTCTTTGATCTGGTGGGCGCGGGCTTTGGCGTAGAGGCCCTTGGGGTCGCGGGCTTCGCAAACTTCCAGCGGAGCGTTGACATAGACTTCGACGAACTCGCCCGGTCCCATGATTTGGCGCACCATGTCGCGGTCGGAGCGGTAAGGCGAGATGAAGGCGGTAATGCAAATGATTCCCGCGCCGGCAAAGAGTTTGGCGGTTTCGCCGACCCGCCGGATGTTTTCCTTGCGGTCCTTGGGGGAGAAGCCCAGATCGGAGCAAAGGCCATGGCGCATGTTGTCGCCGTCAAGCACATAGACGTGCTGGCCGAGGTTGAACAGCTCGCGCTCCAGGTCGGTGGCGATGGTCGATTTGCCGGAGGCGGAGAGACCGGTGAGCCAGAGGACGCGCCCACGATGGCAGTTGCGCAGGGCGCGCTGGTCGGCGGTCACCTTGCCCCGGCTCCAGTAAATGTTGTGGCTCTTTTGCAGGCTGTCGGCGCTGCGGCGCGGATAATTGTCCGCGGCGACAATGCCGCCGCCGGAAACCTCAAATCCGTCAACAATAACAAATCGCCCGGTCGGGATGATTTCGGAATGGACGTCGAAGGCGATGGGCCGTTTGAGCCGCAGGTGCAATTCGGCGACTTCGTTGCGCCCGACAAAGGACTCGGGGCGCGTAATCGTCTCGAGGGTGGAGGAGTCAATCACGCGCTCGATGGAGTCAATTTCGCACTCGGCCTCCTGGGTGGCGAGCTTGAGCTTGTAGGCGCGGCCTTTGCTGAAAGGGGCGCGTCCCAGCCAGAAGAGGCGGGCCTTGAAGCGGCTCAATTCGTAGGGCGGGGCGGTTTCCAGGGCGGCAATGGCACCGCGCTCGACGAAGATCTGTTCGGTCAGGGTGATGCCGATGGACTCGCCGGCTTCGGCCTTGTCCGAGACGGGCGCGTTCCAGCGCTCAATCGTCTTGACGGTGCTGACCTTGTTGGACGGCGCGAAAACCAGGCGGTCGCCGACGCGGAGCGCGCCGGCTTCGATGCGGCCGGCGAGAATGCGGCGTTCATCAAAACGATAAACATCCTGGATGGGAAGACGGAGCGGTTGATGGGCCGGCGTTTCCGTAACGCGAAAGCTGTCGAGGGCTTCGAGGACGGTCTGACCGGTCCACCAGGGCATGTTGACACTGCGCGAGGCAATGTTGTCGCCGTGCTTGGCGGCGATGGGAATGAAGCTGAGGGGCTCGACGCCGACGGTTTTGAGGAAGGCACGGAACTCGGCCTCGATGCGGTTGAACCGTTCCTGGGAGTAGCCCGGCAAATCCATCTTGTTGACCAGAACGACGATCTGGCGGATGCCAAGGAGATTGAGGAGGTAGCCGTGGCGGCGGGACTGCTCCTGGACGCCTTCGGCGGCGTCAATCAAAAGCAGGGCGGCCTCGGCGTTGGCCGCGCCGGTGATCATGTTCTTGAGGAACTCCTTGTGGCCGGGAGCGTCAATAATAACGTATTGGCGCTTGCGGGTGCGGAACCAGATCTGGGCCGTGTCAATTGTAATATTCTGGTCGCGCTCGGACTGGAGGGCGTCCATGAGGTTGGCCCATTCGAAGGGGACGCCGCGGCGGGTGGCGACGGCCTGCAATTGTTCGAGCTTGCCCTCGGGAAGAGAGCCGGTGTCGTGAAAGAGGCGGCCGACGAAGGTGGACTTGCCGTGGTCAACGTGTCCGACGATGACGATTTTGAGCTGTTCTAGTGGCGCATTAAGGTGGTTTTGCATTCTTAGATTTACATGTAGCCGTCGCGGCGGAGTTTCTCGAAGGCGTCTTCGCTTTCCTTGTCCTGGGCGCGGCCGGAGCGTTCGGAGGTGCGGGTGTGGCGCAGTTCCTCGACGATTTCCCGCACGGAGCGGGCGTTGGATTTGATGGGAAAGGTGCAGGGAGCGCAACCGAGACTGCGGTAGCGCTCGCCTTTTTCGTTGGCAAAATAGAGCGGTATGACGGGAACGTTTTCGCGCTCGATGTATTCCCAGACATTGAGCTCGGTCCAGTGGAGCAAGGGATGGATGCGGATGTGGGTGCCCTTCTCGAAATCGGTTTTGAACTGGTCCCACAATTCCGGCGGCTGGTCCTCCACGTTCCACTCCATGTTTTTGTCGCGCGGGCTGAAATAGCGTTCCTTGGCGCGGGTCGGTTCCTCGTCGCGGCGGACGCCGACAATGACGCCGGTGTAATGATGTTTGTCGAGGACGGCGCGGAGTCCGTCCTTCTTCAGGGTGCCGCAGCATTCGACGCGGGTGGCGCGGCCATTGGGATAAGTGACACCGGATTTAAGGACGGCTTCGTTTTTGCCCACCACGAGATCCAATTTCCAATCCTTCACCAGCTTGTCGCGGTATTCGATCATGCTGGGGATTTTATAGGTGGTATCGACGTGGACCAGCGGGAAGGGGACGTGGCCGAAGAAGGCCTTGCGCGCCAGCCAGAGCATGACGGTCGAGTCCTTGCCGATGCTCCAGAGCATGGCGAGGTTA
>Ga0302320_10023700_pt1 | contig 12029 bp, 8 predicted proteins | sample Bog_T0_3_FD_202130 | JGI IMG/M metagenome (GOLD analysis project Ga0302320, IMG submission 202130) | Peat permafrost microbial communities from Stordalen Mire near Abisko, Sweden - Bog_T0_3 | ecosystem: Environmental > Terrestrial > Soil > Wetlands > Peat | place: Sweden: Abisko, Stordalen Mire...
TGAGAGAATCGATTCTCTGTAAACCGCCAACGGGTGGCCCCCATTTCTACTTCTCTCACAAGAAGCGGAATTGAGAAGCCACCCAGAGGCTGCGGTTGAGGTGCGAGTTACTTGGCGTCGAGCAAGATCGCCTTGCCTTTGGCCTTCGAGGAACGAATGAAGTAAATGGCTCCGTAGATGCCCCAGACGGCCGAGATGCCGAGTGCGAGCAGCGGTTCCTTGAAGGTGCCGAGTCCGAAGACCGGGCTGATCAGGTAGAAGGCCATGCAGACGATGTTGGCAAGCAACCCGAAGCCGGGAATGATCGTATGAAGCACCACGTTATGATCGGGGCGCTTGTGATAGGCCACGATGCACAGGAAGCAGCTCAGTGCATACAAAATGAAGGTGCCGAAGTTGGAGGTGAGCGTGATCGTCAGCAGCGAGTTAGGCAGCGCGGCTAACTGGTCATGCGATAAGTACCCCCAGTTAGAAAAGATGCCATGAGGTAGCGCGGCAATCGCAGCATCGGTGGGTGCGCCGGCGTCGCCGAAGACCAGCGAGACGGCGATAACGCCGATAACCGCGGAGATAACGGCGAGCGTCCAGAGTGCGCGCCGCGGCGAAAGCGATTTGGCGTGCAGCATTCCAAAGTGCTCCGGCGCTTCGTCGTCCTTGCCCATCGCATAGGTTACGCGGGCGCCGGTATTCATGCAGCTCAGCGTGGTGCCAATCAGCGCCAAAAAGACGGTGAAAGCTTCTGCCAGCATGAAGTACCTGCCGTTGCCGTGGCCCAGCAGCCGGTCGCCGACGATGATCATCATATCGCCGATGGGAGCCGCGGAGCTGGAGGCGCTCTGCATCGTATACCCCGAGTTAAGGAAGAAGTTAGCCGCGAAATACTCGATCAGGTAAAAGATCAACCCCTGAATGAGCAGCGAGGAGATAACTGCGATGGGAATATGCTTGGTGGGATTCTTGGCCTCGCCTCCCATCGAGGTCACCGATTCAAAGCCGACCAGGATCAGAATGGCGACCGTGGCCTGGATGAAAACAAAGCTGAACTTGTGCGGCGAAATCACCGAAGCCGCGCTTTCGTGGGTGAGGAAGTTTCCGCTGGCGTCCGTGGTCGGATAAGTGATAACAAAGGGCACCGGCTTACCAGCCGAGTCGAGCAGGGGCTGAGGCACGCCGCTCGCGTCGCGGATCGTAGCTCCGGCCTTGTCGGTGGCGAACTGATATTCATAAGTAGCCAATGTCTGCCCGTCGTACTGGAAGCCTGCGGAGCCTGCGGGGTGGTCGGCGCGATACTGCAGAGCCAGTACGCTGAAGAACAGCAGCGCCGAAATCTGAATCAGATTGATGGCGATGTTGACGTTCGTGGAGGCGCCCGCGCCCTTGGTGGCGATCCAGGCGACAAAGAAGGAGAAGAGTACGGCGACCAGCGCCATGAATAATGGCCCAGGGTTGGAGCCGCTCATCACGCCGGGATAGAGAAAGCCGACGATATAGCCGCAAAAGATGCCGGTAGTGGCCACCATCACGCCGGGATAAACCCAGTAGTACAAATGCGAACCCCATCCGACGATGAACTTGGCCACACGCGCATACTTGAAGGCTTTATCCTTTGACAGCAGCGCCTGCTCAGCATAGTAGTAACTGGAGCCAGTGCCGGGATAGAGCTTGGAGATTTCCGCATAGGCAACGGCCGTGGCCAGGCATAGCAGCAGGGCGCCAAAGATGCCTAGCCACATGGCCGGCGCCGTGGTGCCGGTAGTCGCCTGGATGTAAAAGGTGAGCCATAGAAAGGCGCCAGGGGCAATAAGTGCCATTGCATTACTGGTCAGCCCGGTTAGGCCTAGAGTAGCCTGCATCTGAGGTGCTTTTTGATCGGCCATGTGCGTTCTCCTTGTATGGAATGTGTTATGGCTGCTCCCGGCGGATAACTCCCGGGAAGTTACTGAGCTTTGCCCGTCTTCGCGCTCGAAACACGGACCGAATCGGGAAAGCCGCATGAGTTAATTGAATGGTAGAGCCAGGGTGATAAGGATGAAATGAAGAAACGCGAATGAGATAACGGCGTCTTGTTCACTTCTGTTTTTGCGTACCTTCCAGCCGGCCCGCCCGAAGGCAGGACGGCAGAAAGGTGCGGCAATGAACTAACTATTTCCCGGCAACATTGCTGCCGAAGATGAAGCCGAATTCACCCACGGCCCGAAACTGGCTAGGATCGGTTCCTGCCTTGCCGAAGACGCCTCCAGCCGTGAAGTCGGTGGCATGCACATAGGCGAGATCCACGCGTGCAAAGAACCCGCCCTTCTGATAGGTGGGCGTCGCGGTAAAAGTAGTGCCTGCACTGCCCGCCCCAAAGCCCAACAAGTTGACCGATCCGTCGGTTGCACTCCCCGAACTCGTGAGGAATTCCACGCGAGCTGGAAGCGAGAAGCCGTTCTTCCAGGCATAGCTGACGTTGAGCGCGCCGCCGGTTGCGGATGTTCCCTTGGGGACGAATACCTTCGCATTGGTCGGCAGCTTGCCATACTGGAAGTACGGCGAAATAATACATGGACCCTTGGTGTACGTATAGATCACCGCGTGCATATAACCGTTGTTCTGCACCGGCGTGGCCGCCGTTTGATAGACAGTCTGTCCGAGGTTCCCCATCCCGTCGTACACCAGAACATGAGGCCCCTTCGTAAGAGTCAGCGAGCCCGAAAGCCACGAGTAGCGGTTGGAATAGTAACCGTCGTTCCAACTGACCGAGGCCGCCAGGTACTTACCCAGAGTCTGATTGATCTGGATGCCGCGATTGATGGCGTTTTCCTGGTTCCAAACAATACCGCGCTCGATGTTGAAGTTCTGGTAAGTAAAGGTGGACTCGGCACCCATCAGTGTGGGAAGTTGGCCGAGAAGGAGCTGGGTGTTTTTGCCTGTCTGCAACTTCAGGAAAGCGACCGGAACAGGCCCGTAGAAATTCTTCACGGTATCTTGCGCGTCAACAAACGGCACGCCGAGCGTCGGCATGGTATAAACGCCCGCCTGAATGTAGTACTGTAGCTTTCCATCCGCCTTCTGAATGAAGATTTCGCCGTTGCTGAGAGTTGCCTGCTTTGTGTCATCCGTAGAAAGCGGATTGTTCTGGCCAAGAGCATAACCGGTCACAATGCCGTTCACGGAGAGCTTGCCAAATGGACCGGCATCAAAGGTCGCCGGCGGAAGCCAAGCCAGAGGACCCGTGAGAACGAATGTGGAAAGCGGAGCGGGAGCCGCGGGGGCAGGTGCTGCGGCCGGCGCGGGCGTTGCATCCGGCGTCGCTGGGGCAGGCGTCTGCGCGCCCGCCATCAGGGCGAATGTAAGTGCGGTTCCAGCCATCGTTTGCAGTATGCGATTGGTATTCATCATCGGCGCTGTTCCTCCAAGAAAGATTTGTGTTGTATGACGTGGAATGAATCGAGCCAAAAGATCCGCACCTTCTCAGGTGCAAGCTCGGTGCGCGAATTGCCATTCAGAGTATCCACTCGCACACTGAAGGCTCCGGTCGTTTCGTATTAACTCTAGTAACGCAGAGAACCCATAAATAACTCGTGAGGAACTTACAAATTCTTTTTTGTGAATTCTTTATGTAATCTTTATTCAGGCCAGAAAAGAGTTGAACTCCGCTCCAAAACGGGAATATCTCGGTGCGCGCGCACCGCGCCTTCCGCTTCTTGCTTTCGAGCGCGGCTACACGCGGCGATAAGCGAGGCAGGTGAGTCACAGTTGCGGTATCCTGTTTGGTTGGAAGCAAAAGGACGGCTATGCTCTTCGCGGAAAGACTCATGACGTATTCGATCGACCTCGACGCCGACCCGGTCTTTGTGCCGCCCGGCTTTGCGGTCATAGAGCACCGCATGGGCGGCTTCCTGCGCTTTACTCCCAAGAGGCCCCAGATTGAGCTGTATCTTTCGCCGGCTCAGCGCAAGGGAGTTGTCAGCGGCACGGATCTCGAAGAGGAGCTTAAGGAGTTCGATGGCATTCAAGTCAATGCCAATGCCCTCGATTTTTTCATCGACAATGTTCGCGATAACCCCTGGATCATTCCAGAGGAGTGGAAGAATGTCGAACAGCACTCCTCCAAATATATTCTTTTCTGGGGCACTCGTTATCGCTATGAAGATGGAATCTGTGTGCGTACCCTGGAGTGGAACGCGGATGCGCGCAAGGTGGGCTGGCGGTCGGGCTATTGCTGGATCGACAATCGCCTCAACTCCCAGTTTCCCGCGGCGATGATGCGCAAACCGGCAGCCACGGAGTAAGCCCTTCCCGGCGTTCTGCGGCAGGCAACGCTGGAAGGAAGCCGGAGTAGACTGTTTTGAGGAGAATCGCAATGAAATTGTTTTGTTCCCTGGCTGTTATTCTGTGCTTTGTATTTCCATGTGGCGCGCAAACTTCGGTGGAAAACCCCTCTGCCAGGCAACTCCCTGCTCAGGCGCACGACAAGAAGCCGCGGCGGCTTTTCAGCGATGACAGCTTTTGGAACAAGCCTCTGCCGGCAAATCCAGAGATTGACCGGCGCAGCGGCTACTGGATCGGCCTGATGAAGACCGATGCGGAGAGGAATGTCGGCGTCAATGCCACCCGGTTCACGATACCGGTGTACGAGGTAGACGCCAGTACTCCGCTCAAGACCGTTCTGCCCAACAGTACCTTCTTCCATCATGCGAAGGACTTTCCAGAGAAGGTTCCCATTCCCGATGGCGCTGTCTCCGATGCCCAGTCCGACCATCACATGGCCATCGTCGATTGGGGCAGCAACACAGCCTGGGATATGTGGGAGGCCATCAACAGGAATGGGCAGTGGTACTCCAATACCGGAATCCAATACAAGCTGAATGGCTCGGGGGTCTTTTCGACGGCGGAGCTGGGAATGCAGAACGGCCAGAGCGTTCACCAGCATGGACCGGGACGCGCGGCCGGTGTGCCCATCATCGCGGGACTGGTGATGTACGACGAGGCCGAGAGCGGGCGCATCAGGCACAAGGTTGCAGCGGCGACGCAATTTGTTGCTTATCAGGAGTTCGTCTTCCCAGCCGCCTGGACCGACGGTCCCTGCGACGGCGGGATTCCCGAAGGCGCGGTTCTGCAACTGGACCCCGCTCTCGATCTCTCCCGCTTCAACCTGACCCCTGAGGAGAAGGCCATTGCCCGTGCACTGCAGGAGTACGGCATGGTGCTGGTAGATTACGCGGGCGCAAATGTGATCTACGCCGAAGGCCTCTATGGGCAGAAGAACAAAAGCTGGGCGGGAAAACTGCGGGAGTGGGAGGGCGGGATTGTCAGTATTCCGATGGAAAACTATCGCGTGCTCGCTATCCACAACTCGGTCCATGAGGGCGACCAGCGCCACCAGGCGAAAATTCCAATCTGCCATGAAAAAGTCGCGCCGTGAGCCGATCTCTGCGACCTGCGTCTTCTACTTCCCGATCAGCCCTTTTGCAATCGAGTCCAGCATTCCGTTGAGGAAGTTGATCGACTCTGGCGCGGAGAAGCGGCGGCCAATCTCCAGCGCCTCGTTGATGACGATGGGGAAGGGTGTGCCCTTGAAGCCCAGCATCTCGCCCACGGCCATGCGCAGCAGGTTGCGGTCCACGGCCGGCATTCGCTCCAGCCGCCAGTGCTTGGAGTTAGCCACCAGCAGTGCGTCGATCTGCTCCTGGTGAGCGATGGCGACGCGGAAGAGATCTTCGGCAAAGCCGCGCACCTCCGGCTCAACCTCGTCGGCGGCCTTCCAGAAGTTGGCGCGCACCTGCTCCGGTGTCTGCTTGCCGATCTCCGCCTGATAGAGCATCTGCATGGCCAACTCGCGCGACTTGCGGCGGCCAGAACCGTGATGCGCTCCGGCGGTCAAAAGACGCCGCCTTGCTCGATCTTGCGGCGCAGGCTGACCATCTCAATCGCCGCGACGGCGGCTTCAAAGCCCTTGTTGCCGGCCTTGATGCCGGCACGGTTAAGCGCCTGCTCCAGCGTCTCGCAGGTCAGTACGCCAAAGCTGTGGGGAATGCCCGTTGCCTGCTGCGACTCGCCGATTCCGCGCGCCACTTCGTTGTAGATGGCCTCATAGTGGGCGGTTTCGCCGCGCAGAAGGCAACCGAGAGTCACAATGGCGTCCACCCGGCCTGCGTTGGCCACAGCGCGCGCCGCGGCGGGAATCTCCCATGCGCCGGGGACACGAATCACTTCAATCTCTGTCCGCTTTGCGCCGCTGCGCAGCAGGGCGTCGAGCGCGCCCTCCAGCAGCCGCTCGGTAATCACCGCATTCCAGCGGGCGACGATCACGGCAAACTTCATGCCCTCGGCCGAGAAATCGCCTTCGACGGCGACCGGCTTGCCTTTTTGTGGATCGGTCCACGCCCAAAAGGAAAAAGAAAAGCCCGGCTCCGGCTCGACGGTGAAGATGCGCGACTTCCAGTGAGTCTCGGTGATGGGCAAAAGCCGCGCAACGGCTTCATCGCTTCCCTGCGCGCGCAGCCAGACGGCGGCGGCTTGATGGATGGTGTCCAGCGCCGTCACCTCCACCAGCACATCGGCAGTGGAAGGAAACTCGCCGTCCACAAACTCCAGATTGCCCAGCGGAGCCAGAAAAGACGCCCCTTTGCTGTTTTCTTCCTCCCAACCCTTGCCGGAGGCAAATCCCAGCGCGGAAAAGAAGCTGGCCAGCCGTTCATAGGCCGCTCGGCTACCCACAGGACGAAGAAAGGAAATCCCCTTGATCATTCCTTGATTCTATCGTGCAAGGCCAGGATTGCAGAAAAGGCCGGCGTTGGGCCGGCCTTCCTTCGTTTGCTATTTAGCGAGCTACGTCACGGAGCGCGGCTTGACGGCGATGGCCGTGGCTGGAACGACAGTCACAGTCGAAGTAGCGGGTAATGTGCAGCCGGCATCATTGCCGCCGGCGGCGACAGGCGCGCAGGCCGGCAGATTAGGGCTGATCTGCTGCGTGTCGGCGTGCGCCGGATTACTAGTGACAAGAGGCACACTGATGGCGTGAACCATGTTATCGCCCGCGGTGGAGACGAAGAAGAGCGTATCGTCTGGAGTGAATGCGCCGGCCAGGGGCGCGCTGGGAGAGACGCTGCCAGAGCTCGCCAGCGGAATATAGCCCACCGTGCCTAGAGTTCCTGAAGTGGTCTCGTTCGGCTGATAGTAAGGCAGCTGGGCGTTCGAGTTGCCCTCATTCGCTGTATAAGTGATAAAGGCTAGATTGGACTCCGGCGATGCTACCACCTGATTGACAGCGGTTGCGTTCACCTTTGTGAGTTGCGCCGTGTTCAGCGTGTTGGTCAGCAATAACGGCGAAAGGGAATCGCCCAGGGCCAGCGGATAGTTGCTGTTGGATTCCGGCCACAGGCAGTTGAACGCGGGGATGGTGACGCCGATGTCGGAGAGTGTCACCTGGCCGCCGGTTGCTGACGCACCCAAAATATGCTGACCATCGGTGGTCGAAACCAGCGCATCGGTCTGCACGGTCACCGAATTGTCGCTTGCGGCCGGCCCCTGCGGATAGAAGATCATGCTGCCGTAGTCGCCGACCGTGCCGTTGGGGCACCAGGTGTGGGCCACGGTGGGTGTGCCTCTCAGATATGCGCCCAGGGATGGGATAGTAAGGGCGGGAGTCTGCACGGTGCTCGTAATGGCCACGTTGGGCGGCATGGGATTCTGTAGAAACCCGGCAGGGAGTGAACTCGGCGGCAGCACACCCGGCGGCAGCGGACTCGGCAGCGGGCTTGGCGGAAGCGGGTAGGTCGTCCAGCCGGTATCCGCGTTGTAGACGTACAACGTGTCGGTGTGGCCGGTGATGCCCTGTTCCGGGCTGCCGGGCGTACTGTTCAGCGCCGCGTTGTCGGTCACGTAGAGTGTCTTCGCGTCGGGGGACCAGACGGCGGCGTTGCCCATGCCGCCAATCGCCGTAGAGGCGCCGGTGATGACGGTATAGAGATAGAGGAGCTTGCGCTGCTGGTCGTTGATGAGAACCTGCGCGTTGTTCGGCGACACAGCCAGCACTACGCCGGGAACAGTAGGGTCCTGCTTGCCGAGTGCTACCGTCGCGGTGTTCAAAATCATCAATCCATTGGAAGAGCCAAAATAAAGGCTATAGCCCGTCCGGTCCATCAACATGGAATTGGGCACGTATGGCAGGCGCGTCGTGGAGCCGACAGTGCCTGTTTGCCGATCGACCGGAACAACGTACTGCGACTGGCCGGGAGCCGAGACCCAGATGTAGTCGCTGGCCGTGCCGGGAGTGGTGATGGTAACCGGATTGGAGGAGACGGACAGGCCCGTGCCATACACACCAACCTCATTGATGGGGGCAGGATTGCAACTTGGCGGCTGGCAGATGGCATAGACTGAGGCCACGCCAGGGAAGGCCGTCGCAATGGCTCCGCCGCCGTTCGCCGTGATGTCCATCGGGTCGGTGGACTGGTAGTCCAGGCTCAAGCCGGAGATGGGGTTGCCGAGGCTGTCGATGACGGAGGTTACCAGATTCTCCGTTACGCCCAGGGTGACGGTGCCCGCGGTCTCGCCATTGGCAAGAGTTAATTTGATCGAAGCAGGCGGGCAGGTGGAAAAGTAGCCGGCTGACGAGCCTGAGCCAGCCACCGACGCGGTGATGGCGGTGGTGCCAGGCTGTCCGGCGGTGATCGTCACCTGGTTTGTGGTGGTATTCGTGGCGATGGAGCCGACGTTGCCGATACCTACCTGGTAGGTAAGAGAGCCAACAGCGGCCGTGCAGTCAGGAACCGCGCTCGAGGTCACGCCGGGAGGCAATCCTCCCTTGCAGGCATAGACCGGCTTTAAAGCGCCCGTGACCGAAGGCGGAGCGCAAAGCTCGTATTGAGTGTTGTTGCTGACAAAGCATGCCTCCGCGTCGAATGTGGCCTGTGATCCCTGGGAATAGCACTGCTGCGAGGGGCCGGACAAGGGTTGTGTGACCAGGTTGACAGAGGTCACCGGCGCATGCACGAAGACCTTCACCGGATTGGAGACCACCGAATCCGCAGAGGCCGTGATATAGGCCGTGGCGTAAGGCAGGCCGCCGGTCGAGGGCAATGGATTCGGCGGAGTGCAGATGGTGTAGTTGGCGATGCCGCCGCCGGTATTCCGGTTCCACGTGCCGGCGCAGATGTTGCCGGCTGGCGAGATGTCCACCAACTGGTTGTTGGTGGTGCCATAAACATACATTGGAGTGCTGGTGGTGGTACCCTTGCAGTTCGTGGCGACGGGAGGGCTAGACTGGCGCGTCTGCCCATAGGCAATGGAAATGCCCGTGGTAGCGTACCCCAGCGTGATCTGGGCCACATCCCCGATCTTCATCCCGTAACCCGCGCCATTGCAGTAGTTCGCAGCCGGATTGCGGGTGCAGCCGGAGATCGAGATCCCGGCTGGAACGGCCAGGCAAAACAAGCAAACAAGCGTCAAGAACCGCCGCATGAATCCTCCCCGCCCCGCCTTCATCAAGCCGCGAAACGGTCTCTTCCGAACTCGTCGGAAATCAATAATTAGAGCGTTTTCAGCTCAAGTGCGTACAAAATTATGGGTGCCCCATCGATTCCGCGTTTTTGCGGATTGGGTGGGAGACCGCGACTGTACGTTTCGATCATAAACACAAGAAACAAAATTGCTCTAGAGCCGACTTCACCCTTGCAACACCCAAAAAGACCGCGAAAATAGAAAAGACGCTCTCTTGCGCAATTCGTCAACACGTCCAAACCACTCTGCCGACAGTGAGATCCGCTCAAATGGCCGTTCCGGCGCCTCGGTCTGTCTTGGAGCCGGCGAACGAAACACGCTCTTGAAGCCCCATCAAAAGTGTATCAGGACGGAGTGGCAATCGGTTGGAAGCCTGAAAAGCGACTTTCCGCTACCGGTTGAAGGTTAGACGCTGAGTTCGCTCTGAATAGCGGAGGCGATCGCATCGGCGTGGCGGCGCATCAATTCTTCGCTTTCGGCCTCGATCATCACCCGCGCCAGAGGCTCGGTCCCGCTGTAGCGAATAACCACGCGCCCTGAATCCTTCAACTCCTCTTCGGCTGCGTGAATGGCGGCGGCTACGGCGGGAATCGAAGCGAGCGGCTTGCGCTCGCGCACCTTCACATTGACAATCACCTGCGGAAAGACCTTCAAATCCGCAGTCAGCTCCTCGATGCTTGTACCGTTGCGTGCGATCAGGTCGAGCACCACCAGCGCCGTCAGCAGCCCGTCGCCGGTGGTGGCCAGGTGGGGCAGCAAAATGTGGCCGGACTGCTCGCCGCCGAGGGCCGCGTTGTGTTTGAGCATCTCTTCGAGAACATAGCGGTCGCCCACCGGCGCGCGCAGCATACGAATGCCGCTGCGCTTGAGCGCCGCCTCAAGGCCCATATTGGACATGGTCGTCGCCACCACCAGATCGCCTGTCAGCAGGCCACGTGCTTTGAGGTCGCGCGCCATCATCAGCAGAATCGCGTCGCCGTTGATGACGTTGTGATGGGAGCCGGCCAGCATACATCGGTCGGCGTCGCCGTCGAAGGTGAGGCCGATCTCCGCTCCTCTCGACTGAACCTCGGAGGCGACCACCTCTGGATGCAGCGCGCCGCAGTGCAAATTGATATTGCGTCCGTCGGGAGCGGCATTGAGCAGCGTGACCTGCCCGCCCAGCCGACGGAACAATTCCGGCGCAACGGCTGCGGCAGCGCCATTGGCGCAATCGGCCACGATGCGCAGGCCGTTCAAGCGCAGCCCCGGCACGCAATCGATAAGGAACTGAATGTAATCGGCCTGGAGTGCGGGATTGTCCTCGACGGCGGGCAGAGTGGCTGGATCGGGCGCAAGGGAGTTGGCCGCGTGGTGAAGAATCTCCTCCTCCATCGCCAGCTCGACCGCATCGGCGAGCTTGAAGCCGTCCGCGCCGAAGAGCTTGATGCCGTTGTCTTGCCAGGGATTATGCGAGGCGGAGAGAACCACGCCCGCTTGAAATCCATGACTGCGCGCAAGAAAGGCGACGGCTGGCGTCGGCACCACGCCCGCGCTTGCGACTTCGACGCCCGTCTCACGCAATCCGGCGGCCAGCGTGGCGGCGATCCACGGGCCAGACTCGCGCGTGTCGCGGCCCAGCAGAACCTTAGGTGTCGATGATCCGTCGGTCTTTCGCAGCGAGTGGCCGAGAGCGAGGCCGACAGCGTAGATGGTGCTTGCGTCGAGCGGATATTGGCCCGCGACGGCGCGTATGCCGTCGGTGCCGAAGAGTTTGCGCGCAGGTGCGGTCATAGGCTCATTTCTTTGTGATTGCCGCGGATTCCACGCGGCTGATGAAGGCGCCGTCTGAGAGGCGCGTGACGAGTTTGTCTCCGGGGGCAACCTGCGCGGCGGAGCGGACGACCCCGCCTGCCGTGTCGAGCACCAGCGCATAGCCTCGCTCCAGCACGGCCAGCGGCGAGAGCGAGTGCAGCCGCGCGTCGAGAGCGCTGAGGCGGGCCGCGGATTCGCGCAGCCTGCGCTCCAGCGTCCGGTCGAGGCGCGTGCGGCAGGATAGCATTCGTTCGCGGGCTTGGGAAAGTCCCTGGCGCGGATCGTGACGCAGAACCGCGGCTGTGAGGTCGGCGACTTTGCGCTGGCGATGGCCAAGATGGCTGCTGAATGCCGTTCCCATGCGAAAGGAAAAATCGTCGAGCCGCTGGGCCATCCGGTGGAGCAGCGCATTCATGCGGCCTTCGGCGCGGCTCACCGGCAGGCGGGTAAGCCGCTGGCGAGCTTGCAGCAATTGGAAGCGCGCGGCGCGGTCGAGCCTGTGCTCCTGGCTGGCCAGGTGCTCGGCGATCTTGTGCTGCGCCTCGGTGATCAGTTCGGCGGCGGCTGAAGGTGTGGGCGCGCGCAGGTCGGCAACAAAGTCGGCGATGGTGAAGTCGGTCTCGTGTCCGATGGCCGAAACAACGGGCAGTTGCGAGGCGGCAATCGCGCGGGCGACGCACTCCGAGTTGAAGGCGGCCAGGTCTTCCAGCGACCCTCCGCCGCGGGCGACGACGACGACATCGACGAGG
>Ga0302320_10023705_pt1 | contig 12029 bp, 12 predicted proteins | sample Bog_T0_3_FD_202130 | JGI IMG/M metagenome (GOLD analysis project Ga0302320, IMG submission 202130) | Peat permafrost microbial communities from Stordalen Mire near Abisko, Sweden - Bog_T0_3 | ecosystem: Environmental > Terrestrial > Soil > Wetlands > Peat | place: Sweden: Abisko, Stordalen Mire...
GAACCTTGAGGTCGATCCCCCGCCGGTGGAGCTTGCTCTGGAGGACGTCCAGGATGGCCTTGAGCTGCATGTCGCCCTCGGTGAGGAGGATCAGCTGCTCCTTCTCCAGGGTGATCTCCACCGTGATGCCCTTGAAGTCGTACCGGGTCTGGATCTCCCGTCGGGTCTGGTCGACGGAGTTGACCATCTCCTGGTGGTCGAAGTCGCTGACGACGTCGAACGAGTACTCCTGAGGCATCCCGGTGAGCAAGGATAGCAGCGGCCGTCAGCAAACCTTGCGCCGGGGGAGGGTCTCCCCTACTCCTCCCCCAGCTCGGCCAGCAACTCGTCCACCTGGAGGACGTCCATCAGGACCTCGCGGGACTTGCTGCCCTCGAAGGGGCCGACCACGCGCTGCTCGGCCAGCTGGTCGACCAGGCGGGCGGCCCGGGTGTAGCCGACGTTGAGCTTGCGCTGGAGCAGGGAGGCAGCCGCCCGGCCCTCGGCGGCGACGGTATGGGCGGCCTTGGCGAAGAGCGGGTCGCGCTTGCCGGCGTCGCGGGCCCACGAGACCGTCGCCTCGACCTGGAATACCTCCTCCTGGTAGTCCGGCTTCCCCTGCTGCTTCCAGAAGTCGATGAGAGCCTCCAGCTCGCGGTCCGAGCAGAAGGCGCCCTGCAGCCGCCGCGGCTTGCCCTCGTCGATGGGCAGGTAGAGCATGTCGCCCCGGCCGAGCAGCTTCTCGGCGCCCATCTCGTCGATGATGACCCGGGAGTCGACGCCGCTCGAGACGGCGAAGGCGGCCCGGCTCGGGATGTTGGCCTTGATCAGCCCGGTGATGATGTCGGCCGAGGGCCGCTGGGTGGCGACGATCAGGTGGATGCCAACGGCGCGGGCTAGCTGGGCCACGCGGCAGACCAGGTCCTCGATCTCGCCGGCCGCGACCATCATCAGGTCGGCGAGCTCGTCGATGACGATGACGACGTAGGGAAGCGGCGAGAGCCCGAGCCCGGGGGCGCGCTCGTTGAAGGCCGCGATGTTGCGCGCGCCGTGGCTGGCGAAGAGCTTGTAGCGCTCCTCCATCTCCTTGCATGCCCAGCGCAGCGAGGCGACGGCGGCCTCCGGCTCGACCACCACCGGGACCAGCAGGTGGGGCACGTCGGCGAAGGTGGAGAGCTCGACCCGCTTCGGATCAATCAGGATCAGCTTGAGCTGTGCCGGTGTCGCCTGGAGGAGGAATCCCGCCAGGATCGCGTTGATGCAGACCGACTTGCCACTGCCCGTCGCGCCGGCGACGAGGAGGTGGGGCATGCGGCAGAGGTCGCCGACCACGGGGTGCCCGGAGACGTCGGCGCCGAGCGCGACGGCGAGCCGCTTGCGGGGGTCGCTGAAGACGGGGGCGGTGATGATCTCCTTGAGGGAGACGAGTTGGGCCGCCTTGTTGGGCACCTCGATCCCCACCGCCGACTTGCCCGGGATGAAGGGCTGGATCCGGATGGGGGCGGCGAGGGCCAGCGAGAGGTCGGTCTGAGCGCCGACGATCTTGCGGACGGGAACGCCCGCGGCCGGCTGCAATTCGTACTGGGTGACGGTGGGACCGCTGTTGGCGCCCACCACCCGGGCCTGAATGGAGAACGACGCGAGGGTGCTGGCGATCAGCGCGGCGGTCGCCTGCACCTCCTTCTCGAGGCGCTCCCGCTTGCCGCTGACGGTGTCGAGAAGCTCGGGGCTGGGGAGCACCCAGACGCGTTCCGGCTCCTCCTCGGTCGCATCGACGCCGTGCAGGATGGCCACCTCGGGGATCGTCCCCAGCGGGCGCGCCTCCACCTTGCCCTCGAACTCGCGCGTGAAGGCCTCAGGTGGTGTCACCACCAACTCGTCCTCCGGGGGCTCGCCGGAGCGCGGGGTGGCGAGCGGTGGGAGGGGGAGCAGCGGCAGAAGCGGCTGCTCGAGCGCCGCGGGCGCGGGCATGAAGCCAAGCGGTGTGGCGGTCCCGGTCAGGCTCACCGCCGACTCGCGTCCCTTCTTGACCTTGACCGGTTTCGCGGTGCCGGTGGCCGAGCCGGCAAAGGTCTGGTTGGCCAGCCAGCCGCGCACCGCCGCGAGGGCGGGCGCGATGCGGAGCTCGATGGCCAGCACCAGCCCCGCGAAGATCAGGACGAACATCAGGGCCCCGGTGGCGGCACCGCCCAGGCGGTCCGCCAGACCGGCGCTGAAGTGCTGGCCGATCGTGCCGGCGCTGCCCGAGAAGATCAGGCCGAAGAAGCCGAGCATGGCGACCACGACCAGGATGCTCCCGGCGGCGGCCAGGGCCCCTCCCGTCCAGGCACGCTGGCCGAGCAGGCGAGCCCCGGTTACGATCAGGCCGCCGGCGATCACCCAGGCCCCGACGCCGAGCGATCCGAGCATGGCGTCGTGCACCGGCCGGGCGAGCGAGCCTCCTCCGGGTAGGGCGAGGACGACCCCGAGCAGCACTCCCAGTCCGACCAGTCCGATGCCGCTCAGCTCCCGGCGCTGGTCCGCGCTGATCAGCGGCTTGCGGGGGGGGCGGGCCGGCCTGGCCTGGCGGCGGCGTGCGGAACGGCCCGAGGGGCGTCGCGCTGCGGTGCGCGCCGGACTTGTGCGAGGTCGGGTCTGGGTCCGGGGAGGCATGTCGGTCTCTGAGCCTCGTGTGTGACGTGGGGAGGGCGGCGGGCCGCGTCGATCGTAGCAGGGCCGGGCCGGTTGCGAATGGGCGTTCGGATGGTCAAGCCGAACTGAGGAATTGCCAGAGGTGGTGGGTTGTCGATATCTCCCCGGCGCGGTGGTCGTCGGGTGCTCTTACCATTCACGGCCTTGGCCGCTGAAGTCGACTTCCGGATACCTCAGCCCTTTCGGACCTTCTCCGTCGGATGGTTCTCCGTCCTCGCACTCGGAGCCACCTTCTCCGCGATCGAGGCCGCCATGCGCGGCGCTCTCGCGGAGCTGCTGGTCTCAGTGGTCGCGGCGGAGCTCTTCACGGCCGTCGCCTGGCGCTGGAGCAGGGTCGGGGCCCGGAGCACCAGAGACGCGCTCATCGTGCGCAATTTCGCCTCGACGCGAACGATCCCTCGCGAGCAGGTGGCTGGCTTCCGCCTCGATACGGCTCGATTCAAGTATCAGGGGCGAGCCATCCGCGTGCTGCTGACGGATGGATCCTCCGTGGTGATCGCGGCGACCGAACGGTACTCAGGTTCGCCGGTTCACCCGCGCAGCCCCCTGATCAAGGCGCGCCACGACGAGCAACTGGCCAGCCTGCGAATCTGGCTTGCAGGAGTAATGGCCTGAGCCGAGCCCCGGAGTCGATGCCGGCCCGGCGGTGGCCGAAACCACCGCCGGGTCCGGCACCAGGGATTCAGCTGGCGTTGAACTCGACTGCCGGGATGTACCAGGGCGCCTCATCGGAGGTGGTCACGCCCCAGCACGGGTCGCCGGGCGAATCGAGGCGGAAGGTGCTCGTGCCGCCCGTACCGCCATCGCAGTACTCGCCGGCGAGCGGAGAGTTCTGGAAGATGGTGCCGGGATTGGGGTCGGTTCCCCGGCTCAGGTTGGTCGGGTCCTGCGAGAGGCCGATGTTCAGAGAGTCGTACGGGCAGCCCTCTGAGGTGCTCTGGCACGTGGTGCTGTCCCCGTACGGCGCGTAGCCGTAGTCGCTCGTGTTGTAGGCGATCCCGAACACCAGGCTCTTGGGGAGGCTCAGATGGAGGGAGGTGAGGTTGAAGGCGATGTTGGTCGCGAGCCCGTCGAAGCAGGAGCCCAGGGCGTTGTCATACCACTGGCCAGCGCTCGAGCCGATGCACTTGGTGACGTTCGCCGACGGGCGATAGGGAATGGAGAAGGTCTTGGTCACCGACAGGATCCGGGTACCTGGAACCACCGTCGGTGGCGTCGTCGCCGTCGGTGCGTCGTAGATGTTGAGGGTGATCGGCTCCGTGAACTTGGCGCCGGCCTCCGTCACGCAGTCGTCGGTGTTCCAGGTCCCGCTCTGGCAGCCCCACGAGCTCAGGGTGACCACGACGGTGCCGGCCTTGGCGGCACGGGTCAGCGTGATCTGATTCCCGAACTCAGCGAACGCGTACGCCTCACCACCCACGCTGGGCAGGTTGCCCACTCGGCCCGGAGTGACCGTGCTGTTGTACAGGACGCTTGACGCAGCGGGCGCGGCTCCCACCGACGCTGCGGGTGCGGCTCCCCCTGGAGACACGGGTGCCGCGGCCATCGCCGCAACCGGCACAGCAACTGCAACCACCGCAATGACGACTGCAAGTGGTCTTCCAAATATGCTCATGTACCCCATCCTTACTAGTGCTTTTGAACTAATCGAGGATAGGCTGGTCGGCCCTATATAACAAGCGCCATAACAGGGCGACCGGCACTGGGGCCCGTCCCAGTGCTGCGGCGAGCGCACCCGCCGGAAGCTCAAGACCTCAGTGCCGAAGGTGGGGTGCCGAGACGGTCACGGGCGGGATGCCCGGTCGTCAGACCTCGGTGACCAGTGGAAGGATCAGCGGCCGGCGATTGGTCCGTTTGAAGAGGAAGCGGCTGAGGGCCTCGTGCACCGCCCCCTTCCAGACCGCCCAGCCGGCGTCGGGGGCGAGGTGCTCCAGGATCTCGCGAACCCGGATCTGCGCCTCCTCAAAGAGGGCGGCGCTGTCGGCGTCCTCGATGAAACCGCGGGCGATCAGCTCCGGGCCGGCGACGATGGCGCCGGTGGAGCGCTCGACGGCGAGGTGGACGATGATCAGCCCGTCCTCGGCGAGCTGGCGGCGGTCGCGGAAGACCACGTCGGTGGCGTCCTCCAGGCTGAGGCCGTCGACGTACACGTAACCGGCCGGAACTCGGCGCTCGAGCACGTGGAGGCCTTCGCCGTCGATCTCGACCACCTTCCCGTTGTCGACCGCGGCGACGTTCTCCGGGAGGACCCCGGAGGCGATGGCCAGCTCGCGGTGGGCGGCGAGATGCCGGTACTCGCCGTGCACCGGCATGAAGTACCGGGGCCGGCAGAGGGTGAGCAGCAGGCGCAGCTCCTCCCGCGCGGCGTGGCCGGAGGCGTGGAGACCGTGCGCGCTGCCGCGGTAGGTGTGGGCGCCCAGCCGGTCCAGGTTGTTGACGGTGAGGTGGACCGCCTCCTCGTTGCCGGGGATGGGGTTGGCGCTCAGCACCACGGTGTCGCCGGGATGCAGGGAGACCAGCGGGTGCTCGCCGCCCGCGATCCGGCTCAACGCCGAGAGGGGCTCGCCCTGGGAGCCGGTGCAGAGGATGCAGAGCTCCGCGTCGGGCAGACGGTCCGCCTGCTTGGGGGAGACGACGGTGCCGCGACCAACCTCGAGGAAGCCGAGCTCCTGGGCGACCTTGACGTTGTTGAGCATCGAGCGCCCGATGAAGAGGCAATGCCGGTCGGCGTTCTCGGCCGCCTGGACCACCTGCTGCAGGCGCGAGATGTTGGAGGCGAAGGTGGCGACCAGCACCCGGCCCGCCGCTCCACCGATCAGCGAGGCGAGCGCCGGGGCCACGGACCGCTCGCTCGGGGTCATCCCCTCGACCTCGGCATTGGTGCTGTCAGAGAGCAGGAGGAGGACGCCGGCGTCACCCAGCCGCGCCAGGCGCGCGAGGTCGGGGGGCTCTCCGTGGACGGGGGACTGATCCACCTTGAAGTCGCCGGTGTGGATGATCACGCCGAGCGGGGTGTGGAGGGCGAGGGCGCAGGCGTCGGGCACCGAGTGAGTGGTGTGGATCCACTCGACGGCGATGCAACCGAGCTGAACCGTGTCGCCCGGGGTGACCGTGGTCAGCCGGGTGCTGGTGAGCAGACGGTGCTCGCGCAGCTTGTTGCGCAGGATGCCGAGGGTGAGGGCGGTCCCGAAGACGGGGACGTCGAGGCGGGGCAGGATGTACGGGAGGGCGCCGATGTGGTCCTCGTGGCCGTGGGTGAGGACGATGCCGCGCACCTTCTCGCGCCGCTCGACCAGCCAGCCCACGTCGGGGATGACCAGGTCGACCCCGAGCATCTCGGTCTCGGGGAACATCAGGCCGGAGTCGACGACCACGATGTCGTCGCCGCATTCGATCGCGAGGAGGTTGCGGCCGATCTCACCGAGGCCCCCCAGGGCGACCAGGCGGAGGCGCGAGACCTCGGTCCCGGTGGGTGCGCCGACGCCGGATGTCTGGATCAAAACAGGCTGAGCTGGTCGCGGCCGGGCGGCTCGGGCGGCGGAGCGGGCTCCACCGGGCCCGGAGACGCGAGCCCCAGCGGCGGCTCGACGGGCTCGGGAGGCGCGAGACGCGGGGCCGGCTCCGCCGGCTCGGGGGGGACCAGGCGCAGGAGCGGTTCGGCCGGCGCCGGGGCGGCCGCGGGCGCTGCCGGAGCGGAAGCCGCGGCCTCTCCCGCCGGAGCGGCCGCGGGCGCCGGCTGGCGCCGCCGGGCCTCCGCCTCGTCCAGGTACCCGCGCACCTTGCGCATGTCGTCCTCGAGTGTCCGCATCAAGGACCCCTGGTAGAGGGCGGCCGCCGGATGGTACAGGGGGACGTAGAGGCGGTCGCCGCGGACCACCCTGCGGCCGTGCAGACCGCTGATGCCGCCCGCTCCCGGGAGCAGCCGGGCCAGCGCGTGGCGACCCAGGATCAGGATGACGTCGGGCCGGATGATCTCGATCTGGGCGTCCAGGAAGTGGGAGCAGGCCTCCATCTCGGCCGGCTCCGGGTCCCGGTTGCCCGGCGGCCGGCACTTCACCACGTTGGTGATGTAGATGTCGTCGCGGCGCAGACCGATGCTCTCCAGGAGCTTGGTCAGGACGTTGCCCGCGGCCCCGACGAAGGGGCGGCCGAGGCGGTCCTCGGTCTCTCCCGGGCCCTCCCCCACCGCCATGATGCGGGCCCCGGCGGGCCCGGTCCCCGGTACGGCCTGGATGCGCTTGAGGTGGAGTGGGCAGTCCGTGCAGACGTGGATGTGTTCGTGGACAACGGCCAGGGCATCCGTGGCGCCGCTCTGCATCGTCCTCGATTGTACGTTCGGAGTGTCCCGGGGCATTCCTAGGCGACCACCCCGGACGTAAGCTCCGGGGACGGTGCCAGGCCCCATTGCCGAGACGCTTGCCGGTCTGCTCCTCGTGGCGACGCTGGTGTCAGCCGTGGTTCGCCCCTGGGGCCTGCCGGAGGCGCTCGTCGCGGTGCCGGCCGCCGGATTGCTGTTGCTGCTCGGCATCCTGCCGCTGGGCCAGGCCGGCGCCGAAGCCAGGAGCCTCGCGCCGACCATCGGCTTCCTGGCCGCCGTCCTCGTACTGGCCAATCTGTGCGATCGGTTTGGGCTGTTCGAGGCCGCCGGGACCTGGATGGCGGCCGGCTCTCGGGGCCGACCGGTCACGCTCCTCGCGCTCGTCTTTGCGATCGCGAGCACGGTCACCGCGGTGCTCAGCCTCGACGCGACCGTGGTGCTGCTCACTCCGGCCGTGTTCGCCACGGTGGCACGCCTCCGGCTGCGGGCCAAGCCGCACGTCTATGCGTGCACCCACCTCGCGAACTCGGCCTCCTTGCTCCTGCCCGTCTCCAACCTCACCAACCTGCTGGCCTTCAGCGCCAGCGGGCTGTCGTTCGTCCGCTTCGGCGCAACCATGGCGCTGCCGTGGCTGGCGGCGATCGCGGTGGAGTGGCTGGTGCTGCGGCGGTTCTTCGCCGTCGATCTCGTCGGACACGCCGAACCCGTCGCCCAGGCTCGCAACCCGGTTCCGGTGTTCGCCTGCGTGGTCGTGGTGCTCACGCTCCTCGGGTTCTTCGTGACCTCCGTCCTTCACGTCGCCCCTGCGTTCGCCGCGCTCGGCGGCGCCGTCATCCTCGCCGTGCCGGCGCTGGTGAGCCGGCGCGCCACCGTCCGCGACGTCGGCCTGGCGCTCGAGGTGCCCTTCCTCGCCTTCGTGTTGGCCCTCGGGCTGATCGTGAAAGCCGTCTCAATCCACGGACTCGGCACGCTCGTGACCCACCTCGTGCCCGGGGGGACGTCGCTCGGCGCGCTCCTGCTGATCGCGGTCATTGCAGCCGCGCTCGCCAACCTCATCAACAATCTTCCGGCGGTGCTCCTTCTGCTCCCGGCGGCGTCCGTCGCCGGTCCCGGAGCGGTGCTGGCGATGCTCATCGGTGTCAACACCGGGCCCAATCTGACCTACGTCGGATCGCTCGCCACCCTGCTCTGGCGGCGCGTCCTGCGGCAGCGCGGAGAGGAGCTGCCCCTCTCGGAGTTCGTGCGCCTGGGCGCCCTCACGGTGCCGCTCGTGCTGGTCGCCTCGACGGTCGCCCTTTGGGTTTCCCTGCGATTGATGGGATGATGCCAGCTGTGCGGATCGTCATCTGGGTGGTCGAGGGGACGTGGCAGGGATGCATCGACGCCGCCAGCCACGGCCTCCCCTCCGGAGCCCAGGTCGCCCTCCTCCACGTCACCCCATCCGATGTCGCCGAGGTCGCCAGCGCGGCGACGACGGGGCTGCTCGGTCGGGCGTTTGCCGGACGCCGAGCCGTCCGCTCGTTCCAGGACGTCGCTGACGGGGCCGCCTCCGAGTTGCTCGCCGCCGCTGCGGCGCGACTCGGCCGTCAGGACGCCGAGCTGCTCCGCCGTCGAGGGCGGGTCGAGCGCGAGGTTATTCGCGCCGTCGTCGAGAACGTCGACCTGCTGGTGGTGGCTCGCGACGGCGACCACTCGCGCCTGGGCCCGCACAGCCTGGGCCCGGCCACCCGGTTCGTCGTCGACCACGCCCCCTGTGCCGTTCTGCTGGTGTGGCCCGACGAGCCACCGGGCATCGAATCGATACCGCCGCCGCCTCCGCCCGGACACCACCCCCCGCCATACCGCGACTGAGCCGGGGAAGCGGAGCCGGTCAGCGCGGCCGGCGTCGCCCTACCGAGACCCGGGGTCGAGGTACCGCTCCAGCCCTTCGACGATGAGCCGGTGATCCTCAGCCTGGGGCAGTCCGGACACCGTGATGGTCCCGACCACCGGGCCGTCGGGGCTCAGGCGCACCGGAAACGACCCTCCGTGCGCGGCGTAGCGGTCCGGGTCGAGCCGCGACGACTCCTCGAAGGTCGTGCCCTGCACCCGAAAGCGCTCCCCCACCAGGTACGAGCTCTCCGCGTAGCGCGCGACGACACCCCGCTTGCGGTCGATCCAGGCGTCGTTATCAGCACTCGAGCCGGGCAGCGCGCAGTGGAACAGCTGCTGGGCGCCGCAGCGGATGTCGATGGCGACCGGTGCCCGCCGCTCGCGGGCGAACTCGACCAGAAGCGTGCCGAGGCGCCAGGCATCGTCGTAGCCAAAGCTCGGGAAGACGAGCCGGCGCTCCTGCTCCTCGAGGGTGGGCAGCAGATCGCCCGGAACCTCAGATGCCATCAGCCTCTCCCGCTATGAGCCGAACGCTTCGCCCCTCCCGCGACGGGAGGGCAACCGCCTCGAGGGCGTCGAGGGCTGCCATGACGTGCACCGCGCGCAGGTGGTCGGCGGAACTGGCGCTCACGGTCCAACTATAGGTGGGGGGCGCCCCCGGCGGAATGCGCAGAGGGCCGCTTGGAGGACGCGGATTCGCGGTGCATCAACTGCGGGTCAGCCAGCCGGAGCCCAGCGTCACCGCCAGCCAGACGACGATCAGACCCAACGCGACATCGATCGCCGGCGCCAGCCCGAGGGCGGTGAGGGCTACTTCGAGAATCGCCACGACAAGGACCGCACTCCCGATCACGATCGCCAATGCCAGCGCTCCAAGCGCCCGACGCCGCGCCCCTGGGTCCCGCCGCTCCGCCGGCGAGACGGCCCGGGCGATGTTCGCCGCCACCCCAGCCGGATCGTCGACGCCGATCACCAACTTGGAATAGGCTCGTCGCGGAGGTGGATGGCGATCGCCCTTTCGGGATGGTGGACATCCCAGAAGGCCCACTGGCCGCGGTAGAACAAGCGGCCGATGGTGACCACGCCAGACAGGCTGAGGGCGGTGACCGTCCAGCCTATCCAGAACCGATAGGCCTCGGGAGCCGTGGCGTGGACCCCGGCGACATGCTCCAAGGGCACCTTCAGCCGGGCCTTGACCCCGCCGGATAAGCCGCAGATGAGAGCCAGGAAGCGGTCGAAGCCGCCGAGGTGGACGACCAGGAACGTGGGAGTGATCTCGATCTTGGCCATGACGACAGCATACGGTCGGAGCTCAGGGGCGACGAAGGCTACGGCGCGGCACGCCGCTACCGTCGAGAAGGGCTCGTTGGGCTTGTGGGGGGTCAGGCCCCTCCGATCCGGCCGAGATGTCCGCGGACGGCCGCCCCCGGCGGACTGGGAGTTGAGCTACCTGACGCGGCCTGCCCGTCTGCAACGGAATTCGTCGAAGTCCAGAGCGAAGGGGCCCTGGCGGCGAACCGCCGCCCGCCAGCGAAGCCAGGTGAGGGGCTGTAGCAGCCCGCGCAGGCCGGCCCCGCCAGCCTGCCCCGGAACGGCGAGTGGGGAAAGGGAGGCCGGCATTCCCTCCCAGCTCCGGTACTCCTCGTCCCCCGACGGCCTCAACGCATACACCTCGACATTGCTCGCCTCGACATGGCTCGGGTTGTACCACCGCACCCGCCCTCCTGACGAGCCCCTCGGTACGCTACGAACGTGGCGCTCCACCACCGACACCCCGAGGACCTCGACCACCAGGGCCGAGGGCTCTCCCTGACATGACCCCACCGCGGGACGACCAGCCCTCGACCCGACCGCTGCTGGACAAGCTCGGGGTGCGACCGGGGATGCGGGTGGCGACGCTCGGAGCCTTCGCCCCCGACTTCCTCGCCGCGCTGCGCAGCCGGGCAGCGGCGGTGGTGACCGACCCCGCGGGATGCGACATGGTCCTGCTCGCCGCCGAGGATCGAGCTCAGCTGGCTCAGGCCGCGCGCCTGATCGAGAGCATGCGCCGCGATGCGGCGCTCTGGATCGTCCGCCCGCGGGGCAGCTCCGCCATCAGCGAGAGGGAGACGCTCGCCGCCGGCCTGGAGGCCGGTCTGGTCGACGTCAAGGTGGTCCACTTCTCGGAGACGCACAGCGCCGCCAAGTTTGTCTTCCGCCTAGGGGACCGCTGAGCTCGGAGCGGCCACCGCGTCACCCCGCGGGCCCCAGGAGAGCCCGAACAGCAGCGCGATGACCACTGCCATCCCCGCCGAGGCCGCGATCCCGACCACGGCCCCGGTCCCGGCGGGCAGCGGCAGGGTCGGCTCGATGGCCGCCAGCACGATGTCGCCCACGGCGAGGAGCAGCGGGACCGCCAGCCTCCCGCTGACGACCCGCCCGGGACGTCCCAGCCACCAGATGGCGGCGAAGACGTAGGGGTCGAGGAGGTAGTACGGCCAGGAGGTCTTGGCAAGCATCGGGATGCAAGCCGCCGCCACCGCCAGCAGGCCGTACACACGCGGCGTGGCCCACCCACCACGCGGCCGCACGGCGAGGGCCGCGACGCTCAGCACGAGCGCCGCTCCCGTGAAGAGCACGGCATCCGAATGGCGGACGAACCCATCCCACCCCGATCCCAGGAACGCCACCCAGAGGGAGCCGCCCACGATGGGCAGCTCTCCCCGGTAGGTCAGCAGCGAGTAGACGACGCCGGAGCGGTTGGCGAGCAGGAAGGGGGCGATGACGACGGCGGCGGTGAGCACGGCGGCCCCCGCCAGCGCCCCCGCCGACCGCACCCGCCGGTCAGACAGCAGGGCGACGAGCAGGGGGATGAGGCAGACGGCGGAGACGCTCTTGGTCATCACCGCCAGACCCAGGCAGATCCCGGCCCACACCGTCCTCCCCCGACCGAGCAACCGCACCCCGAGCAGGATCAGCCAGAGCTCCAGCGGCTCCTCGATGTGGCCGAATCCGACCAGGGCCACCCAGAGCGGCGGCGCCAGGAGGAAGACGGCCGCGATGAGCAGCCACCGAGTCGGCCGCCCGCGCCCCTCATCACGCCCCGCCTCTCCTCGCCTCCCCAGCCCCTCCCCGCCCTGCGCCGTGCTCCGCGCGTCCCGCCCCCTCCCCCGCCCCGCTTCGATGGCGA
>Ga0302320_10023707_pt1 | contig 12029 bp, 8 predicted proteins | sample Bog_T0_3_FD_202130 | JGI IMG/M metagenome (GOLD analysis project Ga0302320, IMG submission 202130) | Peat permafrost microbial communities from Stordalen Mire near Abisko, Sweden - Bog_T0_3 | ecosystem: Environmental > Terrestrial > Soil > Wetlands > Peat | place: Sweden: Abisko, Stordalen Mire...
TTTGAGCCGTCGGGCAGAGCGTAATAAAGGCCGCCGTGGTCGCGATGGCGCGCCAGCCGCTTGCCAAGGTCGGTGAAGTAGAAGCCGCCATGGGTGTCGAACACGATATCGTTCGGCGCCGACAGCTTGTTGCCATTGACCTCAGTGTACAGAGTCTTCGCCTCGCCGGTCTTCGGGTCGATCCGCTGTATATAGCCAAACTTGTAGTCGGGATGCGGGGCGACACCCATCGAGTAGCCCTCGACGTAGCGGCTGCCGCCATTGTTGCAGAGATACAGCGCGCCGTCCGGTCCGAAGGCCAGCCCGTTCGGGCCGCCGCCGCAGCGGGAGAACACGCTGGTCTTGCCGTCCGGTGTGACCTTGGACAACTGGTTGTTGCGGATTTCGGTCAGGATGATCGATCCGTCCGGGCACACCACCGGGCCTTCAGGGAAGCCGAAACCGGTGGCCAAAATCGTGACATCGCTCATGTGGTGTTTCCCCTTTTTCGCGCTTAAGCCAGTGTCGCCCGAATGATCGCCGCGTCAAGCGACGAAGCTGTTGCGTGGAGACACCGTGATGAAGGCCGTTCGATTCAGCCGCCACGGCAAGCCCGACGTGCTGACCGTCGAGGACATTGCCGATCCGATACCGGGCGAAGACGAAGCGCTGGTCAGGGTCAAGGCCGCCTCGATCAACCCGAGCGAGGTGAAAAATGTGCAGGGGGCGATGGAGCAGACCACGCTGCCGCGCACGCCGGGGCGTGATTTCGCCGGCGTGGTGGAACAAGGACCGGCGGACTGGATCGGCGCCGAGGTTTGGGGCACCGGCGGCGACACCGGCTTTACTCGCGATGGATCGCATGCGGCGTTCATCGTCGTCCCGGTCGCCAGCCTGCGTCACAAGCCGTCCGCGCTGGACTTCGATCAGGCGGCCGCGGTTGGAGTGAACTTCGTCACTGCGTGGAAGGGGCTGGTGGACGGTGCGGGCCTGCGCGCGGGCGAAACGGTAGTGATCATCGCGGCGAGCGGCGGCGTCGGCAATGCCGGCGTGCAGATCGCGCGGCGGATCGGCGCGACGATTATCGGCACCGACCGCAGGCCGCCACGTCCGGGCGCGGCGATCAGCCAGGCTGGTCGGTCGCTGATCGCCGATGGCGCGGACATTCCGGCGGCGGTGCGGCATGTGACGGGCGGGCGCGGCGCTGACGTCGTGCTCGACTGCGTCGGCGGGGTAATGTTCCGCCACGCACTGGATTGCCTGGCCCACCGCGGGCGGGTGGTGGAAATGAGCGTCACCGGCGCGCGCGAGGTCAGCTTCAACCTGGCCGATTTCTATCACAACGAAAGCCGGCTGGTCGGCATCGACACGCTGAAATGGGACCTGACCGCCTCGGCCGATGTACTGGAGGCGTTACGTCCTGGCTTCGAAGCGGGTGACTACCACCCTGCCCCCATTACCCGGCGATTCGCCTTGGACGATGCGGTCGCAGCCTACCAGGCGGTCGAGGCGGGCGAAGCCGGTCGGGTCGTGTTGCGGCCGAACGGCTGATTTCACCAGACCTTGGCGCGCACCGCGGCCTGTTTCATCCTGGTCTCGATGACGGTCCACTCCTGAAAACTCATGTAGCGGGGCGCCAGAAAAGCGTAGGTTCGCTCGATGATTTTCAACAGGAACTCGTCGAATCGCTTAGGTGCAGCAGCCCAGTCGGCGAACACACCGCTCCAGGCCCGGTTGGTCCGGAACAGCCAGTCCCGCTGGCGGCGCAGTCCGGCGACGACGGTCGGCAGATCGCGCAGCATCGCCAGGATATCGTCAAGGCGCACATCGACCTCGTCGAACCGGCCCATGATCTCCTTGTTGCCAAGACGAGCCAGTGCCTGCACCTGCTGGACGGTATCACGCTGGCTGATGGGAATGTCGTCGGCGCGGATGTGCAGGAGTTTGTCGCGGATATGAACCAGGCCGCGCGCCAACGAACGGCGGAGGAATTCGATGTAGGCCATCTCCTCACAAAGGGCGGCGAGCCGGGCGTTAACGTCGGCCTCGTCGGTGCCGTCGAGATGAGCCGCGGCGCCGATGATCGCATCCTGTACCAGCACCTGGTTCTTCGGCTCGTCTTCCCAGCCGGGCGAGCCGCCGCCGCTGATGGCGATGCGCTTGCCCATGCGAGCGAACATGCAGCGAACCAGATGATGCCGGATCCGGCTGGCGGCAATCCGGCGGTCCTGCGCCGTGGGTTCCCAGCTTGCGGCGCCGCCATTGAGTTCCGACGGCAGCTTGTCACCGATCTTGATCGACACGACGAAATCCAGTGCCTGCTCGATCAGGGTCAGCATCTGCCCATCGGCGCTTTCGGCATCGACCCGAAACTCCCGCGCGACGGAACCCAGCGGCAGCACGGCCTCCTGGCCCTCGAGCCGGATGACCATCGAGGGCACCTTTGTCCCCTCGCTCAGGCGGAATATCGGATCCCCCAGCATGCGGAAGCCCGCATGGGACAGATAGCATATCTGGGGAATGGTTTGACTCATAGTGACACGACCCGGCAGTCAGCACCTTTCACAAGATCAGAGAATCGTTAAGGAACGGTAAAAAAGTGGGCGAAAGGCGACGCGGTTACAGCGATTTGTGTTCGGCGAAAACCTGACGACGAATGGCCATGCTGACCGGCGGCAGGCGTCAGGCGTTCCTGCCGCCGTAGCGGCGAACGCGCAGGTCGGCCTGCTCCTTGTGGCCGGCAAAGTTCTCGATCGCGCAGAGCCGCGAGCAATATTCGCCGATCATCGCCGTCGCATCCGGGCTGACCTGTTGATAGGTCACTGTTTTCAGGAACTTACCGACCCACAGTCCGCCGGTGTAGCGGGCCGCCCGCTTGGTCGGCAGCGTGTGGTTGGTGCCGATCACCTTGTCGCCGTATGCGACATTGGTTTCCTTGCCGAGGAAGAGGGCGCCGTAGTTGGTCATGCGGTCGAGGAACCAGCGTGGGTCGCGGGTCAATACCTGCACATGTTCGGAAGCGATCCGGTCGGCTTCGGCGACCAACTCTTCATCGGTGTCGCAGAGGATCACCTGGCCGTGGTCGCGCCAAGCCACCGAGGCGATGTCGGCGGTCGGCAATACGGCGAGTTGCCGCTCGATTTCCGCCTCGATGCCGTTGGCGATCTTTTTCGATGTGGTCAGCAGGATGGCGGGAGAGGTCGGCCCGTGCTCCGCCTGGCCCAGCAGGTCGGTGGCGCACATCTCCACGTCGGCGGTTTCGTCTGCGATGATCAGGGTTTCCGTCGGACCGGCCAGCAGGTCGATGCCGACGCGGCCGAACAACTGCCGCTTGGCCTCGGCGACAAACGCGTTACCGGGGCCGACCAGCATATCGACCGGCGCGATCGTTTCAGTGCCGAGGCCCATCGCGGCGACCGCCTGGATGCCGCCCAGCAGGTAGATTTCGTCGGCGCCGCCGAGGGCCATGGCGGCGACGGTCGCGGCAGGGGGAACGCCATTCAGCGGCGGGGTGCAGGCAGCGACCCGTTTCACGCCGGCAACCTTCGCGGTCAGCACCGACATATGCGCCGACGCGACCATCGGGTAACGGCCGCCCGGCACGTAGCAGCCGACGCTGTTCACCGGGATGTTCTTGTGGCCGAGACGGATGCCGGGAAGGGTTTCGACTTCGATATCGCGGAGGGCGTCCTTCTGGGCCTGGGCGAACCGGCGGATCTGGGTCTGGGCAAACGTGATGTCGGTAATGACCTGGTCGGGAAGGCTGTCGATCAAGGACTGGATTTCGTCGGGACGAAGGCGAAACGCAGGCGGCTCCCACTTGTCGAATTTTGCCGACAGGTCGCGGACGGCCGCGTCGCCGCGCGATGAAATATCCTCCAGGATGGCTTCCACCGTCTGGCGGACCTTGCGGTCGGCTTCGGTTTTCTCGGCCTCGGTCGCGCCTTGCTTCAATGTCCGGATCATTCGCCTGCCCTTCGCGTCGTTCAGGCGCGATAGGCGGCTCCGGGGATTTTCGCAAGGTCGCGGACGGCCAGGCGTTAGCTTGCCGGGGCGATACGGGCCGGGCGCGAACAGTCGAAGTCACGGCCTTGACCGAACCGCCGGCAACCAGACCGGCGGTCGCCTACTGGGGTCGCTTGGGTCCAGGCAGGATCAGCCGCGTTTCCGACTGCCCGGTCCGCCCATCCAACCGGGTGATCCGTGTCACCGGACAATATACGGCGAGGGCCGCGGCAGGCTATCAAAGATGTTGGCCGCGCCGCGTGTGGGCAGTGCAGGGGTTATCCCTGGCTCAACGCGGCTGATGGCGCCGTCACGGCTTGCACGGCGCGAACCTGCGACGGTCGCAACGCCAAACCGGCCGCGCCCAGCATCAGCGTCATCCCAGTTGCGTCGCCCCAGTCGAGCTTCTCACCGAAGAACGAACAGCCCAGCACGACCGCGATGACCGGCGAGATGAATGCATAAGTGCCGGGCCGGCTCGCACCCCAGTCACGCACCAGCAGGAAATACATTGTCGTGGACAGCAGCGCGCCGGGGATGAGCAGGTACAGCCAGGCGAGGAAGGCCGGCCAGCCCCAGTGGAACCGCATCGACTGCCACGCCCCCGGCTCGACTGCCAGCGACGACACCAGCAGCACCAGTCCACCGATCAGGTCGGTCAGGCCGGCGAGTTGCACAGGTTCAAGAGTTCGCATCATCGGCCGGGTCATGACGGAGCCGGCGGTGTAACAAAGCACGCCGACGGTGACCAGGGCGGCGCCCCCTATCTCCCAGATGTCCAGCGTGCCGGACAGCGCCGCGGGGCCGAACAGCATCAGCACGCCGCCGATGCCGACGACGATCGCGCCGAGCTGACGCGGACTGAAACGCTCCTGCCCGGAGGCGACGGAAAAGATCAGCAGCGCGATCGGCGTCAGCGCGGAACTGATCACCGCCGCGAGACCCGCGGTGATGGTTTTCAGCCCGTACAACTGAATGACCTGGTTGAGGGTGATCAGGATCACCGAGACGAACACCAGCCGCGGGAGCAGGCGTGGCGGCGGCATCACGCGCTGGCCGCGGAGTTTTCGGAACGCCAGGATGATGGCGCCGGCGATGCTCCAGCGCAGTCCGGCAAAGATGCCGGGCGAGACGGTGGAGATCCCGACTTTCATTGCCAGCCAGGTGGTGCCCCAGACGAAGCAGATGAATACGAACATCGCACGCTGCGATGCGGTTGCTGAGGCGTTCATTGGGGTTACGGACGTTCTCCTGGCCGAGCAGGACGCTAGCGCATCTGGTTGCCGGAGTGCCGCGCCGAAGCGGAATGGCCCGTATGCGTCAGACTGGCGCCGGCGCGCTTGATTTCCAATGATTGTCGTCGGATCGAGGGTCGACCGGTTGATCGCAAACGAGAAGGCTGACGCCGGTAGGGCCGGGACCGGTTCGAGGTCCAGGACTCGTCCATGCGGATTGGCGCAATCATACGGGCGTTCCAGATCTTGTTTCGCAGCCCGCCCATGGGCTGGACAATCAGCGCCGGGATTCGGGCGTCGATACGGCCTGCATTCTGGCGACACGACTCACCACCGCAACGGCTGCGGAGCCGCCTCCGCCGGTTGATCCCGGACAAAGACGCCGATGCCGGTCCGTGCGCCTCTGGCGTGCCAGATAAACCAGGGGCGCACACCGATGACCGGGACCATCCTGATTTATGGGGCGAACGGCTATACCGGGAAACTGATCGCGCGCATGGCGCACGAACGCGGCCAGACGCCCATTCTCGCAGGCCGCAACGCCGACAAGGTCAAGGCCGTGGCGGAGCCGGTGGGGCTGGCATGGCGGGCGTTCGATCTGAGTGATCCCGAACGGCTGGACGCGGCGCTGCAGGATGTGGCTGTGGTGCTTTGTGTCGCCGGCCCGTTCTCGGCCACCTCGCGCCCGATGGCCGATGCGTGCATTCGCCAGCGCGTGCATTACGTCGACATCACCGGTGAGCTCGACGTGTTCGAGGCGCTGGCCGCCCGTGATATGGAGGCGAAGGCGGCGGGCGTGATGCTGCTGCCCGGCGTCGGGTTCGACGTAGTACCGAGCGATTGCGTCGCCGCGCATCTGAAGCGCCGATTGCCGGATGCCGTCGATCTGACGATTTTTCTCTCGGGCAGTGGGAGCATCTCACGCGGCACCGCCAGGACGATGATCGAAGGCGTCGCGGCTGGCACGCGGGTGCGGCGGGACGGCAGGCTGGTGGCGCTCGACCGCGCCGTGAGCGGCACGTGCGACTTTGGCCAAGGCCCGCGATCCACCGTGGCGATCCCGATGGCCGACGTGTCAACGGCTTTCCGCTCGACGGGCATTGGCAACATCACTGTGCATATCGAGGCGCCAGCTTTGTTGCAGCCGTTCCTGCAGCCGCCGGGCATCGTCAAGTCGTTGCTGGGCCTGAAGCTGGTACAGAACCTGCTAAAATTCCAGATTGGTTTCCTGCCGGAAGGGCCAGATGACGCGGCGCGGCGGTCCGGGCACGCGGTGGTGGTGGGCGTGGCGCGGAATGCGAAGGGCGAGACGGTGCGTTGCCGGCTGCGGACGCCGGAAGCCTACACGCTAACCGCGATGACCGCACTGGACATCGCCGGACGGGTGGCGGCGAGCGAATTCAAGCCTGGCTTTCAGACACCGAGCCTGGCGTTCGGAGCCGATTATATTCTGGGCTTCGAGGGGGTGACGCGGGAAGAGTTGAATGCCTGACCGGGCACGTGGCCGGCGAGTTGTTGCGACCATCGGCCGGTGCGACTAAATCGCCTGATGGATCGGAAGGTGTGGTGATGGCGTACACGCTTGAGGGCTCGACCGGGCCGTGGGAGGTCGTTGTCGGTCTCGAAGTCCACGCCCAGGTGATCAGCCAGGCCAAGCTGTTCAGCGGGGCGGCGACGGCGTTCGGGGCCGAACCGAACAGCCAGGTCAGCTTCGTCGATGCGGCGTTTCCGGGCATGCTGCCGGTGATCAATGCCGAATGCGTCGCACAGGCGGTCCGCACCGGCCTCGGGTTGAATGCGCGGATCAACACCGTCAGCCGCTTCGACCGGAAGAACTATTTCTACGCCGACCTGCCGTCCGGCTATCAGATCAGCCAGTTCGAGTACCCGATCGTCGGCACCGGCGAAGTCGAGGTCGAACTGGCGGACGGATCGACCAAGACGATCGGCATCACGCGCTTGCATCTGGAGCAGGACGCCGGGAAGTCGCTGCATGATCAGCACCCGACCAAGACGCTGATCGACCTGAACCGATCCGGCGTTGGACTGATGGAGATCGTCTCGGAGCCGGATATCCGCAGCCCGGAGGAAGCCGGCGCGTATTTGCGGAAACTGCGCTCGATCCTGCGCTATCTGGGGACGTGCGACGGCAACATGGAGGAAGGGTCCATGCGCGCCGACGTCAACGTCTCGGTGCGCAAGCATGGCGAGCCGTACCGGACCCGCTGCGAGGTGAAAAACGTGAACTCGGTCCGATTCGTGATGCAGGCGGTCGAGGCGGAGGCGCTGCGGCAGGTGGAGGTTTGGGAGTCGGGGGGGACGGTGATGCAGGAGACGCGCCTGTTCGACCCAAACCGTGGCGAGACGCGGTCGATGCGGTCGAAAGAGGACGCGCATGATTACCGCTATTTCCCTGATCCGGATCTGCTGCCGCTGGTGCTGGACGAGGACTGGATCGCCGCGCTGAAAGCCTCGCTGCCGGAACTGCCGGACGCCAAGCGGACTCGGTTTATGCAGGAGTATGGGCTGACGCGGTATGATGCGGCGGTTCTGGTGGCGGAGAAGGCGACGGCCGCGTTCTTTGAGATCGTCGCCAGCGGGCGGGATGCGAAGCTCGCGGCGAACTGGGTGATGGGCGATTTCTTCGCCTTGATGAACCGTTTGGGGCGGTCGATCGAGGACCCTCCGGTCACTGCCGCGGCGTTGGGCGGGCTGCTGGACCTGATGGCGGACAACACGATTAACGGCCGCATCGCCAAGGACGTGTTCGAGGTGATGGTGGAGACCGGCCGCGATGCCGCCTCGATCGTTGACGAGAAGGGGTTGCGTCAGGTCACTGATAGCGGGGCGATCGACGCGGCGGTGGACCTTATCCTGGCGGCCAATCCGGACAAAGTGGCCGAATACCGGTCGGGGAAGGACAAGCTGTTCGGGTTCTTTGTTGGCCAGACGATGAAGGCGATGGCCGGCAAGGGGAACCCAGGGCTGATCAACGAGACATTGAAGCGCAGGCTGGCGGCGACGTAGCGATCTCTGGCGGTTGTTTTCTGGCAGGCAACACTACCGAAAGTCGGTTCCGATTACACAATCGATCGCACTGGTCGTGACGGCGCCCAGCTAGACCGTCATGATGGCTTATGCTGAGGGCTTCATGATGGGGGGCTCCGGGGAGCGACCAGCCGGCCCGGGCGGATTGAGCCGCATGGCAACGGCCATGCTTGCCGGGCGCCACCGGCGGTCAACCGCCGCATCCTGCCCAATTCGGCCCGCGCGGAGCCATGATCTGCGAATGATCGTGCGAGTTTGCTCAATTCTCGAACAGGTGGGCAGACTCGTTTGGCGGTGTGAGTGCCGAATTGGGATTAGCTCAACCGGCCGCAAACTGTCTAAACAAATTGTAGCATCCTGCTCGGGCGCAATCGGTGCGGGGCTGTCGGATAATTTTACACTCTGTGTTTAGTCTCAATAAATGGTCATTGATTCTTTGGAGATTTCTTAATGGCACACTTCTTGCGGTTGTGCATGGCGGTGAGGATACAAATAAAGAGAGGTGTATGATGAACCCAAGGTTAAGAAAGACCGCCCGCACTGTGTCTGGGGTTGCAGCGGTCATCGCGGTTAACGCACTGGTCGTTCAATCAGCTTTTGCCAATACGATAAGCTACTTTACGACTGTCTACGATACCGATTGGACGACCGCGGGCGTAGGAGGACTGCGCGGTTCAGGAACAGGTACGATTAATGTAAGCGGCGTCACCGGATCCGTCACTCAGTCCTACACATATTGGGCTGGCCCAACGAACTCCACTGACCCGACCTACAACTCTGCTGCGACGATCAACGGCACGCCAGTGACGGGCACAAATATCGGATTCTCCCAGGACAACTTCTGGGGATATAACAACAGTCAGGCGTACCGAGCCGACACCACGTCTGTGGTCAACGGGAATGGCGCCTATACGATCGCCGGCGTCAACGCACAGACGAATGGTGCCGGTTCACTGGTTTTCTTCAATAATCCTGCCTCGACCAACAAGCGGGACGTGGTTGTATTTGACGGCAACGACTCCAATTTCGCCTCTGCTTACGATCCGGCTGGCTGGAACATCAACCTCAACGGGATCAAATACACGTCGGGAAGCGCCTATCTCACATTTATGGTGTCGGACGGCCAGAATTTTGGACCCAACGACGATGGAACGATCGACATCAACGGCACGCCCCTCGTCAGCGGCGGCATCTTTCAGGGAGCCTCCTTGTGCTGCGGCACCGGCCCTACCGGCAACGGGAACCTGTGGGACATCGAAACGTACGACATCACAAGCTTTCTGACGCCCGGTATCAATAATCTCAATATCACGCTTGGTCCTGGGACCGACGACGCCATCGCGGATATCGTCGCTGCGGTCGACCTGCCGGCCGGCGCTGCGCCGCCGCCCCCGCCGGTGCCGGAACCTTCGTCGCTGCTCGTCATGGGCGCGGGCCTGATCGGCTTACGGAGGTTCTATCGCCGCCGAGGCCGAGGCTAGCTCTGAAATGCGCTGAAACCTACCTGCCGGGCGCACTGCCGCCCGGCAGTCGTGGCATCGCCAGACAGGCCCACCCCGCCGGCGGCCGCCAGAATTCCCGACCCTTTGCAACGCCAGATCTGGCGCTGTGTTCCTCGACTGAACCGAACCCGTTTACCGCCGGCCGATCTGGCTGATGTCGAACGGCGTGGTCTGGTAAATCTCGTTGATCCAGTTGGACAGCAGCAGATGACCGTGCGACCGCCAGCGGTTCTGCGGCGGCCGGGACGGATCGTCATCGGGGAAGTAGTTGAACGGCAGCTTGATCGGAACGTTGGCGGCGCGGTCGCGGAAATACTCGTCCGCCAGCGATCCTGAATCGTACTCGAGGTGATCGAGCACGTAGAGTCGGCGGAACCGGCTGTCTTCGACGATGCAGGCGCCCTTTTCCTCGGACCGCGCCAGCACGATCAGATCAGGATGATCCGCAACATCCGACGCCCGGATTTCAGCCCAGCGCGAGATCGGCACCGAGAAATCGTCGGAGAACCCGTGCAGATACGGCGATGACGGCTGCAGAATTTTCTGCGGGTAGACCCCGAATGCCTTTTCCTGAAGCTGATGTTTCGGCACGCCGTGAAAATGATACAGCGCGCCCATCGCCCCCCAGCAGACATTCATCGTCGAGTGAACGTTGGATTGCGTCCACTCGAAGATCTGCTGCATTTCCCGCCAGTAGCTGACGTCTTCGTACGGGATCGTCTCGACCGGCGTGCCGGTGATGATGAAACCGTCGAAAGTTCGGTCCTTTGCGCTTTCCCAGGTCTGGTAGAAAGCCCGCAGATGATCCTCCGACGTATTCTTCGGCCGGTGGTTGCCGATCCGAACGAGCGACAGTTCGACCTGCAGTGGCGAGGCACCAAGCAAGCGGGCCATCTGGAGTTCGGTCTTGATCTTGTTGGGCATGAGATTGAGCAGCCCGATCTGCAATGGCCGAATGTCCTGACGGATCGCCACCGTCTCGGTCATCACACGCACGCCCTCGTTCACCAGGGCTTCGACTGCGGGCAGTTTATCGGGGATCTTGATGGGCATAAGCAATCACCGAACAAAGACGACGGCCGCCGCTTGTCCGCGTGCGGCCTTTTAGCGAGTTGTTTAACGTGGCTGCAAGCCGGCCGGGCAAATCACCACGGGTGGGTTATACAAGAGGCGCAGGCAAATGACCAGACCGTCAGGTCACCGGGCCGGGGTTGAACAGCGTCAGTGCATTGCGCAAACCCCAGCGATCCGACCAGGTCTGCTTGCGGCCGCTGGCAACGTCCAGGATCAGGTGGAACAGCTCCCAGCCGACGTCCTCGATCGTCGCCTGACCTGTTGCGATGCCGCCGGCGCTGATGTCGATCAGGTCATGCCAGCGCTCCTTCAAGGCGTCACGGGTGGCCATCTTGATCACCGGCGCGGCGGCCAGCCCGTACGGCGTGCCCCGGCCCGTCGTGAACACCTGCAAGGTCATCCCCGACGCCAGTTGCAGCGTGCCGCAGATGAAGTCGCTGGCCGGGGTCGCGGCAAAAATCAGGCCTTTGCAGTTGACCCGCTCACCCGGCGCCAGCACGCCGGAGATCGGGCTGGTGCCGGATTTGGCGACCGAACCCAGCGCCTTCTCGACGATATTCGCCAGCCCGCCGCGCTTGTTGCCGGGCGTGGTGTTGGCGCTGCGGTCGGAAGCGCCCTCGCTGAGGTATTCATCGTACCAGGCCATCTCACGGATCAGCGCGCGGCCGACATCCTCATTCACCGCACGCGGCGTCAGCAGATGGATGGCGTCGCGCACCTCGGTCACTTCCGACAGCAGCACCGTCGCGCCGGCCCGCACCAGCAGGTCGGCGGCGAACCCGACCGCCGGATTGGCGGTCACGCCGGAGAACGCATCGCTGCCGCCACATTGCGTGCCGACCACCAGGTCGGACGCTGGGCAGGTGGTGCGGGTCCGCCGGTTCAGTTCCGCCAGGCGCTTGTCGGCCATCTCCATGATCGAGGCGATCATGTCGCCAAAACCGTGATGGCTCTCGTCCTGCAGGCGCACGATGTTCGGTGTGTTGCCGGCGGCCGGGGCGGGCCGGCCGTCTTCCAGCAGCCATTCCGGCATCATCTTCTCGCAGCCCAGGCTCACGACCATCGGCGCGCCGCCGAAATTCGGATTGCGGGCGATGTTGCGCAGCGTGCGGATCGGAATCGCGGCGCCAGGTGCGGTGATCGCCACGCCGCAGCCATAGGTGTGGTTCAGCGCCACCACGTCATC
>Ga0302320_10023708_pt1 | contig 12028 bp, 11 predicted proteins | sample Bog_T0_3_FD_202130 | JGI IMG/M metagenome (GOLD analysis project Ga0302320, IMG submission 202130) | Peat permafrost microbial communities from Stordalen Mire near Abisko, Sweden - Bog_T0_3 | ecosystem: Environmental > Terrestrial > Soil > Wetlands > Peat | place: Sweden: Abisko, Stordalen Mire...
CCAACCACAACGACTTCAAGGAAATCTATTTCAACGGCAGCTTCTCGGTTCATCACGGCAGGCAGGAATTGAAAGCTGGCCTCGAATCCGATGCCATCTTCCTGCACGAAAACACCAGCTACGTAATACCCGACTGCGCCAATCCCAGGGATCCGCAATGTCCCATCAATCTGGGCATCCTGGATTCCGGCGCGATCACCTTTGCCTTCCAGGGCAATCGCCCGGATCTTGAACAAGCCGCCTATGTGCAGGATCTAATCCGGTTGGGCAATTGGACGGTCAATGCCGGTCTCCGCTGGGATCACTACCAACTCTTGCTGAATCAGAATGCAGTCAGCCCCCGTCTCGCTGTCTCGCGCTACTTCCCCTCAGTCGGCGTAAATATTCACGCCTCCTATGACCGCATCTTTCAGACGCCGTCGTTCGAAAACATACTCTTAGCCAGCTCGCCTGCCGCGGAGGCTATCGACAACAGCGTGCCCGCACTGCTGTTGCCAGTCCAGCCTTCTCACGGCGACTACTATGAACTGGGAGCCACGAAAGCATTCTTCGGGAAGCTGCGGTTCGATGCGAATATGTTCCGGCGGCGAGTGAACAACTATGCCGACGACTCCCAAATTCTCAGTACCGGCATCAGCTTTCCCATCGCCTTTGACCACGCCATCCTCTATGGCGCCGAGGGCAAGCTGCAACTCCTGCAATGGAAGGGCTTCTCGGGGTTTGCGAGCTACTCCTATATCGTCGGCAATGCCTGGTTCCCCGTAACTGGCGGATTATTCCTGGGAGACGACTCCATCAACCCCACCACCGGACATTTTCCCGACTCGCAGGACCAGCGGAACACGGTGCGAGCCCGCGTCCGCTATCAGATTGCCCCGCGCCTGTGGTTCGCCCTGGGAGCCGATTACAACAGCGGCCTGCCCTTTCAACCGGACTTAACGCCCCAGCAGTACGCCGCGGAATACGGACAAGTGGTGATCAATCACCTCAACTTCAATCTCGGCCGCATCAATCCATATTTCGCGCAGAACGCTTCGCTGGGCCTAGACCTCTACCAGCGCGAGAAACGCTCGATCCGCTTTCAGGGGGATGTCGCCAACCTCGGCAACAACCTCGAAGTAATCGACTTCGGAGGACTCTTCTCCGGCAACGCGCTCGGCCCGGCACGGCAGTATACTTTTCGTCTGGTTACGGCATTCTAGGCTGCGAATCGATTCGTCGGTCCCCGCTGCATGAGAACGCCAACTGTCACGAAACCCAAAGATCATGGGGCGGAACGCCGTAATAGATACTGAAAACCAGGAACTGAGAACCGAGAACCGAGAACCAACAAGGATGCACGATGAGATCAAAAACAATTTTCTTCTGCTTGCTGACCTTCATTGCCATCACTCCGGCAAGCCTCCTCGCCACGGACTCCCCAAAAGTTCCGACCAACGTGGCTTACGTGAGCGAAGAGGACGGCGCAATCAGTGTGATCGATTTAAGCACACTGAAAGTAATCCGCAGCGGCGGACCAAGCGATCTCGCGCCACGAGGAATCGCGGTCACCTTTGACGGAAAATACGTAATCACCTCGGACAAAAACACCAGCGATGCCGCCGTCTTCAGTACTACGGACCTCAGCTTGCTTCGTCGTATCCCAGTTGGAAACAGTCCCGAGTTCATCAAAATCAATCCCGCCGGCGATCGGCTGTTCGCGACCTTCGAACCCAGTTCGAAAGGTGGACCCCCCGGAGCCCCGACAGCTACTGACAAGGACAAAGCCAACAAAGACAACGACGACGAAAACGGCCCGCCCGCTCAAATCGCCTCATTTCATATCGGAGATTGGACGCCAGGTCCGGTTTCCACCGCCGGTCAGGAAACCGAGGGAATCGAATTTTCGCGCGATGGAAAGCTGATGCTGGTCGCCAACGAATCGCAGGAAACCATCGGAGTATTCGACGAAGTCACGGGAAAGCATCTGCGCGATGTCGACCTGAAAACCTACGGAATCCGCCCGCGCGGCATGAAAGTTTCTCCCAACGGCAACCAGTACGCCGTGACCATGGAAAGTTCAGGAACCCTGCTGACCATGGATCAAGACTTCAAAGTAATCAAATCCGCGCCCACCGCAGCCAAGCCTTACGGGGTCGCCTTCGACCGCGCCGGTAAACGCATTTTCGTCTCCGCCGCGCAGGCCGGCAAGCTGCAAGTGTTTTCCGCGGACTCTCTGCAACTCCTCGCGGAAGTGCCCACCGGCAAAAGGTGCTGGCATTTCACCTTCACCCCCGACGATTCCAAGATCCTATTGGCCTGCGGACGTTCAAACAATATTGTCGTGATCGACGCGAACTCCTATAAGCCACTGGGCGCCATCGAAGGACTGAAGCTTCCCTGGGGCATCGTAACCTATCCCAGGTCCTATGGAAGCCTGGGTTTGCCCTGACCGGGAGGAGTTTGAAAAATATTGGTGTGGGGACAGCCGCCGTCGGCTGTCCCTCGAGCGCGGCTCGACGTTTTCTCTTGATCACGGCAAATCCCGGTTCACCGCAAAATTGCACCCCCGGAATTTCACGCTAGCTGGTTTCTCACCCAGCCCGCTTGAAATACTGCACCGCTCGCTCATGTTTCTGAGCGGCTTCGCGGGACGAAAACGTTCCCAGATTCTTACGCTTTCCAGTCTTGGCATCCTTCTTGCGCGAATACAAACGATACTCCCCGGATTGTAATTTGCGAATCATGCAAGAGAGATGCCCGAGTCAATCGATCGGTTGGCAGAAGAGACAAACTGCGGGATCGAATGGATGAGAATGACTCCATGTCCCTCGGTACAGATACGCGACGAGAAAGTCTCCCGAAACACGAAAGCCAGCCCGCAAGGACCGGCGCGACTCTTGAAAATAATGACCGTCCGAATTCGAAAGCCTAACTTCCCGCCACCATCTCCTTGGGAGCTCCCCCATCCACGTCAGCCTGATTGAACACGACATTAGCTCCCATATGCGCCGCCCGCGGCGCCAGCATCTGCTCTTTCCGGTAAACCAGATTGCTGGCATTGAACGTCGCCAACTCAAACCCATGCCCGTGCGTAATCGCGTCCGTCGGACAAGCCTCCACACAATACCCGCAAAAAATACACCGGTTGTAATCGATGTTGTAGACCTTGGCGTAGCGTTCGGCGCCGCTGACGCGGTGTTCGTCGGTGTTGTCTGCGGCTTCGATGTAGATGCAATTTGACGGGCAGTTGGCGGCGCACAGGAAACAGGCGACGCATTTTTCCAGGCCATTTTCATCGCGCTGGAGAACGTGGGCGCCGCGGAAGCGGGCTTCCAGGCGCGCGCCGCGCAGCGGGCCTTCGCCATCGGGATAATTTTCAACGGTGGTGGGCTGGAACATCTCCATGAAGGTGATGCTCATGCCTTTGGCGATGGCGGTGATGTTTTTCAGGACAGACATATTAGACAGTATACCGGAGGAGGCGGCTGTCAGTGATTAGTGGGCAGTTCTCGTTACTCATTACTCGGTACTCAGTATCCCTGATCAGGTGCAGCGAGATGCTTACAGTTTGTTCAGGCCGTCGAGTGCCGCAACTTTGTAGGCTTCGGCCAGGGTGGGATAGTTGAAGACGGCGTCGCGGAAGTATTCGATGGTCGCCCCCAGGGTCAGGACGACTTGTCCGATGTGAACGATCTCGGCAGCGCGGTCTCCGATGACGTGGACGCCCAGCAACTTGAGCGAGTCGGGATCGAAAATCAGCTTAAGCATGCCCTGTTCGTCGCCCAGCATTTGTCCCTTGGCCAGTTCGGCGTAGCGAGCCAGTCCAACTTCGTAAGGAACTCTTGCCTGCGTCAACTGCTCCTCGGTTTGCCCAACCATGGAAATCTCCGGGATCGTATAAATTCCATAAGGAATGAGATTGGCCGGCATCTTGCCGGGAGTTCCGAACATGTGGCAACTGGCGAGGCGGCCCTGTTCCATCGACGTGCTGGCCAGGGCGGGGAAGCCAATTACGTCGCCTCCGGCATAGATGTGCGGCACAGAAGTTTGAAAGTGTTCGTTCACATGCAGTTTGCCGCGTTCGTCCGCGGCAACGCCGGTTGATTCCAGATTGAGCAGATCGCTATTCGCCTGCCGCCCGATGGTGTAGAGCAAGCCCTGGCCGTGAACATTTTTTCCGCTTTCAAGTTTAGCGAAGACGCGATCGCGAGCATCATCCAGGCCGATGGAAACCACTTTCTCTCCCAGACGAAAAACCGTCCCCAACTGCCGCAACTGGAAGCACAGGCTCTCGACAATCTCTCGATCCACAAAGTCGAGCAGGATCGGCCGCTGATCGAGCAGCGTAACCTTGATTCCCAGCGCAGCGAACATTGACGCATACTCCAGCCCAATGATCCCCGCGCCCACGACGACGAGGTCGCGCGGAACTTCCTCTAAGCAGTGGACCTGATCGGAATCAAAAATCCTTTTGCCATCAATCGGGATGTCGGCGCTGTGCGCCGGACGGGTGCCGCAGGCGATCATCACATACTCGCCGCGCACCAGTTGCGAGCCGTCATCGTTCTTGATTTCGATGGTATGCGGATCCATGAAGCGGGCATCGCCTTCGAAGGCCATGACATGATTGCGGCGCAGTTGCGCCTTGATCACCTCGACCTCGCGCAGCATCACCGACTGCGCGCGAAAGGTGAGGTCCGACATGGCAATGCGATCCTTCAGCACGTAGCCGCGGCCATAAAACGTGCGCTGGCGAAATCCGCTCAGATAGAGCACGGCTTCACGCAAGGTCTTGCTGGGGATGGTCCCGCTGTGAACGCAGACGCCGCCGATGGTCTTCTGGCGGTCAATGATCGCAACCTTCTTGCGCATCTTGGCGGCGCAAATCGCCGCCTTCTGTCCGGCCGGCCCGCTGCCGATCACCACCAGGTCATATTCGTTGGCTTCCATCATCATGGGCGTGTTAAGGGAGCGTAGCACTACCTCTTCGCGAACAGAAGAGGATTAGGGGGATGTAACACTCTATTTACATCGCCACTATCTACATCGGCAGAGGGCAGGAAAATCTTTTCCTGAGTGTTTGCCTGGGGATCAGCGCTTAAGTTCTTAAAGATCCTATAACTTATCTCACAAATAAAAACGACTTGATCTTCTGGGAAAATGAAGGCATTCTGTAAGTGAAGACAGTTCTTCCCGCTAGACTGCCCTACAGGGGGAGAACAGGTCTTCGAGCCGGCCTGAAGGCCAGCTAGTAGGTTCTTTACATTTTGGCAGCGTTCCGCAATTAACGAATGCTGCCCCCAGTGCTACGGGGCAGGGGTAGCACCTTTTGAAAAGTTACACGGAGTTCCCAATGCATGTGATATTTGACCACATTGCGTTCTGGCTGATTGCCAGTCTAGTAGTGATCCACGCCGCGAAGTTTGTCGCTCATGAAGTAGAAGTTGCGGTTCCCGTAGTTCTCGGGGTCGCCAAGTTCGTGGTTATCGAAGTGATCAAGGTTCTGAAGGAGATTTTCGAGGCAATCGGCAGGTAGCTTATCTGCTTGTTCATCGCGAATTGTTTATCGCGAATTGTTTATCGCGAATTGTTTATCGCGAGGAGTTTTGCAGGGGTCGATCTCAGGATCGGCCCCTTTTCTGTTGGTACAACGGAATCTAGAAATCCGGAGATTCCAACAAACCTTGTCAAGGGGGTAGAGCAGTCGTTTTGAGACTAACTCACTGATTCGCTGGCAGAAATAAATCTCCAAAAATGTCCCAATGACCCTTTGCAGGTTGATATAATAGAAATAGAGAGTAATAACTAACGGCGTGGGCCTTTATGGGTCCGCGCCGTTCGTGTTTTCGGGGCAAATCCAGGACAAACCAGCAACGGGAAACGAGCTAACCTATGAAATCCAACAAAACCAACGAAAAACCGATCGGTCGCCCAGCAGGTTCAAAATCTCAGCCAACGGAAAAAGCCGCGCACGAGCGCGCCGAAGAGATTGTTTACCCCACATGGAACAACGCCACCCGCAAGCAACTCGGCGAGTTGGCGGAGATGATGTTCACCGTGAAGGCCACCTCCACCGGCCTGATCGTGGCCAAACCCTATGGGGACAGCCAGCGTTACGACTTCATCGTCGATTCCGGCAAACGCACCTGGCGCATCCAGGTCAAATCCACCACCTGCACCCATTGGCGCGCCTACACCGTAAACGCCTACTGGAAAACCACTCGCAAACACATGCCCTATCTGCCTTCCAAAGTGGATTTCCTCGCCGTGCTGATCCTCGGCACCGACATCTGGTATCTCATCCCCGTCCGCGCCCTCGGCGGTCGCCTCATGGTTCGCGTCTACCCCTTCGGAGGCTCCCCCCGCGGCAGTCGCCGCTACGAAAAATACCGCGACGCCTGGCCACTCCTCCACCCTAAGCCACGTCCCAACCCGCGCGCCCTCATCAACAAGCGTGACACGGATACTAATGTCCGTCGCCCTTGACCCCGATTAGATTGCGCCAGCCCCGTCATCGAGCAGCGACTTTGCTCGTGTGGGGCGAACACTCTTGTCCGTCGCCTTTGACGTTGAAGTTTGTCAGCGCACCGATATGGCCGTGCGGCTAAACGCAGCGCGCGGCCGAATCCGGTCGACCGTGCGCCGCGCGGCAATCCGCAAATCGTAGTCGTTTTGCAAGTTGAGCCAGAACTGCGCGGGCAGGCCGAAATATTTTCCTAAGCGGAGCGCGGAGTCGGCACTGACCGCCCGCTCTCCGCGCACCACTTCGTAGATGCCGGGAAAGTGCAGAGCCTTGGCGAGCGCATAGCCGCTGAGGCCCATGGGCTCCATAAATTCGGTCTTGAGGATTTCTCCGGGGTGTACGGCGAGGATTTTTTTCTGTTTCTGTGAGTTGGGCATAGCTTCGCTCCAATTCTCGGACAGCTATATGCTCGTCCGTCGCGCCCTTTGCTTGGACGATCGCCTTGTGGCGGTGGAACGGCCTGAGAGGTTTATGGCAGCGTGCACCAAGTAGGCCGAGCGAGTCATCCCTGACTGGCGTGCCAGCTGATCGATTCTTTCGAGTTGCTTCTCACGCGCCGTGATGTTGATCCTGACCGTCCGGTCTGTGTCGGGATCGACGTGGACAAGAAATGCGACAGCGTCTTTCCTTGCCGGATCGTCGGTCAGGTCGTCCAGTGCGGAGGCGGTGGGGATGGTATCGCCGTCCTCGACCATGCCCGCAATGTGGAATGCCAGCGCCTCGGCGGCCAGGCGGTGCGCCTCGTCCAGAGTTTTGCCGGCCGTGATGCAGCCGGGAAAGTCGGGGAAACTTACGCCGAAATCGGAGTTGCGATCTTTGTGGAGATAGGCAATATAGTCCATGGTTTTACTCCGCGAAGCGCATCATCTCAGCTTGATCCCCGCTTGCTTCTCGATGCTTTTCAACGTACCGACGGGGATGTCTCTTTTTGGATGCGGCACGGTCACGCGGCCTCGCTTCACCGGATGCTTGAACTGGCGATGGCTGCCAACTTGGTTCACTTCAAGCCAACCGTCCTGCAGCAGGGCCTTAAGGACATCGCGGCTGTTCACGATCCGTCGTCCTCATATTATACTATACACACTCAATACACATCTATAAGCATTGAGTCCCGTCCGATCGGGCGCGCATTTTGGCTTATGGGCTGCTTCGCTGATGCGTAATCTCGAACCCATGCATGCTCGAAACAAACCCTGATCGGTATGTCCCATTGAACAGAGCGAGCAGGTCAAATGCGAATTTCGAGAAGTTCTTTCTGGATTTTCTCCGCATGACCTTCGACCTGTAAGTCTTGTGTCCAGTTTCCGCCTGCCTCTAGCTCGACCGAGGCTAGTCAATCCCTGGCTCTTTCGCCAGCGCCTTCCACTTGCTATCCACCAAAGCTTTTGTCGTTGCATCCATGACAATCTCATCCGGCCAGGGGCGCGTAAACCCTTCGGTGGGCCATTTGCGGGTGGCATCGATGTCGTCTTGGAGCCGTAGTTGGCGAGGCGGCCCGAAAGAACGTGGTCGAGGGGGCCTATCCTCCCGACTGCGCTTCCATGTACGACCGCAGAATGGCATTGATGCGGGTTTGGTAGCCGGGGCCGTGCTTTCTCAGCCACGCGACCACATCGTGGTCCACCCGGATCGTGAGTCTGTCCTTGGGTTCGGGCATACTGAGCCGGGCGGTTTTCCAGAACGATTTATCCAGTTTGGGGATGTCCGAGTAATCGATATCCGCATCCGTCATGGCGCGTAGCCGTTTAAGATTGGTTGCGCCGCGCGTTCGTTTCTTGGAGTTGACTCGCGTAATCCTTTCTTTCATTGCGGTTGGCTCTCCTGGCCGAAATGATTCGGCGATATTTTCCGCGCACGGCATAAATCACTACGATCGCAATGTCTTGTAGCAGGCCCACAGCGGGCACGCGATTCTCGCCATGACGGCGCTGCGCTTTTTCGAATACCGGGCCTTCAAACACTTTCACGGCATCGGCAAAGTCGATCAGATGCTTGGCGAGATTCGCTTGACGCTTGGTTTCGTCCCACTCGAAAAACATGGGATTAGCCTTCCGAGACAATCAATCGCCGATATGCACGAAATGTACATACAGCGTATGTTAGCCCGGCGTTTTACTCAATGCCTAATTCTTTCGCTAACGCTCTCCACTTGCTGTCCACTAATGCCTTCGTCTTTGCGTCCATAAGAATCTCATCCGGCCACGGCCGCGTAAACCCTTCGGTGGGCCATTTGCGGGTGGCGTCGATGCCCATCTTCGAGCCGTAGTTGGCGAGGCGGCTGGCGTGGTCGAGGGAGTCGATGGGGCCGAGGGTGAATTGGATGTCGCGCTCGGGGTCGATGTGGTTGAGGACTTTCAGGGTGACGTCGGGGAGGTTCTGCACGTCGACGTCTTCGTCGACCACGATGATGACTTTGGTGAACATGGCCTGGCCGAGCGACCAGATGGCGTTCATCACCTTGCGGGCCTGGCCGGGATAGGACTTGCGGATGGAGACGATCATTAAATTATGGAAGACGCCTTCGACGGGTAGATTGATGTCGATCAATTCCGGGATGGTGAGGCGCATCAGCGGGAGGAAGACGCGCTCGACTGCTTTGCCCATGTACGCGTCTTCCATGGGAGGCTTGCCGACGATGGTGGTGGCGTAGATGGGATCTTTGCGGTGGGTGATGCAGGTGACGTGGAAGACGGGGTAGAGATCGGCGAGGGAGTAGAAGCCGGTGTGGTCGCCGAAGGGGCCTTCGGTGCGGAGTTCGTCGAGGTTGACGTAGCCTTCGAGGACGATTTCGCTGGTGGCGGGGACTTCCAGATCGACCGTCTCGCACTTAACGAGTTCGACGGGGGCGGTGCGGAGGAAGCCGGCGATGATGTATTCCTCGACGTCAGGGGGAGCGGGGACGATGGCGGAGAAAGTTACAGCGGGGTCGGTACCGATGGCGACGGCGACTTCCATTTTGCCGGAAGGATTATTTTCAGAGAGAGTTTGACCGCCAGAGGTACGGGCCATGAGATCGACAGCGGCGGAGCGAGCTGCGCTCGCATCGACCGCCGAGGGCGGCTGTCCCCACACAGATTCGGTTGCGCTCGCGCGCATGCGCTGGCGCGCATGCTCGGCTGCAACCTTCTGCCGTTGCCAATGCGCGCCGGTTGTGGTCTTGTCGTAGACCTGGAGGCGGTACATGCCTACGTTGCGCTTGCCGGAGCTGGGGTCGCGGGTGATGACGCAGGGGAGGGTGATGAAGCGGCCGGCGTCTTGTGGCCAGCATTGCAGGATGGGGAAGTCGAGGAGGGAGAAATTGTCGCGCAGGATGACTTCTTTGCAGGGGCCGGTGGGGACGGTCTTGGGGAAAAACTTTCCGGCTTCGGTGAGGAGGGGGAGCATTTTCAGTTTGTCGAGGAAGCCTTGCGGGGACTTGAGGTCCATGAAGACGCGGATGCGGTCGGCGAATTCGTCGAAGGAGTTCACGCCGAGGGCGAGCTTCATGCGGGCTTCGGAGCCGAACTGGTTGATTAGAACTTGATGACCCGGGTGACCTTTTATGTTTTGGAAGAGGAGGGCGGGGCCGCCGGGTTGAGATTCGCGCGTCCCACCCAGGCCAAAGGATGGCTTGGATAGGGCACCCTCGGTTTTTTCTTCTTTCTGCAAATGCAGCTTGCTGATGCGGTCGGTGATTTCGGTGATTTCGAGGATGGGGTCGACTTCGGTTTGGATGCGTTTGAGTTCGCCGGCGCGGTCGAGGGCGGCGATCCATTGGCGGAGGTCGTTGAAGGGCATTGGGCTCCAGGGGAACTGATGATTATAAACAGTGGGTAGTGGGTAGTGGTCAGTGAAAACCAACATCAACATCAAGATCTTTAACACAGGGGACACGGGGGTACACACAGAGGGGCACAGAGGAAAACCCTTTTAGAGTTTGGCGCGGAGCATGGTGATTACGTCGTCGGAGGTGATGACGCCGATTAGCTTGTTGTGTTTGTCGATTACGGGGAGGGTGACGAGATTGTATTTGTCGAAGATTTCGGCGACTTCGTTGTCGCGTGTGGTCTCGTGGGTTGAGACCAGGGGCTCGGAGGTGAGGGAGAGCAACGGTGTGTCGGGTTGTGCCAGGACGAGTTTGGCAAGGGGGACGGCGCCTGCTAAGGTGCCGTGCGAATCGACTAGATAGATGGTGCCGACGGTTTCGACGCCGCCTTCGAATTCGCGCAAGACGCCGATGGCGTTTTCTACGGTCGCGGTGACGGGGAGGGCGAGGAACTCAGTGGTCATGCGGCCAGCGGCGGTTTCTTCGCGGTGCTCGAGAAGTTCGACCATTTCCTGGCTGGCCTCGGGTTCCATCTGGACGAGGATCTGCTCGGTGTGATCGTGGGAGAGATCGGCGAGAAGGTCGGCGGCGGCGTCGGGATCCATTTCTTCGACGATGCCGGCGGCGCGCTCAGAGTCGAGGGATTCGACGATGGACTTCTGGATGTTGGGTTCGACTTCGGCCAAGGTTTCGGCGGCGACGTCCTCGTCGAGAGTTTCGAAGACGGCTTCGCGCTCGTCGGGAGCGAGGTCTTCGACGATGTCGGCGATGTCGGCGGGATGGAGCTTGGCCAGTCCGTCGTGCGCGATCTTGAGTTTGATGCGCCGGGCGGGATCGGTTTCGATGAGATCGACGAAGGTCCAGGGAATGGTGCGGGGAGGAATTTTCTGCAGCAGGGCGTGGAGCGCGGCGCGGGGAGCGAGTCCGCTGAGGAGTCGGCGAACGGCGCCGCGGACGCCGATATCGATCGACGTGACCCGGAGAGTGGCGTGGGGTTGGCTGGCTTCGACGACGCTGTCAATCTGAAGGTCGACGTCGTTGACGCGGACGACTTTGCGTCCGTTGATGTCGATGACTTGCTGATCGAGCAGGTCGCGGTCTAGCAAGAACAGGCCTTCGGAGCCGTTAGCGGCGGGCCAGGCGGAGGCGTCGGTGGAAGTGTGAATGCTGGCGTTGATGCTGGCGATGGCGGCGAAGGGGATGACGCGGTTCCCGGATTTGGTTTTGACGATGAGGGATGCGATGCGCGTGCGGTCTTCCTGCGGGGCGAGGGTGGCCTCGCGAACGCGGCCTGCAGCCGCGCCGGACGGGTCATACACTGTGGCGCCGAGCAGTTCGGAAAGAGAGAGCGTGTTCATCCCGCGTAGAGGATAGCTGAGATTTGCGGGGAGGGAGAAATTATTTGTTGGAGTGGGGAGATATTTTTGGTGTGGGGAGTCGCACGTTTCAGTTCTTATAAAGCAGGGGCTAAAGCCCGGTTTCGTTTGGACGCTTAACGCGGCGCTGAAGCGCCGCTCTTCCACGGTCGTGCAGGCATTTCCACGGTCGTGCAGGCATTTCCAAGTCCCCACTTCTCGCAAAGGACGCGAGAAATGGGGCACGCATTATAAAAGGGCGCCCCTTTCGAGTAGGCTGCGGTTGTTCTGTGAGAAGCAGACAACCAAAAGCGCAACGAAAGGAACACCCTGATGAACAGTGTGAGATATGTGGGGATGGAT
>Ga0302320_10023710_pt1 | contig 12028 bp, 8 predicted proteins | sample Bog_T0_3_FD_202130 | JGI IMG/M metagenome (GOLD analysis project Ga0302320, IMG submission 202130) | Peat permafrost microbial communities from Stordalen Mire near Abisko, Sweden - Bog_T0_3 | ecosystem: Environmental > Terrestrial > Soil > Wetlands > Peat | place: Sweden: Abisko, Stordalen Mire...
GCTCCACAAACGCCGGCGCAACTGATTGCCTGGGCGCATCCACAACTCCTCCAAGACGCTTCTTCAATTGCGTATAGTCCAACCCCAACGGATGAGCAACCGAATACACGCCGTATTCCAGGGCCAGCTCAACCGCTGATTGCCACACCGCCTCAGGAAGCTTGGTCCGATGCGGCCGGGTGCTACGAAGCTCATCCAACCGCTGTTGTAACCGGACGATTGGCTCGGGGATAGGGGATGCGATTTTCTTATTCAAGACCAGCCAACCTCGGCGGCTGATTGAACATATCAAGGCCAGCTAAATGCCGTCACGCACGCTTGCCGAAAACTCACGAACATTTCCCGTCTCGTGGATCATGGTTCTGAACTTGAGAATGGTGAAAGTCCGGCCTTGACGCCCCATGCGCTTTTGCAAGAATAAGACAGGACCGGACGATGTCAGACGCACCGCCATGGCGACTGCCAGAGAGATGGGCAGGACCAGAGGCAGCGCCAAAAGAACACATGTGCAATCGAAGAAGCGCTTTGCAGGAGACTGCGCCCACGGGCTCAGCCGCTTAATATGGCGATCAAACAAAAGAGGAGCCGTACGCACAGGGGTTCGAGCAGGCGGCATGTTTCGCGACTTACCGCCAGCGTACTCAGGAAGCCGTCGCCTGAATTCATTGATCGCGCTCGGCTCAAGGCCAGAGCCAAGGGGCCTGGTACTCATGTGACCTCTTCTCTACGAGATCAAAATTCCTCTTGCACAGCTACGCAAAGCAATAAAATCACACATCGCAGAAAGTTACTAGCAAATTTGTTAACCACTATAGCATGCAAACGGCACCAAATTATTGTTAAATGATAATCACTGCGCCTATCGAAATCTAATTGTCTTCAGGGACACACTCGACGTGTAATGAATTTCGCTTTGGAATGAAATGATCCCCCCCCTGAAATGTTACTAAAGTCTATATAGAAGCCATATTACTCTGCGACTTCACCTGCTTGAGCGAGGACTGAAGAGAGGTCTGCGGAAGGACATGAACGAGCCAACTCTGCGTGCATAACGAGTCGAGTCTGCATGGAGAGATCGATTCACAAAGCGTAGATTTTGAGACGCCGCGCGAGAAACACAGCAGGCAGTATTGGACGCCCCACATTTTTGTCTACGCCAGCCTATTAACTACTTATATATATGATAACCACTAGTCTAATAACCAGAGAGTAACTTTAACTCAAGATTCCAGAAGCAAGTGCTCGACCAGTATTTGCCGCCTTGATTGAGAAAGCGGGCGCCTAATGCGGCCAGGCAAGCGGAGTGGAGCGGACAAGCGCATCTTTGCTTAACCAGGCAACTTTATGGGTCCGCTTATTGAGGTGCTAGACTCTTGGCATACGAATTTTCAATTGTGCTGAAGGGGTATCGGAGGATAGGACTTGAACACTGTCTTTTGTCGGCCCGTATCACGAGTTCGCCAGGCGGGACAGATTGGGCTTTTTATCCTTGCGTCCTCACTAGCAGCAGGGCTGTACGCGCAACTGCCATCCCAGGCCGGCAATTCAACGGATACACAGAGCCTGAATGCCTGGGATTGCTCCGACCCATTGCTGGCAGATGCGGTGGAGTGCTCCGGTCAGACTCCGCAGGAAACCAATGCACTCCAGACTCAGCAAACACGCTCCACCCTGTCTGGTGAATCCGGCGTACAGTCAAGGAATCCGAATAGCAACTATTCAGATGTAGAGCAATTATCCCGTCAGTCTACTGCACGGAATCAGGCGCAGCAAGCGTCACTTCCGCTGGAGCCGCTTACCGAGTTCCAACAGTTCGTCGCCTCGACTACGCAACAGATACTTCCCATTTTCGGGGCAGACCTCTTTCACCGTGTACCCTCCACATTTGCGCCTCTGGACATGACCCCGGTTCCAGCCGATTTCGTAATTGGGCCCGACGACGAGCTGCGCATTCGTGTATGGGGACAAGTGAACTTCCAGGCCAACTTGCGAGTGGACCGTTCGGGAGAAATATTCCTTCCTCAGATTGGCCCGGTGCACGTAGCAGGTATGCCCTTTTCAGCGCTCGACGCACATCTGCGCGGCGCGATCGGGCGAGTTTTTCACAACTTTGATCTCACTGCGGATGTGGGTCAGATCCGCGCCATACAGGTGTACGTCTCCGGACAAGCGCGGCGGCCCGGCGTCTATACCGTGAGTTCGCTGAGCTCACTGGTTGACGCACTTTTCGCCAGCGGCGGGCCCTCTGTGCAAGGCTCGATGCGCCATATTGAACTTCGCCGTGGCGGCGCGGTGGTAACAGATTTCGACCTCTATGGCCTGCTCACTCGCGGCGACAAATCTAAGGACGTGAAGCTCCAGTCCGGCGATGTGATCTTCATTCCACCGGCCGGCGCCCAGGCGGCAGTCGTCGGTAGTGTGAGAAAGCCAGCGATCTACGAGTTGCGTACGAATGAATCACTGGGCGACCTCCTTGCCGACGCTGGAGGGGTTTCCTCGGTTGCCACAGAGGCGCGTCTCTCGATTGAGCGCATTGAAGAGCATCGTGACCGTCATGCCATGGAAGTAGCCTACGATGCGACCGGTCTGGCCACATCTCTTGCGGACGGCGACCTGGTGCGTGTTTATTCCATCGTGCCTCTCTACCGGAAGACGGTCATCCTCAGAGGCAACATAGCAAACCCAGGACGCTTTTCCTGGCGACCTGGCATGCGCATCAGCGACCTGATTCCGGACAAGGAATCACTCATCACGCGGAATTACTGGTGGAAGCGTGCGCAGCTCGGACTGCCCGCTCCGGAATTTGAGCCGACGCCTGACTTGGATCGAATGCGTCAACCGTCAGAGAACTTCGCCAACACACTCAAAACTCCCACCCCAGAGGGGATGAGCAGGACGGGCCAGTCTGAGCCGCAGGTGGGCTCAACAGGATCTTCGCAGAACTACCAACTTGGATCGCCGGAGGCCAGGAACCTGAATGCGCAGCAGCGGGCCAGCGGCTCATCCCTGGCAGCCCAGCAGCCTGGACTCTCTGCCCGCATCCCGGCTTCAACGCAGCGAACGGAGGTACGTTCGCTCGCTCCGGAGATCGACTGGGATTATGCTGTTGTGGAACGGCTCGACTCCGAAACCCTGAAGACCACACTGGTCCCATTCGATCTGGGCAAACTTGTGCTGCAACACGACGCGACGCAGGATATCGAACTGCAGGCGGGGGACGTAGTCTCAATCTTTTCTGAGGCTGACATCCGTATACCGCTTGCACAGCAGACGAAGCTGGTCACGCTGGGCGGTGAATTCAATCATGCGGGGGTATACACGGTCCAGCCCGGCGAAACGCTGCGCCAACTTGTGGAACGCGCCGGAGGATTTACACCGAACGCCTATCTCTACGGTTCCGAATTCACGCGCGAGTCCACGCGCGTGGTGCAGCAGGCCAGATTCGATGAATATGTTCAGAGCCTGGAGATGCGAATCCAACGTGGCAACCTGGCCTTGGCTACATCTGCGGTGACCGCGGCAGATATGGTCAGCAGCGTAGCGGCTCAGAACAGCGAACGAGATCTTCTTGCAAGTCTGCGCCAGATTCGCGCCACGGGCCGTATCGTACTGAGATTTAGACCAGATGGCCAAGGCATGGACAGCGTCCCAGACCTCGCACTAGAGGACGGAGACCGCTTTGTCGTACCGTCCATGCCCGCTACTGTCAACGTGATCGGTGCGGTATACGATCAGAATTCCTTCCTGTACGCGCGAGGGGGGAGAGCTGGAACCTACCTGCATCTGGCCGGTGGACCCAACAAGGACGCCGACCGGAACCATGAATTCATCATCCACGCCGACGGCGAGGTGGTGAGTCGCGAAAGGGAAAAAATGCTTTGGGGCAATGAGTTCGATGACCAGCGCATCAGTCCCGGCGATACGATCATGGTACCGGAGAAGACATTCAGGTCGTCCGCGCTGCGTGGCTTGCTCGATTGGTCCCAGGTGTTCTCGCAATTCGCGCTGGGCGCAGCAGCGATTCAGGTGCTTCAATAGCAGGATTTGAGTACCTATCTTGCAGTAGGCAAGCAGAGATGCGCGCTAGTTCTTAAACCGGCAGGAACCGATGATGAATGAAATCCCGCATCCCGAGCTGAATGAACACGACGAGTCTTCTTCTGCCCAAGTGGTTAACGGGCGCGCCGCAACAGAGGACGACGAAATCTCTCTGCTCGACATTCTCATCGTCCTTGCCGAACGAAAGCGCGTCATCCTCGGGATCACTGCGGCCTTCGCTATCCTGGCGATTGTAATATCGCTGGTTCTGCCAGTGCGCTACACCGCAACTGTGACGCTGCAGACTCCGCAGCAAAATTCTTCCATCGGAGTCGCGCTGGCCTCCCAGCTTAGCTCTGCCATGAGCGGGATGGGCGGCGGGATGGGCGGTGGCGTGGCCGCGCTGGCGGGCAACAGTCTCGGGCTCAAGAGCCCCAACGACACTTATGTCGGCATGCTGAGGAGCCGCACGGTTGAGGATGCCATGGTGCAGCATTTCGGCCTGATGCAGGAGTATCACAAACGGTATCTCTCCGATGCGCGCAAGGCATTCGAGAAACGTGCGACTGTGGACGGTGGCGGCAAAGATGGCTTGATCCACATTTCGGTCGAGGATCCAGATTCGCGCCACGCCGCGGAACTCGCCAACGGCTACGTCGACCAGTTTCGAAATTTGTCACAGCATCTCGCCATCACGGAAGCCTCCCAGCGCAGACTCTTCTTCGAGCAGGAGCTTGAAAAAACGAAGGATAATCTGGCAAATGCTGAAGAAGCCTTGAAGCAGACAGAACAAACCACGGGAGTGATCCAACTCGACAGCCAGGCGCGTGTGCTGATCGCAACGGCCGCATCTCTCCGCGCGCAGATCACAGCGAGGGAAGTGCAGATTCAGGGAATGCAAACCTATGCAACCGGCGAAAATGCTCAACTAGTGCAAGCGCAGCGGGAGTTGGACAGCATGCGCGCGCAGTTGGCGAAGCTGGGAGGCTCCGAAGATAACGCAGATGGTGAACTTCTTGTCCCCAAAGGGCGGGTTCCCGAAGCTGGATTGGAATATCTCCGCAAGCTGCGCGACGTGAAATACTACGAGGCAATCTTCGAGATCCTTGCGCGGCAGTTCGAGGTTGCCAAGCTTGACGAGGCGAAAGAGGGCGCGCTGATTCAGGTCGTCGATCCCGCGATTCCTCCCGACAAACGATCCTTCCCGAGGCGTAGCATCATTGTGATCGTCGCCACAATGCTGGGATTCGTGTTCGGTGTCTTCACGGCTCTATTTCAGGCTGCCTTCGCGCGCCTGAGAAACAACCCGGAAGCTTCAGCAAAGCTCTATCTACTTCGCAATGCCCTCACTCGCAAGGGATGAGCGGATGTCGACCGCCTGCGCCAAGGCAATTGATATATGCGGCTGGAACCAATACTGAGTGCTTTCTGCAAAGAACATATTACTCAGATTCTGTCCTCAATCGCGGCTTCATGGTGGCGTTGAAACTGTCGCCCCGGCCCAATGCACCACCCATTCGGACAATAGCGGTAAGCGGATTTCTGAGAAGACTCTTTCCGCGGCAGTGCCAGCGATGATGCAGGGATCTGCGGAATATCTGGGTGTCGAATCCGTTGCGGTCCGCAAACCTCCGAAAGCTCTCAGGGGTGAAGTGCCAGAAATGCTCCTTGGGTTGCCAGCCGTACCAGCCCCAAGGAACTACACGCGGCAGGAAGCCATCGAATGATGCCTGAGAGATCAAAATCGAGCCATGCTCGTCAAGCATCTTCCGCGCGCATACTATCAACCCGGCAGGATCTTCCAGATGTTCCAAGACGGCGGAAATCACAACCAGATCGAACTTCTCTTTTGGGTCTAGCTGAGAAACATCGGCACAGGATACCTTGAGTCCTCGAGACTGGCACCATTGCACCATCGCTCCATTGGCCTCCACGCCGTACGCGTCAAAGCCGAGCAATCCTGCTTCTTCAACTACGAACCCTCCTCCGCAACCGATGTCCAAAAGACGCCCAGAACTCATTGGTGCATCCGCAAGCAGTTTCCGGGCAAATGTGCGATAGTCCTCGGCGCGCCCTTGGAAATTGGCAACAGAATCGCCCGCGGCGTTGTAATGATCGAAGCAAACCACAGGAGCCGGAACGGTCCGTCCAAATCCGCAACCCAAGCATTTCACAATTCGAGCAGACACGCCGAAGATAGATTTCGGAAGAACAGTAACAACCTGCCACGCCGATCCACCGCAGCAAATGCAGTTCATTCCTTCGTCCTCCAAGACAATCCTCCAGTCATGCAGGATGGCTGATGCGCATCCTATATCACGAATGACGTAACACAATAATCGTTGGCAGAAGCCTAACCCAAATTCATAGAAGCAACGTTACTTTACAGCTGCCTTCCCGGCCAAATGACGCTCCCTCTCGTAGAGCTTGGCATCCACGAGAAACCGGTACCAGAATCCCTGAAGAAAATGGAAGATCAGCCCCTCGCGTCCATCGAGAAAACCCAGAAGCAGAAAATACCTGACAAACCAGTAAACAAAAGCGCGCAAAAACCTGGGCGACTTCGCATAAATCCTCTCCTTTCCCCAACGTTTCATGCGAGCCTGGGCGGAGAGATTGTTATGAGACGCCGAGGATAACCCGCCCTCTACCAGGTCGAGCACTTCGCGGGAAGAGTACCAGTTGTGTTTCTGGGTCCAGAACTCAAGACTCTTGCGATTGTTGTCAACAAAGTCGAAGTTGAATCTGACTGTCTCTCCTTCGCAGAGGACGATGTGCTCATCCATCCAGCGCTCTTCGCATCGTCCCGCGCCGCGGCGAAAGAGCCTGACATGCCACAACGGGTACATGCCGCCGTGACGAATCCAACGCCCCAGGAAACAGAAACGCCGCTTGAGCAGAACACCCGTAACATTCGTCCCCAGCATGGATAACTTTTCCAGAAGTTCCGCCTGGAGTTCCGTGGTTAGAAACTCGTCAGCGTCAAGGCGAAAGACCCACGGGGCCTTAGTGGGAATGTGATCAAGTGCCCAATTGAACTGTGATGCGTAATTGTGAAAGGGATGCTCAAGGATTGTTGCTCCGTAGTGCCGCGCAATTTCTCCAGAGCGGTCCGTGCTGCCGGAGTCGATTACAAAGACCTCGGCATCGAGGCATTGCAAGGATTCCAGGCAAGCCGCCAGATTGACTTCTTCGTCCCGGACCAGGATGACAAAGGCAATGGATGGCGCTGCAGTACTTTTCATATTCGCCTCCACACTCGGGGATAAGTCATATCCTTGCATGCAAAGAGAAGGAGAATCCAAAAAGGAACCCCAACATTGCTCAGGTAGGCAAGGCCCATGGAAAAGCCCTCCAAGAGGACGACTATAGCGAGATAACGGCGAAGCAATGAACTCTTTTGGAAAATCCAGACAATCACAGCCATCAAGATCAGAGCGGCGACTATGATACCCCAGGTAATGACCAACCTGAGCCACATTGCATGATACTGGAAAGCATAGACACCGGAGAGATCAAGCTTCTGCGTCTGGGATAACCAGAGATCCTCTATTCCGCTGGGAACGGATGAGGATAAGGGAAGCCGCGCGCCGGCACCGTAGCCCCAGATTAGCCCAGACGGAGAGGTGGTGAAAAGTTGTATGGCAGACGTCCACATGAGATAGCGGTCGATCTGATCGACGTTCAGTTCCAGTCCCCGGATTAGAAACGAGAACAGCGAAACCGCAACCGCGGCGCCGAAGGCCATGACCTTGGCGGTTAATGGAACACGGCGGCTGACAAGCAGGATCACCAGAGCCACGGCCGCCCCTGTGCGAGAGAAAGTGGCTAGAGTGCCTGCAAATAAGAGAAGGGAATAGATCCCCGGGGTATTCTCGTCTGCCAGAGCAACGCAAAGCGACAGCACAATGAGGCAGGCATCGTAATTCACTTCTCCGGAACCGACCGGCCTGGTCAAGGTTCGGTAAATTACGGAACTGATCGCACACTCTGTCACGATGAGCGCGCTGAGACATAATCCTGCCTGAACAAACGCTCGTCTGGATGGAAAGCCGCACATCAAGACCCATAACCATGCAGCCGCAATGTAGAGAATAGGTTTCATCTCCATTGCGTATGTAACACCGGAAAAGTCCTTTCCTATGATCGGCACAATGGCCAGGATCAACACAATCGGCGCCGCAATCAGCACTTCGAGAGGCAAGTGAGGGAAACGGAGTGGCCGGTCCAGCCGGAGAATTGAGTGGAGGATTGCCGTCAAGGAAAGCAGCAGCCAGGCAATGTCAATCCATGAACGAAAGGTTTCCCTTCCCAGCGCACGGGTGCTCATGTCCACCAGAGGAAACGCTACGTAGGCCAAAACCAGTGGTATCGATGGCAATGACCAAAGCTCACGACGGCTTTTATCCAAGCTCTTGCCCCCGGATAGACTTTAGCCAGAACCAGCCCGCGCAAGCAATCGCGCCAGTTTGACCAGCAACAAGCCCCACGAAAACAGCGCCCGCTCCCAACGGTCTAACCAGCATTGTAGTAAGAGTCAATGTGAGCAACATACCCCCGCCGGCTGCAAGCGCAGTGTAATAGTTGCGCTCGATCGTTTTGAAATGAACCATCAGAAAGCCGAACAGCGCAAACGCCACGACAGCTACGAATTGTCCGACTAACCAGGAAGCAGGGACTTCAAATCGAGATCCAAGAAGCGCCCGAACCAGCGGACGCGCCCAGATCCACAAGACCAGGCCCAGCGGCACGCATACCAGCATAAAGCCAACTGCGTAATTCCGCAGTAATCTCGTCATTGCTTGCATTCCATGCAAGCGGTATACCTGCGCAGCTTCGATACTCAAGAATATCTGAATGCCAACGGCTAGTACATTGAACGGTGCAACCACGTTCATCGCGGCACGAATGTTTCCCACCGCCGCGGGGGACAACTGGGCGGCAACGGCATACAGCGATCCATACCCGCTGAACCACATAAACAAATTGGCAAGCGCCAGAGAACCGCCAAAAGAGAAATGAACACCCATAGCCATAGTTACAGCGGCCTTGGAGAACTCGATCTGCCCCCGGACAGTCACGAAGAAAACGCAACCAGCCATCCATGTCGCGGCCAACATCCAGAAGATAGACGCCATGCCAGCTTGTTTGTTCAAAAGTAGCCAGCTGAGCATTGCGATCTGCAACCCATAAGTTGTCACGTCGCATAGCAGAGCAGCAACAGATCTTGCCGTGGCCTGCAGCATCCGCCGAATGAACTCCTGCATCTGGTAGAAAAAACATGCGCAGGCGAGAGGTAAGATCGTTTGGTTAACTTTAGGCGAAAAAAAGTCGCCTAAAACTCCAATCTCAAAGCCCAGGACGAGCAAGATCATGGAAGATATGGCAAAGGCGCTTTGGAGAGCGAGGACGCTTCCGAAATACTTCGATCTTTCGTTGCCTTCATACTTGGAACTTAGAGTCAACATCGGCGCAACGAAAAAAGACTGCTGTACGACATTAAGAAACAAAGCTACGGACCAGACCAGCGTGAAGATACCAAACCCTTCAGGGCCTAAGATCCGTCCCACGACGATGGTAACTCCGAAATTCGATAAGCTTACTAAAGCCTGATCGCCGGTGGTCGCTGCGAATGCTATAATCCTCGGGAGTTTTCGTTCCGGAACGCACACCGATGCTTCCGCGGATTCTTCTGGCAAATTCCCGGCGGCTGATGCGGGAATGCGGCTATCGCGCGAAGCTGCAATCTCGTTGCACTGCTCAATCAAATTAATACCTTTCGGAACAAAACCGGTCTTGAGCCGTTTATCCACAGCAGGGAGGTGCAATCTTTGTTCGCCAAAATCCAGTATCCGCTATAGACAAGCAATTTTCAATTCCTAACACTTTAGCAACGAATACCGTGGCCGAAATGTCTAATCTTTTCTGGCCGAGCCTTGCGGTCGAATTACCGCATTCGCTGATCGCAGACTGCCTTGGGATGATCTTCCTTGAGAATTTGGGAGCATATAATCGGAACGCGTTTTCGTAGAAGCGTAACTTGCGGCTTCTACATCGAAAAGGGCAATGACGACGATACCGTTTTTGTATTAAACTGACTGCTTATAAGCAGCCTGTCAAGTTGCCGACGAAGTGGGCTCTATTGAGAATACTAATCCTGAATCAGGCTTTCTATCCCGATTGCGTTGCAACCGCCCAGTACGGATCCGAGTTAGGCCAGACTCTGGCAACTTCGGGGCACGAAGTCTACGCACTAGCCGGCAACCGCGGGTATGACGACCCTGCGAAAAAATTCCCAGACCGCGAGGTATGGGAAGGAATCCGGATCGTGAGAGTGCCTTCGCTGGGACTTGGGAAAGGAACCAAGCTCCGCCGCGCGCTTGAATTCGCGTGGTTCATGATGGCTTGCAGTTACAAACTGTTCATATTTCCCAAGTTTGACGTTATAGTGGCGCTTACGAGCCCGCCTATTATCTCCTATCTTGCAGCCTGGATGAAGCTCCTCAAGGGGAGCAAACTTGTTTACTGGACAATGGATATCAATCCGGACGAGGCAATAGCGGCGGGGTGGCTCGATGAAGGGTCGCTCATCGCGAGGGGCTTGATTGCGGCTCAGTCGTTTAGCATCCGCATGTCGGATCGGATCGTCGTTCTTGACCGGTTTATGGAAGAACGAGTCCGGAGACATTCGCCGGGGTCGTCAATTAGTGTGATCCCTCCATGGCCTCTCGATTGCGTTGTTTTCGACCGTCAAGGAAGAGAGAAGTTTCGCGAGAATCATGGCATGGGCGGCAAGTTTGTAATTATGTACTCGGGAAATCACAGCCCATGTCATCCCCTGGACGTGATCCTCGAGGCCGCAGACGTGTTGCGCGACGAGGATGACTTTCTGTTTGCATTTGTCGGTGGTGGAAGTGAGCATTTGAATGTGAAGATGTTCGCATCTGCACGGAGACTGAAGAATGTCGTTACTCTTCCGTATCAGCCCAAGCAGGATCTTGCAAGTTCGCTTGGCGCAGCCGACTTGCAGGTGGTGGTCATGGGCAATCCCTTTGTAGGCATGATTCATCCATGCAAGATATATAACATCCTTGCGCTCGGCGCGCCATTTCTCTATGTTGGCCCTCCGGAAAGTCATATATCCGACTTGGCTAGCAGCCTAGCAGCCCGTGGTGAAAGTCTCGGTTCCTGCGCGTGAAAAGTCTGCGGTATTCACAGGAATTCTTCGTAGAATCAGTTCATGGCGATGGGCAGGCGGCAGCATCGAGAGCGGCAAGAAGATTTATGGGTGGCACATACGGAATTGGCCACCGCGCCGGGGCATCCGTTTTATGAGCGTCTGAACGCAGTGCTGGATGCGGAGGGCTTCGACAGGTTTGTCGAGGATATTTGCGCGAAGTTCTACGCTCCGCAGTTCGGTCGTCCGTCGCTGACGCCGGGCATTTATTTCCGTTCCCTTCTGATCGGGTATTTCGAAGGCATAGGGGCCGAGCGCGGCATCGCCTGGCGGTTGGCCGATTCACTGGCTCTGCGGCGTTTTGTGGGCATCGCGTTGGACGAAGACACTCCGGACCACTCGACGATTTCGCGCACCCGGCGGCTGATCGATCTGGATACGCATGCGACTGTGTTCGCCTGGGTGTTGGAGGTGCTGGCGCGGCGCGGACTCATCGTGGGCAAGCGGATCGCCATCGACGCAACCACGTTGGAGGCCAACGCTGCGATGCGTTCGATTGTGCGCCGCGACACTGGAGCCAGTTACGAGGAGTTTCTAACTGGACTGGCCAAGGCATCGGGCATCGAGACGCCGGCGCGCGAGGACTTGGCGCGGTTGGACCGCAAGCGCAAGAAGCGCACGTCGAACAAGGAGTGGAAGAGCCCTATCGACGAGGATGCGCGGATTGCGAAGATGAAGGATGGCCGCACGCACTTGGCCCACAAGGCCGAACACGCCGTCGATCTGGACTCGGGCGCGGTGGTGGCAGTGACC
>Ga0302320_10023711_pt1 | contig 12027 bp, 11 predicted proteins | sample Bog_T0_3_FD_202130 | JGI IMG/M metagenome (GOLD analysis project Ga0302320, IMG submission 202130) | Peat permafrost microbial communities from Stordalen Mire near Abisko, Sweden - Bog_T0_3 | ecosystem: Environmental > Terrestrial > Soil > Wetlands > Peat | place: Sweden: Abisko, Stordalen Mire...
TGCTAGCAGGGCTCTGGGTCGGCGCCTACGTCTATGCGCGCCTCCTCGAGCGTCGCTTTCCGCCACAAGGCCAGCGAATCGAAGTCGGCCCGGGCGTCCTACATTGTGTCGAGACCCCTGCCAAAGGTGCGCAAAGGGCAAATGTGCTGCTGGTGCACGGCGCCTCGGGAAATTATGCCGATCTCAACGTCGCGCTGGGCGACCGCCTCGCGGCGCTCGGTTTCCGCGTGTTTTCGGTCGATCGTCCGGGCCATGCGTGGAGCGACCGCCTCGGCGCCCGCGCGCAAGCGGCCGCGCCCGACGCCCAGGCGGAATGGATCCGCGAGGCCATTACCCGCTGCGGCGTGGAAGAGGCGATCGTCGTCGTTCACTCGCTCGCCGGCGCGCTCGGCCTCGCGATGGCGCTCAACGCGCCGCGTTTCGTTCGCGGATTGCTTCTTTTGGCGCCCGCCAGCCACCCCTGGCCCGGCGGGGTGCATTGGTATTACCACGTAGCGACTTCGCCGCTGACGGGCCCGGCTTTTCGCTGGCTCGTCGTGCCCTGGGCCGCGCAGGCCTATTTGCGGCGGGGCTTGCGTAGCGTGTTTTCGCCAAACTCGACGCCGCTGAACTATGCGGACCGAACCGGCCTCGCCCTTGTGCTGCGTCCTTGGGAATTCCTTCACAATGCGGAGGATGTCGCTGACTTCGAAGGGCATGTCGAACGGTTGTGCAAATCCTATCCGAACATCCGCACGCCCACGGCGATCCTGACGGGTGATCGTGATCAGGTCGTCTATGCCGACATCCATTCCTTTGGCTGCTATCGCGACATACGCGGAGCGACGCTGCAAGTGTTGCCCGGCGTCGGACATTCCCCCCACTACGCCTGTCCCGACGAAGTCGTGGCGGCGATTGTCGAACTTGATCGTCGCGCGGAAGCCAGCCTGGACTCGTCGCTAGAGCCTCGGCGAGAGGCTGCAAAATAGAAATGCATCGAGCGCCGAATCCCCCGCTTGCTTCCGGACAGGGTATGTAGTTAGTTTTGCTGAAAAAGCTGACCTTGCCAGCAAGATTGGCTGATGGATGCGAGCGTCGAATGTCAGGGGAGGCAGACCGTGCAACGATCGACCGCCTTGTTTTCCGATTCCGCCAAATTGGCGTCGATGACCTCTTCCCGGCCTACCGGGCACGGCCCCGTGCGAGCCTACGATTGGATCGCGCACCACGCCGCGCATAGTCCGCAAAAACAGGCGATACGCGAACTCAGACCCGGCCGGCGCTTCACCTACGCCGATCTCGATCGACGGATCGACGCCATGTCGGCCTATTTCCGCTCGCTCGGCATTGGGCGTGGCGACAGAGTGGCTTTGCTCGCGCAAAATGGCGTCGCGTATTTCGACGTCCAATTCGCCTGCGCCCGAACGGGCGCGATCGCAGTGCTTTTGAACTGGCGTCTGACCGTCAGCGAACTCGAATATATGTTGAACGACAGTTCGCCGGCGCTCATGGTCCATGACGCCGCCTTCTCCGCGCAAGCCGAGGAACTGCGACGACTTTGCAACGTCGGTGACCTGCTCGCCATCGATTCTTCCGGTCCTTCAAACTCCTACGAGAATGTCATTTCGCGCTTCGACGGCGAGGCCCCTGGCCGCGAGGAACTGACTCACGACGACGTCGTCACAATCATGTACACCTCGGGCACTACGGGAATTCCGAAGGGCGCGCTGATCACACATGGGATGAACTTCTGGAATACCGTAAACCTTGGTAACATGGCGGAAATTGGCCCAAGTACCGTGCACCTCAACGTGCTTCCGCTGTTCCACACCGGCGGGCTTAACTGCTTTTCCAACCCGGTTCTCCACGCCGGCGGGACGGTGGTGATCATGAAGGCCTTCGACCCCGGCGACGCGCTGCGCGTGCTCGGCGACCCCGAACAGGGCGTGACCCACTTTTTCGCCGTGCCGGCGCCCTATCAATTCATGATGCAGCACCCCGACTTCGAACGCACGGACCTGTCACGGCTGCGAATGGCCGGCGTAGGCGGTGCGCCTTGCGCGATTTCTATCATTCGGGCGTGGGAGGATCGCGGCGTGCTGTTACTGCAGGGTTTCGGCATGACCGAGACCAGCCCGGCCTGCATCTTTCTGCCTCGCAGCGAAGCTCGGCGCAAGATCGGCTCCGCCGGCAAGGTCTTGCTGCACACCGAGATGCGGATCGTCAACGCCGAGGGCGGCGACTGCGGTGCGGACGAGATCGGCGAATTGTGGGTCGCGGGCCCCAACATCACCCCCGGCTATTGGAACCGGCCGGACGCGACGGCCGCCGCTTTCGAGGGCCGCTGGCTCAAAACGGGAGACGCCGCTCGCCAGGACCACGAGGGTTTTGTCTACATCGTCGATAGGTGGAAGGATATGTACATCTCGGGGGGCGAGAACGTGTACCCCGCCGAGGTCGAAAACGTCCTTTACCAGTTGCCTCAGGTCGCCGAAGTCGCCGTCATCGGAATGCCCGACAAAACCTGGGGCGAGACCGGTCTCGCGGTATTCGCGCTGAAGCCGGGCGCGTCCCTCGACTTGGTGACGGTCATGGAACATTGCTCGGGGAAGCTGGCCAAGTTCAAGATCCCGAACGAGATCGCCTTCGTCGAGGCGCTGCCGCGCAATGCCACCGGCAAGGTGCTAAAACGCACCCTGCGCGTCCGATTGCTCGGCGCAGACGCGCCGAAAATTTCTTGACGCCTTGCCCCCTGCAATTCCAAAAAGTAACGAGTTGCGGCTTGTTCATGGGTCATCGGGATTTTTTATGAGTGGCTCATATCGGGACCCGGGGTGACGGGCGGCGCTTGTCGGTCGGACGATTTTGTCTGCGGCGAAATGACTCGGGCAGGCGGGCGTTCGGCACGCGCAAGTGTGAATCTATTGGCGTCCAACCGAATCTGCGGAGGTTGGAGTCGTGGGCGCCCTCGTCAATCTTTCTGGCTTGCTCGACGAAGCCAAATGTTTCGAATTCGTTCGACAGTTGCGCTGGCCGCGAGGGGCGCTTTGCCCCAAGTGCGGCGGTGGACATGTCGCGCGCAATGGTCATGACGACACGCAGAAGCTTCGTCAGCGCTACGTCTGCCGGGATTGTCATGTTCGCTTCGACGATCTCTCCGACACCGTTTTGGCCGGGCATCGTCAGCCTTTGAGAGGCCTGATCTTATGTCTCTATTTCATGGGGTTGAATCTTTCCAACCGCCAGATCGCGCAGGAATTGAGCTTCAACGAAAGCGACATTCAGGAGATGACGACGCATTTGCGCCAAGGGCTGGCGGCCAGAGCGCCGGAGGTCGTTCTGTCGGGCCAAGTCGAGATCGATGAGGTCTGTGTGGTCGCCGGCCACAAGGGAAATCCCGCCGCCGTCGAAAAAAACAGCGCCCAGGGCGGCGTAACCGGTTGAAGGGCGCGCGCGGACGCGGCACGCTGGAAAAGGAAAAACCGCCCATTCTTGGCATCATCCAGCGCGGCGGCGAGGTCGCGATCAAAATGCTGGCCAATGTTCAGCAGGTCACGATCAAACCGGTCCTTCTGGCGCGTTTCGCCGCGGGCGCGCTGATCCACACAGACGAATACGACATCTATGCCCGGCTGCCGGAATGGGGATACGGTCACAAAACCGTTCGCCACGGACGCGCGGAATACGCCCGCGACGAGTACGGCGACGGTTTCCACGAAGTTCACGTCAACACGATCGAGGGATTTTGGTCGCTGCTGCGTTCCTGGCTCAGGCCGCGTCGCGGAATCTCGCAGGAGAAACTGCCGATCTACCTCGCGTTCTTTCAGTTCACCCACAATGCCCGAAAGCGAGGCAAAGCCCTACTGTCCGCTCTCGTCGAGGCCATCGTCGCGCCATACCCCGGATCCCGTGATGAGCCATCAGGAAATGCGATGAGGGAAGTGCGCCTGTTGCAACGCGGTCACCGCCTTTCGTAGGTTTCGAACTGATGCCGTTCTGCGCCTACGCCGACGACAAAGACGCCGGCGGAGCTTGGCGGGAATAATTCCCTTTGTCCGAGACCTGAATGAATAGCGGGTCGCCCCGGCCCCCGCCTTTGCGGTGAGAAACGAGGGAGGCGTCGTGGGGTACAAACGTCAGCGGTCTACAAACCATTTGGGACGATGCGGCGTGTCTCGCGAATCTGACTATCAGTCCTGTGCTGTTGGTCGGATGACAATGCTGCCGACGTCGACATCGTCGGGCTGCTCGATTGCATAGGCGATGCCCCGAGCGATTGAGAGCGGCGAGATCGCCACATGGGCGATCCGCTTTTGCATGGCTTCTTTGACGGCCGGATCGGTCATCGAGCTTGCGAAGTCGGTCGCGATCATCCCGGGAGAAATCTCGGTGACCCTCAGGTGCGGTCCCGCTTCCTGCCTCAAGGCTTCGCTGACGGTCCGCACAGCGTTCTTGGTTGCTGCATAGACGCCCATCGTCGGGAGGATCTTGAGCCCGGCTGTCGAGACGATGTTGATGAAATGGCCCGACTTCTGGCGCTGAAAGACCGGCAGGGCGGCGGCGATGCCATAAAGCGTTCCGCGCAGATTGACGTCGATCATCGCGTCCCAGTCCTCGACGCGCAGAGCGTCGAAGCGGGATATGGGTCCGATCCCGGCGTTATTGATCATCACGTCGAGCTTGCCGCCGCGCTCGATCGCCAACGCAACAAGGGCGTCGAGATCGCCCCGCTTGCGAACATCGGTAACTTCGTGCGCGGCCCTTCCGCCCGCGGCGGCGATCTCCCCTACGACCTCGGCCAGCACATCTCCACGACGGGCGCCCAACACGACAAAAGCGCCGCGTTCGGCAAGCAGCTTCGCGGTCGCTCGTCCGATTCCGCTGCTGGCGCCTGTGATGACGACAACCTTGCCCGATATGCCCATTGTGATTCACCTGCGCCCCACGGGCTGTAAGCATCAAGCGCCAACTGCCGGCGCCATGATGTCCTCGAGTCTGACCGGAAACTTACGAACCCTTACTCCCGTCGCATGCCACACGGCGTTGGCGACGGCGCCCACCGTCCCCGTGATGCCGATCTCGCCGACGCCTTTGACGCCGAGCCCGTTCACGTGAAGGTCGTCCTCGTGAATGAGCAGCGCTTCCAGCGACGGAACGTCGGCGTTCACAGGAACATGATATTCGCCGAGATCGGCGTTCATCACGCGGCCGCTGCGCCGATCAATGCTGGCCCCTTCGTGCAGCGCAAACGAGACGCCCCAGATCATGCCGCCATAGAGCTGGCTGCGCGCCAGCCGCGGGTTGATGATGCGCCCGGCTGCGAAGGCGCCCACCAGACGCGTGACCCTGATCTGGCCGAGGTCGGGATCGACTTTCACCTCCGCAAACACCGCGCCGTGCGCCTGCAATGCATGATCGCCGACGGCCGCCGGATCGCGCGCGCCTTTGCCGCTCGCTTCAATCTGAGCCAATCCGGCGCGCGCGAGGATGTCGGCATAGCTGTCGCTGCGGCGCTCGTCGTCTTTGCGGTGCAGCCGTCCCGCGCGCGCGACCACGCCGACATTGCCCGCTCCAAACAGCGGCGAGTTGCGGTCGGCGGTCGCCAGCTCCGCCAGTTTCGCGACCGCGTTTCGGCCGGCCGCGTCGATCGCCGATCCCGCAGTCGCCGTATGGCCGGAGCCTCCGGCGACCCCGCCATCCGGCAGGTCGGAATGGCCAGCGCGCAAGATGACCTGACCAGCGTCGAGGCCGAGACTATCGGCCGCAATCTGCGCGAGCGCTGTCAACGCGCCCTGCCCCATGTCGATCGCGCTGGTCTCGACGACGCCTGAGCCGTCCGCGCGGAGGGCCGCGCGCGCCTCCGCAGCAAACATCGGACAGTGGAACACGGCGGTCCCCATGCCCCAGCCGACGAGGAAGCCATCGACGTCGCGCGTCAGTCGCGGCGCGCGCGGCCGGTCCGACCAGCCGAAGGACTTCGCGGCCGCCTCGTAGCATTCGCGCAACGCCTTCGACGAATAAGGCTTGCCCGTGATCGGCTCGACCTCGGCATAGTTCTTGAGCCGGAAGTCGAGCGGGTCCATGCCACACGCTTCCGCCGCTTCGTCGATGGCGACCTCCAGCGCCGCCGATCCCGAGGCGAGGCCTGGCGCGCGCATGGGTCCCGGCGTGCCGATGTCGTTGCGTACGGCCTGATGAAAAACGGCGATGGCCGGGCTCGCATAGAGCGTATCGGAGACGTGGGCCGACGGTTCGATGAATTCGTCGAAGCTGCTCGTCGCCGCAATCGCGTGATGGGAAATCGCGGTCAGCCGGCCGTCGCTCGCCATGCCGAGCCGAACGCGCTGACGCGTCTCACCGCGATGGCCGACCGGCCCGAACATTTGCGACCGCGTCAGCGCCAACTTCACCGGCCTCCCCATCGCCCGCGCCGCCAGCGCGCACAAAATATGCGCTCCCGCGAGGATGGCTTTCGATCCGAAGCCGCCGCCGATGAACGGCGTGCGGATCAGCACGTTCTCAGGCGGAATGCCGAAATAGCCGGCGTAAGCCGCTCGGGACAAAAGCGGCGCTTGGTTGGGCGTGTCGAGCGTCAGCCGGTCGCCGTCCCAAGAGGCGACGATGGCGTGCGGCTCCATCGCATTGTGATACTGCGGCGGCGTCTCGTAAGTCGCGTCGACGCGCAGCGCCGCCGCCGTCAACGCCGCCTCGACGTCGCCGTGCACGACGCTGGCGGGCGCGCCGACCCCCACCGTTTGCGGAACGTAGCGCTCGAGGTCGAGCCCGACGCGGGCCGGCTCAACCTCATAACGGGGTTTGAGCAGCGCCGCGCCTTCGGTCGCCGCCTCCAGAGTCTCGGCGACGACAAGCGCGATCGGCTGGTTGGCGTACCGCACGCCATCGTTTTGCAGCGCCTCCAAGCGGAACGCGAACATGCCTTGCTTGCCGTCGGGGTCGCCGGCCAGCGGCGGCCGGTTGGCGGGGGTGAACACCTCCGCGACATGCGGATGGGCCGTGGCGGCCGCGATATCGAGATGTGTCACCCGGCCGCGCGCGATCGTGCTGACGGCGCACACCGCGTAGAGCAAACCGCTGGGGTGGTTGTCCGCAGCGTAGGTCGCGCGGCCGGTGACCTTGAGGACTCCGTCGCGGCGGGTGAGGGGCTGGCCGGCGTTCGAGCCGTAGCGAAGGTTCGAAATGGTCTCAGGCATAGCGACGCTCTCCCGGAACGGAGGAGAAAGGAGAAGCCGGAAGGGCGGGAAGGCGTTCGGGAGTTCCGGCCGCGGCAAGCTTTAACACGCGCACTACGATGCGTTTGGCGAGTTCGATCTTGAACGCGTTGTCGCCCGAGGGCTTCGCCTCGGCCAGCGCCGCTTCAGCCGCTTTGCGGAAGGCCGCCTCGGTCAGATCAGCGCCGGCGAGCGCCTGTTCGGCGGTTCGTGCGCGCCAAGGCTTCGCCGCGACGCCGCCCAGGGCAATCCGGGCGCTGCGGATCGTTCCCCCGTCGACGTCGAGCGCCGCGGCGGCGGATGCGACGGCGAAGGCGAACGACGTACGCTCGCGAACTTTGAGAAAGCGCGCGTGCGCCGCAAAGCTTGCGGCATCGGCGGGAAGACGCAGCGCGACGATCAGGTCCCCCGGCTCAAGCGCCGTTTCGTGCGCCGGCGTGTCGCCCGGCAGGCGGTGAAGCGCTTCGAGCGCAATCTCGCGCCGGCCCGCTTTGCCTTCGATCTCAACGACGGCGTCCATCGCGACGAGTGGTACGCAAAAATCCGACGGATGGGTTGCGATGCAGTTCGGGCTCCATCCCAACACCGCGTGCAGTCGGTTTTCGCCGTGCAGCGCGTCGCAGCCCGAGCCCGGCTCACGCCGGTTGCAGGCGCTCGCGACGTCGTAGAAGTAGCTGCAACGCGTCCGTTGCAACAAGTTGCCTCCGACCGTCGCCGCATTGCGGATCTGCGCCGAGGCGCCCGACAGCAGCGCTTCGACGACGGCCGGATAGGAACGGGCGAAGTCCGCGTCATGCGCGAGGTCGGCATTGCGCACCATCGCGCCGATACGCAGACCGCCATCGCCAAGCCGGTCGATGCGGTCGAGACCCGGCAGGCGCGCAATGTCGACAAGCATGTCCGGCCGCAGCGCGCCGCCCTTCATCAAGTCGAGCAAATTGGTGCCCCCGGCGAGATAGGCGGCGCCGGGGTCGCCCGCCGCGGCGACCGCCTGCGAGACCGAGGCGGCTCTCACATAGTCAAAGGGCTTCATGCGGCGCTCCTGCGATCTTGTTCTGCGAGAATCTCTTGCGCTTCCAGCACCGCTTCGGTGATGCCGCGGTAGGCGCCGCAGCGGCAAATATTGCCGCTCATCCCCTCGCGCACGCGCTCAGGGTCGTCGCCCGCCTGCCCCTCCCCGATCAGCCCGATGGCGCTCATGATCTGGCCCGGCGTGCAGAAGCCGCATTGGAGTCCATCATGCGCGATAAAGGCGGCTTGCATCGGATGAAGTTCGTCGCGTTGGGCGAGCCCCTCGATGGTGACGACATGTGCGCCGTCGAGGCTGAGCGCGAGCGCGAGGCATGAATTGATCCGCCTGTCGTTCACCATCACTGTGCAAGCGCCGCACTGCCCGCGGTCACAGCCCTTCTTGGCTCCGGTCAAATCGAGGCGTTCGCGCAGCAGGTCGAGCAGCGTTACGCGCGGGTCGTCGAGCGAAATTTCCCTTCGCTCGCCGTTTACGGTTAAGCTGATGGAGAAAGTCATGGAGACTCCAATCCGTTCAGTCAGGCTGTTGTAAAAATCGAAGCTTCCGGCCGGCTAGAAGCGGCTGCCACGCGGAATCGACGGCGCCTTCGCGACGCCGACGGGCCGTCCGTCCTTATGCAAGCTTGTCTAAGCTTCGGGAGGTACTATACGGAGGATACCTCCGTTTTGCAAGAGGCTAGTCAATCGTCATGCCAAGTCGCTCGAAAGGCCCCTCGCGAAAACCGCGCGCCGACGCGGCCCGCAATCGTGAGCGCCTGCTTGAGGCGGCGGCCGCCATATTCAGCGCCGGCGGCCCGACGGCCAGTTTTGAGGCCGTGGCGAAGCGCGCCGGCGTCGGGATCGGCACGCTCTATCGCCATTTTCCGACGCGCGAAGCTCTGTTCGAGGCTGTCTATCGGCATGAAGTCGATCAACTCGGCGATCTCGCGGAACGGGTCGCTCACGAAGCCGCGCCTGTCGAAGCGCTGCGGCAATGGGTGCGCGCCAACGTGCGGCTCGTGGCGACGAAGAAGGGCATGGTGGCGGCTTTAGACCTCGCGGCCCATCGCCCTTCAGAGCTTCACGCCTACTCGGTGAACCGCCTCACGAAGGCCGTAGGTTCGCTACTAGACCGCGCTGCGGCAGCCGGCGAGATTCGCATGGACATCACCCCCGAGGACCTCCTGCGCGCCCTCGTGGGCATGTCTTATAACGTCTACGATACGCCGGATTGGCAGAAGACCGCCCTGCGCCTCGCCGATATTTTCGTGGACGGTCTGCGCAAGCGATGACGGCGAGCTAGTGTGAATAAGGGCGCGGTTTAACCCCCTGTCGGCTTCCACAATTGGCTCTGACGAACAATCGGTGAATGCAATCATTCGAGGCCGATGACGCGGGCTTGCAGTAGGTCGATTTTGCCGCGCCCCTACATTTGCCGCCTGACGCGCTTGAGTTTGCAAATTTGTCCCTCGGTCTGCCCGTTTGACCATAACGATGCGATGGCGGCGGTGACAGCGGGCTTGTCGTTTGTCGTGCCGTTCGCGAACGCGGCGAGGAGGCCGCCCTCGGCGCTGCCTAGCCAAATGTCGAGTTCAGTTGTCGCCTTACGCCTGACCAGTCCCGGAATGCCGCCATCGCGTAGGCGAATGGGCGCTCGCGCGAATTTACGCACTTCGCCATCGACTTCCCGTTGTCCACCTTGCCACCGAGGCATTTAGCGTGGACGCGCCAGCCCGCGCTCAGGGCATCCTTCAGGGTCTCGACCGACATGTGGTCAATTTTGAATCAGAACGAAAAAAGAACAATCGACAATCCTACGCACGACGATTACGTTCAGCCCATGTGCAACCTCTACTCGCTCACGAAGGGCCAACAGGCGATCCGCGAGATGACGCGCGCCATGCGGGACGTCACAGGCAACTTGCCTCTCTTTCCTGGCATCTTCCCCGACTACGCCGCTCCGATTGTACGGAACGCGCCGGACGGCACGCGGGAACTGTCTACAGCTGGCTGGGGCATGCCCTCGCCCGTCTTCGCGCTGAAGGGCCGGAACAGCGACCCCGGCGTCACGAACGTCCGCAACGTCTCCTCGCCCCACTGGCGGCGTTGGCTCGGCGTCGAGAGCCGATGCGTGGTGCCGTTCACGTCGTTTTCCGAAAACGAGGTCTTATCCGATGGTTCGCGTCCGCCGGTCTGGTTCGCCCTTGACGAAAGCCGCCCGCTCGCGTTTTTTGCCGGCATTTGGACGCGGTGGACGTCCGTTCGTAAGGTGAAGGAGGGCGAGACCGAAAACGACATATTCGCGTTTCTTACGACCGAGCCGAACGCCATTGTCGCGCCGATCCATCCTAAAGCGATGCCTGTGATTTTGACATCGCCCGAGGAAATCGAGACTTGGATGACCGCGCCGGCAAAAGAGGCCCTCGTGTTGCAAAGGCCGATCCACGACGATGCGCTACGGATTGTCGCGCGAGGCCAAAAACAAGACGCGGCGGCTTTGAGCGGGGCTAACGATAACCGGTGACGGTTCTGCCACACGGCCCCTTGGAGGTCGGTTCCTTCAGACCAATCTATGCCGCGTCTCGCTAACAGGTGGCGTTCACGTTGCATCGACTTGTGCTAAGTTCCGCAAGGTTTGGGGCGCGGGATGGCCGAGACTCGAAAAATAGCGGTGATCCTTGCAGCCGACGTCGTCGGCTTTAGCCGCCTGGCGAATGCGGCCGAGGATCGCACGCTTGCGCAGCTCAGGACCCTCCGTACCGAACTTATCGACCCCACCGTCGCCAGCCAAAACGGTCGAGTATTCAAACGGACCGGAGACGGAGCGCTGGTCGAGTTCCGCAGCGTGGTCGAGGCGGTGCGGTGCGCCGTCACCATTCAGAATGCTATGATCGAGCGCAATTTGGGCATGCCCACCGATCAGCGCATCGATTTTCGTATTGGCATTCATCTGGGGGACGTCGTCGAAGAGAGCGATGGCGACTTGATGGGCGACGGCGTCAATATCGCCGCCCGATTGGAAGGCATCGCCGCGCCGGGCGCGATTTGTCTCTCGGAGGACGCCTACCGCCAGGTAAAGGGGAGGCTCGATATCGCGGTAACTGACCTCGGACCCACCTCCCTGAAAAACATCGCCGAGCCAATCCGCGTCTATTCACTCGCAGTCGGAAAAACCGATCAAGCAAAGCCCCCGTCTTTAGCCCTCGAAAAGTTGACTGCGCCGCGCCTCTCAATTGTGGTTCTGCCGTTTGTCAATATCGGTGGCGATGCAGAGCAGGATCATTTTGTTGACGGTGTCACCGAGAGCCTTACGACCGACGTCTCAAGAATACGTGGCGCGTTCGTAATCGGCCGCAATACCGCATTCACATACAAGGGTAAGGCCGTCGATCTGAAACAAATCGGCCGCGAATTGAACGTGCGCTATGTTTTGGAGGGCAGCGTCCAACGCGGCGGGCAGCGTATGCGGGTCAACGTCCAGTTCATCGACGCCGAGACCGCCAGTCACCTCTGGGCCGAGCGGTTCGACAAACCGCTCGGCGACCTCTTCGACATGCAAGATGAAATCGTTGCGCGGCTTGCCAGCGCGCTCAATGCGCAAATTGTCTCAGCAGAAGCGCGACGGGCCGCGCAGGCCCCGAATCCGAACTCTATGGATCTATATTTTCAAGGTGCCGCTATTTTTAACTCGGGTGTGACGCCTGACAGCACGTCGCGAGCGCGAGGTTTTATGGAGCGCGCGTTGTCGGCCGACCCCGGTAATATCGAAGCACTGGTTGCCTCGGCGCGCGCGGATTTGCAGTCGGGCGCT
>Ga0302320_10023712_pt1 | contig 12027 bp, 8 predicted proteins | sample Bog_T0_3_FD_202130 | JGI IMG/M metagenome (GOLD analysis project Ga0302320, IMG submission 202130) | Peat permafrost microbial communities from Stordalen Mire near Abisko, Sweden - Bog_T0_3 | ecosystem: Environmental > Terrestrial > Soil > Wetlands > Peat | place: Sweden: Abisko, Stordalen Mire...
TTTACTATCAAGAGACGGGTGACTTGTCTGTGTTTACAAAGGAAGAGTTATCAAGAATAAAGATAATGATTCAAACAGATGAAGATGGAGCAGATGCTAGAATAGTGGCCTATGAGTGTGAAGCCAATAAGTATCGTCAACTCTTTATTCATGGTATTAAAGTTCACGTTTACTTAGGTATAATGCTATTCCCAGATATATGGGCGCCAGAAATGCGTGAGGCAGGTATGCTTAATGACGACAGTTTTAATATAGCTGATTACATTAATGCACCTATTCAAGCTTTGAAGTCATTGCCGCACTGGAAAAATTTAGTTAGAATCATTAAGGATTCTGATGATTGGGTTGCCAGCAAAAGATACTATTACTTTGCAAAGCAGACTGGGCACAGTGGAAATTATGACATCCAAGCGCAGACTTTTCGTATGAACATTCTTGAGAAGTCTGGAGGAAAGATTATGATTCCTATGGAAGAGTCCAGAAGGTTTCTAGAAACTTATCGTTCAGTCTTTCCTGAAATTCCAGAACGTAATCAAAGGGTTCAACGTCAAGGGCGGGAGCTTGGAGTTCTGTATAATTTATTTGGACACCCATATTATATCACATCTTACAAAGGATGCTGGACAGAGAACACATATAAAGAATGGTATAGTTGGTCGCCACAGTCTACAGTAGGAATGATTATTAATATTGCTGTTGGGCGTTGGCAAGAGTTTGCAGAGAAAGAGAAATTGAATTGGGACCTTTTAGCTAATGGTCATGACTCTATGATTACTCAAGTGCCATTAGGTGAAGTACTTCTTGGAGCAGCAAAGAGTCAAGAATATGTGGAGAAAGAAGAGTTTGAATCTCCGGTTGATGGAGCTAAGTTTTTTATGAAATCAGAAACTAAGATTGGGTTTTGTTGGGCGCCTTATGATAAAGTTAAATGTCCATTGGGCTTAAAGGAAATTAAGGTATGACTAATAAAGAGAAATGGGAAGCACTAACTGATGGACTCTGTAGTCCGCAGAATTTTTTGGATTGGGGTTGGCGTTTTATAATTTCAGCTTCCTTACAACGTAGAGTATGGTATGGACCAGAACATTTAAAATGTTTTCCAAATCTATACATAGTTTTAGTTGGCAGAGCAGGGGTAGGAAAAGGTGTTGCAATAACACCAGTAATGGAGATATTAAAGTTCTGGAAACAGAAAGATTTTCTTAACCCTACAGCTGCGGCAAATGATAAAGTTCAAGTTATAGAGAATGCAAATAATGAAGATGCAGAACAAACTATACTACAGCTACGAAAAGGCGGAGAAAAGATAGAACCTGCTAGGTTGCCTTATGCGCCAGATGCTACCACATATGAAAAACTTGTTGAAGACTTTGCAAAGAGTGGGCGCAGGATTAATTGTTATTATCCTGATAACTTTACTGACCCAAAGCCCGCCATTTATTTCCATTGTAGTATGTACTTTACCCTGCCAGAGCTTGCCTCTTTATTGCGTAAACGCACTGACGATACAGTTAACTTTCTACTTGGTATTTATGATAATCCTCTTGACTACGAGTACAAGACAAAGACAAAAGAGTCTGATCGAGTTAGACGTGGTTGTCTTAATTTATTAGCTGGCACTACTCCTGAGTTTATGGAGTCTGTATTTGACGCAAATTTAATTAATCAAGGATTCTCTTCTCGTGTTTTCTTTATCTATGCAAACAAAAACAGAAAGAATGTGTTTAGTCCTCCTCCATTGACGCCAGTGCAACTGCAATATAAAATTGATCTATTGCAGCATGTGAGAAAGCTAACCTGCCTTTATGGCAAAGCTTATACGTCAAAAGAGACAGAAGAATGGTTACAAAAATGGTGGAATGAGCACGAAGAGAACCGCGCCGGCCGCTCAAATAGTTCACCTAAGCTAGATCCGTATTATGCTAGAAAGAACATTCACATACAGAAGGTAGCTATGGCGGAGCATTTTGGCGAGTCAACAGAGCTATTTATTCCTCAATTTAGATTTGAACAGGCGGCAGACATTCTTGCAAAAGAAGAAAAGAATATGCATATTGCTCTTACATTTGAGGGGATTAATCCTCTAGGCAAATTAACAGACCACGTTGTTGAGTATTTGCAAAACAGAAAGAAGGCAAACTTTGTAGACCTTGTTACTGAGTTCTGGAAGTCTTGTCCGGATGGTCACAAGTCTATGGAAGAAGTTCTAGCGCACCTTATAGGAAATGATAGAATTGAAGTTGTAGATGATGAAGACGACCTTGGACGAACAGTTAAAAATTACAAAATCATATGAGATTACTTGTATCTTTGGCTCTTGGCGGTTGTCTTGGTTTCTGGGTTTGTGCTGAATTAGCAGCCTACCAAAAACCAGAAGGATTTGTACATCAAGTACTAACATCTCCCAAAGGTGAGATGACAGTAGAAAGAGACGGCGTTACTTATCATGGTCAGCTATTTACAGGAACAAACAACGAAACAAATATGGTCATAACACTACTAATATGGAAACAAAATCAATAGAGCAAGAACACGCTGAAATGGTACAAGATCTGCTTAAAGATCCTAACGCTATTTTAAATGGATTAACGCCAGGATCAGTTAATAAAATTCATTCAGTTCTAGGGTTAGCAGGAGAAGTTGGAGAACTTATTGATGCGATTAAAAAGCATACAATGTATACTCAGTCTATTGACTATAATAATGTAGTTGAAGAGCTTGGAGATATTGAGTTTTATCTTTACAGCCTTAGGGAGTCTTGTTATATTACAAGAGAACAAACTCTTCGTGCTAACATACTTAAACTTCGTAAACGTTATGCAAAAGGTTATAGTGATGCAGCTGCCAAAGAAAGAGCAGATAAGGTAGAAAAAGGATGTGGAGATTAAGGCACCGCACTAGCCTTAGCCTCATTTATGATCTTATGCTTCATATAACCAAGGAATTCATCTTGAGCAGCTTCTGGCCCCTCTTCCTTTGCTAAGTAAGTCATATACTTCATAGCACTAAGAGGCATCTCACTCATGGAGGGGAACGTTGAATAAGCGTTCTCCTTCAATGCTTTTAGTTTAGAGAGCATAACATCAGGTTTGTCAGAATAAGTAGTAAAGATATTTTGCACAAGTCCTGGTAATTCCTTTAGAGCAGCTTGTGGATCTTGTTCTAGCTTAAACTTTTTCTGCTCCATATTAAGATATGGATTCGATGCCTCATCAATTTCATTGTATGGTAACCCCTCTACCATATCAAATCTTCGTAACTGGTTCATCTTATCAGCTAGTTCTTTCTTCTCAGCAGGCATTCCAGATATTAACCCAGTGTTTATTCCCTGGTTAACTGCAATTCTGGCTAACTGCATATTAGAAGATAGTACATGCATCGTTGCTGCCTGAGCTACATCAACCCAGTTTAAATTAGGATCATTAGCAATTGCTGTTGCAATTTGACCAGCAGTAGTGGCAAAGTCATAGGCTACTTCATCTAGCGGAAATGTTGCTCCTTGTGGCTTATTCTTGTACATAGTATCAAATGGATACTTAGCTACCTGCGACAAGAGTCCACCAAATCCTGCATATTGAAATGCAGAGATCATGTTGTATGCTACTAAAGGTACATTTCCTTCAAGTCCTTTCGACGAAGCTTGTATGTCTTGTAATGACGGAATCGGCGATCTTTTGCCTTGGATCTTTTCTCGCAATTCTTTAATAACATATCCTCCCATTGCGGCTCCAAGTGCGCCAACAATAAGTGGTTCAAATTCTCCTCTGAGGGCTGGTTCATATACATCCTTCATGAAGTTGTTAGTTTGCGCTATTGACCAATGAGCCAATGAGAAGAAACCAGAGAACTCACTATCACTAAGCATCCAGTGCGGTAATGAGCGTATGTCACCAGTTCCATGTGTATAATTTGAGGCTATAGAGGCTAGACGCGAGATACCAGTAGAGTCCAATGGTACTTTTGGGTCAAAATTAGGGTCTAGATTTTTAAGAAACTTTATAGACGTAGCATCTCCTTGCTGCGCTCGAAGTACTTTAGAAGGTATAATAACCTCATTCATACCTTGCATAAGTCCTACACCAACCTTAGTGGTGATGTCTCCAAGTGTAGATACTTTGCGTATAGTGCGAGCTAAGATCTGCATCTTCTCAGTTGCAGTAGTTACGCCATTAATCATCTGACCTAGATTACGACTAGTTAGACGAACAACACCATTAGCTTCCGCCCTGTTATATGCAGAGTTTATGTTAGTAAGTGCATGATATACTGCGCGTCCAAGCACTGCTGGGTTAGAAGATTGGAACATCGTCTTAACAACATTTGATATGATCTTATGCATCTCAAGTGGAGGCCCAGAGATAAAGGCGGACGTTATTAATGAAGATAAAGATTCTTCATTGTAGTCGGCTGGGTTTCTAGCTCCTTGTCGCCATTGTCCCAATAGACCGTTCATAGCTGGGTTATGAGCTAGGCCACCATCTTCATCTTGTTTTACTGTATTTCCCCAAGCATCTTGTGGCTGCCCAAGTGCTGATAAGACCTTGTGATCTTTTTCCATGAACTCATAATGAGCTGCATCAATAGCTGCCCTGTCAAAGTAGCGTTCCATATTACGAACAGGATCTTGCTCAATAAATTCAGGTGGAAGAGGAGTTCCAGCGGCCTTTCGACGAGCAGAGAACTGATCCTGCATTGACAGATTGTTAGACCGAGGAGTTCCCTGTAATGAGTTTTTATAGTTTTTAATTCTACTCTTAGACTCAGCTTCAGTTAATCCCTGCGTCTTTGTATTGTAGTCATGGAATATCTTATCTAGCCTGCTAATTTCAGCTCTATCTGAATTGGTTCTGTAGGTATTAACTACAGATTGGTTAGGCATGTCTGGCCACTTGTTATCTAGTAACTTTAGATTACGCTTAACATAGATGGTCTTTCCATTTCTAGTAATGGCTTGTGTAATTGGTTCGCCAATAGCTTGTTGTTGTTTGCCAGCTTCCAGATATTTAGCCCTAGATAGTGCATAAAACTGTCTAGCCAATGGGCTAGAAATCATACTAATATGAGATACAGACCCATTAGATGTGTCTGCATTTCTAGCTGCATTGACCTGTAGTTTTTCTCCAGCGCTTAACTTGCCTCCAAGTTTAGCTATTGGATTAACCCATTGACCTTTAAGTTCGGTTTCCTTGTTAAGTGCTAGATGTGCATTCTTTGCTACTAATTTAGCGCGAGGATCTGGAATATCGCGAACTTTATCCAGGACCGAACGAGTGAGAAGTCCCGCCTTGCCCATATAATGGTCGGGAGGAAGGTCTATGTCTTTTGGTGACTGGGGAGGAGAGGAATGAGTTTCTTCTGGTGGCTCCGTTCCTGGAACATATCCTTTGTTTTGGTTCTTAATATCTTCTCTATCTTTCCAAGCTTTGTTAAACTCATCAGAAAATGGTTCTGCACTTTCCATTCTTTTTGATGCTTCCTCATATTTAGCTTTGAGGTCTTCAGGAGAGGCGGAAAAATTCTGATATTCATTAAAAGCATTATAATGATCCAAAGCGGCTTTAGCATCTTCACCTTTAAAATAACCTTGCTCCTTAAGATTCTTCTCAAATTCAGAAGAAGTCCTAGATAGTCTCTCTAAGGCCGCCCACTTTAACTTAGATTCTTCTGATTGTTTGCCCATCCATTTATTATATATGTCTGCATATTTTTTAAAAACCTTGTTCTTTAATACTTCAGTCCTATCTTGACTAACCAATTCGCCGGAACTTCTCAATACAGAATCTAATAAAGAGCCAGTCTTCCCACTTAGTCCAAGCATTTCTTTTACAGCATCTACTATTTTTTGAAATACATTACGTTTGTCATCAGCAGGAATGGACTCCAAGACTTTTTGAAATCCTTTATCTTTTAGTGCTTGTGCTATGAATTCATGTAGATTACCTAGAGCGTAACCTGTAGCATTCTGTTTGGGAAACTGTATTACGCTATGTGCTGTATCAGCATCTCCAGCAACTCCCTGGTCACCAAATAAAACATCTTCCAGTCCATGGTGCTTTGCAACTTTTAGGTATGCCTCAATTATATCCTTTATGGGTTTATTTTTGCCAGTATTAAGGTAATTAACCAATGACGCCTGGTAGTCTCTTCCTTTTCCGGGAAGTAAAGGAATCTTTTTGCTAGTTAAAGAGTGCACAGCCTCTTCCATAACAACCCTAGCATCAGTAGCAGCTTGTGTTCCAACCCTAACTCTACCTTCTCTGCTCATAGAATAATGACTCCTTCTAGGCCCAGTATAACCAGAAGGAAAATTATCAGTATCCAATCTAGGATCATGATACCAAGGAGTCTTTAAGCTCTCAGCATCCGCACTTTCATGGAGTGCTTTAGCTAATGGTGCAAACCTATGCTCTGTCTTTCCAAGAGCCTCTAATATATCCCCAGTAGTGGGCGTCTTGCCTTGCAAGATGGCGCTTGATATAAGAGGCGGCATTGGGATGTATTCTGGAGCCTCCGCTCCTGGAGGCGCATTAAGCCCCATCTTTTTCAGTTCGTTTTCTTCTTCGGCTGATAATCTTCCTTCTGTACTTGATGGTACAATGGCAGGTTTTTGTGTTCCACTGGATACTCCTTCTGCCACCTCTTGAGTATTTCCGGGTGATGCATTGCTAGGAATGCCCACTGCGCCTTGCTTCTCACTGGCATATGTTACTTCTCCTTTCGGTGATATAGTTACTGGTTTTCCTGTTGACTTCTCAATTCCTGTTCTTGTTCCATCTTCCGCACTTCCCTCCAATAGTATCTGATGCACCAATCCATTAGGGTCAGTTATATGCACTTCTGAACCATGCAGATTCGCTGAGGCCGCCCCTTCGCTTGGCGAGGCGGGCTTTAGCCCGCCGAGGTTAGCTTCATTCAAAGCCTCCCCTTCACCGGACGGAGTCACTGCGAGTGGCCCCACTCTGGAGCCGACGTCCGCTGCGGGCGGAGCCGGCGAGGCCGCTTGCGGCCGAGCGTTGGAGTCATCTTGAGTAATTTCATATTGTTCTGGCGATTCATCGCGAACATCACCAATAGGTTCTTCAGAGACTAAATGCTCTAAGTGTAGATCATTCCGCATTGCATCATAATCAGTGTTTTCTTGAAGAACATTATTCTTTGTTCTAGCCTGTGCTTTTTCAACAGGGTCATCTATATCAGAAATAAGAGTTCTATGTCTCTTAAGCCATTCAATCTTTATAGATTTATCATCAATATTATAGTCACCTTCTGAAGTCTTTTCAGTCCAAGGGCTTTCTATTGGCTTATCTCTGTCTACAGGTTCATTATTCTCTCCTTCTTTATTAGTGACTTCATCTGGTTCTTGGCTCAGCTTGGGCAATCCTGCACGTCCATGCGGTAGCCAAGATTTACTAAATATAGCGCCGCCAAGAGCCTGTTCTCCAAGCTCTTTGACAGACGGTATTCCTTGTCCTTGCGCTAAAGATATACCAGTGCTAATAGCTGGATTGACAGCTGCTTGAAATGCAGAACCAATTAAAGCTCTTTTATCTTGATTATTTGCATTTAAAGTTTTTGCAAGTGTATTAGCACCTTCTGTATCTCCTTGCATTACAAGTGCTTTAACTGCTGCAATATCTGGACCTCCACCTTTTAATGCATTTATTAGCCCTCTGCCAACGCTCATAGGATTTCCAGGAAATCCACCAGAGGCTAGAGCAGATGCGCCAATATCAGTTGCAGCAGAAGTGTATGGATGTTGAGCAGAAGCTTCTGCAAGTTGTTGTTGAAGTAATGCAGTTTTTTCCGGGCCTTGTAATGATTCTTGTGTTTTTTGTCCTACACCGCCTCCTGCCAATGCACCAATAGTACCGCCTAGAAGTCCAGCACCCAGCTCGACAATATCAGTAGGTAGACCAACTTCAGGACCAGCTAACCATGGAGCAAGTAATGCAGTAGCACCAGTATACCCTGCAATAGTTCCAACGCCACCGCCAATATCACCGCCAACGTGAGCTTTTAATGTACGACCAATTGTTGCAGCCTGGCTAACTGGCTCATCAGGTATATTTAACATAACCTGAGAAGGATCAATTCCTTGCGATTGATACCAATCAGCTTCTTGTGGAGTAGGGGGTCGTTGTGGCATATTATTTAGGTATGTATTGATTAGCTAGAATTTTTTGAGCACGGTCAATCATCCATTGATTTGGTTGTTGTGGAAGCTGTTGACCTATTAAGCGTTGATAATCTGCGGGTCCATTTCTTTGGGCCCAACCACTGCCATATTGAAGTTGGTCATTGCTATCTAGATGCATACCTAGTTGGCCAATTAATTCATGCTTTGTTAATGCCGGGTGGCTTTCCGTTGGAGTAGTGTTTAAGTCATTTCCACCTAAGCTAGCTCCGATTAGGCTAGGCTGTCCAATTAATGTTCCAGTGCCGTGAAATTGTTTATGTGCGTCAATAGCTTTTTCTACATTATCATTTACTTTTTGTTGTTGTTTTACAATAGCTTCTAATGGAGTTCCTTTTATAGTTTCAGGGGTACCAACAAACCTATGATCCATCTGAGCATAGATATTTCCATATTTATCTTGCTCATATGGAGTATTGGGAATTGGATCATGAGTTATTCCATTATATGTTTGTTGTCCAGCATTGCCAAGTAATCTTCCTCCGAGAGGATTAATACCAGCAGGTTGTGTATTGTACACACTAGATGGTGGCAATGGTAAAGACTTACCATCTTTAGTAACTGCACCAGTTGGCATAATATGACCACCAGGACTGCCCATCAAAGCATCAGGAGAATTACCAAAGAACCCAGAAGCGGCTCTCATTTCTGGCGACATATACCGGCCAGGGTACACAAGTCCTGACCCTGGATCAATTCGTCCTTGCCCAGGTATATTATATATTGCAGGATTCTGTGCTTGATAAGCTTCTCCTAGTGCATTAGCTCGTTGAGAAATTAAGGAATATGGAAGATTAGTTTCTGATCCACCTGACATAGCTTGTTCAACATTAGCTTGTGATAGTAAAGCACTATTAAGTGAAGGTTGAGCAGCAGTTTCTCCTCCAAGTCTTGAACCTTCAAGTTCTGCACGTTGACCAATCAAAGGATATTCAGATTGTAAACTTTCAGTTGTATTTCTTGCACCTAACCCTTCATTATAAAGTTTATGTGGAATTAATTCACTCTCTCCATATCCAATCGTTCCGCGATTTTGTGCTTCAATGTCTTCAGCAGAGGCTTCTTTTAGGGGAGTACCATACAAGCTAGCCATTATGGATTTGTTAGCTATATTTTTAGCTGTATTTGCTCTGGCCAGTTCTGAATTAAAATCTGCTGCACCCCTTGCATTTGGAACTCCATGCTGCAAATCAGACAAATTATTTGCAGTACCAGTCAAATTTCCAGAAGAAAAATCTCCATTGTTTAATGTGTATGCACGATTAAAATCACCACCAGTTGCTTGCTGATCTTGAGGCGTTAAGGCTCCCCATCTTTGATTAGCTATTAATTTTTGAGCACTTTCATTTGCAATAGCTCTTTGTGCAGCTTCTGGCCCCATTAATTGGTACATTGTATTATAGTGTGCTGCTTCTCGTGCAGCAGGACTAAACATACGTTGAACCAAATTTGGAGGATTTATTGGAGGAACATTTGTAGGAGGGCTCCAAGTAGAGCCATCTTGGTTTACTTGTATTCCTTGGTCATTAACTCCATACGGTTGCGCCGCAGGATTTGGTTTTTCTCCATAAATTGCACCGCCCAAAACGTCAAGAATATCAGCCATATAATAGTTATAGTAATGCTGCTATTAGTCCAGCTAGTCCTCCACCAGAACCAGCTCCAGTTAATGCACCTCCAACAGAGGTTAAAGCATTTCCAAGTCCAGTATCTCCAAGTCCTTGGCCTGCTCCAGTTAATAATGTACCACCCTGACTAGGAGTCATCGCCCCTTGCAAAGGCTGTAAACCTGGCATTGTTATTGGAGGTGGTGGTGTCCAGTTACTAGCTATTTGTCCAATAAGACCAGATTTTGCTTGCTCTTGTTGAATAGGAGCTTTTATTTGACTTCCTACTCCACTAGCTTGCTGAGAAGCATGGTTAAGTCCATTAGTATTATAGACCCAGATATTATTAGCATCTTTTCCAGATGAGTGAATAGCAGGATCAAATCCTTGATGTGTATATCCTGCAAAAGAACCATTAGCTTGGTCTTTGTCATCGTAAGGTTGGTCGTAGTCAGTGCTCATAATTTACCTATAAATTTCCAGATTTTAAACCATACAAGTTTATATGCATAGTATTTATATCCTTCTTCATATCCTTTAACTTGCTTAATATAGCCACCATAAGCAATTATAGGACGAACCATTAATTTATTGATTATCCATTTAACACCAGGAATATATTTCATAGCTGGCACAAGCCATTTAGCCATTCTCTTGTACCCAATGGCAACTATTGGTTCTTTTTGGTAGTATTCATCTCTACAGAGTCTGACCCACCAAGGAAGGTATCCATTAAGTGCTTCAAGAAATATAAAGCAACATAAAGCGCCTTGAGCGGAGCCACCAGAGCCAGATCCACTAGATGCAGCTGATACACCAGCTAATTGAGTGCCAAATCCAGTAGCAGTGTTATATGGAGTTGTTAACGTAGAATTAGCTTGTGTTGGATTAAATGTTCCAAGGCCAAAATTAGAAGAAGTGTTTCCGGAGTTTAATGCTGTATTAACTGGATTAGCAAATGTATTTTGATTAGAGGCTACAGTAGAAGCAGTGCCAAGAGCGGAACCTAGAGCAGTTCGTTTAGCCTGTAATGCGTTACCAAAATTCATAGCATTTGATACTGCATTAGTAGCATTATCTAGACCAAGATTTCCGGTGGCGTAATTAGATTGATTTAATGATCTTTCTGTGGCGGCTTGTTCACCTCCAGATAAACCATTAAGATTGATGCTATTAACTAAATTTGTTGCTTGATTTTGAGCAGCATCTTGTGTTGGATTTAATGCATTGGATAATCCAGTTGCTTCAGCCGCAGATACTCCACCCATTCCTCCTAATAGTTGTGCAGTTGTTCCGGCTTGTTGCTGTGATAATTGCCCACCAATGGCTTGATACGCTGGAGCATATTGTGCAAGTTGGCCAAGACCAGAAGCTGTATAAGTAGGATTAGCTCCTGCCGCAGCATTAGCTAAAGAACTAGCTACTGGGGCAGCTTGTCCAGATATAGTTTGCAATGTTTGTGGCAAGTATTGGTTATACATTGCAGAGAACTGATCTGGTGTAGCCTGTGGATTGTAATTATTGCTTTGATTACTCTCACCACCACTAAGCAAAACTGGATATATTTTATACATGTAGTTTCCTCCAAAGTTTATTTGTGTTTGGCGATTTGAAAATTCCTCTCTTAAGCCATTGAAGTTTATGATTAGGCCAAGTTTCTTTGGCCTTTTTAGCAAAATCTTTTAAGTTTTCTATGTTCATTGCAAGATTTTCTGTTACAAATAGTATGTTATTTGGTCTAAGTTCAGCTATAATTGCTCCAATTATGTTATTGTTATTGTCACATTTATAGAACAATGTTCCATTCTTTATGCATGCCTCTAGCAATAAAACAATCTGCTCGTCTGACATTCCAATAAAAGTTTTCTGTCCTTTATTAGAAAGAACAAAATTAAACAAATCAATGAATTTTGGAGTATCTTTCATCGTCCTGTTATTCTATAAGCAAACCGCCAGTCTCTTCCAAATCCAGTACGATGATTCATTCTGTCATGCCCATGTTCACACAATGAAGCAACATCATCTGTTCCTCTGTTTGCATTTTCATGTATCTGCGCTAAAACAGTCATAGCTTTTTGATAGTATGCTATAGCTGCTTGTGGATTATTTTGATCTTCATAATAACTTTGTAAACATTTGTAGACAATGACATCATCATATCCAGGTGCTGGAAATTCATCTGAGTCATTAGTTAGCCAGATCAGTGCCTTTTTATACAATACTTCA
>Ga0302320_10023713_pt1 | contig 12027 bp, 10 predicted proteins | sample Bog_T0_3_FD_202130 | JGI IMG/M metagenome (GOLD analysis project Ga0302320, IMG submission 202130) | Peat permafrost microbial communities from Stordalen Mire near Abisko, Sweden - Bog_T0_3 | ecosystem: Environmental > Terrestrial > Soil > Wetlands > Peat | place: Sweden: Abisko, Stordalen Mire...
TTCAACTAAAAGGATCAAAAAAAAGCTGACAAATACCAAGATCAAGACCGGCCCGACCTGAAGCCAGGAGGACGACAAGCCTCCTAAAAATATTCCCGATAACGAAAGACTTCTGGATAATAACGCTAAAATAGTTAGGTTGAGGAACATGGTGACCTCAGACAAGCATCCAAAGGTCGCCTCCCGGCTGGCCCCCATCCCCTCAAAACTTGATCCCGTATCCATAGCGGCGAGGACCATAACGAAACGCCCCAATGCCAATAAATATACAAAAAGTATCAAATCTCCTCCAAATTGGACCGGAGGTTTAAAGGCAGCGATCGGCATCAGGATACCCGCAGATATTATAGCCGCTGTAGAAACTAAAGGAGCCGCTCTAAAGATCCAATTGGTGGTCACACTATACACCGAGGCCTTCTGCATCAACTTTAAAATATCATAATACGGCTGCAATAATGGAGGGCCTATCTTCCCGGCAAAGAATGCCTTGGTTTTTCCTATGATCCCTAATAGCAAAGGAGGAAAAACCAGGAGTATAATTAAATGAAATAATAATGACGGGTTCATATCAATGTAGTTTCCATATCAATAAAATAACCAGAAGAAAAAGAATATACAATATATAAATTTGCGTATGCCCGCCTTGGATCCATTTTAATTTTCTAGAGAATATTTTAATAACATAAAATAATGGCCGGAACAACAACGACTCTGACGCATCTTTCAGGAAGGATCTTAGCTTGCTGTCCAGCGGAAAATATCCTTTAGGCCTGAGAACCTCCACTTTATAGAACAAAACAGATCTAAAGATCTTTAAGATCGGCTTGGCAAATGAAGAAGCCGTGTACTGCACACGACTGGAAAGTTTCGTATACCCGCAACACCACGTTTCTGAGAAATGGATGGGATGAGCCAAAATAAGAAATTTACGTAATAATGCCAGAGCCACAAAAATGATCATGCCAAATGATAAAACCCTGGTAGCCAACAAAAGCGGATCAACGATGCTTTCTTTTAAAACCAGACCAACGACCTGGCCTGTGATCGCTTGTGCCCCTTGAATGGCACAATAGACCATGGTCGCAGGGAAAAGCCCCACCCAAAGGCAGATGACAGCCAGCAAAACCATAGGGCCCCGCATGATCATATCACCGTCATCATAATGATGCTCTGTCATGGATCTATTGTTCCCCAGAAATATAACACCAAAAGCTTTAGCAAAACAAAGTGCCGCCAGGCCTCCTATAAGACTTAAGGCAATAATCCCCAGACTTGAAAAAATAATGCCGAAAACATCAAGACGAAAAACCCCTTCCAACAGTGAACGAAAAACCAGCCATTCACTGATAAACCCGTTAAACAGCGGTAATCCGCAAATAGACAAAGAGCCGATCAAAAAAAGATGTCCTGTCCAGGGAAGCCGCTTTAATAGGCCTCCCATGTGTTCCATATCTCCTGTATGGGTTGCATGAATGACCGAACCCGAACTTAAAAATAACAGACCTTTAAATATGGCATGATTAAAGGTGTGTAAAAGAGCCCCGGTATAACCGAGTAACGCCACCGTGTCTTGATGATAGGCATGGCCTATCATGCCGATGCCCAATCCCAGCGCAATAATGCCGATATTCTCAATACTGTGATAGGCTAACAGTCTCTTGATCTCATGCTGCCCCAAAGCGTAAAGCACGCCTCCTACCCCGGAGAGTGCCGCCATGATTAAAAGCAACCCCGCGCACCACAAAGGAAAATCCTTAACAATGACCAAAACGCGCATCAAACCGTAAATGCCGATCTTGATCACTACCCCTGACAGCAAGGCGGAGATATAACTTGGCGCGGCCGGATGAGCGTGGGGCAGCCAAATATGAAAAGGTATGAACCCCGCTTTAATACCGAAACCTACAACGGCTAACATAAATAGCACTGCGGCCAATCCCATAGGAAATTGAGTTGCCGACATCTGATCAAAATTCAAAGACCCGGTCTGCGCTCCCATGATCAGGAACATTAAGCTCAAACAAAAAACTCCCGCATGGGTCACGATCAAATAAATGAAGCCTGCCTTGCGCACCTGCTCACTGTCATTATAAAAAGTGATCAGAAAATACGAGATAACCGTCATCAGCTCCCACGCTGCCAGAAAAAGGACCGCATTTTTAGCGACGAGGACCAGGATGAGAACGATCATCAACAGATGGAAAAGCGCCAAATGCGCCCCCACGTTCCTTTTGCCCTCATAGCCACGCAAATAACCATACCCGTAAATGCCGGCTGCCAGGGCAACAATAAAGAGCAATAAAAGAAAAACTGCACTTAAAGCGTCAATGCCAATATAAAACTCACCCAGCGGAATGTGAACATGAGCACGAAAATCGAAACTCATCAATGGCCGCCAGGCCAACACTCCTTGAGACAGGACGCTCAAGGCCGAACAAAAACCTAGACCGCAAGCAACAACCAGTGACCATAAAAAAAGGTACGCAGAGATTTTCTTAAACTTGGAGAATAACAATATCAATAAACTTGATATTGTTAGGATGGAAAGACTTAATAATAGAAATATCATGTCGCCCCCTCTACCAAAGCAACCGCATCATGAAGCAGTTTCTCCAAAGGCGACGGCATCCATAATCCGATAGTGATCAACAGCACCACAGCTGCAGCGATGGCTGCGTTCATAAATAAATTTTCATTCTTTGGAAGAACCGGCTCTTTGGGCTGGCCATGAATGATATCAAGAACAATCTTACCAATACCAATAAACATTATCGCTAAACAAACCACACTAATCGCAACTAAAAGATACTGTTTGGAAATGATCATTGCATTAAGGATCAAGAGTTCGCTATGAAAAGTACCAAAAGGAAACATACCTGTCCCTGCCAAAAGGGCGGCGATCAAAAAAACACCTGTCAGGGGATATAGATGAATGACTCCCCTGACTTGGTCAGCACTAGTTGAACCGTATTTCTGAGCCACTGAACCCGCTGTTAAAAACATAATGACCTTGGCCAAGGCGTTATTGATCATATGAAACAACGCGCCAAACAAACCGACCGCGCCAAGCCCCAGACCTAAAACCAAAAGCCCCATATGTTCGACCGAAGAATAAGCAAAGGCCCTTTTGATGTTCCTTTCTCCTAAAATGAACATGGCCGGAACAATAAGCGACAAAACACCGGATACGATCAAGATGGAAGAATAGAATCCGGTTAATCCCGTTTTATTACAAATTTGAGCAACACGAAGCAACGCCAAAAAAGAACACTGCGTCAACGCCCCGGCCATTAATACCACCACCATCCCTGTAGCCTGTCCATAAGCCTCAGGTTTCCAGCTGTGGGTCGGAGCCAACCCCATTTTACAGCCGTAACCAACGATAAAAAAGATAATGCTTAGTTTCATCCAATTGACCGATAAAGAAGCCGCCCCCTTCAAAAGAACCGGCAACAAAAGACTGTGCACATCATGGGCCGCAATGGCCAAAAAGAATGTCCCCAGCAAAGCTAACGCGATCCCCACGGAACAAACCAATAAATACCTCCACGTGGCTTGAAGGCTTTGCTGGTTACGATGGAAACTTATCAGAGGGGCGCTAAACAAGGTAGTCGCCTCTATAGCTACCCACAAAAGACCAAAATGATAACTCACCGTAACAATCGTCATCGTGGAAAGCAAAAAAAACAAACAGGCCATAAAAACACGGTTACGTCTGGGCTCATGCTGAAAATACCCAACCATAAAAATAGACACCGACAAAAAAAGAAAGCTGATGATCGACAACAAAATAAGCCCTAAAGGATCCAGAACTAAAAAACCATGATATTCCTGAATTGGCATCTGTCTCCAAAATGAAACTGTGATCAAACTATGCGCTAAAGAAACCGCTAAAAAAAGCTTGAGCCTAAAAACCTTGCTCAACGGTAAAAGGACCCCCAGACCGCATAAAAATGGCATTAGGATCAAGATCGTCAACATTAAAATGTTTCCCCTATTTTCGGAATAATAGACTCGGCGCTTTTTTCAAATTCTTCGTTAATATGATTGACCACAATGGCCATGATAAATACCGCCACAAAAATATCCAAAAGAATGCCCATTTCGATCAAAACCGGCATCACATCAAATAACGAAACAGCAAAAAGAAAAATACCATTTTCCATGATCAAATACCCCAAAACCTGAGTGACGGCACGGGTACGGGTCACCATGATCATAAATCCTAAAAGCACCGTCGATAGAGAACACGGAAGGATCAGATCAGAAACAGGCTTTCCCGGTAATTTTAGAGATAATGAGATCCAAAATGCTCCGGCAATGATCAGCGCACCAAAAACAATAGAAGATCCGAAGCCAATGATGGGCTTGATCTCCGCGCGCATGGACACATGCCGTATGGCCCAGAACAAAATAGACGGCACCAGGGCTACCTTTAAAATCAGGGTAATAAGACTGATAAGGACGTCCCTGCTGGAAATACAAGAAGCATGCATAAAGAATGGTAAAAGCCCAAGAACAAGAGACTGAATGGCAAAGACCCTGATCATCGCGACCACGCGATAATTAGACAAAATAATAAGCGATAAAAAGACAATAATAATACAACTCGCGTCAACCCAACTGGTCATCCCTCTATCCTTTCCACATCTTTACCACAAACCCAAAAAAAGCCAGTGCAAAAGCGATCAACAGCAAATTTTGAACCCTGTTTAGCCGAAGACGCGCCATGACCGATTCTACGACCCCAATCATTATGGAAACCACCAGCATGGCACCTAAGAAAACCAGCATATCAACGGTAATATTCCCCGTCTGTATCGGGAAAATAATAGGAACCAGAATTCCGGCAAAAACAAACAATTTGATGATTGCCGCATAAAACATGTAAGCTAAATCGACTCCGCTATGATCCAGGATCATCACTTCATGGATCATGGTTAATTCCAAATGGGTGTCAGGATCATCAACGGGGATACGGGCGTTTTCAGCCAAAATGACAATAAAAAAACTAGCCGCCACTAAAAGAAGTATCGGCCCCATCAGCTTCCAAGACAAAGGAAAATCAGCTCCGATCATGGTCGATAAAGAAATACTACGCGCCACCAAAGAAAGTGTAATGAAATTCATAAACAACGCTAACTCTGTCAGGCACGAAAAAAAAGCCTCGCGGCTCGCTCCCATCCCTTCGAAACTGCTTCCCGTATCAAGCCCTGCAGCAATCATAAAGAACCTGGCTAAACCCAAAATATAGGCCGCCAGAAAAATGTCTCCGGCAAACTGCACAGGGGCTTTTAAAACACCTACGGGGACAAGTAACGACAAAACCAATACCGCAGCAAGATTTACGATGGGAGCCGCTCGAAAGATCCATGTGGTCGTCGAGCTGTAAACAGAACTTTTTTGAAATAATTTTTGCAGATCAAAGTACGCCTGAAAGACCGAAGGCCCCTTTTTACCGGCAAAAAATGCCTTAACTTTAGTAATAACGCCTGTAAACAAGGGGGCCAGCGTCAAAACAATAAGCCAGTGGACTAAAATTAAGAATACAATATTCATGAAACTCCTCGTACGGTCCGAGCATGCTCGGCCCCTACTTTAATTTCCAAGCCAACAAGAATATCAAATACAAGAAAATATACATCAAGTAGATTTGAGTATGGCGAATACGATTAATATCCAGCTTCCTGGATAAACCCGTTAAGAAAACAAACATAGGCTTGAACAAAAATTCCTCGCTGGCATCATGAACCGATGAGCGCATGGAAACTTTTGGCGGAAATTTACCTTTAACCCCTTCCCCCTCACGCCGAAAAAACAAAATTGTTCTCACCATACCCACTATAAGCCGGGCAAAAGATGAAGAAGTATACTGAAATCTTGAAGTGACTTGAGAGAAACCGCACACCCAAGTCTCCCGGACAGGCAGCGGCCTCAAGTCCTTCAATAATCTTCGACGTAAAATGATAAGTCCTACGACTAGTGCGAGAAAAAGAAGAGCGCCGCTTATAATAAAAGAAAGCGGGAGAAAAATATTCTCCATGGGAAGCCTTGAAAGATCAGTATGGACTAGATAAGCCCCGCTCGAAAAAGCAACATTAGCCATCGTTTTAGGAAAAAGACCGATCCACAAACACCATCCTCCCAGAAATAGCATGGGGATGAGCATCCAGGATGAAGTTCTTTCCCCTTGCGGCCATTCTTTAAGATGGCGCGGCTGGCCTAAAAACACGGTGCCATAAACTTTAGAAAAACAGGCCAGGGCCAGCGACCCCATCAGAGCCAGGGCAATGATCCCCACGGCACAAGAAAAAGCCCCTTGTAATGGTAAATAAAAAAGCCCATGAAAAAGACCAAAATAAATAATGAATTCACTGATAAACCCGTTAAATAGCGGCAACCCGCAAATGGCCAAAGAACCGACAAGAAATAGCAGGCTTACCCAAGGCATGACGCGGGCAAGTCCCCCCATTTGATCCATTTCACCGGTATGTGTTTTTTGGATAACAGCCCCTGCACCCAGGAACAAAAGCCCTTTAAATAGGGCATGGTTGACAACATGCAAAAGTGCGCCGCCAAAGCCCAGCACGGCAAGATAAGGCATTTGATGGCTTCTGCCCAACAACCCCACGCCCATTCCAAGGGCAATAATCCCTATATTTTCAATACTATGATAGGCCAAAAGCTTTTTAAGTTCATGCTGACCTAACGCATACAAAACCCCCATCACCCCGCACAAAACACCAATGATCAAAAGCAGATAGCCGCACCAATCCGGAAGCACACCAACCATCCACAATACCCGGCAGATGCCATAAATACCCGTCTTAATAGTCACACCGGATAAAAGAGCAGAAACATGCGTTGGAGATGCCGGATGGGCATGAGGCAGCCAGATATGCACCGGAATAAAGCCCGCCTTAACTCCAAAACCAACAATAGCCAAAAGAAATACCGCACTAGCAAGGAGTACCGGGAACTTGGAATGACTGATCACATTGAAATTCATAGATCCGCCGTTTTGGGCCATTAAAAAGAACATTAAAATAAGCAAGAAGGTCCCGCAATGGGACATTACAAAATAAAGAAAACCGGCCCTTCGCACCGAAGCTTTTTCGTCATGAAAAACGATTAAGAAATACGTAGAAATGGTCATCATTTCCCATGCACCCAAAAATAGCATCACATTATTAGCCAGGACAATCAATACCAAAGCAGATGAAAGGAGAAAATAAAAAAAGATGTGCAGCCCCATGGACTTAGTGGCCTTGAACGGGCGCATGTATCCTACAGCGTAAATAGCCGCGGACAAAATCATAATGGCGACGGGTATAAGAAAAATGAAGCTTAAAGGATCAAGCTTAAGAGAAAATTCTCCGAAAGGGACATGCCAAGGCAATTGAAAAAGTTTTTCTATCATAAAATCTTAACTGGTAACACCTTCTTACGCTTTTGCTGTCTTTGATTCTGCCACTTGAAATGCCGCCAATATCTCTTCGGCAGGGCCACGACGCTTTAAAGCTGCTTTAACATTTTCGTCCTGCAGGCAAAATGCCAGACGTGACAGCAATGACAAATGCCATTTAAATGATGAAGATAAAATGACAAATAAAATATCTACATTTTCACCGTCTTGCGAAGAAAAATCAACCGCTTTTTCCAGGAAGAAAAGCCCGACAATCGGCTCCATTCCGGCCAGCACCACCGGATGTTTAACATGGGGAATAGCAATGCCGTTACCGATCCCGGTAGTTCCGGCCTGCTCGCGGGACAACAGCATCTCTTTTAAAGTAGATCGCTCAATATGGTCGGGTAAGGCTAACAGATCTAAAACTTTTCCCAGGATTTCTTCCTTGCGTGCCCCGCTTACATTGAAATACACGCCTCCGCGCATGAGCGCCGGGGTCATAATGTCCTGTCCCTGACGGGATTTTTCACAAAGCCTTAATGCCCCGGTGGTGAGCCGGACCCGGTTTTTCAAGGCCCACTCCAGGACTTCAACCGAATTAAAATAATACTGGTCATTGGCTTTGATCGCCGGCATGCTCTGCCGATTCAGCCAATGATACAGCGTCTCCTCATCGATCTCAAAGGCTTTTTCTATATCACGGAAAGTCAGCTGCATAGGTTCCTTTGTCCAGGCGATTCATTTTATTATTGTACGGACAGAAAAATTTTGTGCTCCTACAGGAGTTCTTTAGCTCGCACAATTGTTTCTTTCATGCTTGAGAAAACATTGTCCTCGCCGATAAGATCATAAAGACTTGATTTGACCATTTCATTTAACGGCTGCACATGAAGTCCTGTAATAAGCAGTGCTATCTTGTCCCTCTTGCATTTATCATAAAAACTTCTTAAGGCATGCATCCCTGTCGAATCAATTAAAGGCACATCCCGGAACCGTAAGATCCTCACCCTGGGTTTCTCGTTGATCTGCCTACCTATTTCATCAAAGCGGTTGGCAGCCCCGAAGAATAAAGGCCCGTTCACTTCATAGATCTCAACACCGGCAGGTAAAACGAACCCCGATAAAGGACGGTCTTCACCTTTCTCATCCTCCTCATACTCTTTGGCAATGATCTTGATATTGGTGGCATCGGCCATGCGTTTCATAAAAATAAATGAAGCCAATACGACACCCCATTCAATGGCCGCATTCAGATCCACAAAAACGGTAAGCAAAAAAGTGGATAACAGGACCAACGTCCCCCCGCGAGACCATTTTAAAAGCTCACAAAAAGACCGCCACTCACTCATGTGATACGCGACCACCACTAATATTCCCGCCAAACAGGCTAAAGGCACATATTTGATCCACATCCCGAAAAACATCATGATCAAAAGGACGGTAATGGCATGAATTATACCTGCAATAGGTGTCCGCCCCCCATTCTTAATATTGGTAACAGTGCGGGCGATCGCACCGGTAGCCGGTATACCTCCAAATAAAGCTGAACCAATATTAGCTATGCCCTGAGCAATGAGTTCTGTATTAGAACGATGCTTAGCGCCGATCATACCATCGGCAACGATCGCCGATAAAAGCGATTCAACGGCACCTAAAATGGCTATCGTCAATGCCGGCTGAAAAAGATCACGGATGGTGGAAAAATTAATATGAGGGAATACCGGTACCGGCAACACATGGGGCAACTCTCCAAAACGGCTTCCAATGGTCTCAACAGGTAAATGCCAACAAGCGGCCAGAAAAGTGACTGAAACCAAGGCTATCAGGGCCCCCGGGATTTTCTTGGTAATTAGCGGGAACAGGACAATGATCAAAACCGTTAGAAGACCCACGACCAAGGCATCGTAGTTAACTGTTCCCATATGGGCAATAAAGATCCGCCATTTCTCCACAAACTCAGCCGGGACCTTATCGATCCTCAAACCTAAGAAATCTTTAACCTCGGAAGAAAAAATGATAACAGCGATCCCGCTGGTAAAGCCGACAATGACAGAATGCGGGATGAACTTAACCGCAGTACCTACCTTGGCAAGACCCATGACGATAAGAATGACACCTGCCATCAGGGTGGCAATAATAAGGCCGTCTACCCCGTGTTTCTGGACAATGCCGTAAACAATGACCACAAAGGCCCCGGTCGGTCCGCCGATCTGCACCCGGCTGCCTCCCAGCATTGAAACAAGGAAACCCGCGATGATAGCGGTGAAAAGCCCTTTATCCGGAGACACGCCCGAGGCGATCGCAAAAGCAATGGCCAGAGGGATCGCCACAACGCCGACGATCATACCGGAAACGCAATCCGTCATGAATTGCTGCTTTGAGTAATCTTTAAGACACGTTAATAATTTTGGTGAGAACATTCTAAATTCCCTTGGTCAATAAGTTTTATCTGGGCCACCTTGGTTTTGAACGCCGCTTCCTCAACTGCACGGGCAACGGCGGCAACCACCCTTTTATCAAAAATACTGGGCAATATATACTCCTCATTAAGCTGTTCCTTGGAGATCAGATTAGCCAGCGCACGAGCGGCAGCTAACTTCATCTCATCATTGATCTGTTTGGCCCGCACGTTCAAAGCCCCTCTGAAGATGCCGGGGAACACCAAAGCATTATTGATCTGATTAGGAAAGTCGGAACGTCCGGTGGCAAAGATACGACAACAGTTGAAGGCCTCGTGGGGATTGATCTCCGGATCGGGGTTCGCCATGGCAAAAACAATACGGTCTCTCTTCATCCTTTTAATATCATGAGCCGATAAAATATTGCCCGCTGAAACACCTATAAAAACATCAGCGCCGACTAAAGCCTCTCTCAAGGTTGAAAAAGGAGACTCCCTGTCCGCACAGGAAAACAGATCGCTGCGGGCTTGATCGGCATTTTGAGGATCAACATGCAAAACAGCCCCCTTGCGATTACACGCTATCAAATGCTCTACCCCAGCCGTTAAAAGTATCCGGCAGCAAGCAGCGCCTGCCGCCCCTAATCCATTGACCACTACCCTGACGTCTTTAATATCTTTTTTAACGATCTTTAACGCATTCCTTAACGCCGCCAACACCACAATAGCGGTGCCATGCTGATCATCATGCATCACCGGAATGTTCAATTCCTTTTTAAGCCGCTCTTCGATCTCAAAACAGCGCGGCGCACTGATATCTTCCAGATTAATGGCTCCAAAACCAGGAGCTATATTCAAAACCGTTTTTATGATCTCTTCGGTGTCCTGAGTAGCCAGGCAGATAGGCCAAGCATCAATATTGGCAAATTCTTTAAAGATCATAGCTTTCCCTTCCATCACGGGCAAAGCCGCCTGCGGCCCCAAATTCCCCAGGCCTAAAATAGCCGAACCGTCGGTCACGACGGCAACGGTATTCCCCTTGATGGTCAATTGATAAACTTTTTGGGGGTCTTTGGCAATGACCCGACAGACTTGGGCCACACCGGGAGTATAGGCCATGGAAAGCTGATTACGTGTTTGGATGGGGATCTTGTTCTGGATCTGTATCTTCCCGCCCCGGTGAAGCAGAAGGACCCGGTCAGACACCGCAATGACCTTAACATTAGCCAGTGACTCCAGGCCTTTGAGGATCCGGTCAGCATCTTTCTGACGAGCGACATCAAAGGTCACATCCCGGATGATCCGGCTTGCCGTGGCCTCAACAATATCCACCGCGCCCAAATCTGCTTTGGCAGCGGCTATCAAGGCCGCCACCGAGGCAAAAACACCCGGCTTGTTTACCAGCTCCAAACGAATGGTAAATTTGTTGTGTGAAGAAAAATCTCTGTCTGTACTCATATTTATTCCTCCATTATAAAAATTCAACCCCTATCCGCCAAAGTTTCCTTTAGCATGACAGGGGCCTAAATTCTACACCTTACAGCTGCTACCTAGGGAAGGCTCTAAATTTTCAACAAAAACCAGATCTAAACTACGTTGTATCCCAATATGCGGATATAAGAATATGTTACTCTGAATTTCCTTCTTGTCAAGGCGTTAGCCGCCTCCTGATTGCCTGGGCAGATTGGAATACGCATCCGCATCTTCACGGTCATCATTCGCGTCTATATTTTTATTTTGGTTACTTTGACCCTGAATATAGTTCCACTGGCTTATTTGATCCGGCCGCAGATACCGGGACAGTTCTTGATCTTCAGCTGCCTGTATTTGCTGTTTTTGGGAATCGACGACACTCGGATTGATAGTGCCATCGTCGATACTTTTCTGCAGATCATGCAAGGCCATGGCGTACTTTTCAATGACAGGCGTGATGTGATATACCTGATCATCCTGCAAATTCAACTCCACCTTCATTTTAGCGACAATATCATTGGTATCAGGAGCGTCTTGAGCGAGGACAGGCTCAATGGCAAGAAGTAAAAGTAGCAGGAAAACATTGGCGGTCTTCATAACAGAGGGTCGATCAATCTTTTCCTAAAGTAATAAGGAGCTTCTCGGAAGATTTAAATTTCTTTCGAAGCATGACGGCAATAGGACGCAGCACAGAAAAGATGTCATGATCGGCGATATCATAATAGACCGTCGTCTTTTCCTGACGGGA
>Ga0302320_10023716_pt1 | contig 12026 bp, 8 predicted proteins | sample Bog_T0_3_FD_202130 | JGI IMG/M metagenome (GOLD analysis project Ga0302320, IMG submission 202130) | Peat permafrost microbial communities from Stordalen Mire near Abisko, Sweden - Bog_T0_3 | ecosystem: Environmental > Terrestrial > Soil > Wetlands > Peat | place: Sweden: Abisko, Stordalen Mire...
CAACAGAGCTGCTTGATCCTGCGAGCAGTCGGACCTAAGCGCCCTGTTCGGGAGGGCGAAGATGAGCAAGACGATACGGCCTTTTCTATCTGCTATGCAAGGTGCGCCCCGTCTCAGGGGTAAGCATCTTTCGGGAATCGCGGCTCTCTACTGCTGCCTGTTTCTCGCGTTTGCGTCCAGTGCCGATTCGCAGGGAGCCGCAAACGAATGGACGTGGATGAGCGGTAGCAGCACAATGACTTACTCTACGCAGTTCTCTGAATACGGGCAGCCGGGGGTATACGGCACCCTGGGAACACCCGCACCTGGGAATGTCCCCGGAAGCCGCTCCGGCGCTTCTACCTGGACAGACAAGAGCGGCAACCTCTGGCTCTTTGGAGGCGACGGTTTCATCTCAATCGGTAGCGCCGGCACCCTCAACGATCTCTGGGAGTTCAATCCTTCCACAAACGAATGGGCGTGGATGGGTGGAAGCAACGAGGTAAGTCTTTTTGCCGGCGGAAATTATGAGCATCCCGGAGTCTGGGGTACCTTGGGCAAGCCTGCCGCTGGAAACATCCCCGGAAGTCGAGAAGAGGCTGTCGGTTGGACCGACAACAACGGAAATCTCTGGCTTTTCGGGGGTTATGGAATAGATTCAACTGAAAATGTGGGCTCGCTCAACGACATGTGGGAGTTCAATCCCTCCACAAATCAGTGGACATGGATGGGCGGAAGCAGCACATTGAAGTACATCTCAGACCCGGAAGATGCATATGGGCAGCCGGGGGTATACGGCACCCTGGGAACACCCGCGCCCGGAAACATTCCCGGAGGCCGCTACGGCGCTGTGACCTGGACTGACGGCAGCGGGAAATTCTGGCTCTTTGGCGGCCTCGGGTACGATGCGAACGGCACCTGGGGCGATCTCAATGACCTTTGGGAGTTCAATCCTTCCACCAACGAATGGACCTGGATGGGCGGCAGCAACGACGTGCCCTGCTATGACTGCGGCCAAGCCGGAGTCTACGGCACGTTGGGAACGCCGGCGGCTGGAAACATCCCCGGAGGCCGTTTGTTAGCAGGCAGCTGGACCGACAAGAGCGGAAACCTCTGGCTCTTTGGGGGTCTGGTGAACCCTTCTGGAACGTTGAACGACCTCTGGAAATTCAGTCCTTCCGCAAATGAATGGGCCTGGATGGGGGGAAGCACAGCCGCCGATGCGAACTACCCCGGAAGCCCGGGCCCGGTGGGAACGCCTGGTCCCGATTACATCCCCGGAGATCGCGATTTAGCTTCGGGCTGGACAGATGATGCCGGGAATCTCTGGCTCTTCGGGGGTACTCGCTACACCAGTCTACAAATCTCCGGCGGCCTCTGGGTTGAGTTCAACGACCTGTGGGAGTTCAATCCCGCGACCGACGAATGGGCGTTGATGGGCGGGGGCAACTCTGTAGGCGGCTGTTTGACCTGGAACCACACGGAGAATTGTGGTCTGCCCGCAGCGTATGGCACGTTGGGAACGCCTGCTCCCGGAAATTTCCCGGGAAGCCGCGTGGGTGCTTTGAGCTGGACAGACAGCAGCGGCAACTTCTGGCTTTCTGGGGGTCAGGGCTTCGACGCCAACGCCAATTACGGTATTCTCAACGACCTGTGGAAATATCAACCGCCCAGCGCCTTATCGCCCGCAGCCACCCCAACCTTCAGCGTGACGGCAGGGGCCTACGCCACGCCGCAGATGGTGACCATCTCCGATGCAACGCCTGGTGCAACTATCTATTACGCGATTAACGGGACCCCGACTACCAGTTCGACGGTCTACAGCAGTTCCATCACCGTCGCGTCCACAGAAACGCTGGAAGCGATTGCAACGGCCACGGGCTACGGCACCAGCGCCGTGGCAACCGCCGCGTACAGCATCGCATTGCCGCCCTGGGCGCAAACCATCACCTTTGCCGCTCTGCCCGACGAGACTACTGCAACCCCTCCTTTCCAGCTCGACGCTTCGGCCAGTTCCGGACTTCCTGTCAGCTATTCGATGGGCGGGTCTGGTGCAATGAGTTGGACGTCGGGCGCATCCATGCCAACCGCGCTCTCCACCGCAATGGCGGCAGCGCCGGGAGACGGAATGCTCTACTTTGCCGGTGGCACAACGCCCGGCTATAGCAAGCAGGTCAACACGATGCAGCGGTACAACCCGGCGACCAACACGTGGAGCAACATGGCGCCGATGCCGACGGCCCGCTACGAGGGGGTTGCAGCGGCGATTAACGGCATTATTTATGTGGCGGGTGGCTGGGGCGCAACCCTGCCAAACAGCACGCTTGAGGCGTACAACCCGGCAACCAACACCTGGGCCAGCCTGGCTTCGATGCCCCACTTGAGCGGCTGCTCCGAGGGAGGGGCCATCAGCGGCAAGCTGTATGTCTTTACGCCCTGCAACGGCTATAGCGTGAGCCCCAACCCTAGTCTGCTCGACGTCTACGATCCGGTTGCCAATAGCTGGACCATTCTCCCTTCCGGCCCAAACTCGCATGTTGCAGGCGCGGGCGGAGTCATCAACGGCAAACTCTACGTCGTGGGCGGCGGGGGCAACAGCGGGCCGGACACAGCCATCCTGGACGTCTATGACCCGGCGAGCGGCTGGAGCACCCTGGCTCCGATGCCTGTCGCCCTGAACAACATGGGGGGCGGAGTTATCAATGGGAAGCTTTACGTTGCGGGCGGCGCCAACGGCACGAATCTTTACTCGACCGTGTATGTGTACGACCCTGCAACGAACACATGGAGCACCGGGCACTCGATGTCGACCGCGCTCGGAAGTATGGCTGCGGTCACGTCGAACGGCGCGCTTTATCTGGCGGGCGGGACAAACAGCAGCGGCGCCGTTGTGGGCGGGCTGGAGATTTTGAGTGCCGCCAACACTTGCACCGTTTCCGGCAACACCGTCACAGTGACTGGAGTCGGCACTTGCACGGTAACCGCATCGCAGCCCGGAAATGCCAATTACAGCGCAGCCGTTCCTGTTTCGCAGACGTTCAACATTGTCCTGGCCGTGCCCACTGTCACCGTCTCTCCGTCTTCATCCAGCATCCCCGTGACGCAATCCCTGACGGTAACAGTCGCGGTGAGCGGCGGTACAAGCACTCCCACGGCGACTGGCTCAGTGAAATTGACCAGCGGCAGCTACACCTCTGCCGCGGCCACCTTGAGCAGCGGCGGCGCATCCATCAACATCCCGGCCGGTTCGCTGGCCGCAGGGACAGATACACTGACAGTCACCTACACGCCGGACCCCGCCAGTTCTTCGATCTACAACAGCGCATCGAATACGGCCCAGGTGACTGTGACGAAGGTTATGCCCACGGTGACGGTGACACCGTCTTCATCGAGCGTATCCACTGCGCAAGCCCTGACGGTGACGGTTGCGGTCAGCGGCGGCACAGGCACTCCCACGGTCACTGGGTCGGTGGTCCTGACCAGCGGCAGCTACACATCCACGTCCACGGCGCTTACCAGCGGGAGCGCAAGCATCATCATTCCCGCCGGTTCCCTGTCTACGGGCGCCGACACGCTGACGGCCACCTACACGCCCGATGCAACGAGCTCCCCCATCTATAACGGGGCATCGAACACCGCCGCTGTCACCATCACCACTCCCACCTTCACGATTGCAGGAACAGCGGTGACAGTCACACGCGGCGCAACTACTGGGAACACATCCACAATCACCGTGACACCTGTCGGAGGCTTCACGGGCAGCGTCTCGCTGACGACCGCCATCACCGCGAGCCCAAACGGCGCGCAATATATGCCCACGATGGGCTGCGGTTCAACCAGCCCGGTGGTCATCTCCGGCGCCGGGGCCGGCACAGCGACCCTTACTGTAACCACCACGGCTCCCACCAGCGGCGCCTTGGTTTATCCCAGACTCCCCGGAACTCCCTGGTATGCGGCCGGCAGCGCGGCTTTGGCCTGCCTGCTGCTCTTCGGCATCCCAGGGCGCCGTCGCAGTTGGCGAACGATGCTGGGAATGCTGGCGATTCTTGCAGCCCTTGCCGGAGGAACACTTGCTTGCGGGGGAACAGGAGGGGGCGGCGGTGGCTCTGGCAACCCCGGCACCACGGCTGGCGCTTACACCATCACAATCACAGGTACTTCGGGAAGTACAACGGCCACAGGGACCGTCACGGTGAGCGTGCAGTAGCGACTGCGGGAAAGGAACGCCGGCGTCCACATTCTGCTGGGTGCGCCCCGGGGTGGTGCGGATTCCCGTGTCCCGCACCCGTCAAGTTTCCACAATCCCGCGCGCCCACCCGGCCCCATCTGAGAGAATGAATGCTTGACTATGAGCACGGACAATCTACTCTCGCTGAAAGACGATATGGTGGCCTTTATTGAGGGCCATGGGCTGCAACGTCTTCCCGGATACGTTACCGAGGACATCCCTTCCATTCTGTGGGAAGGCCAGGACAACCCCGACTCCTGGAAAGACTTTGTCGAGATGGCGAAGCACGTGGGCGCTCCGTTTGTGACCTTCAGTGAGATGAGCCTGGAGCGCGAAGATCTGGACGCACTGGTGGAGGAAGCGGGGGAGATGAACTTCCCCGATGAAGAAGCCACGGAACTGGTGGAGGCGCAATGGTTGCGCAAGTACTCCGGCATGCTGGGGTATATTCAGCTCGGCTTTGTCTACCAGGGGCTGGTGTTTCTGCACGAAACAACGACCGAGTGGTATGAGCGCTTCCAAACGCTGCTTGAAGACATTGAAGGCTTTCAGGACATCGTGATCGACGACACGAACCGAGTCGACGACGAGGACGAGTAAGCCGCGTGAGCCCGGCCGTGCCCGCCAACTCCGCAGGCCAATCCGCCCCTGCAAGCAACACAACTACCTCGACCCGCAAACACCCGCGTCAACGCTGGATTCTGGCCGAGCCTCACGCTGAGGCTGCGGAAGCGCTGGCCGCGGCGGCACGCCTGCCGCTTGTGCTGGCGGAGCTGCTGGTGGCGCGCGGCATCACGCAAGCTGACGAAGCCTTCGCTTTTCTGAATCCTGAAGCGGCGCAGCTTTGCGATCCCATGCTGATGCTGGGCATGGCCGCCGCAGTTGACCGGCTTGAAGCGGCGATTGCGCGCCAGGAGCCGGTGCTGCTTTACGGCGATTATGACGTGGACGGCACGACTGCAGTGGTTTTGTTGAAGACGGCGATCGAGATGCTGGGCGGGACTGCGCGTTTTCATGTTCCCCATCGTTTGCTGGAAGGCTACGGGCTGCAATCGAGCGTGCTGGAAGCGGCTTACGCCGACGGCGTGCGGCTGGTGATTACGGTCGACACGGGGATGAGAGCCTTTGCCGAGGCGGAGACGGCGCGCAAGCTGGGCCTCGATTTGATCATCACCGACCACCATCTTCTGCAGGCGGGAGACGCGGTGCCCATCGCGCTGGCGATCCTGAATCCGAATCAGCCGGACTGTGCGTACCCTGAGAAATCGCTTTGCGGCGCTGCCATTGCGCTGAAGCTGGCACAGGCTGTTCTGGAGCGCCGAGACCCGGCGCGGACCCGTGAAAAGACGCTGCCCAGCTTTTTGAAGATGGCTGCGATTGCGACGATTGCCGATGCGGTGCCGCTGCGCGGGGAAAATCGCGTGATCGCCGCTCTCGGGCTGAAGGAACTGCGGAGGCCCGCGGGGGCTGGGCTGCGCGCGCTGTTCCAGGCTGCGGCGCTTGACCCGGCGGCCAAGGAGATTACGGGGTTCGATGTGGCTTTCAGGCTGGCTCCGCGCATCAACGCGGCGGGGCGCATGGACGTGGCCTCGGAAGTGATCGAGCTGTTCTGCACGCGCGATGCGGGGCGTGCGTTTGAGCTGGCCGGTAAGCTGGAGCGGCTGAACCGCGAGCGGCGCGATACCGAGGCCTTGGCGCTGACTGCGATTGAAAAACGGCTGGCGGGGGATGGCGAGTTGGCCACCGAACTTGCTTCTGACCGGCTGCTGTTGATCGATGGCGACGGCTGGCACCGCGGCGTGATCGGCATTCTCGCTTCGCGCGTGGTGGAGCGCACGGCGAAGCCGGCTATCGTGGTCAGCGTGGAAGACGGCGTGGCGCACGGCTCGGGCCGCTCGGTCGACGGCTTCCAATTGCTCAACGCGATCGAAAGCTGCGGCGACCTGTTCACGCGCTTTGGAGGCCATGCCTTCGCGGTGGGCTTTGCCATGCCGGCCGAGGCGCTGCCGGAGTTGAAGCGGCGGTTGCGGATGTATGCCGAGGAGCATTTGGCGGCGCGCGAGCCCGAGCATCTGCTGCACATTCACGCCGTGCTGCCTCTCGATCGCATTACGCCTGTGCTGGCAGGCTGGTTGCGCAAACTGGAGCCGCTGGGGCATGGCAACCCGGAGCCGCTGTTTGTGGCTCGCAGGGCGAGGCCGGTGTCTGCGCCGCGATTGATGAAGGAGCGGCACCTTAGGCTGGAGCTGATGCAGGATTCGGATAGTTCGGCCGCGCCTGTCGGCTCAACCGGAGTCATCCGCGCCGTCGGATGGAACCTGGCCGCGCGCTCCGCGGTGCTGGGATTGACCAAGGGCAGCTTGATCGACATCGCTTACCGTATTCGCGAGAACGATCACCCGCAATATGGCGGCCTCGAAGTGGAAATCGTTGGCATGGAGCCGGCAGACGCCTGACATAGCAAGGCCCACGGCTTACCGTGGGCCTTTGAACTCAGATTTAAGGCGTTAGCCTTACCGGCCTTTGTTGGGCTCAGCGTGCGCCGCGGGCGCCGCATGTTGCGGAGGGGCTGCGCGAGCCACTGGCGCTGCACGTTGGGGAGGAGCCTGGCGTTGCGGTGGGGCTTGGCGGGCTACCGGAGCTGCGCGTTGGGGAGAAGCCTGGCGTTGCGGTGGGGCCGAGCGAGCTACCGGCGCGGCGCGTTCCGCCGGCGCAGCACGTTGCGGGGGAGCCATGCGCGCTGCCGGTGCTGCACGTTCTGGAGGCGCAGTGCGTTGCGAAGGCATAGTGCGCGCTACCGGCGCACCATGTTGTGTGGGTGCGGCGCGGCCTGCTGGAGCGGTGCGCGTTGTGGGCGCCGTGCGGGACGCGGGAACTGTGCGAGCCGTTGGAGCAGTGCGTGCGGCCGGACGGCTGTTTTCTCTTGGCAAGGAGCGCTGTACAGAACCATTGCGGGGTTGCGCTTCAGCCTTCGGAGCATTCATTTCCGAGGGCCTCGCCGCTGCCGCACCGGCAGGCGCAGCATGCCTTTCCTCGGCAAGCGGCTTGGCGGCAACCAGCGTAGCCGGATGCCCGCCATTGGACTTGGCAAACGAGGTCTTTTCTGACCGGGCAGCCGTAGCGTGTTGCGTCTGGAAGCTGGTGGCTCCCACATGATGCTGACTTTCAGCCACTCGCTCAGAGGCTGAAGCCGTATGCTGAACGCCGCCGGGTCCGCCATTGTAGGAAACGCGATTGTTGTTCACAATCGTGTTCCGTTCCACAATCGAACGGTCGGCATAGGTGTTATGAATAAAGCTCCGATTCACATTGACGGCCGCCGTGTTGTAGGCAAAATTCCCGCCGCGCCACTCGCCGCCGGCAAAGCCCGTTCCAGAGTAACCGTAGCCGTAGTTCACGCCGCCATAATACCCCACGGTCTGGCCCCAGTAGCCGTCGTGAAAGCCATAGTTGCCGTCATTCCAACCCCAGTAGGGGGGCGTCCACAGCGCGCCTTCGTAGGGAGCCGGCACCCATGCGCCGGGAACCCAGTAGTAGTCGCCTTGATCCGGGTCGTAAGCCCAGTAGCCCGGCGTCCACATCAGGTTCGGCTGCGGGCACATGGGCTGCTCATACACCGGCAGAACCGGCGGAGCGAAATTGACGCTGACGAACAGTTGCCCGTAAGAAGACGCGGAGATCACCGAGCCCAGCAGGCAGAGGATGAGAAATCGGAGGGTGCGAAGGATGGGCATGAGAAGAACCTCCTGGTTCTTTCAAGGCCGCGCCGCTTGGAGGAGTCGATTCACTCGCGCAGGGCAAGGACTTGCATTGACTCAGCCAGACTAGCCGGAATTTTATTGGCAATCTGGTCAAATCGGCTCAGGAGGTTCTTCTCTTCGGCCCATCGAAACTCAGTACCTGTAACTAAGCCCCATGCCCACGACATGCCGCGCCTGCAGGTTCACGGGCATGGTCACAACCGGTGGCCCGAACGCGGGGTTGGTGGGATTGAAAAAGGGGTTGCCAACATAGATGGATCCGATGTTTCCCGCCACCTGTCCCACGCCGATATCAAACGCGAAGTGTGGCTTGTCCCTCTGCGTAATGCGCACCGCGTAGTCCAGGGTCGTGGGGATATGGGCGGTCATCAGCGGGTACGACGCAGGATTGCAGAACCCTGCAAGCTCGCACTGATAAAGCGCCGCGTTCAGCAGGGTATTCAGATTCACCGCGGTTTTTGGCTCCTGCGTGAATCCCGCCGAGGGCACAGCCACGATGCCATGTCCGAGCGGCAGCGGAATGCCCAAACCACCGAAGAACCGCCCGCCAAAGCGAGTGCTCTGGCCGCCAATGCCGAAGATCGTCGCATTGGTGGCCTTCCAGCCCAGGTTCAGCAGGAACGGCACAGGAGGTTTCGCCCAGGTCTTGGTCAGGGCAATGTACGCGTCGCCGTTGGTGTACGCCTTGTCCGTTCCCGTCAGCGTCTTGTTGGCCGCGCCCGAGACAAAGTGGTCGCCTGTACGAATCACGCCGCCGACCGCAATGCCCGGCATCCACGTGCCGAACTGCCCGTCCTTGATCGCGACGACCTTGCCGTGGATCACGTTCATGCCGGAGTAGTTCCACAGGTTGCTGAGACCGAGCGGTGTGGCCGTAGTGGTGGGCTGGTCTCCAAACTGATGAACACTGCGCGTGTAGCCGGCCTCTGCCCGGCTGGCAAAGCTCTCGGTAATGCTGAAGGTTTCAATATTACCGATGACCGTCGCAGCATTAATGAAATGGAAGCCGATGGCGGGGTGCGAGAAGAACTGGCCCTTATCCGCGTAGACCACATATGCGGTGGGCGTCAAAAATCCACCGGTTTGCCCTTCAAGGGTCAGGTTTTGCGCGTGGAGCGGACTGGCTAGAGACAACACGGCCGCAAGGCAGCCGCAAACAGAGGGCATGAGGGAACGACGAAGGTTCAATTTACTACTCCAGTTGGAGAGCCCGCCGCGGTGGGCCTGCCCTCCGAATACATTTGGAAATTAAACCTCTTGTAACACACCGGAAGCAGACCCGTCTTCCCCAATCGTCACAGTGGTAGACTCAGCCCATGCCGCGCGGTCTGTTCATCACCTTCGAAGGCCTGGATGGTTCGGGCAAAACCACGCAAATCAAGCGTTTGGCTGCGTGGCTTCTGAAACGGAAGCTGAGCCAGAACGATATCGTCCTGACTCGCCAGCCCGGCGGGACCGAGACCGGCGACCGCATCCGCGCGCTGGTTCTGGACTCCCGCTCGACCGGCCTGGCGCCGAAAACCGAAATGGCGCTGATGTTTGCCGATCGCGCCCAGGCCATCGCCGAAGTCATCGAGCCCGCCCTCGACGCCGGAAAAATTGTGCTCTGCGACCGCTTTACCGATTCCTCCGAGGCCTACCAGGGCGGTGGGCGCGAGCTGGGTTCCGAGGTTGTGCTTGAATTTCACCGGCTCATCTGCGGCAATCTGCAGCCTGACCTCACGCTCCTGCTGCTGCCGTCGCTCGAGGGCTCGCTGGCCCGCGCGCGGGTTCGCAATCAGCGCGTCGCTGCGCAAACCGGCGAGAATGAGAATCGATTTGAAACCGAGCAGGATGCTTTTTTTGGCCGCGTCTGGCAAAAATACCACGAAATTGCTGCGCGCGAGCCGGCACGCGTCGTCCTGATTGAAGGCGACCTGACCATCGAAGAAGTCCACGAGAAAATTGCCGCTGCGGTTGCGGCGCGGCTGCTGCAGGCCGGGTCAGGACTCCCAGACGCCGAGGAGACGCCGTAAGAGCACCAACTCGCCAAGGTGATAGGCGTTGTGATCGGCGGCTACCAGCGCTTCGCGCAAAATGGTCTGCCCTTCACCGTGCGGAATCTTCGCATAGAGATCGGTGTGTTCATCGGCCACCAACTCGCACATCGCCTTGAGATCCTCGCAAAAGGTATTCACGCTTCGGTCCCAGGCCTTCGGGTCGGGAGGGACTGCGCTGCCTGGCCAATACTCGTCGGGCCACTTCGGCGACACATGCTTGGGATTCCGTGAAAACTCAAGAATGTCCCACTGGGCGATGCGGAGATGTTCCAGCACCTCCCATGGCGAATGCGCGGCGCCCTTGGGCCGTTTGCCGCGCACCTCGGCGGGAAAATCCTTCATCGCCTTCTCGAATTCTGTGTGCGCGTGGCCGCCCTTGAGCAGTTCCACCAATTGTTGCCGAAGAATCGCGTCGTGTTGCATGGCTGCCGTCCCTTTTCTGTCCCGGCGAAGTTGATCCTCACCGAATGAGAGATTCGCCAGCCGAATGAAAGGATGCCATCTAAAGTTGGCGGAGAGCGGGCCCGCACCTTTTTATTTGAACTCTCCGAAATGCACGTCCTCGGGCGCCGAAGGTTCATCGAGATCCTGGAACGTCGTGGCCGGTCCGAGATTCGCCGGGTCGGTCCACGACGCAAGCGCCCACACCACCTGTTTCGACGGCGTCACCTCGATCAACTGCACGCTTTCGGGCACGTCTTTCGCGTTCGCGCTCCACTCGTTGCCCCAGTTGTTGATGACCGTGTTTCCGTTCGGCAGGCGCCAGGCATTTTGCAGGCTCGATAATTTGTAACCGGGCGCGTCGGCCGGCGTCCAGTTCCACACCGTGTCGCCACGGCGCGTCACCTCGCGCACGCCCTGGTGATCGGTGATGAGCACATTGCCGTTTTTCAACTGCGACACGCCCCAGGATGTATCCCCTGGAAACGACCACAGCTCGTTTCCATTCGAGTCGTACTCCACCACTTTGCCAAGGTCGTGGTGGGCCACCAGCACCGTGCCCTGCGCGGTGAGCCGCATGTGGCGGAACTGGGCGTGCGTGCTCGATGGCTGCTTTGTCTTGAGCGGGAACTCCCTTTCGATGGCGCCGGTGGCAATGTTCACCACGCGCAACAGCGCAGGATCGCCGTTCTGGATATACATCACGCGGTCGTTGCCGATGGGCACGGCGGTATGCACCTCGTGCCCTGCCGGAGCGTCGTAGTTCCAAACCACCTTCTTGCCGGGCGTGATCTCGGTAACGCCGTACTGATGCGTGAAGAGGATGTTCCCGTTCGACAGCATGGTTGCGTCGCTGATTTCTCCCTTGCCCGCTGGATCGCTATAACTCCACACGATCTTGCCGCCGCGCACGATGAAGATGTTGCGCTGATGCGACTCGCCGGCGTACATGAAGTCGTGTTGCGCGAGGCCTTTGCCCGGCAGGGTGGCAGGAACGGACTGCGTCTGCGCGCAGACTCCGCCGCAAATTCCAATCACCGCCAGGGCGATTGCCAAATTCAATCTCATTTGAGCTTTCCTCCTCGAACTTTCCTGCGCATGTTTCTCCCGCCGCAGGTTGCCCGCCAAAGAGCATACACGGGGCTCACTGCATTCGTCCTGCTTTTCGTGAGGTGAACGCGGGGTCAGGATTCTGGCAACATGCCGCTTGCCATTACCAACCCACTTGGCGCATGCGCTCAAGGATAGCCGAACTGTATCGATTCATGCGCTCGGGCCGCCGCTTCAGGGGAGCGGGCAAAATGGCAGCGAGCCGTGCCGCCTGTTCCCGGCCGATATTCCGAGCCGCGGTTTTGTCGTGGTAACGGCACGCCTCCTCTGCACCATAAACACCCGGGCCCCATTCGACTTCGTTGAGATAGAGCTCCAGAATGCGCTGCTTGCCGAGCACCAGTTCCGCCACCGGCACAAGTGTGGCCTCCGCTCCCTTGCGAAGGATCGACCGGCCGGTTCCGAAGAACAGGTTTTTGACCAGTTGCTGCGTCAGGGTAGAGGCTCCACGCGTGCGGCCGCCTTCCA
>Ga0302320_10023717_pt1 | contig 12025 bp, 10 predicted proteins | sample Bog_T0_3_FD_202130 | JGI IMG/M metagenome (GOLD analysis project Ga0302320, IMG submission 202130) | Peat permafrost microbial communities from Stordalen Mire near Abisko, Sweden - Bog_T0_3 | ecosystem: Environmental > Terrestrial > Soil > Wetlands > Peat | place: Sweden: Abisko, Stordalen Mire...
CTTAATCTTCAACTCTTCGGCGTCTGGAAGTCCAAGGTCAGCAAAGACGTTGCCGGAACTGATCTCGAATTCAATGCCGTTAACGGCGCGTCTTGTCATTTCGAGTCTCCTTTGCTATCACTTCTGCTGCCTTGAGCCTCAATCGGATGGTCTCCATATCCTTCTTCGGCGTAGCGATTCCGCTCTTGCTCTTCTTCTGAAAACAATGCAGAACAAAGATTGCTTCCTGGAATCGAACGGTGTAAACGGCACGATAGGTCCCATCCGCGTCGTCCTCAACTACCTCCAACACCCCGGCGCTTCCAAAACCTTTGAGAGCTTTGGCTGAATCGTGCCGCTCGCCGTTTTGAGCAAAATGCAAAGCGTGTCCAAAGAACCTTCGCACAAGAACAGGAAGGGACATCAGGTCTTTTTTGCTACTTCCAATCCAGATGATCGGTAGTTCGGGATTTCTTACCATTGAATTATACCAGAAAAGGAATAGTGCAAAGGGACCGTCGATCTACAAATGCAAAAGGAGGGGATTTACACCCCTCCTTTTGTACGACCACAACAATGAAATGAAGGCCTAGTCGTTATAGTTCAGCCCTTCCAGCCCAAGAAACACCGCACCGGAGCCCAGCTCCTCTTCGATGCGCAGCAACTGGTTGTACTTGGCGATGCGGTCGGTGCGGCTAACCGAACCGGTCTTGATCTGGCCCACGCCTGTCGCCACAGCTAGATCGGCGATGAATGTATCTTCCGTCTCGCCAGAACGGTGCGAGATCACAGACGTATACCCGTAGCGTGCGCCAAGCGCGATCGCTTCCAGCGTCTCGGTGACGGTCCCAATCTGATTGACCTTGATCAGGATGGAGTTGGCCACGCCCTCCTCAATACCGCGCTGCAACAGCTTCACGTTGGTGCAGAAGATGTCGTCGCCAACCAGCTGAATCCGGCCGCCCAGCTTGTCGGTCAGTATCTTCCAACCTTCCCAGTCGCCCTCTGCCAGGCCGTCTTCAAGCGAGACAATCGGGTACTGGCGAATCCAGTTGTCGTAGAAGTCAACCATCTGTTCACTGGACAATTCGCTCTTGTCGCCCTTTTTGAAGACATACTTCTGCTTTTCCGTGTCATAGAATTCGCTCGACGCTGGGTCAAGCGCAATGGCGATCTGCTCGCCGGGCTTGTAACCGGCCGCCTCAATGGCTTCCAGAATCAGTTCGATGGCTTCCGCATTGGACTTGAGCGAAGGAGCAAAGCCGCCTTCGTCACCAACGGCCGTGTTGTAGCCCTTCTTCTTGAGCACGCCCTTCAGCGTATGAAAGGTCTCCGCGGCCCAGCGCAGCGCATCGGAAAACCGTTCCGCGCCCACCGGCATGATCATGAATTCCTGAAAGTCCACGTTCGAATCGGCATGCGCGCCGCCATTCAGCACGTTGAGCATGGGCGTCGGCAAAATGCTGGCGTTTACCCCACCAAGATAGCGGTATAGAGGAATCTCAAGCGTCTGTGCCACGGCGCGCGAAGCGGCCATCGAGACCGCAAGAATCGCATTGGCGCCGAGCTTGCCCTTGTTCGGCGTGCCGTCGAGCGCGATCATGGTCTGGTCAATGAGTCTTTGATTAGCCGCGTCCAGGCCTTCCAGCTCAGGCGCGATCACGGTTTCCACGTTCTCCACGGCCCGCAAAACGCCCTTGCCCCCAAAGTGTGTCTTGTCGCCATCGCGCAGTTCTACCGCTTCAAGCTCGCCAGTAGAGGCGCCCGAAGGCACTATGGCGCGGCCCAATGCGCCGCTTTCAAGAATTACGTCCGCTTCCACGGTCGGGTTGCCGCGCGAGTCTAGAACTTCGCGCGCACGAATTGCAACAATTTCAGTCATATCGCTCCTCATAATGCGGTGCAGCAGCCTGTCATTCAGTTTCGGACGGCGATCCACGGCAAGAGTTTCTCCGGCGGCGCTTTGAATGGTTTCCAAAAGCTCGTGCACGTAGGGATTGTCCTCTCCGTCCAACGCCCAACAATCTTCTTCCAACCTACGGATTCTAACAAATCATGCCGTTCCAAACTGTGTAATGGCGGTCACACAACGGTTAAGTTCTTGCGATCACCGCACGCGCCAAAAAGCCCCGTACCCCATTCATTCGCTCTTTTCTGGCGAATGAGTGGGAACCCATAAAACTCAACCGCCCCGCCCCTGAGGAGCACCAGCCAACACCGCACCGGGGGTATCTTCGCTGATTCGTGCCGTCGATGGCACCCCGGCTGCATGCCCGGCTTCTCGACGAACCAGATCCAAGCTAGCCTGAAAGTGGGCGAATTTCCGCGCAGGCGTGTTTTTTTAGCCACGCGCGAAACTCACCGCCACAAATGGGGTTTCAACATGCAGGGATTGTTATGCCCGCCCAAGGAGATTCGGATGAACCGTCGCCTATTGACGTGCGCGTTGTTTCTCGCAGCCTCTGCCGCCCTGGGCGCGCAGCAGCCGAGCCAGTCCAACCCTTATGAGGGAACTTCGAATCCGCCCAAGGATGACCAGATTGTAACCACCACCAACCCGCAGCCCAAGCCACCGGCAGGGCATCCGTTGATCGCCCCCGCCGCCGCGCCGGCTCCAGCCGTTGATGCTCAGCCAACCTCCGTAGCCACGGTCGATGTAACCATCCAAACGCAGCCAAGTCCAGCCCCTCCCGCGGCCAGCGATCCCGATGCCGGCCCGGTTTCCGGTCAGCCGGTGCAGCGCGCTCCAGCGCCAGTCTTGACAGCTCGCGCAGCCGAGCCCGATCCAGACGGTGACATCGTGCATCCCGTTCCACTTGGCCCCGGACAGTTGGGCGATGGCACCCACATCACTGTCAAGCTGCTTGACCGGCTCTCCACCTGGGATAGCCAGAAGGGCGAACCCTTCCGCAGCCAGGTTGCCGAAGACGTGTTGCAGGGCGGCCAGGTCGTCATTCCCGCGGGGACGGAGATTGACGGCACCGTGGTTCAGGCTTCAAGCGGTCACTTCGGCGGACATGGCTCCATGCGTCTACGGCCCGAGGCGGTGATTATGGCCAATGGAAGCCGCTACATGCTGCATGCCATGGTTACCGCAACTCCGGGCTCCAGAACCCGCCTTGGAGATGAGGGAACCATCCTTCCCCCCTCGCGCGTGAAGCGCGACGCAATTGAATATACGGGCGTGGTTGGAGCTGGCGCAGCAACCGGCGCGGTTCTTGGCGGACCGATTGGCGCGGTAGCTGGCGGGGCAATTGGAGCTGGCGCGGTCACCACCCATCTACTGGTCGACCACCCACAGGCAACGCTTGAGGAGGGAACAATCCTCCAGTTCACGCTTACTGATACTCTCAGCCTCACTCCAGAAGGCGCGCCCGGCAGCTAAAGCACATCACACGCCAGGCCTGCTAAACTCCCGTTCGGGAGGGGGTTGGACATGGTTGACGTCGTCTCCGAGATCCGCACCGTTGGAGTGGTAGGCGCAGGGACCATGGGTTCCGGCATCGCTCACGTCTTTGCGCGCTCTGGTTTCCGCGTGCTCTTGTGCGATGTGGATAGGAACGCCCTCGTCAACGCGCTCTTGCGCATCCGCACTAACCTGAGCCGCGAGGCTGCCAAAGGGAAGCTGACCGAAGAGGAAATCGCACCAACGTTATCCTGCATCGCGGACACAGTCGATCGCGAAACCCTGAGCGCGGCGGAATTCGTCATTGAAGCAGCCTCGGAGCGATTCGACTTAAAGGCCGATATCTTTGCTTCCCTCGATCGCATTCTGCCCGCGCACGTCATCCTTGCCACCAACACTTCTTCCATTTCCATCACCAGGTTGGCGGCGCAGACCGGCCGTCCGGCGCAGGTCATCGGCATGCACTTCTTCAACCCCGTGCCGGTTATGGCGCTGGTCGAAGTCGTGCGCGGCCTGGCCACTTCCGATGAGGCCTTTGAAATCGTCAACGCGCTGGCCCTCAAGCTGGGCAAGACGCCCATTGCCGTCAACGACGCGCCCGGGTTTGTCTCCAACCGCGTGCTCATGCCGCTCATCAACGAGGCCGCCTTCGCCGTCATGGAAGGCGTAGCCACTCCGGAAGCCGTCGATCAGGTTTTCAAGCTCGGAATGGCCCACCCCATGGGCCCGCTAACCCTGGCCGACTTCATCGGCCTCGACGTCTGCGTAGATATTCTGCGCGTCCTCCAGGAAGGTTTCGGCGACCCAAAATACCGCCCCTGTCCGCTCCTGGTGCGCATGGTCGATGGCGGCTGGCTGGGCCGCAAATCCGGCCGCGGATTCTATCCCTACGAGAAGTAAGAGTTTGACAGACAAAAGCGTTCATCAATCAGATATTCCTTACCGAAAGTAAGGAATGCGGTAGGATTATAGGTATGGGGGTTCCGATGGCGACTGCGGCAGTCACTTCAAAAGGGCAAATCACGATCCCGATCGAGGTCCGTGAAGATTTGGGGTTGAAGGCCCATGATCGGATTGAGTTTGTCAAAATGGAAGACGGCAGGTACTTCATCCGGCCCAAGAAGGGGTCCATCATGAACCTGCGTGGCATATTCAAGTGGACGGGAAAGCCTGTCACAATTGAAGAAATGGATGAAGCCATTGCCGAACACATCCGGGAAGACTGGGCGCGATTTGAAAGGCAGCGAAGCGAATGATTGGGATCGACACCAACCTCCTCATTCGCCTGGCGATGCAGGATGATCCTATTCAATGTGCCAAGGTGGACTTGTTCCTGGCCAGCCTGTCGCGGCAGGAAGTTGGCTTTATCTCGCTCGTTACGCTCATTGAATCGGTATGGGTATTGGGGAAACGATACAACCGGTCCAAGCCTGACATCGTCCGATTCGTCCAGGAGTTATTGGACGCCCCCGAATTGACGATGGAAAGAGCGGAGGCAGTAAGCCAGGCACTGCAACGCTTCAAATCTTCACAGGCCGATTTTGCCGATTGCCTTATCGAGCGGTTAGGGGCGCTCGCGGGATGCAGGGAAACGGTTACCGTTGATCGGAATGCTTCTAAGTTTGCAGGGATGAGGTTGATCTAACTCACCACTCAGCCAGCCCAACGGAACCAACATCCCTCCCACCGCGTATAACTCTCCAAGCGCCCTCCCTCGGCGTCCAACCGTCATGCAGTCATTCTCCGACACTCTCGGCCAGGTCTTTCGCGCCATCCTCGCCAACAAACTGCGCAGCTTCCTGACCATGTTCGGAATCGCCTGGGGCGTTGGCTCGCTGCTCGTCCTGGTCGGCCTCGGAGAGGGTTTCCGCTCCGGACAGCATCGCAACCTCGCCAGCTTCGGCAACGACATCGTGATGATGTGGGACTCCACCATACCGGCAGTCGCCAATCAGCACACCGGCATGAGACCCTATCAATTCACGCTCGGCGACGAAGACGCCATTCGCGCCCTCCCACAGATAAAAGACGTAACCGGCTTTCTTAGCCGCGGAGACATGTACGAGGTTAGCGCATACTCCAACACCGGCGGCCAGGTCGTTGGCGTGGAGCCAAACTTCGCTCAAATGCGCTTCGTTCCCCTCGGCGAGGGGCGGTTCATCGACGCCCAGGATGTGGCTGACCGCCGCCGGGTCGTTGTTCTCGGTTCCAAGAGCGCAACCCTGCTGTTTCTCGGCCACCCGGCCATCGGCGAAAACATTATCATCAACGACGTATCGTTTGCTGTCGTCGGCCGCGTCGACCCCATCAGCCACGGCAATAACGACAGCGACAATCAAAAACTCTACATCCCAATCTCCATCATGCAGGAACTCTTCGCCTATAAGGGCGACAACGTTGCCCGCGACGCGCTCACTGGAGTCATCTACCACCCCACCACCAAGGGGGACAGCTCCCAGTCCGTCCCCGCCGTCCACAAGGTTATCGGCCTGCGGCACAACTTCGATCCCAACCTCAAAGATGCATTCGACGAGTGGGACACCATTCAGCAGGACAAGCTCGTCGGCGCCATCTTTGACGCTATGGATATCTTTCTCGGCGGCGTTGGCGTCGTAACCCTCGGCCTCGGCGCCGTCGGCATCATCAACATCATGCTCGTCTCCGTCTCTGAGCGCACTCGCGAAATTGGCGTGCTCAAAGCCATCGGAGCTACCAAGCGCGCCATCCTCGCGCAGTTCTTCTGGGAAGGCCTGCTGCTCACAGGCATCAGCGGACTGCTCGGCATTGCCCTCTCTGCCGGCCTGATGGCTCTACTCGACCACTTCTTCACGGGAGTCGTTCCCGGGTTCGATCCGCCGCGCCTCGTTCCCTGGTCCGCAGCACTCGCGATCGTTTCCCTTGTTCTTTGCGGCATTGCGGCGGGCCTCTATCCAGCCAGCAAAGCCGCAGCCCTCGATCCCATTGAAGCCCTGAGAAGAGAGTGAGGAAGACAGTTCATAGTTCGTAGTTCATAGTTCGTAGTTCATAGTTCACAGTTCTCAATGAGAAAAACAGTTCACAGTTCTTAGTTCTCAGTTTTGGTTGTGCGGGTGATTGCCGGGAAATGTGGACAACGTGATGGGATTGCGGCGAGTTTCTTAGCCCGAGTGTTGAGGTTGGCGATTCGTAACTGAGAACTAAGAACTGTGAACTGTGAACTAAGAACTGCCGACCAAAGGGAGGCTCATGCTAAAAGACATTCTCGGACAGGCCTGGGAAGCAATGGTCTACAACCGGCGCCGCACCGCCATCACCATGGTTGGCATGGCTTGGGGCATCGCCACCGTGGTGCTCCTGCTCGCCTACGGAGCAGGCTTCTCCCGCGCCATTCAAAACATCTTTGCTCAGTGGGGCATCAACCACATCGAGGTCTACCCCGGCCGCACCTCGCAGCAGGCCGGTGGAGACAAGGCGGGCACCAAGGTACGTTTTGACCTCGACGATGTGGACCGAATCTGGAGTTCGGTCCCCGACATCTCTGAGATAACACCAGTCATGTTTCAGGACGTCGTGGTCAAAAACGATCTCCACACCTACACTTGGTCTGTCAATGCCATGCGCCCCCAGGGCCTCGACATGCTCGCCATGGTAGTGGACGATGGCCGGGCCTTCAACGGGCATGAAGAACAGCAGCGCGCCCATGTTTGCGTCATCGGTCCAGACGCAAAGTCGAAGCTCTTTTCCGGCGGTTATGCCGTAGGCGAATCCATCCGCCTCAACGGTGTCCTTTTCACCATCGTGGGCGTGCTGCACCCAAAGATGGTCGAAGGCGAAAACAACATCAACACCGCCATCTGGATTCCATTCTCCACCATGAGCGACCTCAAGGACACAACCTGGATTGATGGTATCTGGTTCAATTACCGGGGCGACAACGAACTGGTCGAGAAGAATCTGCGCAACACCCTCGGCGCCGCGCATCACTTTGTCCCCTCAGACCATCGCGCCATCTTCGTCGCCAACCTTCAGACCCAACTGCACCAGTTTGCAATCGTCTCCATCGCGCTTCAGGCCCTGCTATCAATGGTCGGCGCACTCACCCTCGGCATCGCTGGCATCGGCCTCATGAACATCATGCTCGTAGCCGTGCAGCAGCGCACCCGCGAAATCGGAATCGAAAAAGCTCTCGGCGCCCGCAGGCACCACATCCTCATCCAATTCCTCGCCGAAGCTCTCGCAATTACCGGCGTCGGAGGCATCGCTGGTATTGCCCTCGCCTACACCGTCGCTATCTGCGCGGGTCGCATCACCTTTTACTCCGCCATTGCCAAAAACGCAGAGAATGCGGACATCCAACTCCTCATCTCCCCTACCTCCGTCCTCATCGCAACCGGAATCCTCGCTGTCGTTGGCCTCGTAAGCGGAATTATCCCCGCCGTTCGCGCCGCAAACCTCGATCCCATCGAAGCGCTCAGATACGAGTAAGCTCCCCGGCCGGCTGTGGGTGATTCAGAAGGGTTCGGGCTTCAGCCCGTACATTAAGTCCAGCACCAGCAACGTTGGGCTTTAGCCCCTGAGGGAGAATCTCTTCATGCGGGCTCACTACATTCTGGTCGGATGCTCGGCAGCGCCCCTCAGCCCCGCGTAACTTTCTTTTCCCGCTTTTGCTCATACATCGCCCGGTCCGCTTCGGTCATCAGTTCATCCAGAGTCTGTTGCCCATGTTCTTTCGCGGTGGCGTAGCCAACGCTGAACGTAAGCGGGAATAACTGCGTACTCACAGCGTTCCTCGCAATGCATGCTTCATCCAGCCGGTGGGCTGCAATCGAGATGGCAACGTGGCTGCATTGGCAAATTACCGCGAATTCATCCCCCCCGATTCGCCCGATCACATCCGTCTCGCGGAAGGTCTCTTTCAGCAATTCCGCTGTCTCATGCAGAAATGCCGAACCGATCGCGTGCCCCAGTGTGTCATTTATGTGTTTGAGGTTGTCCAGATCGATGTACAGTACCGACAGCGGGTGTTGAGTACGCCGCGCTACGCGCACCGCATGTTCACCCAGGATGGTAAATCCGCGGAGATTGTATAGGCCGGTCAACTCGTCGCGCAGGGTGAGAACGCGAATCTCCACCTCCATGCGGTTGACATACCAGCAAAGAATCATCAGCAGAACAAACGACAGCATCGCAGCAACCGAGGCGAGAATTGCCGTGGCATAGTGTGCGGGAATCCGTTGCCCCTGCACCATGTGGGCTCTGGCCACTTCGCGAACAAACGGCAACACCAGCAAAATTGGAGAAAGTCCCCGGGCGAGTCTGCCGCCAATTCCGCGCCCCAGAAAGATGGCGAATACCCCCTTGTCGGCACGGCAAAAGACGGTCAGAATGGTCAGAAATGCCATGCAGGTCAGCGTTTGCGGCGCTACCTTTACAGTCGGCGATATGCTGAAAAGACGCATCGCCCCAAACAGGTACCCGGAAACCAGAATTAGGATCAACAGGCACAGGCAGAAGGCGGCAACATCGGCTACGCGCGAAGCAAATTTTCTTCGCGCACGCATGAGAAGCAATTCGATTCCCAGGAGCAAATACCCGGTAGCCGACTGCGGGGACATCCTTCCCAGCATCCCAGGCGGGGGCCTTCTCTCGTAGATGAGTAACGCATCGAAGCCCAGGGAGATGCGGAACACATACTCTGCCAGAATGGCTGCGGCCAGCAGCACAAGCAGCCCGGCGAAGAGCAGACTCAGCCGATTCATTCGCGTGGAACTTCGCTGTTCGGTGAACCACAGGCTCAGTGCGCCGCAAAGCGCTGCAAAACCGGATTGTGACGTCATCAGCCTACAGCCATCGGGAAGAATCCCTCCCACGGCCGGAATGAGCCACCCTGCAATAGTTACCACAGCGATCAGCGCGACCACGGACAAAAAGGCGCGCCTAACCCAAGCCAAATTCGTAAGCAGGGCCGGGTCGGGTTCGCTGGGCGATAATGCAAGAAAGCGATTAGGCATCGTAAAAGGGGCAATACCCCCAAATTCTCGTTTCAGAAACTTGTCTAGCGATCTTTACGGTAAAGCCTGCGGGGATCTTCAGACGAGCCCTGACAACTGACAACTGACAACGTTCAATTGCAATGTTATCGCGTTACCGTTCCTTGCCGAAACCCTGCATTCTGCCTCTTCAACAGCTTGCCAATTTGAGCTGGGAAGGGAAGTCCGATTTTTCGAGAAATCCAATCGCCCTCCGCGCTGATACACTCTCGAATGGCCGCGGTGTGCTTCAGACCGCGTCCTCTATTTGAATCCCATGACACCTATCGCCCCAATTTCGACCATCAATGACCTCTTTTGCCGAGTAGCCTCGGCCGCAAACCCGCGCGCCGTTCTTTGGCAGGACGAGTTTGAGCAATGGCAACCCATTTCCTCTGACCAGATCTACCAGCGGGTCCGCGCCCTGTCCGAAGCGTTTCTCGGTTGGGGCGTGCAAAAAGGCGATCGCATAGCGCTGGTGGGCGAGAACCGTTGGGAGTGGGCCATCACTGACTTTGCCACCCTGGCCATTGGCGCCGTCGATGTGCCCATCTACCCCACGCTTACCGGTGAGCAGATAGCGGCGCTGGTCAGCGATGCCGCCTGCCGCGTTGCTGTGGTTTCCACCCGCCAGCAGTTCGATAAACTCAACGCCGTGCGCGGCAACACGCAACTGGAACGGATCGTGATCATGGACTCCGCCGGTCCGCCCGAGGGCGCCATCGCCTTCAGCACCTTGCTGGCGGGGGCCGATCAGCGCGGCAATTCGCGCGACCCCGTTTTCGATGCGCTTGTCCGTGCCGTGGAACCCAAGGATCTGGCCACCCTCATCTACACCTCCGGCACCACCGGCGAGCCCAAGGGCGTCGCGCTCACCCACGGTAACATTGCCGCGAACCAAAGCTGTGCCGCCGCGGAATTCGACTTCAATGCAACTGACGCCTGCATCTCTTTTCTGCCTCTTTCTCATATCACCGCCCGCGCTCTGGACTACGTCATGTACCTTCACGGAGCGCAGGTGGCCTATTGCTCAAAGTTCGACAAGCTTCCCCAGGTCATGCGCCAGATCAGGCCAACCGTCATCGTCGGGGTGCCGCGGGTATACGAGAAGATTCGTCAGGCCGTCGAGGGCCGCTCCGCTGCTTCCGCCGTAAAAAAGACCATGTTGACCTGGGCGCTCACAGTAGGCTCACGGCATTCCGATACTGTGTATAGCGCCGGCCAGCCACGATCGCTGGCTTGGAAGCTAGCCAACAAGCTCGTCTACTCCAAGGTGCGTGAAGCATTCGGCGGCCGCGTCAGAATCTTCGTCTCCGGCGGCGCGCCCCTCGGTATTGACACCGCGCGCTGGTTTGCCTCCGTCGGGATTGCCCTTTGGGAAGGCTATGGCCTCACCGAGACCGCGCCCGTAATCGCGCTGAATACCCCCCTCCACCAGCGCATGGGCTCCGTCGGCCGGCCACTGCCAAATATTGAATTGAAACTGGCCGAAGACGGAGAGCTCCTCGTTCGCGGTCCGTCGGTGTTTCCCGGTTACTGGCAAAAGCCCGCCGCCACGGCCGAATGCTTCGACCAGGATGGATGGTTCCGCACTGGCGACATCGCTCACCTCGACTCCGACGGCTATCTTTCCATCACCGACCGCAAGAAGGAACTGCTTAAGACTTCAGGCGGCAAAATGGTCGCGCCTCAGCCCATCGAGAACAAACTCAAGAACAACGTGCTGGTGGCCCAGGCCGCTTTGGTAGGCGACAAGCACAAGTTCATCTCCGCTATTCTTTCCCCCAATTTTGTTGCGCTCGAGGAATGGGCGGCCCATAACGGCATCGAGGCTAAGTCGCGAGCCGAACTCGTGGCCGACAGCCGCGTGACCGCGCTTTATGGAGACATCGTCAGTGAAGTAAATGGCGGTCTTGCCAACTTTGAGACGCTGAAGCGCTTTCGCGTCGTAGCCGACGAGTGGACGCAGGAATCGGGCGAGTTGACCCCCTCCATGAAGCTGAAACGGCGTGCAATCAATGCCCGCTACAAGTCGCTTATTGACGCCCTTTACGCCGACGAAGCGACCGCACGCGGCGAACTGGATAGGTAAGTCCCCTGCCAAGTTCTTGCTTATATACGCTGCGCTTGATCCACATGTGATGCAGGCCGCGAAAGAACGGCGCGCCCCACGCGCCGACAGCCAGCATGCTGCCAAACAGGATCACCGCGTCGATACTGAGCCGTCCCGCGCTCGACCAGTAAGCGTCCGGTGCAAGGTTCAGCCACAGTGCGAACTCGTCCAGCGTCAGCGCCGCGCCCACCCCGTAGCTGATCGACATAAGACGGCTGAAGAAAATCGAAAGCTCCGTATGTGCCTGCCCCAGATCGAGCAACCACCCGTAACCAACCAGCAGCAGAATAAGAATTCCCCATACCAGGTGATGAATGTGGTGCCCGCCAACCGTTACCCACTGGAAAGGCCCTGACCGGTGAACGATGGTGCTCACAAGTACCCGAACACCCGCAAACGTAATCAGGAATGAGACCGACGCAAGGAAGCTGCGCCGCCGCGGCCGGTCTGGGATGGTGGTGCGCACCAGCAGTCCCAGCCGTGTCAACTGCAGCAGCACCAGCAGCAGCACCACCACCA
>Ga0302320_10023727_pt1 | contig 12022 bp, 11 predicted proteins | sample Bog_T0_3_FD_202130 | JGI IMG/M metagenome (GOLD analysis project Ga0302320, IMG submission 202130) | Peat permafrost microbial communities from Stordalen Mire near Abisko, Sweden - Bog_T0_3 | ecosystem: Environmental > Terrestrial > Soil > Wetlands > Peat | place: Sweden: Abisko, Stordalen Mire...
TGCTTCTTGCAAGCGTCATTGTCGCCGGCTCTCGGCGTTCGGCTCCCCCATAACAGCATGCTTAACGCCGGCCTAAACCGGCGAACGGCATCGCTATGCCGAAAGCCGATGAAAATGACGACGTGGAAGACCCTCGAAGAATACCTGAAGCCGAACCCGAATCTGAGGCCGCCGATCGCGACCTCCAAGTGGACCCCGCCCCGCAGGAGCCGCGGCAAGCGTAAGATCTCGTTGCGCTCGAAGGGGTCGTCCCGCGGCGGCTTCCGGGCCAACGGCAACGCCACCGCCTACGAATCAGACCTCGAACTGGACGCGGCGCTGTCGCTGTTGGCCCGGCCCGACGTCGTCGACGTCCTCGACCAGTACCCGCAGGTCTCCTTCGTCGGTGCCGACGGTAAGCGCCACCGCTTCACCTTCGACTTCATGTCGGTCCATGTCGACGGTTCGCGCATGGCTCACTCCGTGAAGCCGGAAGACAAGGTCGAGGCTTCGCGCATCGTGGAGATCCACGGCTACATCCGCCAGCAGATTTCGCCGAAGGTCGCGACCCACGTCAACATCATCACCGAGGAGAAGCTGACCGACGAGGATCGCTTCAATGCGCGCCTGATTCACACCGTCCGCCGCAATCCCTACCCCGACGACGATGCGATCATCGCGAGACTGATCTCCGGCCTGCATGGCTCGACCACGCTCGGCGCGTTGGCCAAGGCCAGCGGCCGCCGCGGTTACGGCTATCGCGCCGCCGCCCGCGCGGTCGCCGCGGGCAAGCTGCGTCTCGTCCGTCACGGCCGCATGGTCTCCAAGGCGGTCGTGTGCCGCCCGAACGACAATATCTGAGGGAGGCACACATGGCCAAGCTTCGCATCGAGCCTCCCGCACCCGCCCCCCGCCCGCGCGGCGGGGTACGCCTGCGTTTCGGCCGTCACGACCGCATGATCATCGACGGTGTCCACTACATCATCGTGGACCACGACCGCCTTTCGGTCACGATTGCCCGGGCGGACAACCCGGACGTGACGCAGACCCTCAGTCGCGAACAGATCGACGTCGTGCGCTTTAGCCCGGGGTTCCGGTTAGACCGTAACTTCTACCGGCCCGAGCTCGCCCGGGCACGCACGCACGCTGGAGTCGACCACCTCGGCGACCTGCCGCAGGAGGAGCAGGCCGACATTCTGTGGAAGCTTGCGTACTGCATGGCCTACATCCGCATGACGGAAGCGGGGAAGAAAAACAAGAACAGGATCGGAAGCGACGACAAGCTGGCCGAGGCGATCGAAGCCATGGCGACGGAGATCGAGGCGACCGAGACGGCGAGGGTCTCCCAGAACAAGCGCACGCGCGCCGGCCGCAAGGTCGTCATCCGCAAGCCGCCCGGACCGAGATGCCTTCGCGATTGGGTGAAGGAACTCGTCGCCGCCAACATGAATCCGCTGGCGCTGCGGACGAAGCACCGCAAGTGCGGCAACAAGAAAGCCCGCTTCTCGGCGGAGGAGTACGCCATCCTCCATGAGTACGCGCTGCGCGTCGCCACGCCGGAAAAGCCGGACGTCAAGGTCGTTTGGCGGATGATGTCGGCGCATATCGAACAGACGAACAAGGAGCGTCGCGCGGCGGGCCGTCCGGACCTGGAAACGCCGTCCTACGTTTGCCTGCTCGATGAGGTCGCGAAGATCCCGGCTTTCGACCTGATGGCCGGCCAGGAGGGCGAGGAACGCGCCAAGAACTATTTCCGCGCCGTCAATTCGGGGCTCGCCGACGTGGTGCGTCCGCTCGAACGCGTCGAGATCGACGAGTGGACGGTCGACCTCCACATCCTTCTAATCCTGACGGGCGTATGGAATACCTACACCGAGGAGCAGAAGGCCAAGGTGCCGAGGGTCAGGCTGGTGTTGTGCCTGGCCATCTGCGTGGCGACGAAGTGCGTGGTCGGAATGAGCCTTGCCCGCAAGGCCTCGTCGGCCAACGCGATCCGTACGCTCGACATGATCGTCTCGGATAAGCAGCCCTATGCGGACGCCGCCGGCGCGGTGACGCCGTACGACATCTACGGGACGCCCGAGATGTTCGTCGCCGACGCCGGCACCAGCTTCGCTAACCACGATGTCCGGACGCGGGTGGTCGACCTTGACGTCATCTTTCAGACAACCGTGAGCGCGGTGCCGTTCTTGCGCGGCGCGGTCGAACGTGTGTTCCGGACTACGAACGAGAAGTTCGTCGCCATGTTCGCCGGCCGGACCTTCTCCGACGTGGTCGAGAAGGGCGACTACGACAGTCAGGGTCGCGCCAACCTGACCGTCGACGAGTTCGCCGAGGCTCTCGTCCGATACAAGGTCGATCATTATCACAACCACCCGCACGATGGTCTCGGGGGCGAAGCGCCGCGGGCGGCCTGGTTGCGGCTCACCGAAGAGTTCGGCGTCGACCCGCCGCCGGACGACCATCTTCGGCGCGTCGTCTTCGGCGTCGAGCTCCGTCCGGTCCTGGACGCCAGCGGCCTGCGTGTGCTGGGCGTGGACTATCAGTCGGCCGAGTTGAACGCGCACTTCATGTCCAAGAAGCACGTCGAGGTGCCCGTCCGGGTGGACCTTATGAACCTGGGGGCGATCTCGGCGAGGATCGGGACGGACTGGGTCCTGATCGAGGGGCCCGAGGAGCTCTACAAGGTCACCGCCAAGGATTGGATCGCGGCCTGGGACGAATTCCAGCTTCGGAACGCGGCCTTGAACAAACTGACGAAGCCCCTTCTCGACGACACGATCGCCCATCTCGTCGCGGTCGGAAAGATCGGCCGCGAACGCATGAATATCGCGATCGAACCCATGTCTCCCAAGGACATCCTCTTCCATCACCGCCGCATGAACATCGGCGTCAAGTTCGTAGCGGCACGGAAGAAGGCGAAACAGGCTGCTCCGAAGGATCTGCTGGACGGTGCCCAGCCTGTCGTCGGACAGGACGGGCGCGCGGCTCGCGTCGCGACACCGAAACGCCGCGCGAAGGCCCGCGTCTCCAAGCGCACGTCGGCGCCGGCGCGTGTTTCCGCGAAGAAGCCCGCCGCTCCCAAGCCGAAGCCGCGCGGGGTGCACTGGAAGATCGGTGGCGAGGGCGGCAAATGAGCCGCCGCAAGCCCCAGGCGACGCCGGTGGTGGACGACGACATCTCCGGCCGTCTCGCCTCGCTGACGGCCTTCCTGACCGACGAGGACGGCCGCGTGGCGGCCGTGATGGCCAAGCTCGAGACGACGTACGTGAGGTCGAACCGCGACGTACGCATCGCGGCACAGATCAAGCGCCTCATCGAGAACGCGGTTAAACGACGGTTTCCGAAGAAGCCGCTGTCCGGACGGAATCGTCGGGCCGGTCTGGGTTTCGCCGTCGTCGGCGAGAGCGGGTCCGGAAAGACGGAGGCGCTCGAAGTCGCGTTTGCCGAGCATCCCGCATTTCCCGGGTACGGCGTTCCGGGGTCCGACTGCGTCCTCGTCAGCGTTCTGGCGCCCGGCGCCTGCACGCTGGGCCAGCTCGGCAACACCATCCTCGAGGAGCTCAATTATGAAACCGATACCCTGCTGCGCGAGAACGAGGTCTGGAAGCGCGTCAGGGCGCAGTTGAGGGTCCAGAAGATACTGTTTCTGCATATCGACGACTTCGGAAACGTGCTGCACCAGGCAAGCAAGAAAGAGCTCAAGAAGATCAGGGATACCTTGCGCAACTTGATGATCTCCCGGATTTGGCCGGTCCATCTGATCCTCAGCGGCACGGACGAGATCGTGGCCGTGACGAAGGGCGACCGTCAGCTTTCCCGTCGCCTCAAGTACGTCGTTTTGGACGATCTCGTCCCGGAGGACGACGCGGCTTGGATCACCGACGTGGTCACCGGTTTCGCGAAAGAAGTCGGACTGAAGCTGGTTGCCAAGCCCGAAGAAGAGCTCGTACCGAGGCTTCGCCGTGCGGCCGCATTCCAGATGGGTCTGGTGTTCGAGATTCTGCTCGAGGCCATCAAGCTGTGCGTTGAGGGACGTCGCCGCAAGATCGTCAAGGCGGATTTCGCGGAAGCGTACGCGGAACGCACGATGCAGCCGGAGGATCTCAACATGTTCCTGTCGCCGAACTGGATGCAGATCGACCCGAGCATCATCCTGGAAGAGCCGGATGAAGACGAGGAATCGGAAGGCCAGCAGCAGTCGGTCGGCCCGAGCAAGAACGCCCGTAAGACGACCAGGAAGTTCTGATGAAGCTGCCCGCGACGCTCGATCTGAACCCCTCAGAGCCGCCGACGAGCTATCTTTCGCGCCTGGCGTTCCTGAACGGTCTGACCTCGACAGAGCTCTGTAGCGACTTCGCTCTCGACTTCCAGGGCGTCGTGGACGGAGTCGCCGAAGCCGTGGCCGATCTGGCCGACCTGGCGGGGCTCCCGGAGGCGGACCTCATGAGGTTCGCTTTCGTCCGTCGGCAGGGCTTCGACTACGAACACCGCGGCGAAATGTTCGTCCGCGACATGCTGAGGCGCCGTCGCATCTTGGTGTGCCCGAAATGCCTCCGTGCCGACATGGACGCGAACGCCGACCCGGATCGGGATCCGGAGACGTTTGTCTACAACCGCGCCGATTGGTGTATCGACGCGGTTGCGACCTGCGCGACCCATCGCCTCGCTCTGGTCGAGGTGGCGGACGCCGACGACTACGCCATTCGGCACGATTTCGTCAGGCTGGTCGCGTCGGCGTTGCCGCGCCTGGGCGCCTTGGCGCAAAGCGCCCTACGGCGGCCGCCGACCGGCCTGGAAGACTACGTCTCGAAGAGACTTGCGAAACGGTCGGAGCCCCTCGGGTTTCTCGATACGCTCGAGCTTCACGTCGCGATCACGCTCTGCCAACTCGTCGGAGCCATGAAGATTCACGGGCGCACGGTGGATTTCGACCGGCTCGGGGAAGAGCAACGTCGATCGAGCGGGGATGCCGGGTTTCGCATTCTGCACGGAGGGACGGAGGGGTTCACGGGGTTTCTGGAATACGTCCAACACGAATTCTCGCTGCTGCGCAGAGGCGGTCTCTACGGGCCGGCGGCGGCGATCGGCTCCCTGTTCAAGCTCCTGAAGACCCGGCGGCAACGCGTCTATCCGCGGCATACGTCGTTCGCTCCTGTCCGGTCGTTCGTGGCCGACTTCGCGCTGAACCATTTCGCCATGCGTCCCGGCGAGGAGTTTCTGGGAAAACGGCTCGACGAGCGCAGGCTGCATTCGGTCCGGTCACTGTCCGAGGAAACCGGTCTCAATTCCCATCGTCTGAAGAAGGTACTGCACGGCTTCGGCGTCATCGACGATCGTCAGATGGCCTACTCGTTCCAGCAGATCGCTTTCGACGTTCGGGCGGGACTGGAGGCGGTGAAATTGGAGCAGCAGTCCGTCGGCATCCCGGAGGCCGCCAAGCGTATCGGTACGACGGTCGCGGGAGCCGAACGTCTGTCAAGGGACGGCTTCATCCGCCCGGTCGCGATGCCGCCGAAATCGCGGATAAGGCCGCGGTATGCGATCTCGGAGCTTGATGCCTTCGTCGATGACGTCTTGCGGAACGCCAAGCCCGTGGCGGCACGGTCGAAGGGGCAAGTTTCCATGAAGGACGTGTCGCGGCGAGCGCGCAGGCCCACGGCGTTGATCCTACGTCTCCTCCTCGCCGGCGACCTAAAGAAAACCTTCCGGCTGACGGGCAAGCACGGGTACGACGCGCTTCTCGTCGATCTGGACGAAGTGCTGCAGGCCGTCCGGGATCCTGACCATGGCGGGCTAAGGCTCCGCGAGACCACGGTCGCGATCTGCACCTCCGAGCCCGTTGCTCGGGCCCTGATGCAGCAGGGCCAGATCAAGACGACAGTCGTCAAGAATGCCGCGACCAGGCAGGAGCAAATCGTGGTGATGCCGGCCGAGGTGGAGGCGTTCCGCAAGAAGTATATCTCGGCGTGGCTTTTGGCCCGCGAACGGGGCATGCATCCGACGACGGTCAAAAGGGCGATGGAGAGCGCCGGGGTGAAGCCGGCCTTCAACCCGCGCAGGATCGGCGGCTGGATCTACCGGCGCGAGGACGTGCCGGCGTCGTTTGAAAGTCCGTAAGAGCTTGTCGCCCGGGGTCTTTTTGTCATTTGCGGCGTCCGAGTGTACTCAAGTTGACAGGCCGATCTTGCTATTATCCCCAAACTGGTATATTCTATGTCAACAGTCAAAAAGCGGGTTCGCTTTCATCCGGATGCGGTCAAGGGAGATCTGGCGGAAATGCCAGAAGATGTCAGAGAGCACGTCTACCAGGCGCTTTCCGACGCCGCATTAGGGGTGATGGCAGGAAGCGCCAAGCCGTTCGGCGAAGACAAGCGGCTCGCCAAGGTCATGAAGATCGTAAAGGATGCGAGGGACGGCAATTCCTATCGGGGCGCATACACGATCGAGTTTCCCGAGGCGATCTGGGTACTCGACGTCTTCGCCAAGAAGTCGACCCAAGGAATCAAAACGCCGAAAGCCGATATCGACCGGATCTTCGAAAGATTGAAGTCGCTTCGTCGATATCGCAAAGCCCCGGACGGAAAACGCGTCGTGGATGCTTTGTTGGCAGAACTCGCCACGAAGGCAGACAAGGCCAAAGAAGACGAAAGGAAAATGCATGCGCCGCGACACCGCAAACCTAAAGGCACCTGACCCCGAAGCAGTGGACCTCGGCCCCGACAACATCTTCGCTCAGATGGGAGAACCCGATGCCGAGGAACGGCTTCTGAAGACGACGCTTGTGAGCAGGCTTCGCGCGGCGGTCGCCGACCGCAAGCTCACTCAAGTCAAAGCCGGCGAGGTTCTGGGAATCCCTCAACCGAAGGTCTGGGAGCTGGTCAGCGGAGGAGCTTCCGGCTTCAGCGCGGAGCGTCTTATCCATCTCCTGAACAAGGTCGGGGTGTCGGTTTCCCTGGCATTTCGCGAAGAGCCTGATTGGAGCCCGGGAGAGACCTTCATTCATTTCGACCGCGAACCTGACACGGAAATGGTCGCCCCCGAGCACGACCCCGAAGTAGATGAGGAAGCCGAGTCCGATATGGAAGAATCCGTCAGTCCTTCGATTTGACGCCAAATCGTGGCGCTTGGGCGGGCCGACTATGCCCGGACTTGCGGCGAGCTTTGCCCGCATTTGCGGATCGATTCGCCGGCCAAAGATGCCCAAAACGAGGGTTTTTACGGACAAACTATGCCCTCATTCACAGCGGCGCCAATCCACGCTGCTCGGAGAGGTGAAACTGCCTCCGACGCGCGCAAACGCCCCCCCCCTCAGCGATAACGGCGAAGCCGACACGCCGGGACGAGGTTCGGGATACACTCACGACTCTCAGCACCATAGCCCGGCTGCCGCGGCCGGGTGCTATTTCTCGCTGCGCCCCTCGTTGTGGCCCTGCACAGCCGTCGGGGGCGGCTTCAGGAAGGCGTCAAAACGCTCCTTGACGATGGCGTAGCATTCGCAGGACGCCTTCTCGAGTCCGATCCTGTCCAGGATCTTGATCGCACCACGCCGGTAGCTGATAAGGCCGGCGGTCTGCATCGACTGCGCCGCGAGCGTGACCGACTTGCGGTTGGCTCCGAGCATGTGTGCCAGGAATTCGTGGGTGTAGGGAAGCGATTCGCCTTCGGCGCGGTCGTGCATCATTAGTAGCCACCGGCACATCCTCTCTTCCGTCGTATGCACCGAGTTGCATGCAACGGTCTGCTGGACCTGCGAAAGCAGCGTCTCCGAATAGCTCACGAATAGATCACGCACGTGCTCGCTGTTCTTGAACTCCGACTGCAGGAACTCGATCGGACATCTTGCGGTGTGACCCTCGAGCTGCACGATGCACCGGTTGAACGAGACCCGGCTGTACATCGCGGCGAACAGTCCGAAGGCGCCCTCGCGGCCGATATTGGCGGTCTCGATCGCCTCGCCGTTCTCCAGGACGGTCAGCAGCGAGAGCACCGATCCTTGAGGAAAATAGGCGTGCTTGAGAAGGCCGCCGGCGTCGCAGACCATTTGACCAAGCTTGAACTGGACTGGCTGGAGATGGGCCTCGATCCGCTTGCGGCACTCGGGCTCCAAGGCCCCGAGCAGCTGGTTCCTCCGGAACTCATGATCCGCCTGCATTTTTGACATTGGCCACCGATCCGGAGCTTCCTCTTCAGGCTCGGGAACGCCATGCAAGAAGGTGCAATCCGACACCCGAGCACGCCGGCCGCGCGGTGTCTGAGCAAAATGGCTCAGTCCGAAGGTCAGGAGGTCCGGGTTAACGGGGCGCGGGCGCCCGCCATCGACTGCAGTCCGGCAATCATCACCTCTGCAGCATACGGCTTCGCCAGGAAGCGACTACCCAAAGGAAGCTCCGACAATTCAAGACGTGCGCGTCCCGACGCCACCATGATCTTGATCGGGGGCCAGCGGTCGCGGACGGCGTGGGCGAGCTTTATGCCATCCATGCTGCCGGGCATCTGGACGTCGGTGAAGAGCAGTACAATGTCATTGCGGGCTTCCAGCAGCGTGACGGCGCTGTCGGCATCGCAGGCTTCCAGCGCCGCAAACCCGGCTTCGTGCGCGATTTCGACGGCGAGCATGCGCAGGAGCGGGTCGTCTTCCACGATGAGCACGACGGGCATCGATGGTCCTTCCGTCTCCATAGCTCCGTCTCCACAGCTCCGTCAGGAATCAAGGTAGAAGTAACGGGTGCTTCCTTCGGCCACTCCTCCGTCCGCTCGGTCCAGACCCTTGGCCAAGCGGAGGCAGTGTCGCTTAAGTTCGGCGGAAAGCGTACCGCTCGCAAGCTGCCTGAGGTCCGACGCGAGGCGCAGGCATTCAAGCTGGTTCTGAAGCTCTTTCTCGTTGGATGGCACTGCTATTCTCCTGAAAGGAGGAAAGACAGTGCACGTCGTAATTGATTCTGTCGGTGGTCCACACCACCGAACGCCCATGAAATGTTCAGGGAGCTGGAGATACAGTGACGCCGCTCAGCACCGAAGCCCGGATCGAGCGCAGCGCAATCCGGGAAGAAAGACGCCGCCGACTCGCGGACTGGGCTGCGCGCCAACCGGCTACCGGCTCCGAGCCGCTTCGCTGGCGCTCGCATCGACGGCTGATATAGATTTGCGCTCAATGGCAAACGAGGGCGGGAGCGAAGATGAGCGGAGGATCGCAGGGCGCGGCCCAGGAAGCGCAATGGCAGCGATGGCGCAGCGTGGCCGATCTCTATCATGCGTTTTTCACCGGCCTTATCCTGACGGTGGTGACGCGGCGGGGCAGCGCTGACGCCGCCGAATTCGTATTCCGGGTATTTCGCCGCCAGCAGCAGGAACGTTTCCTGCCCGGCCTCGAAAAACTCGGCCTCAGCCGGCTGCCGCCGGCGGTGGCGGCGGCGCAGTATCATTATCTCTCCAACTGGATCGGCGGCGTGTCGGTCGAATACATGTACGAAAGCGACCGCAAGGCCTGGATCCGCTATCCGCCGCCGCGCTGGATCTGGCGCGGCACCGCGATCTGCGGCGTGCCCGGCGAGGTGTCGCGCGCGATGCTGCGCGGCTGGCACGCCAATAACGGGGTCGCGCTGGGCAATCCCAATCTCGGCTTCGTCTGCACCAAGCAGAGCGTCGACGGCCAGGACGGGCTGGAAGGCTATTACTGCGAATACGACCATCCGCTCGAGATCGACCAGCGCCTGCAATTCGCGCGGTATCTCGAGGCGCCGTTGTTCGACCCCGCCACCGCGCCGGCGCTGCCGGTGGCGAGCTGGCCGAAGCCGCGGCTGGAAAAGGCCTATCGCAATTATGCGATGGAATATGTGCGGACCGCGGCCCCCGTGATGGTGCAGTTGTTCGGCCCCGAGGATGCCGGCCATCTGCTGCACCTCACCGGCAAACTGATCGGCATGCAATATTTCGACGAGATCGCGCGTGGGCTTGGCGCCGGCAAGGGAACGGCAAAGGGAACGGCAAGGGGAACATTAAGGGATTTCGCCGCGTTCCTGTGCGGCCTGCTGGAAGCGCAGGACGACGGGGTCGGCATCGAGGAGTCCGGCGGCAGCTTCGAAGTCCGGCAGCAGACCTGGAAGCTGATGGCCGATGTCGGCGATTATCACCCGGCCTGCGCCAGGGTCCTGGAAGGATTGTTCGCGGGGCTGGCCGCCGGCTGCGGCCGCCATATCCCGTTGCGAATGCGCGCGGCCGATGGCGGCGGGCCGCCGTTCCTGTGGTCGATCGGCTGAGCGGACTTTCCGCCTCGCGGCATGGCGGTTTATTCGTGCAGGCGGCCCATGCGCCTGACGCACGCGGAATCGGATTTTGCGCGTGCTAGGAAGGTCCACGGCGCGGCAACGAGATCGGGCCAAGGGAGCGTGGATGTCCGATATCGCGGTTGCCGAGATTCCCGTCGACGAGCAGGAGCGTCCGCTTCCGCCGCCGGAGCCGCGGGTGAAGAACGTGCTGCTCGACGGCCCGATCCTGAGCACGCTGCTGTGGCTCGCCTGGCCCAACACCATTGCGTTCAGCGCCAGCACATGCGTGGTGATCGCCGAGACCTCCTATATCGGCCGCCTCGGTGTCGAGTCGCTGGCGGCGATGGCGCTGGTGTTTCCGTGCGTGATGCTGACCATGACGATGTCCGGCGGCGCCATGGGCGGTGGCGTGGCCTCCGCGATCGCACGCGCGCTCGGCGCCGGCGACCGGGAACGCGCCTCGATGCTGGCCTCCCATGCACTGCTGATCGGCCTCTGTTTCGGCCTGACCTTCATGCTGGGTATGCTGATCTTCGGTCCCAGACTTCTGGAATTGCTCGGCGGCCGCGGCAACGTGCTGGCGCAGGCGGTCGGCTATACGCAGATTTTCTTCGGCGGGGCGGTGCTGCCCTGGTCGATGAACACCATGGCGGGGATCCTGCGTGGCACCGGCAACATGAAGCTGCCGTCGCTGCTGATGTTGTCCTCCGCCATTTGCCAGATCATTCTGGGCGGCACGCTCGGCCTTGGCCTCGGGCCGATCCCGTCATTCGGCATGCGCGGCGTCGCGGCCGGCTCGCTGACCGCTTATCTCATCAGCATCGGCGTGATGGCCTGGTATCTGTTCTCCGGGCGCGCGCGCGTCGTTCCCAGGATCCGGGGACTGCGCATTCAGTGGCCGATGTTTTTCGATATCCTGAAGGTCGGGGCGGTTTCCTGCTTCTCGCCACTGCAATCGGTACTCACGATCTCCATCTTCACCCACATGCTGGCGGGCTTCGGCACCGCGATCCTGGCCGGCTACGGCATCGGCGCGCGGCTCGAATTCCTGCTGACCTCGGTCTCGTTCGCATTCGGCATCGCCTCGGTGCCGATGATCGGCATGGCGGTCGGGGCGCGACGGATCGCGCGGGCGCGGCGAATCGCCTGGACCGCGGCCGCGATTGCGTTCGCCGCGGTCGGCACGATCGCGACCTTCATCGCGATCTTCCCGGACGTCTGGGTCAGTATCTTCACGGCTGACGTCGGCGTGCGCGCCGCCAGCCGCCAGTATCTCGCCACCGCGGCGCCGATGTACGCCTTCATCGGCCTCGCATCGTCGATGTATTTCTCCTCGCAGGGTGCGGCCAAGGTGGTCGGGCCGGTGCTGGCGCAAAGCGCGCGACTGGTCTTCATCGGCGCCGGCGGCTGGTGGCTGTCGACGCACCATCCCACGGCGGCGAACTTCTTCACCTTGGCGGCGGCTTCGATGGTGCTGCTCGGCGTGCTGTCGTCCCTGAGCGTGATCCTGACGCGCTGGGGACCGAAGGGCGGCCCGGGCGTCGACATTGGTCCTGCCTTGTCCATGGTCGATTAGAGCCCCGCTTCGATTCCATCGAAGCGGAAAACGCTCTAGCCCTGCGGGCGCGGCGGAGCAACGGGAAGCAGCACGTCGAACAGCGTCTTGCCCGCGGTGGTGCCGCAGGCGCCCTCGATCGACAGCAGCCGGCGCTTGGAGATCACCCCGCCATGCGGGGAGATCTTGTCGGCATAGCCGCCGGCCTCCAGCACCCGGT